>OGCL01000866.1_pt1 | contig 29049 bp, 20 predicted proteins | sample 1570041 | NCBI WGS metagenome assembly OGCL01 (sample SAMN06266162, study PRJEB24511) | hot springs metagenome | isolation source: Hot spring water | place: South Africa: Limpopo | collected 2015-06-22 | reverse complement strand
GTTGGCCGTAACCAATCAGAGGTTCAGTAGCGGGGCAAGGGCTCATGCCGAGGCCTATAAGGTCGGGCTCGTCGAGCGGGAGCAGCTAGAGGAACTCTTGTCCAAATATCCAATCCACAACCACGAATTCGACGATGAGGTGGGCTATTCGGTATCACTCATTGATGCCGCCGTGGCGACCCGCGCTGCCCCCTGAGATCAACCGTATGACGACCTTGAATCCAATCAGTCTTGCGGGAAGATTGCACGCGTGAGAAGCAATTCGCCGAGGAGCAGATCATTGGCTTCCTGCTTGAGTCCGATGCCGGCCGGCCGGTCAAGGAGCTGTGTCGCGGGCACAGGTTCTCTGAGGCGAGATGCTATGCCTAGAAGGCTAGGTACGGTGGGGGCATGCAGATCTCGGAGGAGCAGCGCCTGAAGGTGCTCAAGACGCTCATTCTCGCTACTGGTCTAGGTCCGGACCGCAGGCCGCATCCACGCTCAGCCTTGCGGACTCAAAGGCGCAGCGTCTACGGCTTGCGGCCGATGTTGACGCTGATCGATCCGATTGCCGCCCACTGCGAGCTGTGGCGAGCTGTGTTGACGCTGATGCTCCAGCATAAGACGAACCGCCCGCTCACGCACCTCAGGCCAAGACTTGCTTGCTCTGCTCGAGGCTCCATCCTCTCGAGGGTTGGAAGCCTCTGGAAAAGCCGGGGCGGTTCAGCGCACGGCCGGTTCGAGCAGGGTCAGGGCGTGGGTATCGGCGTCGAGCCGAGCCCTTATTCCGAGCGGCAGAACGCACTGCGGTGCGATGTGACCGAATGGCAGTCCGTAGACGGCAGGGCGGTCGATGGCCGCGTAGCGTTCCTGCAGGACCTGCATCAGCGTATGCTTCGGGCCCTCGGCGGCATCGTCGTTCCGGCTTCGCCGGAATACCCCGAGCGCAAGTCCCGCGATGCGCTCGAACCCATCGGCCTGTTCGATCTGAAACAGCATGCGGTCGAGCCGGTAGGGCGGCTCACCGATGTCCTCGAGAAACAACAGATGACCGGCAAGCGGCGGTGCATAGCGGGTTCCGATCAGGCTCGCGAGGACAGACAAATTGCCGCCCGCGAGCGGGCCTTCTGCCATGCCGCCGCGCAGTCGTAACGGCGCATCTTCCGGATCGCTCTGCGCGCGCTCGAGCTGTTCCTCGGGTAGGCGAATCGTGACGGTGCCGCGTCCCTCGAACAGCACGTCCTCCAGATGGCGGCGGCTGTATGGCGCGAGTTGCGAGCCGGAAACGACGCCGTGAAACGTCACGATGCCGGCATGGCGGTACAGCGCGATGAGCAGGGCGGTAATGTCGGAGAAGCCGATCACGATCTTGGCGTTTTGCCGAACCAGACGATAGTCGAGGTGCGGTAGCAGCGTTGCAGCACCGGAACCGCCGCGGGACGGCCAGATCGCCTTCACTTCGCGGTCGAGAAACGCGCCCTGCAAGTCGGCGAGGCGTTCTTTCAGCGTGCCGCCGTAATTGCCGGAGCGGGCGCGCACGTGGCGCCCGAGCTTCACGCGCAGGCCGAGCGATTCCAGGTTGCGCACCGAGCGCTCGATCCGCTCATCGCTGACATGGCCGGATGGTGAGATGATGGCGACCCAGTCACCCGCGCGCAGCCGCTTCGGCTTCACCAAAGGACGCGGCGGAGGAGGCGGCCGCGTTGCACTCGAGCGGCGCGCGGTCACGGCACCGGATGCCGCGCCCGACCACGCGCCGAGCAAGGCGACAATCAGGCGGCGGCGAGAAGGCTCGATTGGCTTTCCCCAACGTCGGGACCGTGGCGCACTCGGGATGCGCCCGGCCGTGACCTGCGTGTGGTTCCTAGCAAGCTGTCGAACAACTGCTGCGGTGAAGCATCAGGTGTGTTGCGCGGTGCTGGCTTCGGCGCGCCTGCCTTTCGGCCGGCTTAACCTTGGCTTCGCCAAGGTTTGCCTACGCCGCAACTGCGTTGTCGCTCCCTCGCCTACCCAGCGCATCACTTGAACGAGTAGGTCAGGTTCAGCACATAGGCGCGGCCGCGCGGATCGGCCACCCGCGGCTCCCATGAACTGCCGGAGCCGAAGTTGCTGTCGTAAGTGATGGCGAACGGCGGATCGGTGTCGAGGACGTTCTTCACCAGTCCGGTGATCGTGAGGTTCTTGATGCCGCTGTAGGTCACCGAGAGGTTGTAGGTTGTGTAGGGCTTGACCTTCGGATTCCAGTCGGGTGGGCTCACGCGGCCGGCCGCCACACCCGGCAGCACTTGATCGTTGTAGCCGCTGCGATAGATCTGGCTGAGCGTTGCGCTCCACGGGCCGCGGGTGTAGGTCAGCCAGGCGCTGTGCTTCCAGCGCAGGCCGAGATCGCCGGCGAAGCTGAACTGGCCGATCTCGCTCGGGCCGTAATCGACACCGGGCACGAGCCGCGAGCGCTTCTTGGTCAGGTAGGTGCCCTCCATGCCGGCCGTCCAGCGGGCGCCGGCGGCGTTGAAGCTGCCGCGCAGACTGATCTCGATGCCTTGGGTCTGTGACGAGCCGGAATTGACCCAGCGCTGGTCGACCGCGATCAGTCGGCCCGACGCGTCGCGGATGAAGCGCTCGGGGAAGAAGCGGTAGTTGTCGATCAGCTGTTGCAGGGAGAGGATCGTGATGGTGCCGGTTCGCTCGATGCCCCACCAGTCGACGCCGACGCTCACATTGGCGTTCGGCTCCCAGATGAACCCGAGGGAGGACATTTTGGCTTCCTCGGGGCGCAGATCTGGCTTCCCGCCGTTGATGATGTTGGCCGCGCGGTCGATGAAGGCGCAGCCGGGGTCGGTGGTATTGGGCCGCCCAGAAGGGCAGGTGAGCGGGTCGACCAGCGCAGTGCCGGTGTAGAGAGATTCCGACGCGCCATTGAAGAGCTGATTGAACGTCGGTACGCGGAAGCCCGTGCTGTAGGAACCCCGGACAAGGAAGGAAGCTGCCGGCTTCCAGAGCACCGAGATCTTGGGGTTGGTGGTGGAGCCGAATCCACTGTAGCGATCCTGCCGCGCGGCCGCTGTCAGTTCCAGTCCTTTGATCACCGGCATCAGCACCTCGCCATAGACGGCGGTGACGTCGCGCTTGGCGCCGGCGAGGATGTTGGTCTGGTCGAACGGCGCGGCGATGATCACGCGCTGGTTGGCCACTTCGCGCTCGTCGCCGTTGAAGCGGTACTTTTCGATCCGGTGGTCGATGCCGACAGCAGCCATTGCGTCGCCGCCGGGCAGCCGGAACAGCGGCCCGCTGGCCGAAAAATCGGCCTGCTGCATCGTGTACTTGCCGCCGTACAGCACCACGCCCTTGGCCGAGGCTTCGGCGAGGGCTGCCAGTCCTTCCGCGCTCTGCGTCTGGCCCGGCAGCAGGAAGATGTTGATGCGCCCGCTGTTCAGCGCCGGGATGATGCCGGGACCACCGTCGCTCGCACCCGTTGCGGTGGTGCCGCGGAAGTAATAGCCGTTGCCGAGAACGGACTTGGCCTCGCTCTCGGCCTGCACCAGTCCGGCTCGGTAGTCCCAGCCGCCGAACAGCGGACCCTCACCGGTCAGTGCAAAGCGTTGCGTCTTGGCCTCGGTTTCGATCTCGCGCGGTCCGCATTCGATGCAGCGCCAGCGGTAGGCGAGCGGCTGGCCGCGCTGTGCTTCGGTGAAACGGCCCGGGAAAGCAGCCATCAGCGCGTTGAAGACGTAGTCGTAGCTCGCTTGCGAGAAGGCATTGCGCGGGTAGCGCAGCTGCTGGGTGGTGGTGTTGGGCACCAGTTGCAGGTTGGAGAAGCGCTTGGCGGAGTCCGAGTCGGAGGCGGTCAACTCGCCCGCGACGCGATGCTCGCCCAGTTTGAACGTGGCACGCGCGACGAGGCTGGTCGTGGTGATCGGCTGCTGCAGGACCGCGGCCTTGCCAGTATCCCAGGCGCAGGCGAGTGCCGCGCTCGGCACGTTCCACAACAGTGCATCGTAGTCGGCCTGGCCGGGGATCGCGCCACAGCCGGGTTGACCGGGCAGGCGAAGCACGTTCAGACCGCCGCTCGCCGCTGTACTGGTGCCCGGTATGTTCGGGAAGGCGGCGTTGTTGGGAAACAGCGTTCCAGCGAGCGGGAACAGGGTCGCGAACGGCGTGCCGCGGGTGTCGACCGAAAGACCGCGGTTGGGCTGAAAGGTGTTGACGAAGTCGCGCTGGTCGCCGCGCAGCGCCTTGGCGTCGCGAACCGCAACGTTGGCGATGAAGTTGAAGCCGTCCCGCTCGAGATTGCCGAAGCCGGCAAGAATGGCCGCGTTGAAGATGTTGCCGCCGCCCGCTTCGGTGATGTCAGCGGTTCCGCGCAGGGTGACACCGGTGTAATCGGTGCGCAGGATGAAGTTGATGACCCCGCCGATCGCGTCGGTACCGTAGATTGCCGAGGCCCCGTCCTTGAGGATCTCCACCCGCTCGACCGCGGCCATCGGGATCTGGTTGAGGTCGACCACGCCGCCATTCAGGCCGTGCGCTGCAACGCGGCGTCCGTTCAGCAGGATCAGCGTGGCGTTCGAGCCTTGCCCGCGCAAGTTGGCGCTGGTAGCGCCGTTGTTGCCGCGTTGGGCGCCGCCGACGACGTCGGCATTCGACGCGAGATTGTCCAGGCCGTTGCCGTTGACGCTCAGGTTGAGGATCAACTGCTCGGCCGTGGTGATGCCCTCGCGCTCGAGCTCGGCGCGCGTGATGACTTGCACTGGCAAGGCACCCTCTGTCGCCACGCGCTTGATGCTGGATCCGGTGATCTCGACACGCTCGACACGGGTCGGCTGATCGCCCGTTTGCGCGTGGGCCACGGTGGCGGCAAACATGGCCGAAATGGCACATACGACAGGCTTGACTCTCACATTCATTCTCCGTCCTCGCTCGTGATCCGACATTTCATGGCTGCTCTGCCCGCTGGAACACCCCATCGCAGAGATCGTGCCGTTGCGCGCCGAGCATGGCGCCACCTGCGATCGATTATCAGTTTTGTTGCCGCGAACGCAGAGCGGGTTGTGCCGAATTGGCGCTAGGTGGGCGCTTGTTGGCAGAATTGCCACACGTCTGTGCGGCTGTTCGCGCAGCAAGCATCATTCGCAATGGCGCGAGTGGTTTCGTGCGAGGACTGGCATGTTCGGGCGGGTACTGCCGGTGGCTTCCATGGTTGCTGCACTCGCGTCCTGCGTGCTCGCGGCCGACGGCTCGCGTGCCTCCGCAGGGGCACTACCGCCCGCCGTCGCCACTGCACTCGCCCTACACTCCCTGCCGGCCGAGGCTCTCTCAGCCTGGGTCGCGCCGGTCGACGCAGGCAAACCGGTCTGGCACTGGCAGTCGGAAACGGCGTTCGCACCGGCCTCGACCCTCAAGACGCTGACGACACAGGTCGCGCTCGACCGCTTGGGACCGAACTGGCGCGGCCAGGTGCGCCTACTGACGCGCGCGCCGCTGACGGGCGGTGAGGCCGACGGTGATGGGCGGACCCTCGCCGGGGATCTGGTCCTGCGAGGCGAAGCGCATCCGGATTTCGACCTCGCGGCGCTCGACCGTCTCCTCCGCACGCTGCGTGCCCAAGGCATTCGACACATCGCCGGCGATCTCGTCGTCGATCGCAGCTTCTTCAGGCCGGGCCGACACGATGTCGGATTGCCGCCGTTCGATGAGACGCCGGAGTTTCGCTACAACGTGATTCCGGATGCGCTGTTTCTGGCTTCCAACCTCGTCACGCTCGAACTCGCTGTCGTCGGGGCAGGCGTTCGGGTCGTGGCCGATCCCGACCTTGCGGGCGTGCGCTGGTCGTCTGAACTCGCGTTGATCGACGCGCGTTGTTCCGATTGGGAGCGCGAATGGCGAACGCCGGAGGTCGAACGCTTGCCGGACGGGAGCATCATCGCCCGACTGCGCGGCGCCTTTCCGCGTGACTGCAAGGTGAGCACGCAGATCGCCGTGATCGATCGTGACGAGTATCTGGGCCGCCTGCTTCCCGCGCGCTGGCGAGCTTTCGGTGGCACGCTGGCCGGGCGCGTCCGCTTTCAAGATACCGCTGCCGGCGAGGGCGCTCCGCTGCGTGAACTCGCCCTCGTGCGCTCGAGGACGCTGGCCGAGTTCGCGCGTGACATCCAGCGCCGGTCCGACAATCCGATCACGCGGATGGTTTATCTCGCCCTGGGTGCCCAGACCGCAGCCCCCGGCGAGGCGACGCTCGCTGCGGCCGAGCGCACTGTGCGGAATTGGCTGGCCGAGCATGCGATCACGGCGCCCGGGCTCGTGCTCGACAACGGTTCGGGCCTTTCCCGCAGCGAACGCATCGCTGCGCGAACCCTAGGTGAGGTGTTGCGGGTGGCGCGACGCTCGCCATGGTGGCCCGAGTTTGCCTACGGGCTGCCGGTGGCCGGGCGTGACGGCTCGCTAGCGCGTCGCCTGCGTGATTCAAGGGCGGCTGCGGCCCCTACGCCGGCACGCCTCAAGACCGGCACCCTGCGCGACGTGGGGGCGCTCGCCGGCTATGTCACGGCGGCGGATGGGCGTGAGTATGTGTTCGTCGCGATGGTCAACGATCCGGAGGTGAGGCCTGGCACCATCACCACCCGTGCCCAACCGGTGCTGGATGCGCTGGTGGAGTGGGTGGCGGAGGCTGGCTGGCGTACCGAGCCATGGGCGCCATGACGGAGAGGCTCGGCGGCGGCTGGGTCGGTCCTCTTCAGGCCTAGTCAAGCGGAACGTGGACCTCGCCGCTCATCAGCACGCGGGCGCTGCGGCTCATCACCGCCTTTCGGACGACCCACTGGCCGTTGACTTCGGCGGCTTCGGCCCCGACCCGCAGGGTGCCCGACGGATGCCCGAAGCGCACGGCCGTGCGGGGGCCGCCTGCCGCACGCGCGACCAGTGTGCCGGGGATGGCGGCTGCCGTTGCAATGGCAACCGCAGCCGTGCCCATCATCGCGTGGTGCAACTTGCCCATCGAGAGCGCCCGCACGCAGAGGTCGATGTCACACGCCTTCACCGGTTTGCCGCTCGATGCAATGTAGTCCGCGGGCGGTGCGACGAACGCGATCTTCGGCGTGTGCTGTCGGCGGGCGGCCTCATCGGGCGTTGCGATCAGTCCCATCGCGACGGCGGCGTGAGCGCGAACCTTCTCCAGGCGCGCAAGCAGTAGCGGATCATTGTTGATGTCGGCCTGCAGTTCACTGCCGCGCAGGCCGAGTGCCGCCGCTTCGACGAAAACGGTGGGGATGCCGGCGCTGATGTAGGTCACCTCGAAGCGGCCGATCTCGGGTACGACGAGCGTGTCGGTAAGACGGCCGGTCGGGAACATCGCGCCGCCGCCCTCGCTTTCGCCCTCGTCAGCCGGGTCGAGGAATTCGAGCACGATCTCGGCCGCAGGAAAGGTGACGCCGTCCAGTTCGAAGTCACCGGTCTCCTGCACCTCTCCGCTGGAGATCGGGACATGCGCAAGGATTGTCTTGCCGATATTGGCCTGCCAAATGCGCACCGTGCAGGTGCCGTTGACTGGAATGCTTGCTGCATCGACCATTCCTCGGCGGATGGCGAACGGGCCGACGGCGGCCGACAGATTGCCGCAATTGCCTGACCAATCCACGAAGGCGCTGTCGATTGCAACCTGGCCGAATAGGTAGTCGACATCATGGCCGGGCTGCTGGCTCGGAGCGACGATCACGCATTTCGATGTGCTCGATGTCGCCCCGCCCATGCCGTCGATCTGTTTGCCGTAGGGGTCTGGCGAACCAATCACACGCAACAGCAGGCGGTCGCGTGCCGGGCCCGGCACGCGCGCGTCCGCGGGCAGGTCCTCGCGGTGGAAGAACACGCCCTTGGATGTGCCGCCACGCATGTAGACGGCTGGGATGCGGCGCTGGGGCGGATGGGACATCGCGAACTCCGGATGGGTCGATCAGGCGAGCGACGAGTTGTGTTCGAGAAAGTCCTGCGCGAAGCGCTGCAGCACGCCGCCAGCCTCATAGATCGAAACCTCCTCGGCCGTGTCGAGCCGGCAGCGCACCGGCACCTCCAGCCGCTCGCCGCCGGCGCGGTGGATGACCAGCGTGAGCTGGGCACCGGGCGCACGCTCACCGATGACGTCATAGGTCTCGCGACCATCGAGCGCGAGCGTCAGCCGGTTGACGCCGGGAAGGAACTCGAGCGGCAGCACGCCCATGCCGATCAGATTGGTGCGATGGATGCGTTCAAAGCCCTCGGCGACGATCGCCTCCACCCCGGCGAGACGCACGCCCTTGGCTGCCCAGTCGCGCGAACTGCCCTGACCGTAGTCGGCGCCAGCGATGATGATCAGCGGCTGGCGCCGTGCCTGATAGGTTTCGATCGCCTCCCACATCCGCATGACGACGCCTTCGGGCTCGACGCGGGTCAGCGAGCCGCGGCGGATGCGACCGTCAGCATCACGCACCAGCTCGTTCTGCAGCGTCGGGTTGGCGAAGGTCGCGCGCATCGCGGTCAGGTGATCGCCGCGGTGGGTTGCGTAGGAATTGAAGTCCTCTTCGGGCAGACCCATGCGCGCGAGATACTCGCCTGCGGCAGAGTCGGGCAGGATCGCGTTGGAAGGCGAGATGTGGTCGGTGGTGATGTTGTCGCCAAACATCGCAAGCGGTCGCATGCCCTTCAAGGTGCGCGGATAGGCCGCGAGTGCACCAACGCCTTGCCGGTCCCAGTAGGGCGGCCGGCGGATGTAGGTCGACTGCGGACGCCAGGAGTAGAGCGGGCGGACGCCGGCGTCTACGCGGTCGCGCAGCGCGAACATCGGTTCATAGACGCGGCGGAAGTGATCGGGCTTCACATGCTGCGCGACGATGGCATCGATCTCGGCATCGCTCGGCCAGAGATCGGCCAGACGAACAGGCCGCCCGTCAGGGTCGTGACCGAGCACATCACGTTCGATGTCGAAGCGGATGGTGCCGGCGATGGCATAGGCGATCACGAGCGGCGGGGAGGCGAGGAACGCCTGCTTGGCATAGGGATGGATGCGGCCGTCGAAATTGCGGTTGCCCGACAGCACGGCGACGGCGTAGAGGTCGCGCGCGACGATCTCGGCCTGGATCGCCGGGTCGAGCGCGCCTGACATGCCGTTGCAGGTGGTGCAGGCGAACGCGACGATGCCGAAGCCAAGCGCTTCAAGATCGGCGAGCAGGCCGGCTTCCCGCAGGTAGAGCTCGACCGCGCGCGAGCCCGGCGCAAGCGAGGTCTTGACCCAGGGCTTGCGCGTGAGGCCGGCCCGACGGGCGTTGCGCGCGAACAGGCCGGCTGCGATCACGTTGCGCGGGTTGGAGGTGTTGGTGCAGCTGGTGATGGCGGCGATGATGACGGCGCCGTCGGGCAATGGGCCCTCGTCGACGGCGGCCGGAGTCGACGCGCGTGCGATACCCCGCGCGGCCAGCTGATCAACCGGCAGGCGGGCATGCGGATTCGACGGGCCGGCGAGCGTGCGCACCACACTGCCCAGGTCGAAGCGCAACTCGCGGTCGTACTCGGCGTTCGCCAGATCGCTTGCCCATAGGCCCGCCGTGCGGGCGTAGGCTTCCACCAGCGCGACCCGAGCCGGTTTGCGGCCTGTCAGGCGCAGATACTCGATCGTTTTCTCGTCGATGGCGAACATCGCGGCGGTCGCGCCGTACTCGGGCGCCATGTTGGAAATCGTCGCCCGGTCGCCGAGCGAGAGACTGGCAGCGCCCTCGCCGACGAACTCCAGATAGGCGCCGACGACGCGGGCTTTGCGCAGGAATTCGGTCAACGTCAGCACGATGTCGGTCGCCGTGATGCCAGGACCCGCGCGCCCGGTGAGTTCAACCTTGACCATTTCCGGCAGCCGCATCCAGCTTGCCCGCCCGAGCATGACGTTTTCTGCCTCGAGCCCGCCGACGCCGATGGCGATGACGCCGAGCGCATCCACATGCGGTGTATGGCTGTCCGTGCCGACACAGGTGTCCGGAAACGCGAGGCCGTCTTCCACTGCGATGACCGGGCTCATGCGCTCGAGGTTGATCTGATGCATGATGCCGTTACCGGCCGGAATCACGTCGACGTTGTGAAAAGCATGCCGCGTCCAGTCGATGAAGTGGAAGCGGTCTTCGTTGCGCCGATCTTCGATTGCACGGTTCTTTGCGAAGGCATCCGGATCGAAGCCACCGTGTTCGACCGCCAGCGAGTGATCGACGATCAGTTGCACCGGCACCACCGGATTGACCTGCGTCGGATCGCCACCGGCTTCGGCAATCGCTTCGCGCAGCCCCGCCAGATCGACGAGCGCGGTCTGGCCGAGGATGTCGTGACAGACGACGCGCGCCGGATACCACGGGAAATCCATCTCGCGCCGGCGTTCGGCAATCTGCCGCAGATAGTCGTCGCGTCGTGCCGGATCGGCGCGACGGACGATGTTCTCGGCGTGAACGCGCGCGGTGTAGGGCAAGCGCTGCCAGGCGCCGGGCGCGATGGCTTCCATCGCCGCGCAGGCATCGATGTAGTCGACCGAAGTGCCGGGCAGCGGCTTGCGGAACGGATGGGCCATCGCCTTGGGTTCTCCTGCCTCAGCTGCGTTCGTGGATGGGGACGAAACGGCGGTCTTCGGGGCCAACGTAGTTTGCGCTCGGGCGAATGATCTTGCCGTCGATGCGTTGCTCGATGATGTGCGCGCTCCAGCCGCTCGTGCGGGAAATCACGAAGAGCGGCGTGAACATCGCGGTCGGCACCTGCATCATGTGATAGCTGACGGCACTGAACCAGTCGAGATTCGGGAACATCTTCTTGACTTCCCACATCACCGACTCGAGCCTCTCCGCGATCGCGAACATCTTCATGTCGTTCGCCTCCTGCGAAAGACGGCGCGCGACCTCCTTGATCACCTGGTTGCGCGGGTCGCTCACCGTGTAGACCGGATGGCCGAAGCCGATGATGACCTCCTTCGCTTCGACACGACGACGGATGTCCGCCTCGGCCTCGTCGGGCGTGTCGTAACGCTTCTGCACTTCGAAGGCGACCTCGTTGGCGCCGCCATGCTTGGGGCCGCGGAGGGCGCCGATCGCGCCGGCGATGGCGGAATGGAAGTCACTGCCAGTGCCGGCGATCACGCGGGCGGTGAACGTTGAAGCGTTGAACTCGTGCTCGGCATACAGGATCAGCGAGGTGTGCATGGCCCGCACCCAGCTCGCCGGTGGCCGCTTTCCATGCAGAAGATGCAAGAAATGGCCGCCGATCGAATCTTCTTCGCTGTCGGTGTCGATGCGGACGCCGTTATGGCTCCAGTGGTACCAGTAGAGCATCGCCGGGCCCAGGCTGGCCATCAGACGGTCCGCGATATCCCGCGCGCCTGGGTGGTTGTGGTCGTCCTTCTCGGGCGAGATGCAACCCAGCACGCTCACCGCGGTGCGCATCACGTCCATCGGATGCGTGGAGGGCGGCAGCTGCTCGAGCACGCTGCGCACGGCCGCCGGAACGCCGCGCAGGGAACGCAGCTTGGCCTTGTAACCGGACAATTCCGCGATCGACGGCAGCTTGCCGTGCACGAGCAGGTATGCGATCTCTTCGAACTCACAGACGTCGGCGAGATCGAGGATGTCATATCCACGGTATGCAAGATCGTTACCGGTGCGGCCAACGGTACACAGCGCCGTGTTGCCGGCCGCGGTGCCGGAGAGGGCGACCGATTTTTTGGGTTTGAATCCGGAGGTCTGGGTGTCGGACATTGGCGTGGTCAGTCGGGGGGCAGAGATTGCGGTGCAGCCTTCCGGCCTGGGTCATTTGCGCGTGGCGAAAAGGGTGTCCAGCTTGCGCTCGTAGTCGTGATAGCCGATGCGGTCGTACAGTTCGGCACGGGTCTGCATCAGATCGAGCACGTTCTTCTGGTGCCCGTCGCGGCGGATGGCCTGATAGACGGTCTCGGCGGCCTTGTTGGCCGCACGGAAGGCTGAGAGCGGATAAAGGACGATGCCGCAGCCGGCCGAACGCAACTCACTGACGGTGAAGAGCGGCGTCTGGCCGAATTCGGTGATGTTGGCGAGCACGGGCACTTTGACGGCATCACTGAACCGGCGATAGGTTTCCAGATCACCGGCCGCCTCCGCAAAGATGCCATCGGCGCCGGCTTCGACGCAGCGCAACGCCCGTTCGATGGCGGCGTCCACGCCCTCGACCGCAATGGCGTCAGTACGGGCAATCAGAAAGAAGTTGGCGTCGGTCTTGGCGTCTGCCGCTGCCTTGACGCGGTCAACCATTTCATCGGCCGTGACGATCTCCTTGCCTGGCCGGTGACCGCAGCGCTTCGCGCCGACCTGATCCTCGATATGGCAGGCGGCAGCGCCGAACTTGATCAGCGAGCGAACGGTGCGGGCAATGTTGAAGGCGGACGGGCCAAAACCCGTGTCGATGTCGACCAGAAGAGGCAGGTCGCAGACATCCGTGATGCGGCGAACGTCGGTCAGCACGTCATCGAGCGTATTGATGCCGAGATCGGGCAGCCCCAAGGAACCGGCTGCAACACCCCCGCCCGACAGGTAGATGGCGCGAAAGCCTGCATGCTGCGCGAGCAGCGCGTGATGAGCGTTGATGGCGCCGATCACCTGCAGCGGCGATTCCGCGGCAAGTGCGGCCCGGAACACAGCGCCGGCGGAGGTTGGGTTCATGCATGTCTCCCTGACTTCGTGTGGTGGCACGGTGGGCGCTCATCTGCTCCGTCGGGCCGCGAGGCGCGCGAAAACCGGGCCGTCAACGCCGATGGAAACGCTGAACGAGTCGCTGCGTGGGCGAATCGCTGCGTTGCGCGAGACGCGCTCCCTCGTCTATCTACTGGATGTGTCTTCGGTCACTGCACTCCGCGCGCCTTCCGCTTCATCCCGCTCACTGCTTTCTTCAGCGTTTCCTTAGCCGAGCAGATGGGCGACGGCGTCGCGTTCCTCGGTCAACTCCCTCAGCGTCCGATCCATGCGCTCACGACTGGCCGGATCGATGGCGAGACCCTGCACGATCTTGTATTCCCCGCCAGCGCACGTCACCGGCATGCCGTACTGGATGCCGTCGGGGATGCCGTAGCTGCCATCCGAAGGCACGCCCATCGTGACCCACTCTCCGTTCGTACCGAGCGCCCAGTCGCGCATGTGATCGATGGCCGCGTTGGCTGCCGAGGCCGCCGAGGACAGGCCGCGGGCCTCGATGATGGCCGCGCCGCGTTTGGCGACCGTGGGGATGAATACCTCCTCGTTCCACTTCGGGTCGATGCGCTCGCCGAGCTTGAACCCTCCCGCCGTAGCGAAGCGGACATCCGGATACATGGTTGGCGAGTGGTTGCCCCAGACGATCATGTGCTTGATGTCAGTCACCCGCAGCGTGAGCTTTTGAGCAAGCTGTGACAACGCCCGGTTGTGGTCCAGCCGCAGCATCGAGGTGAAATTCCGGGCCGGCAGGTCGGGCGCCGACCTTTGGGCGATGTAGGCATTGGTGTTGGCCGGATTGCCGACGACGAGCACGCGCACCTCACGATGGGCGACGGCGTTCAATGCCTTGCCCTGAGCAGTGAAGATGGCGGCATTCGCCTGCAGCAGATCGGACCGCTCCATTCCGGGACCGCGCGGACGGGCACCCACCAACAACGCGTAACGTGTGTCCTTGAAGGCCCGCATCGGATCGCTGTGCGCCTCCATGCCGGCGAGTAGCGGAAAGGCGCAATCCTCCAGTTCCATCATGACCCCTTTCAGAGCCTTCTGCGCCTTCTCGTCTGGAATCTCCAACAGCTGCAGGTGGACGGGTTGGTCCTTGCCAAGCATTTCGCCGGCGGCAATTCGGAACAGCAGCGCGTAACCGATCTGGCCGGCGGCGCCAGTGACTGCGACTCGTACGGGCGATTTCATCGCTTTCTTCCTTTGTTGGCTCGGGGACACGTTAAACCCGCAATTTTGCTACGAGACCGCTGCATCATTGCGTCTCGATCCAGCGTCACGCACGACATTTCGTCATGCGATCCGGTCATCGTGGCGATCAATTGCCCCAGCCGATTTACCCCGCATTCTTAAGGAAATTGACGTTTGCGTCAAGATTGTCTTTTGTCTTATATAAGACAGACAAGCTGAATTTGCCTAAAGGCGAAGCTTCAGGGAAAATCAAGTCTTATGACCGACCCCGCACTGCATCCGTCTGTCCAGTCCTCGCGGGATGCGCGCGCGGCGACCGAGCGCATGGATCGCGCCGAGCGCGGCGAGCGCCTCACGCCCCGGCCTGGCGGAGCCCCCACATTCCAGCCTCTTTATTCGCAAATTCGCATGCTGCTCACGCGGGCGCTGGAAACCGGTGAGTGGCGTCCGGGCGAGGCGATCCCGTCGGAGCTTGAACTGGCTGCCCGCTTCGGCGTCAGCCAAGGCACTGTGCGCAAAGCGATCGACGAGCTGGCCGACGAGCACATCTTGATCCGCCGGCAGGGCAAAGGCACCTTTGTCGCCACGCATACAGAAACCAGCAGCTCGATGTTCCGCTTCTTGCGCATCCGTCGCAACGACGGTGTGGCCGAACATCCGCGCAGTGAATTGTTGGAGGTGCGTCGGCAGCGCGCCAGCGCGGACATCGCCCGGCTGCTGCAGATTCCCACGGGTGAGGCGGTATTGCTGCTGCGTCGGGTGCTTCTCTATTCGGGGGTGCCGACCGTGTACGACGAAATCAGCCTGCCGGCCGCACTCTTCAAGGGGCTGACGAAGCAGCGCTTCGACGCCTACGAGGGGTCGATGTATGGCTTCTTCGAGACCGAGTTCGGCGTGCGAATGCTGCGGGCCGAGGAGCAGATCAAGGCAGTCGCCGCCGATGCGGTGACAGCCGAAGCGTTGAAGGTTGGGCTTGGCTCCCCCCTGCTGTGCGTGGATCGGGTGGCTTTCACTTTCGGCGATCGGCCGGTCGAGTTCCGGCGCGGCCTGGCGACCACGCGCTCGCACCATTACGCAAATACGCTGTTCTGAAGAGCGGCGACCCCATCCGGCACGAAGACAGACACCCAATTCGACGGAGAAACAAATGGTTCAAACCGATCGTAAGCTCATGCCGAAGGCCCGTCCACGACCGGTCTACCGGAACATCGGCGTCACTGACCTCGCCCGCTACCGTCTTCCGGCACCAGGCATCGCTTCCATCCTGCACCGCGTGACGGGTGTTGGTCTGTTCGTAGGCATGCTGGTCATACTGCCGCTGCTCCAGATGAGCCTCAAGTCGGAGGCCGGATTCGAGGCATTCCGCGCCGTCGTGTGGGGCAACCCCGTCGCGAAGCTTGTCCTGATCGCGCTGCTTTTCGCGACGGTCTACCACTTGCTGGCGGGCGTGCGGCACATGATCCAGGATGCCAACCGCTGGCTCGACCTGCCGACTTCGATCAATACGGCGCGGGCCGTTATCCTGCTGTCGGCCGCTGTGACGGCCATCATTGCGGCGAGGGTGTGGTGATGACGACCCGAACCGACTCCGCCGTGCTGGAGTGGTGGCTGCAGCGCATAACCGGCGCGATCGTAGGGCTCTATGCACTTGCCTTGCTCGTGCTTCTCCTCGCCTATGGTGCACCCAGCGCGGCTGAGTGGCGAGCCCTGTTCGCGCATAGCGGCTTCCGCGTAGTGACACTTCTCGCCCTCATCTCGGCCTTCTACCACGGTCTGATCGGTGTTCTGCATGTCTGGCCCGATTACGTCAAGGATCGTGCGCTGCGCGCCGTTTTGAACGGCGCCTCGTGGCTTGCTTTCGCTGCGTACAGCGCATGGGCCGTCATCATTTTGTTCGGTTTGAAGCAGTAAGGAGCAAACCGTCATGGGGTTTCCCATTCACACTTTCGACGCGGTGGTGATCGGTGCCGGAGGGTCCGGCATGCGCTGCTCGTTGCAACTGGCCCGCGCCGGTTTGCGGGTCGCCGTGCTGACTAAGGTATTTCCGACCCGTTCGCATACCGTCGCAGCGCAGGGCGGGATCGGCGCAGCCCTCGGCAACATGGACGAGGACAACTGGCATTACCACTTCTATGACACGGTGAAGGGGTCCGACTGGCTTGGCGATCAGGACGCGATCGAATTCATGTGCCGGGAGGCGCCGAAGGTCGTCTATGAACTCGAGCACCTGGGCATGCCATTCGACCGCAATGCCGACGGGACGATCTACCAGCGCCCGTTTGGGGGGCATTCCGCAAGGTACGGCGAAAAGCCGGTCCCGCGAGCCTGTGCGGCTGCCGACCGTACCGGCCATGCGATGCTTCACACGCTTTATCAGCAGAACGTTCGTGCCAAGACCACGTTCTTCGTCGAGTGGATGGCGCTCGACCTGATCCGCGACGCCGACGGAGAGGTCGTCGGCGTCACCGCGCTCGAGATGGAAACTGGCGAGCTTGCCGTCTTTCATGCCAGATGCACGCTTTTGGCCACCGGTGGCGCAGGCCGCATCTTCGCCGCATCGACCAACGCCTACATCAATACCGGCGACGGTCTGGGCATGGCGGCACGGGCCGGCATCCCGTTGGAGGACATGGAGTTTTGGCAGTTTCACCCGACCGGGGTACATAACGCTGGCGTGCTGCTAACCGAGGGCTGCCGGGGCGAAGGCGCGATCCTGCGCAACAAGCATGGCGAGCGCTTCATGGAACGCTACGCGCCTAAGCTCAAGGATCTGGCGCCGCGCGACTTCGTGTCCCGTTGCATGGACCAGGAGATCAAGGAAGGTCGCGGTTGCGGACCCAATGGCGACTACATCGCACTCGACCTGACCCATCTCGGCGCCGAGACCATCCTGAAGCGCCTTCCGTCCGTCCACGAGATCGGCAAGAACTTCGCCAACGTCGACGTGATTCGCGAGCCAATCCCGGTGGTCCCCACCATTCACTACCAGATGGGCGGCATCCCGACCAACATCCATGGCCAGGTCGTGGTGCCGAACAACGGCAATCCGAATACTGTGGTGCCGGGCCTGTACGCGATCGGCGAATGCTCGTGCGTCTCGGTGCACGGAGCCAACCGCCTGGGGACCAATTCGCTGCTCGATCTGCTGGTTTTCGGTCGCGCCGCTGGCAACCATCTGATCGAAACCGCGTTCGCCACCAAGGCACTCAAGCCGTTGCCGGCGAATGCCGCAGACGCGTCGCGCGAACGACTCGCCCGCATCGATGCCACGCGCGATGGTGAGTACGCGCAAGATGTCGCCAACGATCTGCGCCAGACGATGCAGCGGCACGCCGGCGTTTTCCGTACCCAGGCCAGCATGGACGAGGGTGTCGCCAGGGTCATGCAACTCGACGAGCGCGCGCAACACATTGGCCTCAGGGACAAGTCGAAGGTGTTCAACACGGCGCGCATCGAGGCTCTCGAGGTGGCCAACCTGATGGAGGCCGCCAAGGCGACGATGGTGTCTGCGGCGGCCCGCAAGGAAAGCCGCGGCGCGCATACCGTCGAGGACTACGGCGATACGCCGGATTGCCCTCTCGGACGCAATGATCGCGACTGGCTGCGCCACACGCTCTGGTACAGCGAAGGCAATCGGCTCGACTACAAGCCGGTGAACATGAAGCCGCTTTCAGTCGAGTCGATCCCCCCCGTCAAGCGAACGTTCTGACCCGCACCACGCAAATCAGCGCGAAGTCCGTCCCCTTCACGTCCGACAGCAAAGGCAGTACTCCATGTCTGACAAACGTACCTTCGAAATCTATCGTTACGATCCCGACCGCGACGAGAAGCCTTACATGCAGACGCTCGAGGTCGAGCTGGACGGCAGCGAGCGGATGCTGCTCGACGCCTTGATCAAGCTGAAGAAGCTCGATCCGACGCTTTCCTTCCGCCGGTCGTGCCGCGAGGGCGTGTGCGGCTCCGATGCCATGAACATCAACGGCAAGAACGGCCTTGCCTGCCTGACCAATATGCGCACGCTTCCGGCCAGGGTGGTGCTGCGGCCACTGCCGGGTCTGCCGGTCATCCGTGACCTGATCGTGGACATGAGTCCCTTCTTCCGGCAGTACCACTCCATCAAGCCCTACATCGTCAACGACCATCCTCCGCCGGAGAAGGAGCGGTTGCAGTCGCAGGAAGACAGGGAGGAGCTGAACGGCCTCTACGAATGCATCCTGTGTGCCTGCTGTTCGACCTCCTGTCCGAGTTTCTGGTGGAACCCTGACAAGTTTGTCGGGCCGGCCGGCCTTCTGGCGGCCTACCGGTTCATTGCGGATACACGCGATACCGTGCGCGAAGAGCGCCTCGACAATCTCGAGGATCCGTACCGCCTCTTTCGCTGCCACACGATCATGAATTGCGTGGACGTATGCCCTAAGGGCCTCAACCCTACCAAGGCGATCGGCAAGATCAAGGAGATGCTGGTTACGCGGCGCTGAAGCGCCCGGCCGGCGGATTCACGTCGTCCATCGATAGACCAATCAACCGACGAGCAAGGCCCCGCACGATGCTGTCCGATCCCGACTATGCACGCCTGCGCTGGCGCGCCCGGCGCGGATTGCTGGAGAACGATCTGGTCTTCGACCGCCTGTTCAAGCGACGCGGTGCCGAGTTCTCGGCCGACGAGTACGGCCAACTGATTCGGCTGCTGGAGCTCGACGACGTCGTTCTCTGGGATTTGATCGCGGGGCGTCGCGACGACTGGCCCGACGGAACGGCCGACATGGTGGCCGAACTTCGCCGCACCCTCTCCACACACTGAACTCCCACCTCTCACCTTCTCCGGAGTCCCCCATGTCCGTCACCGCTACCCTGTCGTTCTCCGATGGTTCGCCCAGCGTCGAATTCCCGTTGCTCAAGGGCACGATCGGTCCCGATGTGATCGACATCAAGAGCCTCTACGCGAAGACCGGCAAGTTCACCTACGACCCGGGGTTCATGTCGACGGCGGCTTGCCGGTCTGCCATCACCTACATCGATGGCGACAAGGGGGAACTGCTCTACCGCGGCTACCCGATCGAGCAGATCGCGACTCAGTGCGATTTCCTCGAAACCTGCTACTTGCTGCTGAACGGCGAACTTCCGACGGCGGCCCAGAAAGCGGCGTTCGTCGATAACGTCACCCATCACACGATGGTGCACGAGCAGATGCAGTTCTTTCTGCGCGGCTTTCGGAGGGATGCGCATCCGATGGCCATCTTGACCGGTATGGTCGGCGCGCTTTCCGCCTTCTACCATGACACGCTCGACGTGAATAACCCGGAGCACAGGCACATCGCGGCGATCCGCCTGATTGCCAAGATGCCGACCCTGGTGTCGATGGCCTACAAATATTCGGTCGGCCAGCCGATGATCTACCCGAAGAACGACCTGTCCTACACGGCAAACTTCATGCGGATGATGTTCGCCACCCCGTGTGAGGAGTACAAGGTCAACGACGTCCTGGTGCGCGCGCTCGACCGCATCTTCATCCTTCATGCCGATCACGAGCAGAATGCATCCACCTCCACCGTGCGGCTGTGCGGCTCTTCCGGCACCAACCCGTACGCGGCGATCGCCGCCGGGGTTGCCTGCCTGTGGGGTCCAGCGCACGGCGGAGCGAATGAGGCCTGCTTGGTGATGTTGAACGAACTGCAGGCTGCCGGGGGCGTCGAGCGACTCGGCGAGTTCATCGCCAAGGTCAAGGACAAGAACTCACACGTCCGGCTGATGGGCTTCGGCCATCGGGTCTACAAGAACTACGACCCGCGTGCCAAGCTGATGCGCGAGACCTGCCATGAGGTACTTGGTGAACTCGGGCTGCAGAACGATCCGCTGTTCAAACTTGCGATGGAGCTGGAGAAGATCGCCCTGAACGACGAGTATTTCATCTCGCGCAAGCTCTATCCGAACGTCGACTTCTACTCGGGCATCGTGCAGCGCGCTCTCGGCATCCCGACTGCACTCTTTACCGCCATCTTTGCGCTTGCCCGCACGGTCGGCTGGATTGCCCAGCTGAACGAAATGCTGGCCGATCCCGATCAAAAGATCGGTCGGCCCAGACAGCTTTTTGCCGGAGCCACGGCGCGCGACGTCATTCCACTGCATCAGCGCTGAACCGTCCGGCGCAGCATCCGGCCCGCGCGCGGCGCACCATAGGGAGGCACAGCCATGATGAAAGAGTTCCTTGCGACCTCGACGATCTTCGGGGGCAACATGCCTTACATCGAAGAGCAGTACGAGCGCTATCTGGCCGATCCGCAGACGGTCGAGCCGAAATGGCGCGAGTACTTCGATGGCTTGCGCGGCGATGCGGCGGACGTCGCCCATCAACCGCTGATCGAGCAGTTCGCCGCGGTCGCGCGTTCGCGGCGAGCCGCCGTGGCATCGATCGATGCGGCGATGCTGAACAAACAGCTCGGCGTGATGAAGCTCATCCATGCCTACCGCTTCGTCGGTGGCCGGATGGCCGACATCGATCCGCTCAAGCGCCAGGAGATCCCGAGCCTCAAGGAACTCGACCATCGCCACTACGGCCTCGCCGATAGCGACCTAGAGACGGAATTTTCGACCGGGCTACTACCCGTCGGGCAGAACGGCCGTGCCAGGCTGCGCGAGATCATCGCCATGCTCCGTGAGACCTACAGCCGCACGGTCGCCGTCGAGTACATGTACATGGCGAACGAAGACGAGCGGGAGTGGTTGCGCGCCCGCATCGAGGGTACACGTCTGCGCCCCCGGTTGTCGGCGGCCGAGAAACGACACCTGCTCGAACGCCTGACCGCTGCCGAGGGGCTCGAACGCTACCTGCACACCAAGTACATGGGGCAGAAGCGCTTTTCCGGCGAAGGCGGCGACACGATGATTCCACTGCTCGATCACCTGTTGCAGCGTGCCGGCGCGGCCGGTGTGCAGGAAACGGTGATCGGCATGGCGCACCGCGGGCGACTGGGTGTGCTGGTGAACGTGTTCGGCAAACAGCCGGCAGAGCTCTTTGCCGAGTTCGAAGGCAAATACGACGCCTCACTTTCGGCCGGCGACGTCAAGTACCACAAGGGGTTCTCGAGCGACATCGTCACGCCCGGCGGGCCCATGCACATCACGCTGGCCTTCAATCCTTCGCATCTGGAAATCGTCAATCCGGTTGTGACGGGTTCGGTGCGGGCGCGGCAGCAGAGGCGGGGCGACAAAACGGGCCGTCAGGTGCTCGGAGTGCTGTTGCACGGCGATGCGGCGATCGCCGGCCAAGGGGTCGTGCAGGAGACGCTTGCGCTGTCACAAACGAGGCACTACGGCACCGGCGGGACGGTTCATATCGTCATCAACAACCAGATCGGTTTCACCACCAGTGACCCGCGCGACATCCGCTCTTCGCTGTACTGTACCGACATAGCCAAGATGGCCGAGGTGCCGATCTTCCACGTCAACGCGGACGACCCCGAGACCTGCCTGCTGGTCGCCGAGATCGCACTGGACTATCGAATGATCTTCCACAAGGACGTGTTCATCGATCTGGTGTGTTTCCGTCGGCTCGGCCACAACGAGCAGGACGAGCCGATGGTGACGCAGCCGCTGATGTACAAGAGGATCGCCCAGCATCCGGGCACGCGCAAACTGTACGCCGACCGCTTGATTGCCGAAGGCGTGGTGACGCAGTCCGAGGTCGATGAGATGATGGCGATCTACCGGGCGGCGATGGACAAGGGCACGAATACGAACAAGACGATCCTGTCGAATTACGTCGCGCCCTTCCAGCAGGACTGGTCCATCTTCAGGGATCGGCGATGGGACGAGCCGGTCGATACCCGGCTTCCGATGGACACGCTCAAGATGCTGGCTGAGAAGCTGGTGAGTTTGCCCAAGGGGTTCAAGGTTCATTCGCGCGTGGAGAAGGTGTTGGCAGACCGCCGCGCCATGGGCGAGGGCGAACAACCGCTCGACTGGGGCATGGCCGAAAACCTCGCCTACGCCTCGCTCGTCCATCAGGGCATCGGCGTTCGGCTTTCGGGCGAGGACTGCGGGCGCGGCACGTTCTCGCACCGTCATGCGGTGTTCCATGACCAGAACCGCGAGCGCTGGGACTCCGGTACCTGGACGCCGCTGCAGCATATTTCGGAGCAGCAGGCGCAGTTCACCGTCATCGACTCAATCCTGTCCGAAGAGGCCGTGCTCGGTTTCGAGTACGGCTATGCAACCTCGGAGCCGAATCAGCTGGTGATCTGGGAGGCCCAGTTTGGCGACTTCGCCAATGGCGCCCAGGTCGTGATCGACCAGTTCATCAGCTCGGGCGAGGCGAAGTGGGGTCGCATCTGCGGGCTCACGCTGCTTCTGCCGCACGGCTACGAGGGGCAGGGGCCGGAGCACTCGTCCGCCCGGCCAGAGCGCTTCCTGCAGTTATGTGCCGAGCACAACATGCAGGTCGTCGTTCCGTCGACGCCCGCACAGTGCTATCACATGCTGCGTCGACAGATGCTGCGCAATTTCCGCAAGCCGCTGATCGTGATGTCGCCGAAGTCGCTGCTTCGGCACAAGGAGGCGGTGAGCAGCCTTGAAGATCTGGCCGAGGGCGGTTTCCAGTGCGTGATCGGCGAGGTCGACAAGATCGCCGCCAAGAACGTCAAGCGGGTGATCGTCTGCTCGGGCAAGGTGTACTACGAGCTGATCGACTACCGCCGCAAGCACGACATCAAAGACGTGGCCATTGTTCGACTGGAGCAGCAGTACCCGTTCCCGCACGAAGACTTCAAGGCGCAGCTCAAGAAGTTCCCGAATGCGCAAGAGGTCGTCTGGTGCCAGGAGGAACCGCAGAACCAGGGCGCCTGGTACCGGCTGATGGCTTACTTCCGCGCCGACATCAAGCCGGAGCAGGTACTGCTCTACGCCGGACGCCCCGTCAGCGCGTCGCCCGCAGTCGGCTATCTGTCCTGGCATAACAAGCAGCAGGCTGAGCTCGTCGAGGGCGCCTTTTCTTCCCGTCTGGGTACGGGGCAGATGCTGACCCATCGCTGATCCCGTTCGCCGCACAACAGCGCCACGGCACCACCGTCGGCGCAGACATACCAAGCCAAAAGCACAGGAAAACCATGCTGATCGAAGTGAAAGTGCCGCAACTCGCGGAGGGCACGCCCGAGGGAACGCTTGCCGCCTGGCATGTGCAGCCGGGTCAGGCCGTCAAGCGCGACCAGAATCTCTGCGACATCGAAACCGACAAGGTCGTGCTGGAGACGCCAGCACAAGGCGACGGCGTGCTCACCGAAATCAAGGTGCCGGCGGGCTCGACCGTCACCTCGGGCGTGGTGCTCGGCATCATCGATACCGATGCGAAAGCATCCTCGGGTGTGCCGGTCGCTCAGTCAGGCGCAACCAACGCGTCGGGCGCTGTGGCAACGCCCGCTCCGGCCCCAGCCACCGTTGCGCAGGCGCTACCTGCCGCGCGCAAGCTGCTGGCCGAGCAAGGTATCGATCCGGCGAGCGTGCAGGGTACGGGGCGTGGAGAGCGTATTACCAAGGGAGATGTCCTTGCAGCGGCAGCCGCATCCAGCCGGTCGACAAGCTCCGAGGCACCGCCAGCGGCGAAGGCTGCCGCCGCACCGTTGCAGTCGGCGCCGCCCGCGATGGGCTACGTCCCGCCGGTCACCGTCCCGCTCGGCAATCGGCCTGAACAACGCGTTCCAATGTCGCGACTTCGCGCGCGCGTGGCTGAACGCCTGGTGCAGTCGCAGTCCACAGCCGCCATTCTGACCACGTTCAACGAGGTCAACATGAAGCCGGTGATCGACCTGCGGAACACCTACAAGGAGAAATTCGAAAAGGTCCACGGCGTGAAGCTCGGCTTCATGAGCCTTTTCGTGAAGGCGGCCGTGCATGCCCTCAAGATGTTCCCGATCATCAATGCATCGGTCGACGGCAACGACATCGTCTATCACGGCTACTTCGACATCGGGATCGCCGTGGGTTCACCGCGCGGACTGGTGGTGCCGATCTTGCGCGACGCTGATCAGATGAGCATTGCCGAGATCGAGAAACAGATCGCCGACTTTGGCAAGCGCGCCGCCGAAGGCAAACTCGGCATGGAGGAACTCACCGGCGGAACCTTCACCATCTCCAATGGAGGCGTCTTCGGGTCGATGCTCTCGACGCCGATCATCAACCCGCCGCAGAGTGCGATCCTCGGCGTCCATGCCACCAAGGAGCGACCCGTCGTCGAGAATGGCCAGATCGTCATTCGACCGATGAATTACCTTGCGCTGTCCTACGACCACCGCATCATCGATGGCCGCGAGGCCGTGCTGTCGTTGGTCGCCATGAAGGAGGCGCTGGAAGATCCGGCGCGCCTGCTGCTCGATCTCTGACACCGGTCGCAGAAAGAGAGGTCACTCATGGACCCGTTCGACATCGCCGTCATTGGTGCTGGCCCCGGCGGCTATGTGGCCGCCATCCGTGCTGCCCAGCTTGGTTTCAAGGTCGCTTGCATTGACGAATGGAAGAGCGCCAGCGGTGGTCCCGCGCCGGGCGGCACCTGCACCAACGTCGGCTGCATACCCTCCAAGGCGCTTCTGCAATCCTCCGAGCATTACGAGCAAGCCTCGCACCATTTCGCCGAGCACGGAATTTCGCTGCAGGGTGTCCGCATGGACGTGGCCAGGATGCTCGCACGCAAGGACGCCGTCGTGCGCCAGAACAACGAAGGCATCCTCTACTTGTTCAAGAAGAACAAGGTCAGCTTTTTGCACGGCCGTGCGGCTTTCACCGGACCGGCACGGGATGGACTGTACGAACTTGCCGTTTCGGAGCCGGCGGATACGCGCGTCGCGGCCCGGCACGTCATCGTCGCCACCGGGTCCAATGCTCGCGCGCTTCCGCAGGCAGCGTTCGATGAAGAGCGCATCCTTTCGAACGACGGTGCGCTTAGGCTCGGCCAGGTACCCAAGCGCCTCGGCGTGATTGGCGCCGGCGTCATCGGGCTCGAGATGGGCTCCGTCTGGCGCCGGCTCGGCGCCGAGGTCACGTTGCTCGAGGGCATGCCGAACTTTCTGGCCGCCGTAGATCAGCAAATCGCCAAGGAAGCCTGGAAGCTGTTCACGCGGCAGGGCCTTGCCATTCACCTTGGCATCACGGTGGGCGCGGTCGCGGTTGGCAAGAAGGGCGTCAGCATCGACTACGCCACCGCCGACGGCACGGCCGCACGGCTCGAGGTCGACCGCTTGATCGTTTCGGTTGGGCGCGTGCCGAACACAGGTGGGCTCGCGGCCGAGCGGGCGGGCATCGAACTCGACGAGCGCGGCTTCATCGTCGTCGACGACGACTGCCGCACCAAGGCTCCAAACGTGTGGGCTGTGGGCGACGTGGTGCGCGGTCCGATGCTCGCGCACAAGGCCGAAGAAGAGGGTGTCGCCGTCGCCGAGCGCATCGCGGGGCAGAAGCCGCACATCGACTTTGACTGTATTCCCTGGGTAATCTACACCGCACCCGAGATCGCCTGGGTGGGTCGGACCGAGCAGCAATTGAAGCGTGACGGCGTGGCCTATCGTGCCGGCAGCTTTCCTTTCCTGGCCAACGGGCGCGCGCGTGCCCTCGGCCAGACCGAAGGCATGGTCAAAATTCTGGCCGATGCGGCGACCGATCGCGTTCTTGGCATGCATGCCATCGGTCCGGTTGCCTCGGAGTTGATCGCCGAAGGCGTCATGGCGATGGAATTCGGCGCATCCAGCGAGGACATTGCGCGCATCTGCCATGCGCATCCGACACTGTCGGAGGCCACCAAGGAGGCGGCGCTGGCGGTGGACAAGCGGACGCTGAACTTCTGACGCCTTTGGGCTGACTGCTGCTTCAGGGCCAGCATCGGCTACGATGCCGGCCGTGCGACAGACCCTGGACAAGCTCTGCCGTGAGCGCGGCATCACTCTCGATGCCGCGCAGCAGCGCGCCGCAGAGCGGCTCGCGCACCTGGCCGACGAACTGCATGCCTTCAAGGCCAGCCGCAGAAACGTCGTCGCGCGCCTGTTCACCCGGCCCACGCCGCCGCGAAGCGTCTATCTGCACGGCGGTGTCGGGCGTGGCAAGAGCTTCCTGATGGATGCCTTCTACGCCGCGTGTCGCCTGCGGCGCAAGGGCAGAATCCACTTCCACGCATTCATGCGTGAGGTCCATGCCGATCTGCGTACGCTCAGGCACGAAGCCGATCCGCTCGTTGCCGTCGCTGAGCGCTGGGCTGAGCGCTACCGCTTGCTCTGTTTCGACGAATTTCACGTCTCCGACATCGCAGATGCGATGATCCTCGGCCGTTTGCTGGCCAACAGCCTCGATGCCGGCATGGTGTTCGTGATGACTTCCAACTACGCGCCGTCGGGCCTCTACCCGGATGGTCTGCAGCGGGCCAACTTCATGCCGACGATCGATCTGATCTGCCGCCGCATGGATGTGATCGAGGTCGATGGCGGCATCGACTACCGACGCCGTACCCTCGAACGCGGTCGCCTCTACCATTGGCCGGATGACGGCGTGGCGCACGAAGCGCTGGCACAGACGTTCGCGGTCCTTTCGCACCGGACGTCTGCAGAGCGCAGCATCCGGATCATGGAACGTGACATACCCGTCGTCAGGCTCGGTGATGGCGTGATCTGGTTCACGTTTTCTGCATTGTGCGAGACAGCGCGATCCCAACTCGATTACCTCGAACTCGCGCAGACTCACCACACGGTGATACTCTCTGGCGTGCCTCGCCTCGCTCTCGCGGATGCCAACGTGGTCAGGCGCTTCACGCTACTGATCGATGTTCTCTACGATCACCGCGTCAAACTGGTCATGAGTGCTGCTGCTCCCCTGAGCGAACTCGCCCAGATCGACGCATCGGCCACCGATGCGGATACCCGGCGCGTCCTGTCAGAATTCGCTCGCACCCTATCCCGTCTGACCGAGATGCAGAGCGCCGGCTACATGAGCGAGACGCATCTTTCCCAACTGAAACGTTAAACCTCTACGACGATGGCTGGTAGTTCACTGCTTGCTCTGCTTGATGACATAACGGCCGTGCTGGATGACGTCGCGTTGATGACGCGCGTCGCCGCCAAGAAGACGGCTGGCATCGTTGGCGACGATCTGGCTGTCAATGCAGAGCAGTTGACAGGCCTGCGAGCTGCGCGCGAGTTGCCCGTGGTCTGGGCGGTGGCGAAGGGTTCGTTCCTCAACAAGCTGATCCTCGTTCCGGCGGCGCTGTTGTTGGCTGCGTTCGCGCCATGGGCGATCCTGCCTCTCATGATCGCGGGCGGACTGTTTCTGTGCTATGAGGGCGCCGAAAAGGTGATCCATCGCCTGCTGCACACACAGGCGGAGGACATGCAGACGCGTGCCGAATTGCGCGCCGCCGTCGTCGCCGGTGAGGCCGAAGTGATGGCCTACGAACGTGCGAAGATCAAAGGTGCCATTCGGACCGATTTCATTTTGTCGGCCGAGATCATCGTCATTGCGCTAGGCGCCATCGAGAAGGCCTCGCTGACCACCCAAATCCTGACGCTGTCGGTGCTCGCCATCGGTATGACCGTGGGGGTCTACGGACTGGTTGCCGCCATCGTCAGACTCGATGACGCCGGAGCGCACCTCATGCGTAGAGACGCTGGTGTCGCCCGGTCGTTCGGCCGCCTGCTGGTCGGAGCGATGCCGTGGCTCATGCGAGTGTTATCCATCGCTGGCACGCTTGCCATGTTTACGGTGGGCGGCGGTATCCTGAACCACGCCCTGCCCATCCTGCATCATGCGACCGAGGCCATGACAGCGGGTCTGTCCGGCGGGCCAGCGACCCTGGCAGGCATCATGGCGGATCTCGCCATCGGCGTCGTGGCCGGTCTGGTGATCGTTGCTGTGGTGCATGCAGGGCGCAAGCTCCTCTCCTCGCGGTCGGATCACCGGCAACACGCCTGACCGGGTCGCGCCACCGCGGCGCAGGATCGAGAAACCCATCCTCTAGTGAGAGCTCACTGCCGCGCTCGAACGTGGCGCCACCGCCTGCCCGGCGCATCCCGACGCAGGGCGGCAGACTGCCTCGGTTCAGGGGAACGCGGTACCGCAGTTCGCGTTGAGATTTGCCTTCGTTGCGTTCCACTGGGCCTCCGTGATGCCAGTGCCGGCAACGGCTGCAGCAGAACCGAAGCCAAGCATGGACCGCACCAGTACCAAGCCCTCACGGAACGCTTGCACGCCGTCCACTCCGTCCATATCGAGCGAGCAACTCGTCGTTGCATCCGCCGGATCCGTCTCGTAGGCACCGATGTCGGCAGTTGTCCCGCGGACACGGAGTCCGCGCCGCTGGTCCCAGGTCGCAGCAGCTGGGTTGCTCCCAGCGTCGATTGCAGGGCTGCCGCGCTGCGGACGCATGGACGCAGTGAGCCCGCCCCATTCGCTCAATGGCGCAAGCTTGGCGTCGGTGTTGCAGATGTTTCCGCTGGCTCCGCACTGGCTGCTGGCGCTGCCTCCGGAGTCTTCGAACAGGCTCCTGGATACGGTCAACCTGGAAGGGTCGAGGACGAAAACGCTATCGCGCATGGAGCCTGTCGGCACATCATTGCCGAGAATCGAGCTCTCGACCAAGACACTGCCGTTGAAAGCCCCCGGTCCGCTGCCGGTCCAGGCGTTGACCGCGAGGGCTGTCTGGCAGACGCCCGCGTTGTTTCGTGCAACGGTGGTGCTAAGAACTTCGAGGCGGAAAGCGTTGGCTGCAGAGTGCGGATTGAAGGCATCGCCGGAAATTCCGCCACCGCATTGAATGACTGCATTGTTGGCGATCGTGGAGTTGCTCACGACATAGCGGCCCGGGGTATTCAGCTGAAACAGCGAGCCAAGTGCCGTGTTTTCGACGATCGAGGAGCGCGATATCAGAACGGAGTTGCCCAAGGGTGGCAGAGGACTCACGGGGCTTCCGAAAGCATCGCGGTCAGGGAAGCTGGCGCTGATCGAAACCGCGGAGAAATCAGCGGAGTCGTTCAGCCGAATGGATACCTCGCTCAGAGTGAGTGAGGCATTGTTGTTGGCTGCCATCGCTGCGGCCCCGACCGGCGTGGAGCCACCTCCGACCCGCTGCGTGCGGTTGCCATGAATCTGCACACGCTCTAGAGAGGCAGACTGAGAAACATTGGCAATGCTCAGGCCAGCGTTGAAGGCA
>OGCL01000865.1_pt1 | contig 29050 bp, 30 predicted proteins | sample 1570041 | NCBI WGS metagenome assembly OGCL01 (sample SAMN06266162, study PRJEB24511) | hot springs metagenome | isolation source: Hot spring water | place: South Africa: Limpopo | collected 2015-06-22 | reverse complement strand
CCACCAATTAAGTGTCAAGGAATCAAGACGAAATTAGTTCCTTGGATTAAAGCCATAATCCCTTGCAGTTTTGAGGGTCGCTGGATTGAACCATTTATGGGTTCAGGTGTTGTGGTCTTCAATGTAAGACCTCGCAAGGCACTATTAGCAGACTCGAATCCACACCTCATCAACTTTTACCAAGCGATCGCCAATGGGACGATAACCGCCGGAATTACAAGGCAGTTTCTTGAAAGAGAAGGTGCAGAATTACTACGAACCAGAGGCGACTATTACTACACAGTCCGAGAAAGATTCAACCAATATGGTAACCCTCTAGATTTCCTATTTCTCAACCGTGCATGTTTTAATGGAATGATTCGTTTCAATCGGCAGGGTGAATTCAACGTTCCATTCTGCCGGAAACCAAATCGTTTTACCCGTGCATACATTACCAAGATTTGTAATCAGGTTCAAGCAGTTGCAGACGTATGCTCTCTAGGAGACTATGAGTTCCGATGTCAAGATTACTCTGCAACTATTGCCGAAGCGAATGCCTACGACCTTTTGTACTGTGACCCTCCATACATCGCTCGGCATACTGACTATTTCAACGGGTGGGGAGAGGGGCACGAAAGACAACTAGCGCAACTTCTCAGGGATACTCCAGCTAGGTTTATTCTCTCAACTTGGCACGGAAATCAATTTAGAGCAAATGAATTTATTGACACTCTTTGGACTGAATATAATATCTTAACAAAAGAACATTTCTATTATGTTGGAGCAAAAGAAAATAACCGAAATCCAATGGTTGAAGCTCTTATCATGAATTTTGGGGCTTTATACAAAGAGGAAAAATTCAGCAATGCGGTGCAATTATTTCTGCTTGAAAAAAGGGCGATATACAATGCCTAATAAGGCGGTGCATCTGACGACTTTGGTCACGGTGTTGTCATCAAGTCAAAGTGTTCAGTGGCTTTAGTCTAACCCAAAATGTAGTCAGCAATTGTAATATTGATTTTGGTTAGTATCATAACATAGCATTCAAGGAATTAATACTAAAAATAATACCGGAGAATGCACTATTGATAATGGATACCGGCAAAGGTGTTGAACGTTGTAGCTGATTTGGATTTCTGCGCTGACCAGCGAGTGCTTTCAGTTTTAAGGCTGCCTTGGGGCACTTTTGTCGCGTCAGCAGCACAAGTTGTTGTAGCTAGGGTATGATTGTAAGGTTGACGGTCTGTTACTCACCCTCACGGATGCCCTGAAACGCCTAGAGGGAGGTAGTGCCGCCAATGCTAACCCTTGGAACTGTAATTTAGCATGACCACCCCTTTACTCCTACGTGCTGCCCGAGGTGAGCGGGTCGAGCGTCCACCCATTTGGTTAATGCGCCAAGCGGGACGCTATATGAAGGTCTATCGTGATCTGCGCGATCGCTACCCCTCCTTTCGCGATCGCTCGGAAATTCCTGAACTGGCCATTGAAATTTCCCTACAGCCCTTCCGTGCGTTTGCGCCGGACGGGGTAATCCTGTTTTCGGATATTTTGACCCCGCTGCCGGGCATTGGCATTCCCTTTGACATCGTGGAGAGTAAAGGCCCCATTATTGATCCACCGATTCGTACCCTCGAGCAGGTACAACGGCTCCATCCCCTTGAACCGGAAGCGGCTTGCCCCTTCATTCGCCCCATTTTGTCAACCCTGCGCCAAGAAGTGGGCGATCGCGCTACCGTACTAGGTTTTGCTGGGGCACCATGGACCCTTGCGGCCTATGCCATTGAAGGCAAAAGCTCCAAGGATTACATCGAAATTAAAACGATGGCCTACCGAGAGCCCGATCTGCTACACAAATTCCTCAGCCATTTGGCCACTGCCATTGCTGACTACCTGTGCTATCAAATTGACTGTGGTGCCCAAGTGGTGCAGCTTTTTGACTCCTGGGCCGGGCAACTCAGCCGCCACGATTACGATACCTTTGCCCTCCCCTACCAAAAACAGGTGGTGCAGCAGGTCAAAGCCGTTTATCCTGACGTGCCAATGATCCTATATATCAACGGCAGTGCCGCCGTGGTGGATCGGATGGCAGCCACGGGGGTTGATATTGTTAGCCTTGACTGGACGGTCGATATTGGCACCATTCGCCAGCAGTTTCCCGCCAGCGTTGGCCTGCAGGGGAACCTAGATCCTGTCGTGCTGTTTGCCCCCCAAGCGGTGCTGCGGCAGCGGGCGCTAGAGATTATTGACGGTGGGCGCAGCGGCACCTATATTTTTAATCTGGGGCATGGGGTGCTCCAGGGAACTCCGGAAGAAAACGTCGGCTATCTATTTGATCTGGTGAAATCCCTCGGCTAATGCGTCTCCTGATTACCGGTGCCACTGGCTGTATTGGCCAGTACATTACTGAGGCACTGACTACCCAGACCGATCACGAACTCTTTCTGTTTGTGCGTAATCCGGCCAAACTGACCGTTGATCCCCAGCAGCGGCCGGGGGTGCATCTCATCCAAGGGGATCTCCTCGACTTGTCGCCCCTCGCGCCGCTATTACCGACCCTCGATGGGGTCATTCTCACCGCTGCGGCCTGGGGGAACAAAAATGCCTTTGCCATTAATTTTGAGCAGACCTGTGCGCTGCTGCAACAGCTTGATCCCCAGCGTTGCCAACGGGTCTTTTACTTTTCCACCGCCAGTATCCTCACCCGGCAGATGACCCCGCTGCCGGAGGCGGCCACCCTCGGAACTGCGTACATTCGCTCGAAGTACGAGTGTTTGCAGGCAATTGAAAGCCTGCCCGTTGGCGATCGCGTCGTTGAGCTATTTCCAACGATGGTGTTTGGCGGCGGGGCAGATGGGAAGCGCCCCTCGTTTATTACCAAGGGAATGCGGCAGGCGCTGAAGTGGCTATGGCTGGCGCGCTTCTTTCGGGTTGAGGCGAGTTTTCACGTTGTCCATGCCCGCGATATTGCCCAGGTGGTGCTCTACCTGATCGAGCATCCAGAGTATCCTGTCCCCCGGCGCGTTGCCCTTGGTAACCCTGCCATCACTGTGAATGAACTCCTGACACAGCTATGCCAAGCCCATAACCTGCCGATTTACTTTCAAGTTCCCCTTACCCCCGCCTTGGTGAACTTTTTTATTAAGGTGTTTCGGATTCAAATGTCACCGTGGGACTATTTTTGCCTGAATTACCGCAATTTTAGTTACGACACAATTCTGAATCCGCAGCAACTCGGCCTGAAACCCCACTATGCCACCGTAGTGGATTTACTGGAGTGATCGCCGCCTAGTTACCCTCAGATACCCTATCTCCCACTGCTTTCACTCGATGGGCATTCCTGCCCCTAAGCAGAGATATGGGTTTGCTACAATTGGGCAATCTAATCCTGCTGCGTTTACCGTCATGGAAACCTCCCCCCTCAGCATTGTTCTATCGGCAGCCTTGGCGGCTGGTTTGAGCCTCGGTATGACATCTAGCTCTGCCCTTGCCCAGCGCCCGGGCGATCGCGTTCTTGGTCAGTGGAGTGATGGGTTTTGGTACCCTGCCCGCATTCAGAGTGTCGATGGTAGCCGAATTCGATTAGTCTATGACGATGGTGATTTGGGTACGGTGGGGCCAAACCAGATTCGTGCCATTAACTGGGGTGTCGGTTCAAAAGTGCAGTGCAACTGGAAAAATCGCGGCACCTACTACCCGGGAACCATTGCCCAGAGGCAAGGGGATAGCATCTTTGTCAACTACGACGATGGCGATCGCGAACAGACCGTCATTGGCCGCTGCCGCTCCCGCTAACTTTTGACATTCGATCAATTTGATAAATTTTACTCCCCGATATTTTTTGGCTTTTCACTAGTAACGATATCCGACGTGCTCGCGAGGGGATAGCAGCCCATGGCAGGATTGTGGCTCCTAAAATCGGAACCCAGCGTATTTTCGTGGCAAGACCTTAAGGCAGCCCCCAACCAAACAACCTGTTGGGAAGGGGTACGCAACTACCAAGCCCGCAACTTTATGCGGGATCAAATGGCTGTGGGCGATCGCGTCTTTTTTTACCACAGTAATGCTAAACCACCCGCCATCATGGGGATTGCCGAAGTTGTTAAGCCCGCCTACCCCGATCATTTTGCGTGGACTCCTGAAAGCAAGTATTTTGATCCCAAAAGTACCCCTGACAAGCCTATTTGGTTCATGGTGGATATTCAGTACCGTTGCGATATAACCCCCCCCATTACCCTCCCTGAACTGCGGCAAACCAAGGGCTTAGAGACCATGCTGCTACTACAGAAGGGCTGTCGCCTGTCGGTACAATCCGTCACCGAAGCAGAATGGCAACGGATCCTCAGCCTGCGAAATATTCGCTTGTAAATTTGGGCAACCCAAGTTCGCTGCCCCCGTTTTAGCACCCGTGTCGGTTACCCGCCCTCCCTCTCCCTCGGGGCTGAAGGGTACACTGAAAAAAGCACATCTGTTGGTGGAGTCTATTCTGGCACTGTAACCATGAAAAAGCGTTGGCAACTCATAAAATCCCTTTTAGCAACTGTTTTAACCCTTGTTCTTGTGGCGCACCTTGTCCTTGATACCGGTGCAGCGTGGGCGGCGCGGAGCGGTGGTCGCATTGGCGGTGGCTCCTTTAGCCGTCCGGCACCCACCCGTTCCTATCGGAGTGCGCCTCGCAGTGACTACCGGTACTCTCAACCCGTTTATGGCGGTGGGTTTGGCTTTCCCTTTTTAATTCCCTTCTTTGGCTTTGGCGGCGGTTTTGGCGGCCTGTTTACAATTATTTTGCTTGGGGTTGTGGCCAATTTCCTCATTTCCGCCTTTCGCCAGTTCCGGGAGGCAGGGGAAGAAGCAGAAACCGATAACCCAGTGGTATCCTTAGATACCCTGCACGTAGGCTTACTGGCAGATGCCCGCGAACTCCAAGCAGATCTCAACAAGCTTGCCCTAACGGCAGACACCCAAACCGCTACTGGCTTGGCAAACGTCCTACAGGAGGCAACCCTTGCCCTACTACGCCATCCTGAATACTGGGTCTATGCCAATGCCGCTAGCCAAACTACACGCTTGGTGCAAGCGGAAAGCACCTTTAACCAGCTTGCTCTCAGCGAGCGCAGCAAGCTCACTGCCGAAACCCTCTCTAACTACCGTCAAACCATTCAGGAGCGGCAGATGACCCCCACCGCCAGCCACGATATTGGGGAGTATATTGTGGTCACCCTGATTGTTGCCGCTACCGGTAAGCTGACCCTACCCACAATCAACAACGATCTGGACTTGCGGCAAGCCCTACAACAGTTGGGGGGTATTGGTAGCGATCGCCTCTTGGCCGTAGAACTGTTGTGGCAACCCCAGGCGATCGGCGACACCCTAACAGCCGATGAACTCCTGCTGGCTTATCCAACCCTCAAGCACCTGTAAACATAAAATGGGGGGGATTTCCCCCTCCTGCCGCATACTGTTGATCAGCCGCTGTAACCCGAACTCAACCCGAAGCTGAATCCATCATGGGCGATACTGGATTCGAACCAGTGACCCCTTCCGTGTGAAGGAAGTGCGCTACCACTGTGCTAATCGCCCGTAGAGCTTATGCAAACCGATCTACTATCCTAAGTGAAGATGCCAAAATTGGCAAGGGGATCACCCGTGCCTTCAGAACTCCACCTCCCCAACAGTTAAAACATTCAGGATATTTCTTGGGGTCTAGAAATAGTCCCCTTAGGATAAGTAGTAAGCTACCCATCGGCCAAACGCCAAGGACTTGATAAATGCCCTGAATCATAAGATTCGAGCCTCTGGATCGGTTTACCAAAAGCAGCCCCAAGCGGTTGTTCGCACTATCTTCGTTTCTGATGTCTGCATTACTAATGACTCAGCCTACTGAAGTTGCCGAGGAAAAGGGAACTATTCAGTAACGACTGCTTGATCTGTTTGGCTCTGGACGCAGGCGGTCGTGACTTCAATCACTTCAATCATTGTCGTGACTTCAATCACTTCAATCATTAATGTACGAGGGAATTTATGGTTAGTGCTCTCTCTGCCACGACTCAATCCATTCGCGCCTTTGGCGTAGCGCGCTCAACCGTTGAAGGGCAACCCCTTAGCCCCGCCGAAGTGGATGCCATGGATGCCTACTTCAGCGCGTGTAACTACTTAGCTGTGGGCATGATTTACCTGCGGGAAAACCCGCTGCTCAAAGAGCCGTTGCGCCCCGAACATATTAAAAAACGTTTGCTCGGCCACTGGGGTGCCAGTCCGGGGTTATCGTTTTGCTACCTGCACCTGAACCGCATTATTAAAAAGTACCAACAAGAAGTCATTTTCTTGGCCGGTCCCGGCCACGGTGCCCCGGGTGTTCTCGCTCCTGTTTATCTCGAGGGCAGCTATTCTGAGATTTACCACAACATTAGTGAGGATGCGCACGGCCTCAAGAAGTTCTTCAAACAGTTTTCGTTTCCGGGGGGTATTGGTAGCCACTGTACCCCAGAAACCCCCGGCTCCATTCACGAAGGGGGCGAGTTAGGCTATGTGCTCTCCCATGCCTGTGGTGCTGCCTTTGACAATCCTGACTTAATTGTGGCCGCCGTTGTCGGCGATGGTGAGGCAGAAACGGGGCCGTTGGCCACCTCTTGGCACATTAATAAGTTTCTCAACCCCGCACGGGATGGGGCAGTGCTGCCAATTCTGCACCTGAATGGCTACAAAATTAACAACCCCACCTTGTTAGCACGGATTCCCCACGCGGATCTCGAGAGTCTCTTTCGCGGCTATGGCTATGAGCCGTGCTTTGTGGAAGGCTCTGACCGCCCCTCGATGCACCAAGCGATGGCGGCAACCCTTGACTACTGTGTAAACAAAATTAAGGAAATTCAACAGATGGCTCGCGAGCAGGGGGTGACACCTCTACCCCGCTGGCCCATGATTATCCTGCGCACCCCCAAAGGCTGGACCGGGCCTGCGGAAGTGAACGGCCACAAGGTGGAAGGATTCTGGCGCGCCCACCAAGTGCCTATGGCGGATGTGCACAACAACCCCGCCAACCTCAAGCTGCTAGAGGACTGGCTGCGTAGCTATCATCCTGAAACCCTATTTGATGAGAAAGGTGCATTTCGTCCGGATCTCAAGGCACTGGCTCCCACGGGTACCTATCGGATGGGGATGAACCCCCACGTCAATGGCGGGCTGCTGCGTAAGGATTTAAAAATGCCCGATTTCCGGGAGTACGGCATTAGCTTTGAGAAACCTGCTCAAATAGAGGTGGAAAATACTCGCCCCCTCGGCGTGTTCCTGCGGGATGTGATGCGCCAAAATATGACGAATTTCCGCGTCTTTGGGCCGGATGAAAATACCTCTAACAAGCTGAATGCCATTTATGAAGTTAGCAAAAAATTCTGGATTGCGGAGTCCTTTGAGGAGGATGAGGATGGTGGTGAATTGTCCACCGATGGCCGTGTTATTGAAATGCTGAGTGAGCACACGATGGAGGGGATGCTCGAAGGGTATCTGCTAACGGGACGGCACGGCTTCTTTTCTACCTATGAGTCTTTTGTCCATGTGATTGACTCGATGTTTAACCAGCACGCCAAGTGGTTAAGTATTTGTAATGAACTCTCGTGGCGTGCGGATATTGCCTCGTTGAACCTCCTGATTACCTCGACGGTGTGGCGCCAAGATCACAATGGCTTTACGCACCAGGATCCGGGCTTTTTAGATGTGGTCTGTAACAAGAGTGCGGCGGTAACGCGCATTTATCTGCCGCCAGATGTCAATTCCTTACTCTCGGTGGCGGATCACTGTTTGCGCAGTAAAAACTACGTGAATGTGATTGTCTCGGATAAGCAATTGCATTTGCAGTACATGGATATGGATGCGGCTATTAAGCACTGCACCAAGGGGCTAGGCATTTGGGACTGGGCCAGTAACGATCAAGGTTATGAGCCGGATCTGGTCATGGCCAGTGCGGGGGATATTCCCACCCAGGAAGCCTTGGCGGCGATCGCCCTGTTGCGGCAGGAATTTCCTGAACTGAAAATTCGCTACATTAACCTGGTGGATTTATTCAAGCTGCAACCGGAAACCGAACATCCCCATGGCCTCAGCGATCGCGACTTTGACAGTCTGTTCACGCTAGATCGCCCGATTATCTTTAACTTCCACGGCTATCCGTGGCTGATCCACCGCCTCACCTACCGTCGCTATAACCATGTCAACCTCCATGTGCGTGGCTACAAAGAAAAAGGCAATATCAATACGCCCCTTGAGTTAGCCATTAACAATGAAATTGATCGCTTTAGCTTGGCGATCGATGCCATTGACCGTCTGCCGGAGTTGCAGGTGGCGGGTGCCCATGCCAAGGAAAAATTCCGCAATATGCAGATCGAAGCCCGTAACTACGCCTACGAGTTTGGCATCGACAAGCCGGAGTTTAGCCACTGGCGGTGGCCTTTCTAGCCCATGGCCGGGTATGGTACATCCCGCACAGGGACGTGATGCTGTGCCAAATAGGCTTTAATTTCGGCAATGCTGAGTTGGCCGTAGTGAAGCAGAGAGGCCAAAAGGGCGGCTTCGGCTCTGCCTTCGGTGAGGGCAGCCCGAATGTGATCGCAGGTACCCGCCCCGCCGGAGGCAATGACGGGAATTTCCACCCGCTCGGCAATGGCACGGGTTAGCGCCAGATCGTAGCCCGCTTGGGTGCCATCCGCATCCATACTGGTGACTAGTAGTTCTCCGGCACCCCGCTGTGCCATTTCCACTGCCCAAGCAACGGCATCTAGTCCGGTGGCTTCGCGGCCACCCCGGACATACACCTGCCAACGGGGCGGATCAGCACTTGGGTCACGCCGGGCATCAATGGCCACCACAATACATTGAGCGCCAAAGCGATCGCTGGCCTGGCTCACTAAATCCGGTTGGCGCACGGCTGCGGAGTTCAAACTCACCTTATCGGCACCCGCCCGCAGCAGATCCTTAATCATACTGAGGGACTGGATGCCTCCCCCCACCGTCAGGGGAATGAACACTTGATCGGCGGTGCGGTAAACCACATCAATCAGGATGTTGCGTTCTTCGTGGGTGGCTGTAATGTCGAGAAACACCAGTTCATCGGCACCGGCGGCATTATAGGCTTGAGCAAGCTCGACCGGATCGCCCGCATCCCGAAGGTTCACAAAATTAACCCCTTTGACGACCCGACCGGCTTTAACGTCCAAACAGGGGAGAATTCGTTTTGCAAGCATAATGTCTCCTTGGGGATTCAGAAGTGAAGCCTTTGGTTACTGCACGGTCACTCGACGACCACCACCACTCACAAAAATAATGGCGCGGTCGGCGGCCATGGGTTCCCAGCCCACATCAAAGCCATTCTGCCAAGCAATTGTCCGTGCCGCTCGAAAGCAGTCAAACCCATCGGGGCGGACAAAGAATATCAAGGAATGACGGCTGGGGGACAGGCGCGTTAAGGTTTGCTGAAAGGTGGAGGTTGGGGCATCAAGGGTGGCCGGGGTTTCACCGGCAAAGGGATCGCGGGGCTGAAAGAGGGTCTGAATAATCGGCTGGCCGCCGAGGGTGACGAGGCTTAGGCGCACGTCGTAATAGCGGGTGGCATAGGAAAAGGCATTAAACTGCTGCTGCAATTGCTGCGGGCTAACAAAGGGACTGGTATTGATGCGGCGAAAAAACGCTTGAATGGCTTCACTGGCCTTATCTTCTTCAAGGGGGATGGCACGATTTTCGCGGCACTCAAAAAAGTAGGTCTGTTTACGGGTTTCACGGGCAATGGGGGTGCGCACAAGGGCTGGGGAGACGGCTGCCGTTAAGCTGGCAAAGAGGCAGACAAAGATCATTACCCCTACCGTATTGGTCAGCACGTCGAGGAAGGAGTCAAGGTTTTGGCTGGGCTGCTGCGGTTGAGGCCGACGGCGCGATCGCTTCATAAGCCCGTGGCCGATCGCCCCTGCTTGGGTAAACGCACAAAGACAAAGTAGCTGAGGTACAGCATATAAATCACTAGGGCAACGGCGGCAAAAAAGCCGAGGGTGCCGGCCCGGGCCTGGGCATGGAAAATCTCCTTAAACAGGAGCGGTGCTTCTAACCAGACTTGGCAACTGGGGGTGGCGACTGCCCCGGCTACAAAGGCACAGGGCAAATAAAAGGCTTGGCCTACGGCCGCTAAAACGCAGTAGAGGGTCACTGCCCAACGCCAACTACTAAACACTTGGCCAATGAGGTCGTGGCGATCGCTAATTTCTTCGTTGAGATCTACCCAAAACCAAAGGCTAATGGGAATGAGGATCAGCGCCATGAAACCGGTGACGTAGGCCACCGGCCACTGGGGCATCATCAGATAGACCGTAATGGCCAGTAGGCTTGACACCCGCCAGTAAATGACCAGCAGATGGGTGATGGCAGGCACATTCTGAATGGTGCTCCAGAGCAGGAGAACGAGGGGTAGCACCACGGTAAAGAGGACCGCTAGGCGATAGTCCATCCACACCAGCGATCGCAGCAGTTCAAGGGGCATAGTAGCCAAAGGAAAGGATTGAAGGAGAACGCTTCTATTATCAATGATGGCCTTTGCCGCACACAAGGTCATAGGGCGTGGACGCGGCCATACCAGCGCATGAGAATCATGGCGAGCTTTTGGGGGTCGTGGCGCACCGTCGAGGTCGTTTCATCCATGACATCCGCCAAAATTAAGCGACAGTTGAGGTGGGATAGCTCTTCGCGATCAATGGCCACCGGCTCACTGCCCTGCTGACAATAATGATTGAGATGAGCGGCACTGGGGGGATATTTTTGCACAAGGACAGCATCAAAGAGGCGATCGCCCGTCACCTCATCAAGGGCGCGCACATGATCACTAACGCGGTAGCCATCGGTTTCCCCGGGTTGGGTCATGATATTACACACATACACACAGGGGCAGCGCCGCTCGGCAAGGGCATGGGCAATCTCCGGTACCAGCAGATTGGGAATAATACTGGTATAAAGACTGCCCGGACCAAGGATAATGTAGTCGGCATTGCGAATGGCTTGAATTGCCCGGGGTAGGGCAGCCGGTGCGGGTGGCGAGCAGCCAATTTCAATGATTTTGCCCCGCGCCGCAGTGATATTAGATTCCCCATGAATTAAGCGCCCATCCGCAAGGCGTGCCCACAGGGTCATATCGGTAACCGTTGCCGGTAAGACTTGGCCGCGAATGGCAAGGACGGCAGAACTGGCGGCGATCGCCCGCTCGAGATCTCCCGTAATATTGGTCATTGCCGTTAAAAACAAGTTGCCAAAGCTATGGCCGGCCAACCCATCCCCGGCAGCAAAGCGATACTGGAATAGTTCCGTCACCAGTTTCTCTTCATCCGCCAAGGCGGCCAAACAGTTGCGAATATCCCCGGGGGGCAACACGCCAATTTCCCGCCGTAGCCGTCCGGAGGAGCCGCCATCATCTGCCATGGTTACAATGGCCGTAATGTTGGCACTAAAAACTTTTAGGCCGCGCAGTAGGGTCGATAGGCCGGTGCCCCCACCAATGGCAACAATTTTCGGGCCGCGCTCCAGCCGCCGATGGGTGAGCAGGCGCTCCACAAGGGCTTTGTCGTCTTCCGGCAGGAGCACTTCCGTAATGGAACCGAGGGTACGGGCGTAGCCCCACCAAATGAGGGCTAGCCCCCCCAACAGCAGCAGCGGACCACTCACGTAGCTGGGCACAAACCGCGCTAACCCCTGCAGCAGCTTCTCAATAAACTGAAGGGTATAAAAAATTGGTGTTAGGTTCACACTAATGGCCAGCCCTAAGCTAGCCAAGAGAACACCAATAACACTAATGAGTAGCCAGCGCTTCACTAAAAGCCCCGGCCGCAGCCATTGAGACCAAAGGCGGAGTTTGCGCCGAGCCGGTTGCAGTTTTGCTGAAAGTTGCCGAGCCTTACTCGCTCTCCTCATCCGTACCAATGCCAAGATAGGTTTTGCTGAGGTAGCGGGTCAGCCGCTGCAATGGATTGGCGACCTTGGCCGCATGATCCGCCTTGTCGCTGTTAACTGGTACCCCCAAAATTCCGGAAAATTCATCGTCACTCATTTTCCCCGCTTGGTGCTGGGCAAAGGAATCGACCACCTGAATGAGTTCGCTGGTGGAAAACTCAAAGCCATGCTGATTGGCAAAGTCCACAACCTTGGGTGCCAACTCCCCCGTGAGGGCCGCTAGTTCCTCGGTATCTAGCTCGGCAGCCCCACTGATGTTGCCATCACCAACCCCCAAAAGGGCTTCTAATTCGTCCCGCAGTGACGCATCTTCGGCGGTTTTTTGCATAAATGCTAACACCTGTGCCGTTGCCATAGGCTCCCTTCCTTCGGTCAGTATGGTCAGTTGAAAATCTAAGCGAACCGATTGGATTATAACATTCTCTTATAAGAGTATTTTTACGCAATAGTTTTTAAGAAGGGCACGTCAACCACGCGAGCCTGCACGCGCTCATCGACTGCAAGGGTTAAGCCGACCCCACCCACCTTGGTGCGGACGTAGCCTAAGCCAAAGGCTCCGGTGGCAAGGGGGGTACAACTGGTTACTACGCCAACTTTTTCGCCGTTTAACAGGAGGGGGCTGGGTACCGGTACGCTACTGCTGAGTTCTAAGCCCCACAGGTGCTGCTTCACCCCCTGATAGGTATTGAGGCGGGCAATGGTTTCTTGGCCAATGTAGCAGCCCTTGTCAAAGGAAATCGTATGGCCAAGGCGGGCTTCTAGGGGGTTATAGTCTTCGGTAATCTCGGCATCGGCGGCGGGTCGCCCTTGGCGGATGCGTAGGTGCTCCCAGTCTGCCTCGCTGAGCTTGGGATAGGAACTCAGCAGTGGGTCAAGGGGGCGATCGCTCCAGAGGGTGAGGCCATCAACGGCCAGACCACTGGTGGCGGCGACCGTCAGCGGCTGCCCCTCGCAGTCAACGGTAACGTGCTGGTAGGCGCTAGTGAACTCAGGGATGCCAAGGTCGCGCTGGATGTTTGCGGCAACCTCGCCCCAGAGGCGATAACAAAAACTCTCGCCGGTTCTATCGGTTACGTGGACATCGTCGCCAAAGAAAATGTACTTGTCCAGCCACTGGAGCAAAAACTGCCGCCGTTGGGGTGAAACCAGCAGATCCACCCAGTCTGGATGCACCAACAGGGTCACCAGATCAAGGGTACGGGCGGTGGAGGTGAGAAATACCGTATCGGCGCCTTCCCCGGGGCGCAGGATGAGGCAGTTATTGGAGGTTTGGTTGTGCAAAAACTTGAGGCGATCGCCCCCCGTTAAGCGCAAGCGCCCCCAATGGGAGCAGTTGTAAACCGCCCCCTCAGTCGTCAATGTTGTTAACAGATCTGCCATCCACCTACTCCTTTGCTGGAGACAACAGAATCAACTCCCGCTTTAGGAGCGATCGCACCTGATTTAGGCTAAACGTCGGCTGCTGTGCCAATAGCTCGCCAACGCTGGCCGCTCCGGTTGCCGCCGCTAGAAACTGCTGCTCCGCGGCGCTGAGGTAAATGACATCGTAGTGGCAATTAAACACACAGGCTCCCGGCCAACCGTCAAGGCAGGGATGGCGATGGGGGATGGCCGCCAGCACTTGGGCATCGGTGGACCAATCCTGCCGTTGTAGGGGAGGCTTAGCTAAAAAGAACTCGTAATGGGTCATCGCCTCCGGATCAAGGGCCTCCATGAGTTGGTACTGCTCGTGAAGCGAGAGTTGCTGTGCCCGTGCCAGTAGTTCCGGTTGGCTACCCAAGAGGCGCTCCAATTGCCACAGGCGTGGGTTAGAAAAGCCAACAAACTCGAGTCCTGAGGCGGCAATCAGCTCAAACAAACTGCTGATGGTGTAGTCAATTTCCTGCGGGTGGAGGTACATATCCGCAAAGCATTCATCCCGCTGATTTTCTAGGCTCCAGCGCTCCTGCTCCCGTTTTTTGAGGCGGTTGTTCTCCGGCAGGGCGGCAAATAACTGACGACCCAAGGTCACCCCTTGGCGATAGTTGCCGCGCTCTGCCCCTTGAAGTAGGGCAATGGCCCGCTGCATCAGCTTAATTTCCCAGCGGCCCAGTTCGCCATAGACAAAGACATGCAGAATGCCACCCGGTGCCAATACCTCCGCAAGGGCTTGAATGCCCCTTTGGGGATCTGGCAGATGGTGCAGTACCCCCACGCAGTTAATCATGTCAAAGGTTTGTCCTAGTTCAGCCACATCGTACAGACTGCGGTGCTGAAACTGAACGTTACACGCTGCGGAGCGACGGCAGCGCTCTTGGGCAATTTCGAGGGCACCTTCACTCAGATCAATGGCGGTAATGCGGGCGTGGGGGTTCAAATGCGCCAAGTATTCTGTACCCACACCGGTACCACAGCCGGCATCTAAAATGGCCACGTCTAGGCGGGACGGATAGGCCCCCGTACAAAAACTATAGGCAGCAGGCCACGACCAGCGCCAGTTATACCCGGGTGGCGGCTCATCCAGAATCGGTTCCGGCGGAAATGGGTAGGTGTTGTACAGTTGCCGTACCGCAGCCGTAATCTCAGCGGCAGAGGTCATGGTTGGCATCCCCCTTTAGATAAGTAGTTGAGTAGGTCTTGGGTGGCCTGTTGCGGATCCGCCGCCGCCATAATGGCGCGTACCACCGCCACATGGGTTGCACCGGCAGCCACCACTTGGGCGATATTGTTGGTATCGATACCACCAATGGCAAATTGGGGTATCGAGGTGCGCTGGCGTGCGTACTGAAGATACTCGGTGCCAACGGCGGCTTTACCGGGTTTGGTGGGCGTGGCAAAAATGGGGCCCACACCGACGTAGTCTGCCCCTTCTCCTAGGGCACGCTCGAGTTCTTCGGGATTGGTGGTGGAGCGCCCCACGAGGCGATCGCCCCCCAAAAGTTGCCGCGCCAGTTCTATGGGAATGTCGGTTTGCCCCAGATGAACCCCATCGGCATTGGCCCCGACGGCAATATCGACGCGATCGTTGACAAGGAACAGGGCATCATACCGCTGGCAAAGGGCCTGTAACTGCTGAGCGGTGCGCAAGCGGGTTTGATCATCACTGGTTTTATCGCGGTACTGTACCAGTGGCAAGCCCCCTTTGAGAGCCGCTTCAACAATCTCGAGCAGGCGATCGCTCGGGGCGGTCACCAAATAGAGGTGTGCCTGTTGCAGGCGGTGCAAACGCTGTTGGCGCGAGTGGGGGGCTAAGGCTTGCTCAAGGATATACACGCGATAGCGCAGGTGTTTAGCCACGCTGCTGAGGTCAGTATGCGTTAGTTTGGCGTACTCCTCAATCACCCGCAGCGCCTCCTGTACCCGGGCAAAATTGGCAGTGAGCAATTGCGACAGGGTTTGGCGATCACCCTCCTTGGGATGGGTCAACGCCGTGCCTGGATCCTGATCCGTTTGCCGTGCTGCCCGTAGTGCTGGCGTATGGTACATGGCCAAGGTTTGGCGTAAATCTTTACACTCTGCCGTTAGCTGGGCATCCTCACAGCCAAAACGGCACCACTCCTCAATTACCCGCAAGCCTTCGCGAGCGCGGTCAAGGTTAGCATCTAAAATCCGGCACACGGTTGGCAGGTTCAGGGTGGGAGCTAAATGTTGCATACCCCGTCATGTCCCCACAGAAAAAGATAAACGACACTCATCATGCCGCGTTGCTTGAATCACGATGAAACGGTTTGCTCGCACAATTCCCACTCACTCCTGTCGTCAATGGGGATGGGCATCCCCCCTATGTCTGATCCTACTGGGTTGGGGGACGAGCGTGCAGGCCGCAGAGCCGATTCCCATTCCTGTGCCGCCGCCGGAAGTCGCAACCTCAACAGCCATCCCCTTAGGGGCAGAACCCATTCCCATTCCTGTACCGCCACCGGAAGCACCACCGCCCTTGCCAGAGCCAGTTGCTGCCGAAAGCACCCTACAGCGCCTACCCGTCCCCAGTACCCCCATTCCCATAGGAGAGGTGGGGTCAGAGGTGGCCATGAACCAACTGCCGCCACCACCGGAGACTACAGGCATGGATATGAACGCTGCCGGACAAAGACTCACCACGGGTGGCCGCTTTCGGGTGATTGTCCTTGACCTGCGCGAAGGGGATACCGCCAATCAAGAGCGCTTGCGTTCCCTTGTGCCGGAGGTGTTGCCCATTACGGCTGGTCAGCAGCGGGCGCTACAGGTGGGCAGTTTCCAAGATGAGATGCAAGCCAGCGAACTGCGCGCCTACATGGAAGTCAACGGCTTTCGGGCAGAAATTCAACGGCTGCCCTAAGCATCCGTGATGGCAATTGGCAGCGGGCTGGGTAAAATTGAGCGACAAATTTCTGCCACGTGACGGTGATCTGTGCCACAGCAGCCGCCAAAAACATTCAAATTAGGCAGGCGCTGCGCTAGGTCAATGTAACGCCGACCCAGATCTTCAGGATGACCGGCATCTAGCTCCGTTGAGGCATCCAGTTCCGCATGACTTTTCGTTGAGGCATTGGCGCGCACAGCCCGAATACGCTCAGCCCATGGTGCCGATTCTAAGACATGGGCAAAATGAGTTGGATGGGCGCAATTGACCATGAAGTAGGCGGCACCTTGATTAGTGGCCTCATCCACCGCTGTAATTGCAGCCGCTAGGGTTTCTCCCGAGGGTAAGCGGCCATCGGTTTCCACCGTAAAGGAAATGGCAACGGGCATAGACTCTGCTTGCGCCGCATGGACAATGCCAATGGCTTCCTCGCTGTAGGGAAGGGTAAACGCCGTCACTAGGTCTGCCTCAGTCTCCCGAAAGGTGGCAATTTGCTCCCGGTGATACTCGGCGGCGGCAGTGGCGCTCATTCTTGATTGCGGATTATAGCCATCCCCCCGCGGACCAAGACACCCGCCAATGACAATATGGGGAATTGCCTGCTCGTACTCCTGCCGTAGCTCAACCAGCACCTCAATACTTTTGCGGTTAACTGCTGCCAACTCCTGCGGCGAATACCCCAGCTTTGCCCCCCAATCGCGACTGGCACGCCATGTCATACTCTCAAGAATAAAGCTGGCTTGATGGGCTTTGGCAATTTCTAAATAGGGCTGAAAGTAATCGTGAATGCGCTCAACCCCATCAGCGCGCTCCAGTAACAAAAATGAGGCAAACTCAGGAAGGTCAATGCCATGGTGAAAAATCATGGTTGTTTCCATGCCGCCATCGGTCACAAAAGGTGCGCCCGAAAGCTGGGGTAACTGCTGACGATAGCGGGGCATAGGGCTGTTCTCCTAGAGTAGTAAACTTTCAAGGGCGCGCAAATTCGTAATACAAAGGCCATCTTGACTACGGCGAATAATACCCTTGCGCTCTAGTTTGCCGAGGACGCGGGTAACGGTTTCCCGCGCCATGCCACTGAGGCTACTCAGTTCCCGATGGGGCAAGTTGGGAATTTCTAGGCCATCAGCACTCTGCCGCCCTTGCCCATCCGCCAAAAACAAAAGGATGTCGGCCACCCGGGAGGTACTGTCCGATTCCCGTAACCGCAGCCGTCGGTTCAGTTGCCGCAGTCGCCGTGCCATGAGTTTCGCTAAGCGAATGCCCGCTTGGGGTTCTGTATTCACCAAGTTGACAAAATCGGTGGCGGGCATATTGGCCACGACGGTGGGGGTGAGGGTAATGACATCGGTGGAGCGGGGCACTTCTTCGAGGGGAGCCATTTCGCCAAATAGCTCTCCTGGTCCCAAAATATTCAGGGTCACTTCCTTGCCGTCGATATTGTAGGTGCGAATTTTGACCCAGCCACTCAGGATAAAGTAAACGGACGTGCCCCAATCGTTCTCTAACAAAATGACCCGATTGGCCGGATGCTGGCGTGTGACCACATGGGCCAAGGCTGCCTTGACACTTGACTGCGGCAGATCCCGAAAGAAGGGAGTGTCCTGAAGAGACCCATCAAAGGCAGCAGAACTACGGGGGTCTTGCATAGCAGTCAACAGCAGGTGGGTTAGCGGGGGGATTGAATAGATAGACTCTCGGGGTTGGCAGGAAAGTCAACACCCGTAATCTTACCACTGTCGTCAAAGATTAAAATCAATGTATCAGTAACGTTAGAAAAGGCAATGTTAACACTGGCAATGTTGCCGTCGAGTTTGGTACCTAGGCGGTTCTTAAAGGCACCAACCCGTTTCAAGAAGAACTGCTGTCGCTGCTGAAGTTGCTGTGGTGTAATTTGCCCTTGGAGCACGGGGCTAAGGTACGTCCACGCCTGCTTGAAGTTATTACTAAATAATGCATCCACAAACTGCTCGGCGGCCTGCCTATTACTGAGGGTGCTAACGCTTGTTTTCGGTGTCGCTGCAGGCATTGGGTCGGCAAGGGCGATCGCGCTCAGGGAAGATAACGCCATTGCCCCAACAATTGCAATCCCCCAAAGCACTAACCGAAACCGATAAGTATGCTGCCCCATAGAACCCTGCTGACCCGACACGAATTGCTCTTATCATACCCCCTGTCACTCAGTTGTGATGCACTGGCCACCCAAGATAACAACAAGAGACGGAATCAGGAGCGATCGCGCCACAGGGGGAATTGCTGCAAATTATTAAGTTTATTGAAGACCTTGACTCTTTTGGTTGCCCTTAGTCACAATGAGTTCCATGGAGAGACTCCTGATCCCTCCTCGAAAGTTGTGCCTTGACAACCCATTACGAGGTTTTTGGTAGCAGCAGCAATGATAGAGACACTTGAGTTTGTCATTTACCCTGACGGTCGCGTTGTTGAAACGGTCACGGGCATTTCCGGTCGCTCTTGTGCCGAGGTTACGGCTGCCATTGAAGCGCAACTCGGGTGTGTGGTGAGCCAACAACCGACATCGGACTATTACGCTACCGAAACGGTGGAAGAGGGTCAATCCATTGTGCAGTCTGTACGGTCTCAGTGGTAATCGTTGAGGATTGATGATCAATGTCGCACTTCAGCCAAATCAAAACCCAGATTCGTAGCTTGCCCGCCCTAGAAGCGGCCTTAACTGACTTAGGGGTGCCGTGGCAGTCCGGATCCCAGCCGGTGCGGGGTTTTCACGGCCAGACTCAGACTGCGGATGTGGTCATGCCTCAAGCAAATGGCTATGACATTGGCTTCCGCTGGAACGGTACGGAGTACGAATTAGTCGCAGATTTGGAGTTCTGGCAGCAGGCGTGGTCAGTGGATCGGTTTCTGAGCAAGGTCACGCAGCGCTACGCTTACCATGCGGTTGTGCAGTCTGCCAGCGAGCAAGGGTTTCAGGTGCAAGCGGAAGAGCAGCACTCAGACGGCAGCGTCAAGCTGGTGTTACAGCGCTGGCGCTCCTAGTCCCTCTGAAGCGATAGGTTCAACCTGTGACGGACGGACAACCCCTCGGCTTAGAACCAGAACTGAGCGGTCAACTCCGCCAAGGGGAGCAGCGCAGTGGCTACGAGCCAGAGCTAGGGGGGGCACACCGTCAGCACGGTGTTTATGTGGATGAAATTACCTGTATTGGCTGTAAGCACTGTGCCCACGTTGCCCGTAACACGTTCTATATTGAGCCAAACTACGGGCGATCGCGGGTGGTGCGCCAAGATGGCGATCCCCTAGAGCTTATCCAAGAAGCGATTGACACCTGTCCGGTGGACTGCATTCACTGGGTGGACTATACAGAGCTAAAGCGCCTTGAAAAAGAACGTCTTGATCAAGTGGTGCCCCTTGCGGGCTTTCCCATTGACCCCGCCACCACCCGTCGTAAAAAACGCCGCCGCCGTGATTAGGAATCAAGGGCATCCTCGGGCATCACAATGAGGGTCGTTCCTTGGCGACCAATAATGATCACCCGCTGTTGCTCGTCAATGGCCATCTGTGGATCATCACACCGGGCTTGCCACGAAATACCATCGTAAAGGACTCGCCCCGTTTCCCCGGGCAAAATTTGGGTTAGGGTTTGTGCCTCAGCCGCCTCTTTAAGTACGGGAGCAGTTCGCTTTGGCTGGTAGCGGCGCATCAGGAACACCACCACCACCGATAAACCAATCCAGAGCACCACCTGCAGCGGAAAACTAGGAATGAGCAGGGAGGCAAAAGCCACAATCAATGCACTAATGCCGAGGGTGGCTTCTACAAAGGCAGTGGGCAGGAAAAACTCCATTAAAAAGAGAATCACTGCCACAATGCACCAAATCCAGAAGGGTGACAGCGCTATCACTATCGTTTGCTCCCTCAAGAGCTTCCCTTTCACGATAACCTAAGATGGGCTGCGGTGGAACTTAAGGTTGTAGCGGCGCGTCAGGTAGCTTAAGCTGAAAAGATACCATCTCTGCCAGCATGATCACCCCCACGCGAGACATACCAATGACTCACTTTTTTGTACCACTGTTGGTTGGCATTTTAACCTTGGGTGTACTGACAACATGGCTGTGGCGGCCAACCGCTCCTACCACTTCTAGTAGAGAACATCCCAACCACTCTCACCTTTTGGCGGATGCTCCCCCGCCGGATGATGAGGGGACACCACCGCGCCGCGGATAGGCTAGGATCTACCGAGGTGGGTTTAAGGCGTAGCGGTGCTGCGGCAACTTTGGTTGGCCATTCAACGGTTTCAACGCGGTTTTCTGGCCTTTGGCCGTGGGTTGCACTTTATTGGCCGCCATCGCCTGTGGGCGTATCTGGTTCTGCCTGCACTCCTGAGTGTGTTACTGGGGGTAGCCCTGATTGTGGGTGCCTTTACGGCGGTGCAAACCCTTGGGGATCAGGTGCTGCCGTTGGGACAGTGGCAATGGTTTTATGATGCGGTGGTGGACGTGGTGGCGGTGGCGATCGCGCTGTTTTTGGCTCTGATTGGCTACCAAACCCTCATTCCTTTGTTGGTGATTCCCTTTCTTGGCCCCCTCCTCAATCGTGTTGAGCAAATTACCGTGGGTCACGCCATTGAGGTGGGTTGGCAACGGGATCTATTGAATGCGCTGGTGGGCGGTTGGTTAGCGCTGCGGGATGCGATTGTGCAACTGGTTTGTTTGTTGTTGTCGTTCCTGTGCGGCCCGGTGCAGCCGGTGGTGATGGTGCTTGTCAATAGTTACTTTTTAGGTCGGGGCAGTTTTGATTACCTGCTGGAAAAGCACAGTCAGACGTTGAAGGAGCGGCAGCGTTTAACCCGAGCCTACACCCCAGAAATTTACGGGCTGGGTGTAGCCCAGTGTCTGGGGTTGCTGATTCCTATGGTTGGTCTGTTGTTGGTGCCTGCTGTTGGGGTGGTTGCCGCTGCCCTGTTAGTTCATGAGTTGCCCCCGAGTGCGGTTGCGCCGCGATCCCATGCGCTTCCTCGGCGTTGATTTGGGTTGGATGGGGGGCGAGTCGGGCTACTGTTGCCTTGAGGGGCAAGGGGATCACCTGAGCCTCTGCGCCCTAGGACGTGCGGCCAATACCCAGGTGCTTCTGGAGTGGATTGAGCGGGATGCCCCCGAAGCGGCAATGGTTGGGGTTGATGCCCCACTCGTTATTCCCAATGCCCGCGGTATGCGCACCTGCGATCGCCAAGCCCATCAATTGCTGGGTCGCTTTCATGCGGGCTGCTATCCTGCAAATCAGGGCTGTCGTTTTGCTCCCTATACCACAGGATTTAGCCATGCCCTTGCGGAGCGCGGCTTTGGCCATGCCCCTACGCTGGCGCCCCGCCAACTGGGGCGCTTTCAAATTGAGGTCTTTCCCCACGCGACCGCCGTGGCCCTCTTCCGGCTACAGCGGATTATTAAGTACAAAAAAGGCTCCCTTGCCCTACGTCGTCAGGGGTTAGGCCAGTTACGGGCGTTGATTGAAACCGGGCTGCCCCAGTGTCATCCGTCCCTGAAGGCTCAGTTCCCGCAACCGCTGCCAACCACCGGCAAGGGGCTGAAGGCGCTGGAGGATCAACTGGATGCGCTGCTGTGTGCCTATACGGCGGCCTCCTGGTGGTATTGGGGGAGCGATCGCCACTGGGTGTTGGGGGGTGCCACCTTTTCGGAGCAACCGGCGAGTCTCGAGGCCTACCTAAGCACGGGCTATATTGTCGTGCCTCGGCCACGGGCTTAACTGGTTTTGCGGTGCTGAATGGCGGTTAGGCCACTGGTTTGGAGTAGCTCGCCCCCCTCGACAGTGGCGTAGATGAGCCAGTGATCGCCACAGGGCATCCGGGATTCAACGGTGCATTCAAGATAGGCAAGGGCATCGAGGAGGATCGGGGCACCACTGGCGGCACTCTTGAGGCTGAGGGCGGCTAACTGCTGTTCCCCAAGCCGCTGTGCCTGCTGGAATTGGCGCACAAGGGGGCTGCCTTCCTTTAGAATATTCAACACAAAGCGATCGCCCACCAAACACAGGCTTTCCGCCCACTGCTGGGGCAAGGCAACCGTCACCCCCGGTGGATTAAAGGAGGCTTGGGACACCGATGCCACCAAAATGGCGGCGGCTTGGGTTAAGTGGCTACAGCCCTCGGGCAAGGTGGTGAGAATACAGAGGGAGCCAACCACACGGTTGAGCGCCTGTTCGCTGCGATCCACTTGGGCTTCGACAAGGCTCGGTTGCAGCACGGTGCGGGATTTGCGCAGTTTTTTAAGGGCTTGGGCAAACTCATGAGCCGCGGTTTGGCAGCGCTCTAAATCGGCGGCTGTGGGGGTGAACTTCACCCGCAGGGTGTCAAAGCCTAGGGCATAGCCTGCGTCCAACAGCTTTTGCTCAATATCATCAATGGCCTCACCACTCCAGCCGTAGGAACCAAAGACGCCGGCTAACTTGGTTTTACTGCCTTCCGCCAGAATAAACCCCAAGGCGGTTTGCACCTGGGTTGGCATGTGGCCGCCAAGGGTCGGGGAGCCAATAATAAAGCCATCACTACTGTGAATCAGGGCCTGCATTTCCGCAGGTGGGGTGGTTTCGCAGTTGATGGCACTCACCTGTACTCCGGCGGCTGTGAGGCTCTGGGCAATGGCATTGGCCAAAATAGCGGTATTGCCGTAGGCAGAGGCATAGAAGAGCGCCACGGTGGTTTCCTGTTCCGCTTGGGCGTGGCACCAGTCCCGATAGTCCTGAAAAAGACGACTACGGCTCAATTTGACGATGGGGCCGTGGGCGGGAGCGTAGAGGCGGGGCGGCGGACTCAGTTCCTCAATGCGGTCGAGAATGCTTTCCACTTGACGGGTTTGGGCGGCGTGCAGGCACTCAAAGTAGTAGGCGCGATCACCATCCAGTTTTTTCCAGTGCTCGTCGTAGAGGCTATCCCCGCAGACATGGGCACCAAAGAGTTTGTCGGTAAACAGAATCTGGTGTTGCGGGTCAAGGGTCATCAGGCCATCGGGCCAGCGGGGGGTTGCAGCCGCAATAAACTCCAGTTGCCAGCCTTCCCCCAGATCAAGGGGGGTATCGCTGCGGGGAATCCACAGGGGGATGGAGTCGCCAAGGGCAGCTCGCAATGTGACCGCGCCCGCTTTGGAGCAGACGAGGGTGATTTGGGGCGCACGCTCGAGTAGGGCCTTGATCGTCACCAAGCGATTAGAGTTCACATGGCTGAGGATGAGGTAACGCAGTTGGCGGAGATCCATCTGCTGGGCTAGCTCCCCAAGGTACAACTGGCTAAAGGATTCCCCGGGAGGGTCGAGGAGAGTGGGCTGGGCTGCCTTGAGGAGGTAGGAGTTTGAGGTGGTGCCCTGCTGGCGACCGTACTCCACCTCAAACTTCAGTCGATCCCATGTTCGCGATCGCAACACCAGTACTTGGGGGGCAATTTCAGCCACTTGCACATCACGGGGTCGGGTTTCAGTGAGCATCGGACACTCTCCTAGCAGCAACATCAGAGTTAGGGGGGATGGCGTAGTCCCGCCGCCGCATCAGGCATGGGGGGCAGTCTTACCTCTAGTAGTGATTCCCTACCTTGCGATGGTGAACGGCTGTTAGGCCATCGGGCTTAGATACACGACCATTATCAACGGTGCTATACACAATCCAGTGATCGTGGGCATCCAGGCGGCTGGCTACGGTGCACTCGAGGTAGGCAAGGGCATCGGCCAAAATGGGACTACCATTCTTGGCGGGGTAGGTTTTGATGTGGGCAAAGCGATCGGCACCCGGTGGAAAGCGCTTGAGGAAATGCCGCATCAGAGGCTGGTAGTTCTCTTCCTCCAGCACATTCAGGACAAACGTATCGCCGACGTGTAGGAAGGATTCAATGGCGCGATCCTTGGCCACAGCAATGGAAACCCCAAGGGGTTCGGTGCTGGCTTGGGACACCCACGAGGCCAGCATGGCGCTGTTAATTGCCCCTTTTTGGGCGGTGATGATGTACAGGCCACCGCTGAGGCGACCCAGGGCTTTGTCAAGGTCGGTGTCGAGGGCTTTCATTTGCTTAACGGTGCGATCGCGCAGGAGCCATTGCCCCATATCGGTACCGGCTTCTTCCGCCTCCTGGAGCAACGCATCGGTGGGGGCAGCGCTAACGCGAATCACCGGAAATGAAGGGGTCAACCCAGCATCGCGAAACTGGTTCAGCAGCGGATAGGCGGGTTCGGCATCCGGTACGCCACTCTCAAATACACCAATGGCCTGTTTGGCATGGGCGGCGGCACGAATGGTGCTTAGTGCCGTTTTAGCAACAGCGGTGGTGGGGGTGGTGCCAATGATCAGACCGGCGGCAATCTCGGCTAATTCCCGCACCTCTTGGGGTTCAACCGTCAGCACATCCATGGTTTCAACAACAACGCCAGTCTTGGCGGTACCGCGCTCAATGGCGGCCACCAAAGCATCGGTGTAGCCGTAGCCGCCCGCATAGAAAATCGCAACGGTGGTGGCGGCTTTTGCCTGCTCTTGGCTCCAAGTGCGGTAGTTCTCTAGCCACTGGGAGAGGTGGTATTGCAGGAGTGGGCCATGGCCTGTGGCCACCTGCTTAATGGCGGGTAGGGGGTCTAGGCGCTTAAAGGCGGAGAGGACGGAGCGGGCATTGGGCCCCATCAAACAGTCGTAGTAGAACTTAAAGTCTGGCGCAAGGAGGTCGGGTTCACTGTCGTAGGGATCATCGGTGCAGTAGTGGGCACCTAGCACATCACAGGTAAAGAGCGTCTGGGTACCGTGGTCAAAGGTGAGGATGGTATCCGGCCAGTGCAGGTTTGGCGCCATGACAAATTCCAAGACGTGACCGTTGCCCAAGTCAAGGCGATCGCCATTTTTAACGTGTTGTTGCTTAAAGGGTTGATGAATAATATCCCCTAGAAATTGCAGCGCCACCTTCGAGGCCACCACTGTAATGTGGGGGGCTTTGGCCAACACCTCCTTAACAAGGCCGCTGTGATCCGGCTCGGTATGGCTGACCACAAGGTAGGTGAGGTCACTCGGGCTAACCAATTGCCACAACTGCTCAAGGTAGCGATCGCCAAACTTGGCGTGGGAGGTATCCACTAGGGCAATTTGCTGCCCCTTAATTAAAAAAGAATTGTAGGTGGTACCGTTTTCAAGGGCAAACTCAATATCAAAGCGATCGCGATCCCAGTCTAGGCAGCGAATAGCGGTTGTGTCAGCGGCAATGCCTAACACCTGAAGCGTCAATCGCGCCGGACGCTGAGCAGTACTGACGGCCATAGACAGTTCCTCAACCTTTGCAACTACCTCCTATCCTGACATATTAAGAAAGGTTAATGGCTTCAAAGTTTCTAATACAACCCATCGACAGGGGTGATGCCCGGGCTGACGGTTGCGATTAGTTGGCGAGGGGGGTATCCGGCAAGACCGAGGTTGTCGTACCGCTGGCGGTGCCTTCTCCGGCCACGTATTCTTTTTCGGTGACTTCTCCCACCGCTCCCATGGGGGTAGCCGGCCCATTATTGACACTCACCTTCACATCGCCCGCGTTACCGGTGCGGACAATCAGGCGTTCCTTCGCCTGCCAACTGCGCTCGGTGCCCGCTTCTAAAATGCCTGTATAAACCACCTCTCCATCGGCCTCAATTTCTAACCACGACGGCCCTGACAGGGAGAGGGTGACTTCCACCCTATCGTTAGGGAGCGCGGGTGCTACTGTCGCCGCTTCCGGACTGGGGCTAGGTTCAGGGGCGGCTTGATTGACTGGACTTGGGGATGGGCTGGGGGACACGGGTCGCAGTTCCGTAATGCTTTGGGGCTGGGGGCGAAACAGGTAAGCAAGACCTGCCACTGCCGCCACCACCACCACAAAATAGGCGAAGTAAAGATGAATAGGACGCAGTTGAAACCCAATGCTGGCGCGGGTTGTAGTAGGCTTGGCTGCCGATGGCTCGGCTTCGGCGGTTGTCGGAAAGGTGGCGGCCAAGGTTTTGCCATCTAGGCCCATTGCATCGGCAAAACGGCGAATAAAGCCTTGGATATAGACGGCTTCGGGTAGTTCATCGAGGGCGCCCTGTTCAATTGCTGCCAGAATAGACTGGCGCACCAGCGTTTTGGCGGCTAATTCCTCTAGGCTGAGGCCAAGCTCTAACCGTTTTTCGTGCAGAACGGCGCCAATCTGCGTCAGCTTTTCTGCCTGTTGAGCGGTTAAATTGGGCATTATCCTTGACTCCTGCTATCAGTCTCTGCCGTCCTTGCAATTGTGCAGTCTAGCTATTGCCCTCATCCTATAGCACCCTAACCCTCATTGATGCAAATAGATGCCATTCTTATGGCCAGAAATATCTAAAAACTCTGGTACCCTATCAGACAAGCCGTGCGCTAACTGGGTGCAGGGTGAGTTTTCCTGCCGGGCACAAGGAGTTCCTAGGGGTGAGCACAACATCGATGTATGACTGTATTATTGTCGGCGGCGGGCCCGCCGGGGGTGCGGCGGCCTATCATCTGGCGCGGCGGGGGCGATCGGTGTTGGTGCTGGAAAAATGTTGCCTGCCCCGTTCCAAGCCTTGTACGGGTGCGGTTTCGCCTGCGGTAGCCCAGTGGTTTGATTTTGACTTTCAGCCAGTGATTGTAGATACGAGCCGTACGGTGCGCTACACGTGGAAGTTCGGGGAGGCTCTCGAGAGTGAACTGACTATTCCAGAGCCGATTTGGATTGTAGAGCGGTCGGTATTTGACCAGTTTTTGTTGCAGCAGGGGCAACGCCTCGGGGTCACCGTTGTCGATCGCACGCCGGTGACGGGGATTGCGTTTAAGGAAGGTCACTGGTGGGTGCAGACACCAACCACCACCTACAGGGGGATGTACGTGATTGGCGCTGATGGTGCCAACAGTCAAATGGCGCCATGGCTGGGGTTTAAGCCAAAGACGGTGCGCACGGCAGCGGTGATGACGGTGCCCAACCCGGGGGGCGATCGCGCCGTGCATTTTGAATTTGGTCTGGTGAAAAACGGTTATCTGTGGAGTTTTCCCTGTGGCCCGGTGCGCAGGGTGGGGGTAGGGGTTCTGCGGGGGAGCGATCGCGCCAATTGGCATCCCGTCTTTGAGCAGTACTGTCGTGCCCATCAGCTAGAGATCAGCGACTGCCCCATTCACAACCATTCGCTGTGTGTTTGGGAGACGGCACAGCCCTTGCACGCCCAGCAGGCTCTCCTCGTTGGCGAAGCCGCAGGCTTAGTGGATCCCTTCTCGACAGAAGGAATTCGGCCCGCCCTCTACAGTGGTATGCGTGCTGCTACCGCCATTGATGCCGCATTGGCCGGTGAACCCACCGCCCTCAGCGACTATAGCCAATGCCTACAGGAGGAGTGGGGGGCGGATTTAGCGTGGGCACAGCGGTTAGCCGCACTCTTTCATCGGATGCCGGGGGTGGGCTACCGTTTGGCCATGAAACGTCCCTCAGCCACGCGGCGGTTAGGGCAAGTACTCTGCGGTGAACTGCGCTACCGTGATATTGCTGGCAATGCCATCAAGCGCCTCAGTACGTCCTTTATTCCGGGTCGTTAGGATGGTTGCTTCTATGGCCAAAAGCACCCTCATGGGCATCATCGGTAGCTTTTTGCTGGTGATGGCACCACGAGCCGCCGCCGAAAATCCTGCCCACGTGCGCCAATTACTGGAGACCCGGCAGTGCCCCAACTGTGATTTACGGGGTGCCAATTTGATGGATGCCAATCTGTTTAAGGCCAATTTGGCCGGTGCCAATCTCGAAGGTGCCTATCTGGCTGGGGTGAATTTGTTTGGTGCTAACCTGAAGGGGGCTAATCTCAACCGTGCCAGCTTTTACTTGGCTATCTTGGTGAATGCTGACCTGTCGGGTGCTCAACTGGTGGGAACACGCCTCACCTTGAGCAACTTGGTGAATGCCAACTTGATGGGTGCTAACCTTGAAAATGCGGTGCTCAAAGGGGCAAACATGATTGACGTTAACCTCACGGGTGCTAACCTAAAGGGGGCAGATCTAGATCGCGCCAACCTTAGTGGGGCAAACCTCACTCAGACGTTGTTTGATCCCTAGTCCGCACGCTGGATTGTTGCAGGGGGCTGATGTGCCTGCCCATCCTAGGTTTTCTTTGATTGCCCATGTAGGGTTGCCATGAGTGAGTTCAGCGAGAGCTATCATCTGCGCAGTGAGCGGTCTGAGGATGCCGTGGAACTGCTGCGATCTGTTCATCGTAGGGGCTATGTCTATCCGCCCAGTAATGGCTGGGTGACCTTTGTGGTGGCGGGACGGACGTTTGAGCCGGACGAGGAGCTGGTGAGTGCCGCCATGCAACCGCTGCTTTACTATCAGTTTGCTGAAGACCATGGCTGGGGGTTTGCGCTGTTTGAGCGGGGGACTCCCGTCAGCCAGTATTCCTGTCACTGGGACGAGGATGATCTTGAGGTTGAGGCTGCCCAGTACTCGCGGCAGGCACTGGAGCAGCGGATCCCCGTGCTGGACGCGGCACTGCTGGATGTGGTTGAGGGCTGGTTAGAACCCCAAGATATGGATGAGCTATTGGAGGCTGAGCCTGCGAAACTTTTTGCCCAAGCGCTGGGGTTAGAGCACTACAACTGGTTGTCGTTTGACTACGTTGCCCATGACTACGTTGCCCAGGAGCGTGAAGGGGGGGGCAATCTCATCGAGGTCACTTAGATACTAGCCAATGAAGCTCACCCCACCTGCTGGTGCGAGGTGGGGGTGTCCATGCTAATCTGAGAACCGAGCGTCCACAGATCACA
>OGCL01000864.1_pt1 | contig 29093 bp, 25 predicted proteins | sample 1570041 | NCBI WGS metagenome assembly OGCL01 (sample SAMN06266162, study PRJEB24511) | hot springs metagenome | isolation source: Hot spring water | place: South Africa: Limpopo | collected 2015-06-22 | reverse complement strand
GATATGCCGGTCGCCGAGCGACGTTCCGAATCAATCTTTGCGGATGGCCCCATCCGCAAGCGAAAGCGCCGTAGGCGTGGCAAGGGCGGTGTTGCGCCGTCAGAACACCAGCGTGGCAATCAGAACGGCAGCACGGGCGAGACAGGCTCCGATGCGCAGGTCGGCGTGTCTCATCCCCATGAGGCTTTGCCAGCCTCGTCTGCTCAACGCGCCGACGACAGGGGCGGCGATGCCTCAGGCGGACGGCGCCTCCCGCAGAAAGGCGCAGTGAACGGCCCGGGCGGCGGCGCTTCGGAGCCGACAGGGCATCGCACGGGCCGCAAGCGCAAGCGCAATCGCAGCCGTCATGCAGCCGCGCAGAAGCCGGGACATGTGCGCCCGCTTGCCGGTTCGGAGCCGCCGTCAGCGACAGCTGCCAAGCTGCGTGGATCAGAGCCACAACAGGTGCCGGTATCACAACCACGCGCCCCCGCACATCAGATCCAGGCCCCGGGGCGCTGGCGTTCCGCGTCTGATGGTGCGCCTGACGATCTCTACGCGGCACTCGATCTCGGCACCAACAATTGCCGCCTGCTGATCGCCCAGCCGACCCGCCCCGGCCAGTTTCGCGTCGTCGATGCCTTCTCGCGCATCGTCCGCCTCGGGGAAGGGCTTGCGGCCACCGGTCGCCTCTCGCAGGACGCCATGGATCGCGCCGTCGAGGCATTGCGCGTCTGCGCCTCCAAGCTCGCCGGTCGGGACATCCGGCGGATGCGGCTGATCGCAACGGAAGCCTGCCGTGCGGCGGAAAACGGAGAGGTCTTCCTCGAACGCGTTACGGTCGAAACCGGCCTGAACCTTGAGATCATCAATCGGGAAACGGAAGCGCGGCTTGCCGTATCCGGCTGTTCCTCGCTGGTCGGTCGCGAGGCGCGCTCGGTCGTCCTCTTCGACATTGGCGGGGGCTCCTCGGAAATCGCCGTTATCAAGATCGGCGACAACCGCTCCAGCCGGCTGGCCAATCATATTACCCATTGGACCTCGCTGCCTGTTGGTGTCGTGACGCTGTCCGAGCGCCATGGCGGTCGGGATGTGACGCCGGACATTTTTGAGGCGATGACCCGTGAGGTTCAGGGCATGCTTGCCCGCTTCGACTGCCCCGAACTGCCGATCGGTCCTGACGGCTTTCCGCAGGACTTTCATCTGATCGGCACCTCGGGCACGGTGACGACGCTGGCCGGCGTGCATCTTGACCTGCCCCGCTATGATCGCCGCAAGGTCGATGGCCTCTGGCTTTCCGACGCCGAGGTGACCGCCATGCAGGCCAAGCTCCTGTCCTGGGACTATGCCGGTCGCGCCGGCAATCCCTGCATTGGGCCGGACCGCGCGGACCTCGTGCTCGCCGGCTGTGCGATTCTCGAGGCGATCCGCCGCCGCTGGCCGTCGAACCGCATGCGCGTCGCCGATCGCGGCCTGCGCGAAGGGCTTTTGACCGACATGATGGCCGATGATGGCGTCTGGCGCCGCGGCCGCAACCGACGTCCTCCAGTTTCGAGGGAGCGCTGACCATGGCCAAATCACCCATTGGCGGGAACAGAACCGGGCGCAAGCTCGGCCAGAAGGTCAAGAAGGGCAAGCTCAAGGCCTCGTCCAGACGCTGGCTCGAGCGCCATATCAACGACCCCTATGTCCAGCGCGCAAAGCTTGAGGGCTACCGCGCCCGCGCCGCTTTCAAGCTTCTGGAAATCGATGAGAAGCATCAGGTCCTGAAAGGCGCCAAACGCATCATCGACTTAGGCGCCGCCCCCGGCAGCTGGTCGCAGATCGCCGCCAAGGTCACCGATTCCACCGATGACGATATCCGCGTCGCGGCGATCGACTTCCTGGAAATGGCGCAGATCCCGGGCGTCAAGATCCTGCAGCTCGACTTCCTTGACCCGGATGCGCCGCGCCAGCTGATCGAGGCCGTCGGCGGCACGCCCAATCTCGTCTTGTCGGATATGGCAGCCCCCACCACCGGACACCAGAAGACCGACCATATCCGCACCATGCATCTCTGCGAAGTCGCCGCGCACTTTGCCGTGGAGGTTCTGGCCGAAGGCGGGCACTTCCTCGCCAAGACCTTTCAGGGCGGCACAGAGAAGGATCTGCTCAACATGCTGAAGCAGAATTTCCGCCAGGTACTGCACATCAAGCCGGCGTCCTCGCGTCAGGAATCGGTTGAGATGTTCCTGCTCGCCAAGGGCTTCAAAGGGCGGAAAGATGCGGCCATCGTCGAGCTCGACGAGGAGGGCTTTGCCCGTGATCCGCGCGAAGACATTCCCGCCGAGGAAGATCAGGACTAGCGTTTATCAAGGCGCTGGGCAGGGAGGGCAGCATGTTTACTTACATCACCGTCGGCATCAATGATCTCTCGCGTGCGATCCCTTTCTATGATGCGGTGCTGGGGACCTTGGGCATCGAACGCCGCGAAGTCGACGACAACGAGGCGGGTTATGCCGGTGCCGACGACAGCCGCTGCCGGTTCTGGATCAACCACCCCTTCGACGGCCGGCCGGCCACGGTCGGCAATGGCTCCATGCCCGCCTTCGAGGCTGAGACGCGGGCGGCGGTGGATGCCTTCCACGCCGCAGCGCTCGCCCATGGCGGCACGGATGAAGGCGCGCCGGGCATTCGGCATTTCCACCCGAACTTCTATGCCTGCTATGTCCGCGATCCCGACGGCAACAAGCTCTCGGCCCTCTGCGAGCGGCCCGAATGATCACTTCACGCTGATCGTCTCGTCCTCGGTCGCGCGGCGGTAGCCCGATACGGCCGCACCCACATCGCGCGGCAGGCGGAAAAAGGGCACGATCGAGAACAGCGACAGTCCGGCCACCACGGCAAAGGCCACGTGGAAATCGCCGAGCGACAGATCGCCGCCTGAAAGCCGCGTACTCGCCTCCAGGATCGAGGCCGCGACAGCCACGCCAAGCGCCAGGCTGACCTGCTGCAGGACAGACGTCAGCGATGTCGCCTGCGAGGCCGCGCGATCCTCGATTTCGGCATAGCCCAGCGTGTTCACGCCGGTGAAGAAGAAGGAGCGGCAGAAGCCGCCGATCAGAAGGATCGCCATGATCAGCGCAAGCGGCGTCGCAGGCGTGAAGAATGCGTTGGCCCCCGTGGTGATCGCCCCGAAGAGACCCGAGAATATGAGGAGATTGCGAAAACCCGCTGCGGCGAAAGCGCGCCTCGCGATGAACTTGGTCGAGATCGCGCCCACCGCCGCAATGAAGGTGGTCATGCCGGATTCGAAGGCGGTCATGCCGAAGCCGAGCTGCAGCATCAGCGGCAGGAGAAAGGGCGTGGCTCCAGCGGCGATGCGAAACAGCGTGCCGCCAATGATCGAGGCGCGGAAGCTCCTGTCGGCAAAGAGGGAGAGGTCAAGCAGGGGGGCCGGGTGCCGCCCTGCATGCAGAATGTAGAGGACAATCGAGACAACGCCAATCACCGTTGCCACCGCGCCGACGGAGACGGGCAGGGCCGGCAGGCTCATGACCGAAAGGCCGAAGACCAGGCCGGACGCCGCAAGGGAACTGAGGATAAAGCCTTTCCAGTCGATGCGCGCTGTTTCGATAGGTTCGATCTCGGGCAGATAAACGCTGGAGAGCCAGAGGCCCAGGAGTCCGATCGGGATATTGATCAGGAAGATCCAGTGCCAGCTGAAGAAGGTGGTGATGAAACCGCCAACGGGCGGGCCGGTGATCGGGCCGAGCAAGCCGGGAATGGTCAGCAGCGCCATAGCAGAGACGAGTTCGCTCTTCTTTGTGGTGCGCAAGAGAACGAGACGCCCGACCGGCGTCATCATCGCCCCACCCATGCCCTGCAGAAAACGTGACGCGACGAAGGTGATGAGCGAGTCGGAGACAGCGCAGAGCAGAGAGCCCAGCATGAAGACGACGATCGCGGCTCGAAACACCCGCTTGGCCCCATGGCGATCGGCCATCCAGCCGCTGACCGGTATGAAGATGGCAAGCGCCACCATGTAGGAGGTAAGCGCGAGCTTCAGGGTGATCGGTCCCACGCCGAGGTCGCTGGCGATAGTCGGCAGCGCGGTCGCAATGACGGTCGAGTCCATCTGCTCCATGAAAAGCGCGACAGCGAGGATCAGGGGTGTGATGCGGTTCATCGACATTCCGGGCAGGACCGCGAGTGCGGTTGAGACGGGTTCTGATAGCGCAAAGCCGGTACGCGTGAAATGGCTTCCGTCTCGCAAGATGGGCAACCAGCGCAACCTGTTCCCGCCGATTTGATGCCTGGATATCACGATGGTGTGAGATCGCTACTCGGCGGGCATCGATCCCCTATGTCGCTTCCAGCCCTTGCAGGGCCAGCTGGTTGATTGAGGAGATTTCCATGACTTCGATGAAAAGACGTATGCTGCTTGGCGGCGCCGGTGTAGCGCTCGCATCCCCGATGATCATGACCCGGGCCGCCTTCGCACAACAATCGGGTGCTGATACCTCCATGAGTATTGACCACGCCATGCCGCCGGAAACCCACCGCTTCAACCTCGGGAAATTCGAGGTTGTGGTCGTCAAGGACGGCTCCCGCCCTTCCGGAAACCCGCAGGAGACCTTTGGCACGAACCAGAGCGTGGAGACCGTGGGTGCGCTTCTGGAGGCCAACTTTCTGCCCGCCGACAATTTCGTCAACAGCTTCGCGCCAGTGCTTGTTAACACCGGCTCGGAAATCATCCTCTTCGACACGGGGCTAGGTGAAGGCGGTCGTGCCAACGGCCTTGGCCGTCTCGCGGAAGGACTGACGGCAGCCGGCTACAAGCGCGAAGACGTGACAATCGTTGTCCTCACCCACATGCACGGTGACCATATCGGTGGTCTGATGGAAGGCGGGCAGCCGGCATTCCCGAACGCGCGCTATGTCACAGGTCAGGCAGAGTATGACTTCTGGGTCGACACGGCACGCGCCGGTACTCCGGCTGAAAACGGCCACAACGCAGTGCTCGCGAATGTCCAACCATTGGCCGAGAAGATGACCTTCATCGGCGATGGTGGCGAGGTCGTTTCCGGCATCACCGGCATGGCTGCATTCGGCCATTCACCCGGTCACATGATCTACAGGCTCGAATCGGAGGGGCGCCAGCTGGTTCTGACCGCTGACACGGCGAACCACTTCGTCTTGTCGCTGCAGCGTCCCGACTGGGAAGTGCGCTTCGACATGGACAAGGCAGCAGCGGCAGCAACGCGTATGAAGGTCTTCGACATGCTGGCGACCGACAAGGTCGCTTTTCTCGGCTACCATATGCCGTTCCCGGCCGTCGGTTATGTCGAGAAGATCGACCAGGGCTATCGCTACGTGCCGAAAGCCTACCAGTTCGAGATCTGATCACTGGAGTGAGGGGCTACTGGAAGCGTCAGCCCCTCGCTTTGACTTTAGTTGCCGGCAAAGATCTCGTCGGTTGCCTGCTCGATGAACTGATGGATGCGGCTGTCGATATCGGCATCGCTCACAGAGACCCCTGCCGTGCAAAAGTCCCGGCGCAACTGCTCCAGCAGCCGATGCGGCTCGACGACCTGCTTGACGGCAACCGTGCGTGCATAGGCTTCGACATCATCGAGGCCCATCGTATAGGCAGCCCAGCGGCCGACCATCTTGCTGCCACGCACTCGGGCCTTGAACTGAATTTCGGCTTGACGGGCGAACTGGTTTTCCAGTGCCTGAGCGCGCTTCTTCAATGCGGTCATGTGAAATCCCCTGATGTTCTTGTTCTTGTTGTGCCCCCAGCCCCGAGAGCAAGAACTCTTATATAAGGAAGGGCTTCAAAGACGGTGTAGGTGGTGCCTAAAATTCGAATGAATTGGCGAATCTTCTGTATGGACGGCGGGTGACACCTGCCCGCTGGAACAGGTCCACGTTTTGCTATTCCCTTCCTGTCATGAACGTGTTACCAGCCCTCGCCAACTTCCAAGCATTTCATGCAGAAGCGACCGAACGGGATTTCCCGTTTTCCGGGCGGATTCTGCCTATTCAAACGAAGGAATTGGCAATGGCACGCATCGTAATGTCGGCAACAGGCGCAGAAGCGCTCACCTTTGACGACGTCCTCCTGCAGCCGGGGCACTCGGAAGTGATGCCGGGGCAGACGAACATCGCAACGCGCATTGCCCGCGATATCGATCTTTCGCTACCGATTCTCTCTTCCGCCATGGATACGGTCACCGAGAGCCGGCTCGCGATTGCCATGGCCCAGGCCGGTGGCATCGGTGTCATTCACCGCAACCTGACCCCGATCGAGCAGGCCGAAGAGGTCCGTCAGGTGAAGAAGTTCGAAAGCGGCATGGTCGTCAATCCCGTGACGATCGGCCCTGACGCGACGCTCGCCGAAGCCAAGGCGCTGATGGGCGCGCATGGCATCTCGGGTATCCCTGTCGTCGAGGGCGCCAGCCGCCCTGGCCGTTTGGTCGGTATCCTGACCAACCGCGACGTGCGCTTCGCCTCCGATCCGAACCAGAAGATCTACGAGCTGATGACCCGCGAAAATCTCGTGACGGTCAAGGACGGCGTCGATCAGCAGGAAGCCAAGCGCCTTCTGCATGCGCACCGCATCGAAAAGCTGCTGGTGATCGACAACGACGGTCGCTGCGTGGGCCTGATCACCGTCAAGGACATCGAGAAGTCGCAGCTCAACCCGCACGCCGCGAAGGACGCCCAGGGCCGCCTGCGTGTGGCTGCTGCCATCTCCACCGGTGACGATGGCGTTGAGCGCGCCGAGCGTCTGATCGACGCCGGCTGCGACGTCATCGTCGTCGACACCGCTCATGGCCACAGCCAGAAGGTTCTGGATGCTGTCGCCCATGTGAAGAAGATGTCGAACGCCATCCGCATCATTGCCGGCAACGTGGCGACCGGCGAGGGCACCAGAGCGCTGATCGACGCGGGAGCCGATTGCGTCAAGGTCGGTATCGGCCCGGGCTCCATCTGCACCACCCGCGTCGTCGCCGGCGTCGGCGTTCCCCAGCTCGCAGCCGTCATGGCCGCCGTCGAGGAAGCCAACAAGCACGACATTCCTGTTATCGCCGATGGCGGCCTGAAATTCTCGGGCGACGTCGCCAAGGCCATCGCTGCCGGTGCCTCGGCCGTGATGGTCGGCTCGCTGCTCGCCGGCACGGATGAAAGCCCGGGCGAGGTCTATCTCTACCAGGGCCGCTCCTTCAAGGCCTATCGCGGCATGGGCTCCGTCGGTGCCATGGCCCGTGGCTCGGCTGACCGCTACTTCCAGGCGGAGGTACGCGACACGCTGAAGCTCGTGCCCGAGGGCATCGAAGGTCAGGTACCCTACAAGGGCCCGGTCTCGGCCGTCCTGCACCAGCTCGCCGGTGGCCTGAAGGCTGCCATGGGTTATGTCGGCGGCAAGGACATCAAGGACTTCCAGGAAAAGGCGACCTTCGTTCGCATTTCCGGTGCTGGCTTGCGCGAAAGCCATCCGCATGGCGTGACGATTACCCGCGAAAGCCCGAACTACCCGGGCGCCGCGTGATCCTGGGGCGATTGCCCGGCCCGATCAAGGCGCCGCTCCTCTGGGGGAGCGGCACCTTGTCTGCCGTATTGCTTCTCTGGATGAACCTGAGTTTTGCTTGGCCGTTCGCTGAATCAACCGGCGGACGGGTCATGCCCGACCTCAACATCGAAAGCACGGGGCAGGGGCTACTTGCTCTCAAGGCTTTGCTGGAGACAAGGCCAGAGGCGGCCGAACTGCTTCGCAGCATGCACCTCGGTCCCGATCTCTTGCTGCCCGCAGTCCTCGGACTTTTCCTCATCTTGCTCATGCGCGGGGTAGCACAGGGTGCCAGCCTTTACGGGCGCCCGGCCGAGCGCCTGCTGCCCGCCTTGATTGCGTTGCCGATCACCTATGTGCTCGTCGACTATTCCGAGAATATTGTCAGCCTCATCCTGTTCCCGCCATCCATGCCGCTGCCGGAGACGGCGAGCCTGCTGGCAGAGGCCTTGGCATGGCTTACGCGTATCAAATTTGCTGCCCTCGTCATTTCGGGCATCCTGATCCTGCGCCTGGCATTCGGCCCGAAGCCGGCGAACTCAGCCTGAAAAACTCCACGGCTTCATACTTCAAGGATATGATTTCAATGACCGGTTTTGAAATGTTCTGGCCTCTCGTGGCCCATGCCTTCTTGGTTTTCTGCCTTTATGCCCTGCTCGTCGTCCGCCGGGCTGCCGTGGTGCGGGCCGGCAAGGTCGAGCGCATCGCCTTTCGGGAGAACTTGGCCGAGCCAGAGGAAAGCCGCGTGGTTAACCGGGCGATTGCCAATCAGTTCGAGCTCCCGGTTCTCTTCTATGCGGCGTGTGTCCTCCTCTACATTGCGGAAGCCGACAACCTCGTTGCCGTTGTGCTCGCCTGGATCTTTGTCGTGGCGCGTTACGTGCAGGCAGCCATGCAACTGACCGGTAACCTGCCGCTTCGCCGCCTGTTCTTCATGCTCGGTTTCGTGTCTCTCTTTCTGATGTGGCTCTGGCTCGCCGTCTGGATGGCAACCAGCTGAGACCTTTACGGCAACGATTTCCGCGACAGGCGCGAGCTGATCTGGTCGAAGCCTAGCCTCCTGCAAGGCGCAAAGACCGATCGCTCCCCTTCCCATGACAGTTCCGTGAAATCTCTCTTCTCTTGATACCGATCAAACCGCTGCAGAGTTTCCGCCCATAACGTCCTCTCGAACCGCCGGCACACGCGCCGCGCGCATTCTAGCGAGGGAGACTGATTATGGCATCGATGATGAAGGCTGCGGTGGTCCGCGAATTTGGCAAGCCGCTGGTGATCGAGGAAATGGCCATCCCGGAACCGGGCCCGGGCCAGATCCTCGTGAAGTACGAAGCGACAGGCGTCTGCCATACCGACCTGCATGCTGCAAACGGCGACTGGCCGGTCAAGCCCAACCCGCCTTTCATCCCCGGCCACGAAGGCGTCGGTTATGTTGCCAAGCTCGGCGCCGGTGTCTCCCGCATCAAGGAAGGCGACCGCGTCGGCGTGCCGTGGCTGCACACCGCCTGCGGCTGCTGCTCGCCCTGCCGCACCGGCTGGGAAACACTGTGCGGCAGCCAGCAGAATACCGGCTATTCGGTCAACGGTACCTTCGCGCAGTATGGCCTCGCCGATCCGGATTATGTCGGACGTCTGCCGGACAATCTGGAGTTCGGTCCTGCCGCCCCCGTGCTTTGCGCGGGTGTGACCGTCTACAAGGGCCTCAAGGAAACCGAGGTGAAGCCCGGTGAATGGGTGGTCATCTCAGGCATCGGCGGTCTTGGTCATATGGCCGTGCAATATGCCAAGGCCATGGGCATGCATGTGGTCGCCGCCGACATCTTTGATGACAAGCTGAAGCTCGCAACCGACCTCGGCGCAGATCTGGTGGTGAATGGCACGGCGGCGGACGCCATCGAACAGGTGCAGAAGGCAACCGGCGGTGTCCACGGCGCGCTGGTCACCGCTGTTTCGCCCAAGGCCATGGAGCAGGCCTATGGTTTCCTGCGCTCCAAAGGTACCATGTCGCTGGTCGGTCTGCCGCCAGGCTTCATCTCGCTGCCGGTCTTCGAAACGGTCTTGAAGCGCATCACGGTGCGCGGCTCGATCGTCGGCACGCGTCAGGATCTGGAGGAAAGCCTGCAGTTCGCCGGCGAAGGCAAGGTCGCCTCGCATTTCAGCTGGGACAAGCTGGAAAACATCAACGACATCTTCCACCGCATGGAACAGGGCAAGATCGACGGCCGTATCGTTCTTGACCTGGCGGCCTGAACCTCAGTTCAGTCAACAAGGGCGGCATCTCGGATGCCGCCCTGATGCATCAAAGGCTAGCGAAGCCGGGGTCAATCACCCGACTGAATCGTCATGATCCGCGGCAGGGCCGTCGTGCAGGCGCTGTCCTCACAGATCCCGGTAATCCACACCTCACCATTGCCGATCATCACACCCTCGGAATTGACGAAGAGATCGCCATATTCTTGGTTCGACACCGCCTCCATGATCGTCTCGGTAAAGACGGAATCGTAGTCATCGAGCAGCTCCTGCTCCGATGCATAGGTGGCTTCCTCACCGTCGATATTGACGGTCAGCGGATAGTTGACGAGGCTGACGACGATATCGGACTTGCCCTCCTCAAGCGCCACCTTGAACGCGTAGAAGAGCTCCTTGTAGTCCGCTGCGTCCCCCAGAAGGGACTCGATCTGCCGGTCGACGGAAGCCTCGTCGGCATGGCCAGGGGAGAAGGCGAGCAGTGTCGCGCCGATCAAGGTGGTAGTGGCGAGGAAGCGGTTCATCCTATCGTCCTTGATGAAGAATCCATTGGCCATTTCATAGTCCGAAAAGTGATGCGCGCCTCGAATTTCTTTTGGGTCGATTGGAAAAGACATGCAGCAAAAGTGAACGTTTATTGAAGCCGCCGGCACTGGCATCCTCTGTCTGCCAGGCCTATCTATTGCACTGCAGCAATGATTGGGCGGTGCGGATGGCAGACAACGATAGTGGCACGAACGCGGCGACAGACCGCATCTTCGTATTTCAGGGGGGCGGTGCCCTCGGTGCCTATCAGGCCGGTGCCTATGAAGCCCTGCACGAGAATGAGGTGGAGCCAGACTGGCTGGCCGGCATCTCGATCGGCGCCATCAACGCGGCGATTATCGCGGGAAGCCCGCGCGAGCGTCGCATCGCCCATCTGCGCGACTTCTGGCATACGGTATCCTCAAGCCTCGACTTCGGCTGGACCGCCCAGGACAACACGCTGCGCCGCATCCAGAACGATGCTGCAGCCATGGCGGCCATGGCCTTTGGCATTCCGGGTTTCTTTTCGCCGCGTCTTCCCACGCCTCATCAGTTGCTGACCAACCCGGATCTGCGCACCAGCGTCTATGACACGGAGCCGCTGATGCGGACACTGGAGAGGCTGGTCGACTTCGATCTCCTGAATGATTGCCAGACACGACTCAGTCTCGGCGCCGTGGATATTCGCTCGGGTAACTTTGCCTATTTCGACAACCGCAAGTGCCGCCTGGATGCCCGACATGTCGCGGCTTCTGGCGCCCTGCCGCCCGGTTTCCCGCCGATCGAAATCGATGGCCGGCATTACTGGGACGGTGGTCTCGTCTCCAACACACCTCTGCAGCATGTGCTCAACGTGAATGACGCCTCGCGGGATTTGGAGATCTTCCAGGTGGACCTCTTCAACGCCCGGGGTGACATGCCGCGCGACCAGTTCGAGGTGGAGAGCCGGATCAAGGAGATCCGCTACTCGAGCCGTACCCGCATGAACACGGACGATTTCGCAAGGCGCCAGATCGTCCGTAGGGCGGCCAAACGTCTGCTCGAAAAGTTACCTGCCGAATTTCAAGATGACGAGGATGCGCAGATCCTGCGCTCCATCGGTCACGAATATGACGTCACCATCGTACACCTCATTCACCGCCGCGCTTCCCATGCGACCCACGCAATCGATACGGAGTTTTCGCGCCGCTCCATAGAAGAGCACTGGCGGGCCGGCTACGACGATGCGACCTACACCCTCAAGCACCCGAAATGGCGTCGACGCGGTCGACCGAAGGATGGAATCCAGATCTTCGACCTAGCGCGGGAGCGTCATCTGCAGGTCGAGAGCTGACGCTAGGTAAACGACCTTTTTTGTATGAAATGAGACAATTGCGGGTCCGGCGGCAGTCGTTAACGCTTTCGCCAGAAGGCTGACCTATTGCGGAGTTCAGTATCAAGCGGCCATGACGGCTGTCTCATCGGAGAATGACATGAGCGATCAGGTGGTGGAGGGGCGGCTGCAGCTGCGCAAGAAGCCGCAGCAGGAAAGAAGCATCCAGAGGCTGGAGGCGATCCTTGAGGCTGCAGTCGAACTGTTCGTGGAAAAGGGTATCGCCGAGACGACCATGAGTGAGATCGCGCAGCGCGCGGGGATCTCGATTGGGTCGCTTTACCAGTTCTTCCCGCAGAAGGCGGCGGTCATCAAGGCGCTGCACGACCGATTTTCCGCCCGGCTGGAAGGCTTCATCCGGGAGGTTTTCAATGGGGTGGAGACACGCGAACAGGCTGCCGAACGCGCCGCAGACAGTCTGATCCACCTGCATGCCATGTTTCGACAGGAGCAGATCTATATGGCTCTGTGGAAGGCGATCGTCACAGACAAGGATCTGAATCAGCTATCGGCCGACTTCCATGAGCAGATCATCGCCAACTTCTATCAGGACATGAGGCATATCATTCCGGACGTCGATTTCGACCGTTTCCGTATCAATCTGAAGGTGATGATCCTGGCAACGGGCGAGGTGATCCGCTTTTCCACCCAGCAGGAAGAGGCGGTGGCCAACGCCCATCTTGAGCAATGGCGCCGGATCATGCAATCCGCGCTGTTCGCCTACTGAGCGGGCAGCGCCCGGATTACCAGCCCGGGATCATGTTGCCCGCACGAAGACGGGGATAATAGCGCGAATAGGTCTTCGGCTCGCCGTCCATGTCATCCTCCACCTGCGCCGGGGTGATGTTGTCGAGGCAGGCGGTGATGTGATCGGTGATCGCGTTGACCAGAGAGGTCGATAGCCCCGGCCTCTTCATCAGGCCGATCTGCACCGGCGGAAGCGGCGGAAAGCCGTCGTTCGCCGTCAACACCTTCATGCCCGTCCGAAGCGCCGACTCAGGCAGGATCGACACCGCCATGCCGGCAAGGACCGCAGCCGCAACGACGGTTGAAGACCAGCTGGTGAACAGGATCTGGTAGTTGCGCCCATCCGCGTCGAGCGCCGAGCAGGCAAGTTGCCGCCACTGGCAATCGCGCCGACCGACAGCCAGTGGCACCGGCGCATCGTCCTTGAGTGGATGGTTCGCCGATCCAACCCAGCAGAGCGGCTCGGTGCGCACAACGTCAGACTGCCGCAAGAGCGGATTATGGGTGACGAGTGCGATGTCGAGTTCCCCCTTCGCCATCTTGTCCGCAAGGTCCATGGACGGCTCGCAGACGATATAGAGCTCGACATTCGGATGCGTCTTCGCGAAGCGCCCGATGATCTCGGGCATGTAGCGATCGGCATAATCATCAGGTGTGCCAATGCGGAGCGTGCCTTCCAGCCGATTGTCGTCGAAGGCGGCAATGGCTTCGGAATTCAGTCGGATGATCCTGCGCGCATAGTTGAGCAGCTTGTCGCCGTCCGCCGTCAGCCGGTTGCCGCGTCCGTCCTTGATGAAGAGCTGCTTGCCGACCCGCTCTTCAAGCCTGCGCATCTGCATGGAAACGGCCGACTGCGTCTTGAACACCCGTCCCGCGGCCTTGGTGAAGCTGCCGGTGTCGACGATGGCGATGAAAGTCTGGAGCTGATCGATATCGAGGGGAGCCGACATGAGAATGGTCCATAAGAAGTGTTGATGGTTATCATTAGAAACATTCGTTGGACTGATCAATATGCTTTTGCCATCTTCATTCTCGTAATCCTCACCGACCGGTCTCCGGCCAAGCTTCCACCTCCAACCCTCATCGCCTTTCCGCATCTGCGGACGGGGCAATCTTCTCGTGCCCGCCGAAAGGATATCGCCATGCGCACGAACGATCGGATCTTCGACTTTGACCTTGAGCTTGCCACTGAACGACCGAACCGGACGCTTGCCGCACGTCTGTCTCGGCTGGCTCAGTGGGTCGGATCCCTTCGCGTTGCGCTGCGCAATCGTCTTGCCGCGAACAGCCTTGCCGATCTCGACGAACGCCTTCTGAACGACCTTGGCCTCAGCCAGCGGGAGGTTCTGGACGTGCTGCGCCGCCACGGCCTGACTGACGATCCTTCGCTGCAATTGACGCGTCTCGCGCGCCGCCGCGCCGAGCGATCCCTGCGCGGCCAGAAGAGCGAGTGAGCTGCCTTCCCATCCCCGCAGGGTGACAGCCAATAGCCCTGCATCTTGCCCGATCCCCTGTCGAGTGGATCGGGCTTTTTTTATAAATGCTAAAATAACGACGCTTGTTGTGGAAATCCTAAGGAAAAAGCGGGAGGAAGTAACCTGTTGCTAACGGCGTTATGTCAGCCATGGAGCGGCTGACGTGCTACCTGATGCGGAGACCCTTCATGCGCATATCGACAAAGCTGCCCCTCGCGGCCACGCTATTCGCCCTTGTGATCCTGAGTGCCTCCGTGGCGATCGGCCTCGTGCAGCAGGCCCGGATCCTGGATGAACAGGTCTACCAGAAGCTGGAGGCGACTGCCGACGGCCGGCGCAACGAGGCTCGTCGCTTTCTCGAAGCCATCAGGCTCGATGCCCGAGGAACTGCTGCCGACATGATGACGCAGCAGGCGCTCTTCGGCATCACCGGCGCATGGCCGAAGCTCGGTGACAACCCGGCTGCAGAACTGCAACAGCGCTACATTGACGATAATCCCAATCCGGTCGGCGAGAAGCACAATCTCGAAAGCGCGAAGAAAGACAGCTACGACCGCGCCCATCGCCAGGGGCACCTAACCTTTCTCAAGCACCTGAAGGCGCAGGGCTACTACGACATCTTCCTGATCGATGCCGACGGCAACATCGTCTACACCGTCCAGAAGGAACGCGACTTCGGCACCAACCTGCTGTCTGGCCCCTACAAGGATACGGGACTGGCTCAGGTCTTCCGCAAGGTTATTGAGAGCGACGATCCGGATGCTTTCGCCAATTCCGATTTCGAGATTTACGAGCCTTCGCATGGCGCACCGGCAGCCTTTGTCGCCGTGCCGATCATCATGAACGAACGCAAGCTCGGGGTTCTCGCCTATCAGTTGCCGAACGACCAGCTGAACGGCATCTTCGCCAATACCCGCGGCCTTGGCCAGACCGGCGAAACGCTGCTTGTCAACAAGGCTGGCCAGCTTGTGTCCGACAGTGCCCGCACTTCGGATTCCGATAGCCTGAAGGTCAGCATGAACACACCGCTGATCGGTACGGTCATGGCTGGCCAGGACGCGAGTGGCGAGATCGAGGGCTATCGTGGCATCACGAGCCACGCAGCGGCCGTGCCGCTGGATTTCGGTGATGTCCGCTGGTCGGTCATCGCTCTGATCGGGGAAGAGGAGGTCACTTCGCAACTGGTCTCCGCAGGGCTGAAATCGGTTGGGATTGGCGTCGTGCTGGTCCTCATCGGCTCACTCGTTGGCTTCGTCTTCTCGCGCAGCCTTACCCGCCCCATTTCCGAACTGGTCGCGTCCATGGGCCTGCTCGCGAACGGCAACACCAATATCGACCTGAACGGCATCGAACGTTCCGACGAAATCGGCGACATGGCCCGCTCCGTCGCCGTCTTCCGCAAGGCCGAAATCGACAAGCGGGATCTGGAAGCGGAAAACGAAAGCCGCCGCTCGGCCACCGAAAGCGAACGTCAGCAACGCGAGGCAGAACGCGCCGCCGCCCAGGCCGAACTCACGGAAGCCATTGACGTGCTGGGCGCCGGTCTGCAGCGTTTGGCCAACGGCGACCTGACGGGATCTATCCGCAAGCCACTGGCCGGCAATCTCGATCGGCTGCGCCTTGATTTCAATGCATCCCTGGAGCGTCTCTCCGGTACGGTCTCTGCCGTGCACGGCAATGTCGCCGAGATCAACCGCAAGAGCGGCACGGTCAGTTCTGCCACCGCTGATCTCAGCCTTCGCACCGAGCAGCAGGCAGCCGCCCTGGTGGAAACCTCGACGGCGATCCGTCAGATCATGGAAGCAATCCGCCATTCCTCCGAGCGCGCCGAAAATGCGTCGCGTCTCGCCCGCGAAGCCCGCGCCAATTCGGACCGTTCGGGCGAAATCGTCGGCGGTGCCATCGATGCCATGCAGCGCATCGAGAATGCCTCCAGCGAGATCTCCAAGATCATCAACGTCATCGACGAAATCGCTTTCCAGACCAACTTGCTCGCTTTGAATGCCGGCGTCGAAGCTGCCCGCGCTGGCGAAGCTGGCAAGGGTTTCGCCGTCGTCGCCCAGGAAGTCCGGGAGCTTGCCCAGCGCTCGGCAACAGCCGCGAAGGACATCAAGGCGCTCATCACCAAGTCCGGTGAAGAGGTCGCAAGCGGGGTCGGCCTCGTGCGCGAAACTGGAACGGTACTTTCCTCGATCGCTGGCCAGGTCGTGCAGATCGGCGACCACATTCATTCTATTGCCTCAACATCGAAGCAGCAGTCCGCCAGCCTCAACGAGATCAACGATGCCGTCGCGCGGATGGAAAACGTCACCCAGCAGAATGCGCGGGCAGCCGAACAGACGAATGCGGATATGTCAGGCCTGACACGCGACGCGGAGATGCTCTCGGGCCTCGTTGGCCAGTTCACGCTCGAAGCCAATGCCTCGACCATGCAAAATCGCTTCGCTGATCAGCGCGACACGAGCTTCAGTCGCCCCACCCAGCCGACACCGCCTCAGCCTGTGCCGCCTGCGGCGAAGCCGGCCTCCCGCTCGTTCCTCAAGCCCAAGGTCGCTCCGGCAGAAGCTGGCAACCGCGCGGTCGCATCGCCGGCACGCTCCCTGATGGACAAGATCTCGGTCGGTCTCGGTGCCAAGCTGACTCAGGCCAAGGACAACAAGCCGGATGGCGAGTGGGAAGAGTTCTGACCCAACGCTGTGCCTGAAATGACAAACGGCGCGGGAAACCGCGCCGTTTTTCGTTCAGACATGAGATCGCGACGTCATCATCCCTTTGTGTCGGGCGCTGGCTCATCGGCTGCGGATCCCTCTTTCCGGGATGCCGAGAGATAGGTGTCGAAGATCTGTTCCATGCTTTTCTGGTAGCTCTTCTGCACCTCAAGCCCGCTGTCGAACATGGTGTTGACCATCGCGGCAAAGCCTTCCTGGGCTTCCTTTTCCGGCGTCTTGGCCGGCTCAGCCGGAGCCTTCGGCGTTTCCGGCGGCTGGCCGGTCATCTGCGCCGTATAGGCGGCAGCCATGTCCTGAAACGCCTTGGTGAACGGATTGTCGAGGAAGGGGTTGGCAGCAGCCTGCGGTTCCGGCTTCTTCTGGCCGCCCATCATCTCCTGGAAGGCCCGTGTGAACGGATTGTCGAACATCGTCGCCGCCTGAGGCTGCGGCTTGGGCTGCAGACCGGTGCTTTCCAGCCATTGCTGCATCATCGCACCCATCGGGGTCGCGGCGAAGGCGTTGGCCCCCGGAAACTGCCCCGTCGTCTGCTTGAAGAGGCCACCCATCAGTGTATCAGCCATAACCGGCATCATCTGCTTCAGGATGTCCTGGCCAATCCCTGTCAGTTGAGCCGCCTGCGCCGCGATCGCGCGCGAGACTTCCTTCGAACCGAAGAGCTGCTGTAGCACCTGATTTCCGTCGGCAATGCCCTGGGGGGTGAAGGCCGAGCTCATGTCCTCGAAATATTTGCCGTAATTGCCGGAGGTCATGGCCTGCAGGAGGGCGGAAAAATCGTAAGGATTGGTGGCGTTGCGCTTGAAGCCCGAGGCAAAGGCCGGCATCAGCGCGGCAACTGCCTTGGCCGCCTGTTCCTGTGCCAGGCCGTACTGCTTGGCCATGGCGTCCATCGCCATGCCGTTCTGCGCCTGCAGCATCATGTCGAACAGTGGCAGCATGGCAAATCTCCCCGGATGCGTGCAGATGATTCCGCACTATATCCGGAAAGGCTCGCAGGCAAACCGGTTTTTGCCGCCCTGCTGAAATGCAGGGTGTCAGCCGGTCGCTCGCTCAGTATTGATATTCCTCGAAGATGGGCTCCACAGAGCCGTTCCAGCGACCGTGATAGAGCGCCAGAAAGTCGTCCGCCAGCGTGGTGCGCTTGGCAAGGACCTCGTCCAGCGTGTTGAGGAAGACGCTTTCGTCCTGGCCCTCGGAGTTCAGACGCGCCCGGGCCTTGAGACCGCTGCGTGACATCTCGACGACTTCCCGTGCCACCTCCATCAGCGGCCGTCCGGCAACCGAGGCCTTCAGGCCCTGCGCCGGCACTGCATCACGCATTGCAACGACATCCTCGACGGTCCAGTTCGCGGTAAGATCGTCCGCAGCGGCAAGTGCAGTGTCATCATAAAGCAGGCCAACCCAGAGCGCCGGCAGCGCACAGATGCGCCGCCAGGGGCCACCGTCGGCGCCGCGCATTTCGAGGAAGCGCTTCAGGCGCACGTCCGGGAAGAGAGTGGAGAGATGATTGGTCCAGTCGCCCTGCTGCGGTTCCCAATCCGTGATCTCGCCCTTGAGCGCCCCGTCCATGAATTGGCGGAAGGTGATGTGGGTACAGTCGTGGTAGCGCCCGTCGCGCACGATGAAATACATCGGTGCGTCGATGGCCCAGGCGACGTAGTCGCCGAAAGAGAAGTCCTTCGAGAAGGTGAAGGGTAGGACGCCGGCGCGGCGGTTGTCGGTATCGCGCCAGATGTCGCCGCGCCAGGAGAGAAGCCCGTTCGGCTTGCCTTCGGTGAAGGGCGAAGAGGCAAAAAGCGCGGTCGCGAGCGATTGCAGCTTCATCGACACCCGCATCTTCTGGCGCATGTCGGCTTCGGACGAGAAGTCGAGATTCACCTGGATCGTGCAGGTCCGGTACATCATGTCGAGACCCTGGCTGCCGACCTTCGGCATGTAGCGGGTCATGATCTCGTAGCGCGACTTCGGCATGCGCGGCGTCTGGGCGAGAGACCATTTCGGGCTGCCACCAATGCCGAGGAAGCGGATGCCCATGGGCTCCGCCACGTCACGCAACACGGCCAGGTGCTGGTTGGATTCCTTGCAGGTCTCGTGCAATGTCTCGACCGGTGCGCCGGACAGCTCGAATTGACCGCCGGGCTCGATCGAGATTGCCCCCATGCCGTGCTGCTCGCCCAGCCCGATGATGTTCTCGCCGTCCATGATCGGCTCCCATCCGAGCTTGGCCTGCATACCCTTCAACAGGGCGGATATGCTGGCTTCGCCGAAATAAGGAACGGGGCTGTTGTCGGCGCGGAAGAAGGCAAATTTCTCGTGCTCGGTACCGATCCGGAACTGCTCCTTCGGCTTCGCGCCGGCGGCCATATAGGCGGCCATATCGTCGAGGGTGCCGAGAGGGGTCTGATCGGTGGTGTCACGGGCCATGAAAGCTACCTTGCTGGGCGTCGCAGGTGGGCACGCGCGGGCCCATCACTGTGGCTGATTGAACCGGATTTATGTGCCGTGCAAGTGAAATTCTCTCAAGCACGACTCAAAAAACCGGAACATGAAATGGTGCGGCAGACGGCTAGCGCCAGTCCCCGATGGCAGCCTGAACGACTGCCAGAGCGGCAACAGCGGCAGTGTCGGCCCTCAGGATCCGCGGACCAAGTGGAATGGCCGTGACGAAGGGAAGGGAGCGCAAAAGGTTGCGCTCTTCTTCGGAAAAACCACCCTCCGGACCGACCAGCAGTGCCAGCGACTTTTCCTCGATCCGCGAGAGCGCGGGCAGCGGATTTTGGGTTGCGCTGTCCTCGTCGCAATAGATGATCCGGCGATCTGATGGCCACCGGTCCAGCAGGTCGCGCAGCTTGACTGGCTCTGTTACCCTGGGGATGGCGAGGATGCCGCATTGCTCGGCGGCCTCGATGGCGTTGGCCTGCAGCCTGTCGATACTGCCGATCTTGCCTTGCACGTGCTGGGTCATCACCGGCTGCAGCACGCCAGCACCCATCTCCACCGCCTTCTGCACCAGATAATCCATCCGCCCCACTTTGAGCGGGGCAAACAGGAACTGCAGATCGCAGTCGGCAGGTTGCGGTCGCGTCTCTTCCTGGGGCGTGATCAGGATCTTCTTGCGTGTCGGGAAATGCACGCGGGCCTTCCACTCGCCATGCCGCCCGTTGAACACGAGCAGTTCCGCCCCTTCCTCGAAGCGCAAGACGTTGGCGAGGTAATTGAACTGCTCGGCAGTCGCCTCGAAAGCCTGGTTCAGGGCAAGGTCGGCAGCCACGTAAAGCCGCTGCATCCGGTAGTTGGCACGCATGGAAGTCTCGTCTCCGCGATCAAAGAGCGATCTGAGACATAACCCAATAAAGCACGGCTGCAAGTGCGGCAGATGCGGGAACCGTGATGATCCATGCAGCCACGATTGTCATGAAATGCGAACGGCGCACGAGATAGCGGCGGCGGATCTCTTCCGGATTGCGTTCCGGCTTGGGCTCGATTTCGAAGCGTTCCGCCTTGTTGCGCATGTAGGCCATGCGCCGCTTGGAGTTGCGCGTGTACCATTCACGGAAGAAGCCGACGCCGAAGACGGCACCGACGGCGATATGTGTCGAGCTCACCGGCAGCCCGAGCCCCGAGGCGACGATCACGGTGATTGCCGCGGATAGCGAGACGCAGAAGGCGCGCATCGGGTTGAGCTTGGTGATCTGCTCGCCAACCAGGCGGATCAGGCGCGGACCAAAGAGCAGCAGGCCGAGCGAGATGCCTGCCGCGCCGATGACCATAACCCAGAACGGCACGGTGACCTGTCTGGAGATTTCGTGGTCCTGGGCCGCGTGCACGATGGCCGATAGCGGCCCGATGGCATTGGCAACGTCATTGGCGCCATGCGCAAAGGAGAGCAGGGCGGCAGCAAAGATGAGCGGCAACTGGAAGAGCTTGCGAAGCGACTGGTTGCGGTTCTCAAGCCCGCGGGACTGGCGGCGGATCAGGGGAACGCTGAGCCACCAGGACAGGAGACCGAAGGCGAGGCCAATCAGGCAGGCCTGCAAAAGGCTGATGGAGATGAGCTTGTTGAGACCCTTGAGGGTGAGGTAGGCGATGAAGGAGCCGGTCATGATCCCGATCAACACGGGCACCCAGCGTTGGGCCGCGATGATCTTCTCTTCTCGGTATATGATGAATTCCTTGATGAAGGCCAGGAAGAGCGCGGCAATGATGCCGCCGAGCACGGGCGAAATCACCCAGCTTGCGGCAATCCCGCCCATGACGCCCCAATTGACCGCCGACATGCCGGCTGCGGCGACACCTGACCCCAAAACGCCGCCGACGACCGCATGGGTGGTGGACACGGGCGCGCCGATCCAGGTCGCGAGATTGACCCAAAGCGCCGACGAAAGCAGCGAGGCCATCATCGCCCAGATGAACACGTCGGCATTCGGCATCTTGCCGGGATCAACGATGCCACGCGAGATAGTCGATACCACATCGCCGCCTGCGATCATGGCGCCTGCCGTCTCGAACACCACCGCGATCGCCAGCGCCACCCCCATGGTCATGGCGCGCGAACCAACTGCGGGGCCGACATTGTTGGTGACGTCATTGGCGCCGATATTCATCGCCATGTAAGCGCCGATTGCCGCTGCCGCGATGACAATCGCAGCACCAGGCCGATCCATGACCGTCGCCCCGGCAAACACCGTGGCCAGCACCAGGAATATCAGGCCGATCCCGAGCGGCGCAAAGCCTCGGGATACGTGCTGTGCCGCCTCCTCGACATGGGCGATCTTGTCGAGATCCTTGTCGAGTGTCGGCTTGACGAGTTTCGGCTTGGTCTTGCCCATGCTGGGTGTCTCCGGACGAGGTCCTTGGCGGATCCTCGATCTGCAGTCTAGCGTTTGATGATGAAACCTAATTCGCGGGCCATCGGCCGCACGCGACTGAATTCATCGGGTCGCAGAAGCCCCTAGCGATAAAGGGCGGTGGCCGCAACATGACACTTTTGTGACAGTCGTTTTCAGGCCCGTTCTACAGCCTTTTTTGCCACAGGCGCGGCCGATTGTGACATTTTCGCAAACTCTGCGAACAGCAACTTCAGTTCAGGCTCTTCCACGCGGGCGGCGGCCTCGTCGCAACTGACCCATTCGAGGCGGCGGACGCCCTTCTCGGGAAATTCCTTCACCGCGCCCTTCACTTCCAGGGCATGAACCTGAACACGGGTCGGCACCTTGTGGCCGCCGCGCATCTTTTTCATGTAGGTGTAGTAGCCGATCGGCTCGGCCGTTGCCTTGCCCTTGATGCCGGCCTCCTCGAACGCCTCGCGCTCCGCGATGGCATGGGGATGTTTGCCCGGCATGTGCCAGCCCTTTGGAATGACCCACCGTCCGGTATCACGGCTGGTGATCAGCAGGACTTCAAGGTCGCCGGTCTTCTTCCGCCTCCGGTGGCAGATCGCTGCGAACTGCTGCCGCGGCGGGCGCTGCAGCATGAGCTTGAGGTCGGATGTGATACGGCCAATGATACCCAAAGAACTGTCACCTCGATTCGTTGATAAGAATACGCCAAAATACCACTGGGGTGGCGCAGCTTTTGTCGTGTCGGCATGTTTCTCGCACGATGTTTACCGCTGCCTAGCAGCTATGCGCCGTCAGCGTTCATTTCAATGCGACATCGGTTACCTGGACTTCGCCTTTTCCGACATCTGAAAGTATCAGGATGACGCAAACACGCCGAACTGCCTCAGCCCTTCGATGACGCCCCAGGCCGCAAAGCCCTGGGTTGAAACGATACCAGCCCTTGCCTGTGCGAGGCTGGTGAGTTCCGGCAGTGCGTTGCCGGGCACAATGCCGCCGACGCCTTCGAGCTCGAACATCGCCCGGTCATTGCCCGTGTCGCCCGCCACCACCACCTCGTCGAGTGCAATCTCCAGCTCTTGGCAGAGCCAGGTCAGCGCCTGACCCTTGTCGGCCACCTCTGGCAGAACATCGAGATCGCGGCCACTGGAATAGACGATGCGGGCACGATGGCCCGAACTGGCGAGCAACTGTTCCAGTTCCAGAATGTCTTCAGCGCTTGCGTCATGCAGGTACCAGCTCGACTTGTAGTCATGCTGATAATGCGCCGGCTGACGTGTCAGTCGTTCCATCATCACCAGTTCGGCTTCGATCAGGTCGACATCGAAGCCTTCGCCGATGCGGCTCTGGTAAGCCTCGGTGAGATGGGGATAGCTTTGTGAATGCACCATGGTCCCGACACCGCCGATCAGGAAGTCCGCCGGTGGCAGCCCTTCCGTCGCGGTGAACTCGAGCATGTCCTCGATCAGCCGACCGCTGTTGTAGACGAGCAGCGGTCGTGCGCCATCAGGCAAGGCCTGCCAGAGGCGCGCAAACTCACGAGACGCTTCACCGTCGCCGGCCAGCGTCCCGTCGAGATCGGACGAAAAGAGGCGTACAGGTTTCAATCCCCGTCGTTCCATGGTTCTGCCCAATCGCTTTCTTCCAGAGCTTGTGCCACCGGCCGGCCTTCGACAAGGGCCACAAGCTGCTGCGCAATCCCGGTCCAGGTGAAGAGGCTGCGAGCCTTGTGTGCGCCCATGCGCGACAGCCGTCCATAGAGGCGCGGATGCTTGAGCGGTTTCATCATGGTGATGCCGAGGTCATATTTGTCGAATGGGTCGGCAAACAATGCGTGACGACCGTAGCTGACGGCACGGAAGAGACCACCATGGATCGTGACAATGGTGGGCGTCCCGCTGGCCATGGCCTCGATCGCGGTCATGCCGAATGGTTCGTAACGGCTCGACAAGACGAACATGTCCGCAGCGCGATACATGTCCGGCAGGTCTTCATCGGGAATGAAGCCGGAGAATTCCACCTTGTCGGTCAAGCCGAGATCAGCGACCTGCTGCTTGAGCTGCGCAAGGATGGTTTCTTCCTGAGCGTCGAGGTTCTCGCCGCCCAGCGCCAGCCGCAACCGCGCCTCCGGCACTCGCTCGGCCAGCACCGAGAACCCGTCGATCAGAAGGTCGTAACCCTTGTTGGTTGCAAGGCGCCCGAGCGCCAGCACGGTGGTGCCTTCAAAGCCGAAGCGCTGGCGCACCATGCGGCGGGACGATTCGGATACCGGATAGAAGCGGTTGTCGTCATAACCAGGCGGGATCATGTGAACGCGATTGCGCGGCAGGCCGTAATCCTCGGTCAGCATGTCCAGCTGGATCGGCGTGGTAGCAATCACGAGCTGGCAGCTCCGGTAGACAATCAGCTCGTGCTGGATGCGCTCCTTGAAGTTGAACTCCTGTTCGAACTTGTCCGCCCGTTCGGGATAATCCGTCTCCATCTGGCGCTTCTTCCACATGCCCAGCGAATGCGGCGTATGGATATGCGGTATCCCGAGGGCCTCCGAGAGCCTCTGGCCGGCAACGCCGGCGTCCCAGTAATGGCTGTTGATGAAGAGATAGGTAAGCCCCTCGCGCTTGATCCAGCGCAGAGCCTTCTCGTTCCACTCGTTGAGATGGCGGTGGAGATATTCCTTCGGAATGAAGTCGCGTCCGCCGCAGGGAATACGGACGACCCGGACGTTCTCGTCCACCTCGTCTATCTCCGGCTGATCCTCGAAACGGCGTGTGAAGATATCGACCTTATGGCCGAGCTGGGCGATTTTCTTCGCCAGCTCAAGCACATAAACGACTTGGCCGCCGGTGTCGGCGGCCCCGAGAGGCGGCTGTGCAGCCACATAGCCATGCGTGGAAACGAGCGCGATGCGCGGCGTTTCATGCGGATCCGTTGGTAAAGCCATAATCCCCACTCTTGAAAATTCGTTCTTAAGAAGCGGGTATGGTAACAGATAAAACGGGAAAATGTTCCAGAAATGAGATAAAAATTTCGAGAATTGCGGTTTGTGTCGCGATTGGGCTGTCTTGAGAGCTGGTGGTCGGACGTAGCGCGGCAACCTGCTTTAAGGTTTTGGATCCGTCCTTGACGATCCACCCACGCGGCCCGTACGGCCGCCGTCCCGCTGGATGGACCTGAGCTTGGCCACACGGTCCCATTCGTCAGCCCTGGCGCTCTCGTCGGCCGCACGCATCACAAAGTCGATATGCGCCTCGGCGGCCGCCTTGGCTGCTTCCGGGTCGCCGGCCAGAATGGCGTCATGGATTGCTACATGCTGTTCCAGCAGTCGCTCCCGCGCATTGGGGAGAGAGAAGACGGCCTTCCGGTTGAAGAAGATGCCTTCCGACAGCAGCCTGTAGCAGGCCCGCATGGTGTGCAAGAGGATGATGTTGTGGGCAGCTTCGCCCACCGCATTGTGAAACTCCACATCGGCCGCCAGTTCGGCCTCGGGCTGGGTGTCGTCGTGAGCGCGGCGCATGTCCTGGATGATGCGGGACAGCAGCGCCTTGTCTGTCTCGGTTGCCCGCCGGGCTGCAAGCTCGGCCGTCAGCCCCTCCAGTTCGCGACGATACTCGAGATAGTCTCGTGTCGCGCGCGCATGCCGGGAGATCAGGTCGATGATCGGCTTGGAAAAGACCTGCCCGATGATATCGGCGACGAATGTGCCTCCGCCATGATGGCTCACCAGAAGTCCTCGGTTTTCCAGTTCCTTCAGCGCGTCCCGCAGGATCGGCCGCGAGACCTCGAGAGATTGCGCAAGCTCCCGTTCGCCCGGTAGCCGGTCACCGTCGCGCAGCACGCCGTCCAGGATGAGCAGTTCGATCTGCTGCACCACCTCATCGGCGGTCCGGCTGTGACTCACGCCGGAAAACAGTTTGTCATCGCTCTCGTGCATCCAGGCCTCCATCGCGCCCACTTAGCAACTTCGTCAATTATTGGTCAAATAATCTGTCCACTTTTACTCTCTGTGCAGCGCCCCTCGGGTGTGACGAATGCACCTTTGCGGTTCCGCCATGTCGCTGCTAGCTTGAGGCACGGGCAAGGGAGACGGTCTGCGTGGCGAAGGGTGATTTTGCATTTCCGATGGCGCCGGAGCGCGCGGTGGCGCTCGGGGAAATTCACGCACGACCTTACGCACTGGTAAAGTCCGGCCGTGTCATTTTCCAGCTTGCCTTCATGATGGATGGCGGCTCGGCCGTGCATCATGCGGCGATCTCCGAGCTGTCGCGTTCCCGCGGTGTCGCTCCACCCGAAAAGCAGGCCCGTCACCATGCGCTGGCCTGGGGGCAGGGGACCCTGCGCTGGGAGCGCCACACCGAATTCTCCACCTGGTTCTGGGACGGCCCGCTGCCGGAGACCTTCGGTGGCGAGGTGCCGATCCACCCCTTCGGCGACGGTTTTACCGCGCCCGGCCCGCTGATCTCCGGCATTCGCCTGGAGCTGCGGCCGGACGGGCCAGAAATCGCCGATGCCCGAGCGGTGTTTGATCCGGCGAGCCTTTGTTATAGCGAGCTGAAGAACGGCCAGGCATCCGTGCTCACCGACTTCCGCCAGGATGGCCACGGGCTGACGCAAATCCTCGTCATCGATCGCGGCATGACCGAAGCGGGCCGCGGTGCGGTCGTCCAGCGTCTGCTCGACATCGAGACCTATCGCACCATGGCCATGCTTGGCCTGCCGCTCGCCCAGACACTATCGCCAGAGATGCGCCGCATCGAGGACGGATTGACCGCCGTCACGCAGCGGATGAAGGCCCATGCCCGCGACGAATCGGACGAAATGCTTTCCGAACTGACGCGTCTTGCTGCGGAACTGGAAGCCAATGCGGCGCTCAGCCTCTACCGCTTTGGCGCAAGTCGCGCCTATGACGGCATCGTCCGCGAACGCATCAAGACGCTCGACGAGACACCGGTCCCGGGCCACGAGACGCTCGGCTCCTTTCTGGAGCGCCGTCTTGCACCGGCCATGCGCACCTGCCAGTCGATCGAGGAACGGCAGGCCAACCTCTCGCGGAAACTCTCGCGTGCCACGGCGCTGGTCCGCTCCTGGATCGATGTTGAGCTGGAGCGGCAGAACTCCGATCTGCTCACCGCCATGAACAGCCGCGCCGAAATGCAGCTTCGCCTGCAGCAGACGGTGGAAGGCCTCTCGGTCGCCGCCATTTCCTATTATGTCGTCGGCCTCGTCGGTTATGCCGCCAAGGCCATTCCCCATGACCTCCTGCCGGTCGATCCGGCCGTCATCACCGGTGTCTCGGTACCGCTATCCGTCCTCGGCGTCTGGTGGGTGGTCAGACGGATTCGCCGCAGCCACGAACGGGATGCGTGATCAGCCCCTTGCTGCTGCGCGTTGCTGATCGATATAAGGCCACGAACTGCGGCAGGTAACGGGCGGAATGGCGAAGCAGACCAAGGCGAAACTCGACAAGAAGGGGCTGACAAGCCTCGGCATCGAGAAACTGGTCGATATCCTGCTGGAGGAATCTGCTGCCAACAAGGCGCTGAAGGCACGGCTGCAGACGGCATTGGCCGGCGAGACCGGTCCGGATGAGATGGCCCGCCTGATCGACAAGCGCCTCGACGCAATCGACCAGGCGACAACCCGCATCAACCGGGCGCGCGCCCGGGATCTCGCCGGCGAGTTTGCAGCCCTTGCCCGCAACATCCTCTCCGAACTCGGCACCGCCGACCCTCAGGCTGCCGCAGAACGCATATTGCGTTTCCTCGGTCTGCGTTTTCCCGTGTCCGCCCGCATGGCGACGGACAATGCGCGCCTCTGGAAAGTCTTCGAGGATACGGAGCTTGCCGCAATAGAGCTCATCAAGACCGTCGGCGCCGAGGAGCAGCCGCTTCTCGTGCCGCATCTCGAGCGCCTTCGTCTGCGCGATCGCTACGGCGAGCACACCGGCTTCTTGCGCGCACTCACCGGCGTCGTCTCAGGCTCAGCCGCAACGGCATGGCGCAAGGTTCTGGCGGAGGTCGTCCCCACCGAACCCTTGAAGCTCGGCGCCCTTGATCTCCTGCAATCGCTTGCACTTCACCAAGGCGATATCGACGACTTCCTCGCTCTCGAACGCCAGAAGCCCGACAATCGTCGCGACACGTTGGCCGTGGCCGATATGCTGCATCAGGCCGGCCGTTTCGAAGATGCGCTGGAATGGGTGCGCGAACGCCCGCGCGGCGTGCGCCTGATCCCGGTCAACGGCGTGCTCGCCTCCGTCGGTCCCGACTATGGCGCCCATGAACGCCGTCTGCTTGAGGCCGAGATCCTCGAAAGGCTGAAGCGTCGCGAGGACGCGCAGGAGCTGCGCTGGCGCGAGTTTTCCGAAACCCTCGATCCATCCGTGCTGAAGCTTTACCTGTCGAAGCTCGACGATTTTGCCGAGTTCGATGAACTCGACCGCGCCTTGGCGCTGGCGAAGGAGCACGAGGACATCTATCTCGCGCTCGATTTCTTCCTCGCCTGGCCGCGCCTCGATCTCGCCGCCGCCCATGTGCTTCGCCACAGCCATGACTGGGAAGGTCGCCACTATGACGACCTCGCCCCCGCCGCCGAAGCGCTTTCCGCAAAGGAGCCGCTGGCCGCCGTCGTGCTTTACCGTGTGCTGGTCGAGGATATCCTCAGACGTGGCATCGGCATGGCCTATCCCCATGCCGGGCGTTACGTCGGCGAACTCGCACGCCTCATGCCGCACCTTCCTGAAGGCCACGGCCTCTCGACCCATGCTGCCTTCCTCGCCGAGTTGCGGCGCAATCATTCGAAGAAATATGGTTTTTGGAGTTCTGTGCCGGGCGGGTTGTCGGGTGGGTGAAACGCATCAGGTCAGCGTCTGCCCGAGCGCCGCCTGTTTCGATTTGGCAGCTTCAGCGTAAGCTTCGGCGGTTGCCAAAAGCTCCTCATGCGAAACATGGAGAAGGCCGGAGGCCGAGATCATGATCCCCCTGATGCCAAAGGTCCCTTCCAACAACCGCGATCTCGGCATTTTCGTTCTAAAGGAGGCGTCGAAGACAGGATCGACCGTCACGATCATGGATTTCATCCCCCGGTAAGAGTGCATGTGGATATCTTTGATGGCGCTCCAGGGAATGGTTTGGTCCGAAACACGTCGATCCAGTATGCCCTCAGGGGAGATCACGACCACGTCACCCCGCAGGTTAAAGATACTGCGGATCCCGAACGCAATCATTCCTATAACTAGCAGCAGGCTCCCGCACGCCACATAAATCATCCAAGCCTGGCTGCTGTATGAAGCGAAAACAAGCAAAACTCCAAAAATGGTGAGAAGCCCCAGAGCTGAGCCGGCGAACGCCAACGGGTCAAGCTCGAAGCCCCGTGCAACACACGTGTCATCGTCCCTGAACATGCGTTTGACCATGCGTCTCCTCATCACCGCTCCCAGTAAGGCACCGGCCCATATAGCTCCGCCAGATAATCGATGAACAGCCGCACTTTGGCCGGCAAAAACTGGCGGCTCGGATAGACGGCCGACAGCGCCACGTTCCGCGAGCTTTCATATTGCGGCAGCACCTGCACGAGTTTGCCGCTCTTCAGTTCTGCCCCGACATCCCAGGTGGAGCGCAGCGCAATGCCGAG
>OGCL01000863.1_pt1 | contig 29175 bp, 27 predicted proteins | sample 1570041 | NCBI WGS metagenome assembly OGCL01 (sample SAMN06266162, study PRJEB24511) | hot springs metagenome | isolation source: Hot spring water | place: South Africa: Limpopo | collected 2015-06-22 | reverse complement strand
ATTGTTATGTCTCGGTCGCTGCGCTCCGTGCGCCTTGCGCTTCATCCCGCTCGCTGCTTTCTTCAGCGTTTCCCTAATGGACAATCTGGGTTTACCACAAAGATCGGTCGTGACCTGCGGCGCGCATTGGCGCCGTCCCGCCGGCGTCGACTTTTTCCCCGGCGCCCGGGACGGGAGGTGCGGGCGCCGCCAGCGGCGCCGGGCAGTCGATCGCCCCGCAGATCGCCGCCAGCAGTTCGCCTTCCGCCGGGGCGATGCGCTCGTCGTGCCAGGCCACGGCAGCGAGCGCCTCGACGAAGCGCTTGCGATAGCCCGGCACGGCGGCGGCCAGCGTCTCCAACGCCTGATCCAGCGCCTCGGTGCGCAGTTCGGCCACCGGCAGCAGGGCAAGTCCATCGACCGGGGCGCGCGCCGCGCCGCGCGCGAAGGCGTCGGCGACTTGCCGGGCATCGCGGCTGCCGGCGTGCGCCATCAGCGAGAGCAGCAGCGCGCCGTGCCGCGCCATGGCGCCGGGCGTGATCCAGAGCGGCGGCGGCACGGCGGGCAGCAGCGCATTGCGCACGAGGCGCAACAGGAGGTATTCGGTGATCGTCACGCGCCCATCGACGCGTGCGAGCAGGTCGCCGGCATCGAGCAGCGTCTGGCGCGCGCCGCGCGGCAGCTCGTGCAGGCTGGCGACGGCGAGTTCGATGAGCGGCAGACGCAGCCCGGGGGCGAGGCCGCCCGGCAGCGCCGCGGCGACTTCCTGCGCGAAGGCCGCATCATGCTGCCGGGCCAGCAAATCGAGCTGAGCAGCACGTTGTTCCGGATGACGGGACAGCAAGAGCGCGAGCACGGCGGCGCGCGCCCCGGTCGGCGTCGCCACCTGCGCCTTGAGTCCATCCGGCAGGGTTTCGATGATCGCCTGCGCCGCCTCCAGTTGCGCGGCGGCAGGCGCGCCGACGCTTTCCGCATAGCTCCGCGGCGACGGCGCGAAGCCGGTAGCGAGGGATTCCGCGGAGTCCTGCGAAAAAGTCGACGCCGGCAGGACGGCGGCTGGCGGCGCGGCCCGCCAGCCGCCCTCGATGCGGCGGATGCGCTCGGCCAGCGGCGGGTGGGTGGCGAGCCAGCCGGCAAAGCCCTTGCCGGCATCGAACAGCATGTGGCTGACTTCCTCGGCCTGGGGACTTTCGATGGGCAGACCGTCCTTGGCGATCTTCCGAAGCGCGCCCGCGACGCCAGCCGGGTTGCGCGTGAATTGCACGGCGGACGCATCGGCGAGAAACTCGCGCTGGCGCGATACGGCGGCGCGGATGAGTTTTCCGGCCAGCACGCCGACATAGCCGGCGATGACCAGCGCAAGCCCCAGGACGGCGATGCCTCCCCGGTTCTTGCCAGAGCCACTGCTGCCGCCGCCCCCGCTGCTCCTGAGCAGCACGCGCCCCGCGGTGGCAAGCATGAACAGGCCATGCAAGACGCCGATCAGCCGCAGGTTCAGCCGCATGTCGCCATTGAGGATGTGGCTGAATTCGTGCGCCATCACCCCTTGCAGTTCATCGCGATCAAGCTTCTCCAGGGCGCCACGGGTGAAAGCCACCACCGCCTTCCGCGGCCGCGCACCGGCGGCAAAGGCGTTGATGCCGGTTTCGCCATCGAGCAGATACACCGGCGGCGCGGGAATCCCGGCGGCCACCGCCATCTCGTCGGCGAGGTTGATGAGCCGCCGCTCCAGCGGATCGGTCGTCGCCCGCGGCACGAGCCGACCGCCGAGCGACTCGGCCACCCGCGCGCCGCCGCCGGCGGCGAGTTCCGCCATCTTCCAGGCCGAACCGCCAAGGATGACGCCGCCTACCGCCAGCGCAACGAGGACGAACAGCCCGGGCTGCCACAGGCTGTAACCATCGCCGGCAATCGGCAGGGCAAGCGCCAGATAAATGATGCCGACGCTGGCCAGCACCGCGAGCAGGAACCAGAGCAGTAGCCAGCGGCTGGCGCGGCGCGCTCTATCCTGTGCGGCGAAGAAGTCCATTTCTTCCCTGCTATCGTTTTGGAACGGCCAATTCTATCCCCCGTGTGTTCCCCGGCCTGAAGGGGAAAATCCGGTAAATTGCCCCCATGTCGCTGTTCCACCAACCGTTATTCGAAGCGGGACTCCCTTTGCAGTGCGCAGATAGTCCGTTTCCCCACACACGACGCGAGCATGATGGCCAAGGATAAGCCGGCACTTGCCCCAGAGGCTGCGACATGCGACGATAGCGGCCATGTCACCGAGCCGCATTCAACAGATCGACCAGAAACTGAAGCAATGGCGCATCCAGCATCCGGACGCAGCCAGCCGTCGTGCTGCTTATCGGGCGAAGGTGCTGGACTTCACGCTGAGCTCGATGGCGCTGGAAAACGAGCCGGTAGATCGGCAGCGCCTGCAAGCCCGACTGACTCGACCCGGCCGCTAGACGCGACGCGTTCACTCGAAACGGCGAACGGCCTCAAGCCCTACGGCGAGGTCGCCGAGGCGCTGGCGGAAAACGTCGCCCGCTGTCTCGACACGCTGCTCGAAGCGCAACCCGACGAAATCGCCGTCACCCCCGATTGGCTGCAATCGATTCATCGGCGCATCGCCGGCGAACTGTTTCCCGATTGGGCCGGCCGCTGGCGCAACACGGAGGTTCAGGTCGGCACGCATTTCCCTCCACCGCCCCACGACGTGCCGGTGCATGTCAAGAATTTCTGCCTGGATATGGGTGAGCGCTTGCGCCATGTCGGCAACGCGCAGACGCTGGCCGAACTGCTGGCCTGGGTCGACTGGCGCTTTCAGTGGATTCACCCCTTTCGGGATTTCAACGGCCGCGTCGGGCGCATTCTGCTGCTTGCCCTGACCTACAGGCTCGGCCTGCCGCCGATGGATTGCCCGGTTTCCGGCGAAGATCGGGCGGCCTATTTCGACGCCCTGCGGTGCGCCGATGGGGGCGACCTGCGCCCCCTGACCTCTATGTGGATAGCGCGCCTCGAAGCGTAACCCCCGGTCACTTGAAACTGACTTTCGGCGCGGCGCGCACCTCGGCGCTTTCCGCCGCCCAGGATTCGGAGGCCGCGAAGTTGAAGATGTTGGCGACGAGGGAGTCCGGGAACTGTTCGCGCTTGGTGTTGTAGGTCATCACCGCGTCGTTGTAGGCCTGGCGCGCGAAGGCGACGCGGTTCTCGGTGCTGGCGAGCTCTTCCTGCAACTGCGCCATGTTCTGGTTGGCCTTGAGGTCGGGGTAGGCTTCGGCGAGCGCGAAAAAGCGCGTCAGGAGGCCGCCGAGCGCGGCTTCCGCGCCAGCGAGTTCGCCAATGGCGCCGACTGCACCCGCGCCGGCGCGACCGGCCGCCGCCTGCGCCTGGTTGCGCGCCGCGATCACCGCCTCCAGCGTTTCGCGCTCGTGCGCCATGTAGGCCTTGGCGGTTTCGACGAGATTCGGGATCAGGTCGTAACGACGCTGCAGCTGCACGTCGATCTGTGCAAAGGCGTTCTTGACACGGTTCTTGAGCGCGACGAGGCCGTTATAGACGACGATGACATAACCGACGAGGGCGATGAGGATGACGAGGACGATCCATTCCATGGCATTTCTCCCGGAGATTCATTCGGAATAGGGAACGAGCAGCAGGTCGCTGCGCGCTTCGTTGATGAGGTGGGTGGCGACGCTGCCCAAGAGCGCGGCGGCGAATTCGGATTGCCGGTTGGCGCCGAGCACGAGCAGGTCGGCGCCCATTTCGGCGGCGTATTGGTTGATGAGGGCGGGCGCGTAGCCATGGCGCACCTTGCGGGCGAAGCGTTCCGGCGCCTCCAGCGTCTTGACGAACTCGTCCATCTGCCAGCGCGCCTCGGTTTCGCCGAGGCGGCGATAGCCGTCGAGCGTTTCGTCGTCGCTGCCGGCATAGGTCATCTGGCGTTCGAAGGGCGCCTCGAAGGCATGGAGGAGGTAGAGGCTCGCATCGGGCAGGAAGCGCGCCGCGAGGTTGGCGGCGTCCCGCGCGGCCGGCGAGAAATCGGTGGCGACGAGGATGCGCTCGTAGTCGAAGGGCGGATGGCGCTTGACGAGCAGCACCGGCACGGCGGACAGTCGCAGGAGCTTCAGGGCCGTCGAGCCGACGAAGAGGTCGAGGAGGAGATGTTCGCCGTGCGCGCCGATGACGATCAGGTCGACGGCGTTGTCCTTCGCCCACTGGGCGAGCGCGACGGGCGGCTTGCCGGAAAGGAGGTGCGTGCCGGGCGTCACGCCGGTGCGCTTGACGATGTCGGCGGCCAGCGCCGCCATGCGTTCCGCCGTCCTGGCGCGCACGACGTCCTCGGTGATGCCCTCCTGCTCCACCAGCTTGCGCCAGGCTTCCGCGAGCGGCGGCGCATGGAACGAATGCGCGATGTCGAGCGTCGCGCCGCCGGCCTTCGCCAGCAGCGCGGCGCGGCGCACGGCGGCGTCGGCAGTCGGCGAGAAATCGGTGGCGGCGAGGATGCGCTGGACTTTCATCGTCACTCCTTTCGTCAGCATCGGGCCGAAGCATACCCGCCAATTCCGGGCATGCACAACCCGATGGGCGTCCGGCTGTTACCATCGGGGCCGGCGAGGGAACCCATGGAACATGCCATCCATACCAACGTCTTCGGCGAATTCGCGCTGCTGCTGCTGATCTCGGCGGCGGCCGGCACCATCGCGGTGCGCCTGCGCCAGCCGGTGCTGATCGCCTACATCGTCGTCGGCATCGTCGCCGGACCGGCCGTGCTGGGGCTCGTCAGCGCGCACGACCAGATCGATCTCCTCGCGCAGATGGGCATTGCCGTGCTGCTCTTCCTCGTCGGCTTGAAGCTCGACGTGCAGCACGTGCGCCACATCGGCCCGGTGGCGCTGGCGACGGGACTGGGGCAGCTCGCCTTCACGATCTTCTTCGGCTTCCTGCTGATCCTGCTGCTCGGCAAGAGCGTCATGGAAGCCCTCTACGTCGCCGTGGCGCTGACCTTTTCCAGCACCATCATCATCGTCAAGCTGCTCTCGGACAAGCGCGAGCTCGATTCGCTGCACGGCCGCATCGCCGTCGGCTTCCTGATCGTGCAGGACCTGGCCGTGGTGCTGGCGATGATGGGCATGAGCGCGATGCGGGGGGCGGAGGATGCGGCCGTCGCCGACGTGATCGTCTCGCTGGTCTGGCGCATTGCGGCCGCCGCGCTCCTGCTCTACGTGTTGATGCGCCATGTGTTGCCGCGCGTGGTGCGCGCCATGGCGCATTCGCAGGAGCTGCTGCTGATCTTCGTCATCGCCTGGGGCACGGGACTGGCGGCGCTCGGCGAGTGGGCCGGCTTCTCGAAGGAGGCCGGCGCCTTCCTCGCCGGTTTCTCGCTCGCCTCCACTTCCTATCGCGATGCGATCAACGCGCGGCTGTCGGGCATCCGCGACTTCCTGCTGCTGTTCTTCTTCATCGACCTCGGCGCCAAGCTCGATTTCTCGACGCTGGGCGGCGAGATCTGGCCGGCGGTCATCCTCTCCCTGTTCGTGCTGATCGGCAACCCGCTGATCGTCATGGCGATCATGGGCTACATGGGTTACCGAAAGCGCACCGGCTTCCTCGCCGGCCTCACCGTCGCGCAGATTTCCGAGTTCTCGATCATCTTCGTCGCCATGGGCATCTCGCTCGGCCATGTCGGCGTCGAGGCGCTCGGCCTCACCACGCTGGTGGGCGTCGTCACCATCGCCATATCCACTTACATGATCCTCTATTCGCACCCGCTCTACGACAAGCTGGCGCCTTGGCTCAATCTCTTCGAGCGCAAGCGGCCCTACCGCGAACTGGTGGTCGAACGCCATCACCGCGATCCCGACCAGCCCGACGTGCTGGTATTCGGCCTCGGCCGCTACGGCGGCCGCCTCGCGCTGGGGCTCAAGGAAGAGGGCATCAAGGTGCTCGGCGTCGACTTCGACCCGGAACTGGCGCGCGAGATGCGCCGCAAGGGTCTCAAGGTGCGCTACGGCGACGGCCAGGACCCGAACTTCCTCGACGAACTGCCGCTCGCCGGCGCTTCCTGGGTGATCAGCACGCTGCCCGATGTGAATGCGAACCGCCTCTTCCTGCATGCGCTCAAGGAGCGCGGCTACCGCGGCGAAGCGGCCATCGTCGCGCGCGAGGAGGAGGACGGCATCGCCCTCAAGCAGGCCGGCGCGCCGGTGGTGCTTTATCCCATGCGCAACGCGGTGGATTACACGGTGGAACGCCTCTCCGCGCTGATCCGGCCCGCGCCGGACGCGGCTTCGCAAGCCGCCGCTCAGACGTCCCAGACCAGCACCAGATGCACGCGGTAGGGGCCGTGCGCCCCGAGCACGATGGTCTGCTCGATGTCGCCGGTGCGCGAGGGGCCGGAGACGAAGTTCACCGCGCGCGGCAGTTGGCCCAGTTCGGCGCGCGCCAGCGCGAAGGCGTCTTCCATGCCCGGCACGATGCGGCTGGCCGGCACGAGGGCGATATGGGTTTCCGGCAGCAGGCTCACGGTTGCGGGCGAGTCTGCGCCGCCGCAGAGCATCAGCGTGCCGGTTTCGGCGATGGCGCAGAAGCAGCCGGTGATGCCGACGAGGTCGGCATCGACCGCGCCGCGCGCCTCCGCCCGAATGCCTGCCGCCGCCCAGTCGAAGCCGGCGAGCAGCGGCCAGACGACGGCCTGCGCCGGCAGCCCGTGCGCCGCCAGGTAACGCGCGACGGCGGCGGGCGCTTCGGCGAAGGCGGCGACGGTCTCGACGCTGCTCGACTGGGCGAGCGACTTTTCGACGAGCCGTCCCGCCAGCGTCGACTTTTCGACGCCGACCCGCGGACGCGAGCCTTGCGCCCGGGCGGCCAGCGTCGCCTCGATGGCGGCGCGGCCGGTTGCCGCATTCGCCGCGGTGCGGCCGAGCTTTTGGCGAACGCGGCCGAGGATGTCTGCGCGACTCGTCATGCTTTGCGGCCCCGGGCGTAGAGTTCGCGGAAGGTCTTGCCCTCGGGGGCGGGAAAATCGCGCCCCTTCGTCCATTCGGGCGCGACGCCGAGCACAGGGATGCTCGCCTTGCCGCCGGCCAGCCACTTCAGGTAGCGCACGCCAAACCAGGCGCCGAGCGCGTAGAGCCTCGGGCAGCTCGCTACCCAGGCCCAGGCTTTCAGGGCGATGCGTTCGAAGCAGGGCCGCAGGCGTTTCTCGATCTGTTTCTCGCGCAGCCGGCGCAAGAGATCCGGCAGCGGAATCTTCACCGGGCAGACCACGCTGCACTGCTTGCACAGCGTCGCGGCGTGCGGCAGGTCGATGGCGTTCTCCAGCCCGGTATAAAGCGGCGTGAGCACCGAGCCCATCGGGCCGGGATAGACCCAGCCGTAGGCATGCCCGCCGATGGTCTGATAGACGGGGCAGTGGTTCATGCAGGCGCCGCAGCGGATGCAGCGCAGCATCTCCTGGAATGCCGAACCGATGACATCGACGCGACCGTTATCGACCAGGATGTAATAGAGATGCTCGGGGCCGTCGGTTTCGTCCGGCTGTTTCACCCCGGTGAGCACCGAGACGTAGTTGGAGATCGACTGCCCCGTCGCCGAGCGCGGCAAGAGACGCATCAGCAGCGCGAGGTCTTCCAGCGTCGGGATGACCTTCTCGATGCCGGTGACGACGACATGCACGCGCGGCAGCGTCGTCACCATGCGGCCGTTGCCCTCGTTGGTGACCAGCGCCACCGAGCCGGTTTCGGCGACGAGGAAATTGCCGCCCGAGATGCCCATGTCGGCGGAGAGGAAGTGAGATCGCAACACCTCGCGCGCCTCGCGCGTCAGCGCCGGAATCCCGGTCTTGCGCGGGGTCTTGTGCACCTTCTCGAACAGGTCGGCCACTTCGTCGAGGCTCTTGTGCACCACCGGCGCAATGATGTGGCTGGGCGGCTCGTTGTCGTTGATCTGCAGGATGTATTCGCCCAGATCGGTTTCCACCGGCCGGATGCCGGCGGCTTCGAGCGCCCGGTTGAGGCCGGCCTCTTCGGAGAGCATCGACTTCGACTTGACCGCCTTCTTCACGCCGTGCCTTTTGCCGATTTCCGCGACGTGGCGGCAGATCTCCGCACCGTCCTTCGCCCAGAGCACGACGGCGCCGCGCGCGGCGGCGGTCTCCTCGAATTTTTCCAGCCAAAGGTCGAGGTCGGCGAGCACGCGGTCGCGGATCGCCCTCGCCGCCTCGCGCGCGCCCTCGAAATCGTCGATTTCCTGGATCGCGACGGCGCGCTTGTCGACGAACTTGCCTTTCGCCTTCTTCATGTTGGCCTGCAGCACTGGATTGGCCAGCGCAGCGGCGGCGTTTTCCTTGAAGCGGTGCGCGCGCGATTCCACCGCCTCAATCCTTCGCCGTCAGCACTTCGGCGATGTGCAGCACGCGCGTCTTCTCGTCGCCCAGGCGCCGCAGCTTGCCCTCGATGTTGAGCAGGCAGCCGAGGTCGCCGCCGACGATGGCGTCGGCCTCCGTTGCGACGGCGTGGTCGCATTTCTTCGCGGCGATGGCCGCCGAGATGTCGCCGAACTTGACCGAAAACGTGCCGCCAAAGCCGCAGCACTCCTCGGCGCCGTTCATCTCGCGCAATTCGACGCCGGCCTTTTTGGCCAAGAGCGCGCGCGGCTGCGCCTTGACGCCGAGGCCGCGCAGGCCGGCGCAGGAATCGTGATAGGTGACGCTGCCGGCGAAGCGGCCCGGCAGTTCCCCGAGCTGGGCGACGGTGACGATAAAATCCGTCAGCTCGTAGACGCGCGGCGCCAGCGCCAGGGCGCGGGCGCGCCATTCGGGGGCGTCGGCGAGAATCTCCGGATATGCGTTCTTGATGTGGTCGGCACAGGAGCCGGAAGGCGCGACGACGTAGTCGAAACCCTCGAACTCGGCGACGACTTTTTTCGCCAGTTTGGCGGCTGAAGCACGGTCGCCGCCGTTCCAGGCCGGCTGGCCGCAGCAGGTCTGCGCGGCGGGCACGACGACTTCGCAGCCGGCCGCTTCGAGCAGTTCGATGGCGGCGAAGCCGATGCGCGGCCGCATCAGGTCGACGAGACAGGTGACGAAGAAGCCGACGCGCATCGAAAAAGTCGACGCCGGCAGGACGGCGGGCCTCAGCTGCGCAGCGCGCCGCCTTGCGCGGCGGCGGATTCGATCCAGCGGCGGATGCGATTGGCGTCGCCGATGCGGGTCAGCTTGCCCCAGGAATCGAGCAGCACGATGATGGTCGGCCTGTTGTCGAACCAGGCCTGCATCACGAGACACTTGCCCGCCTCGCTGATGAAGCCGGTCTTGGAAAGGCCGATGCTCCAGCTGTCGCTCTTCACCAGGGCGTTGGTGTTGCGGAAGATCTGCGGCCGGCCCTTGATCGCGACCTGATATTGTTCGGAGGTCGAGAACTCGCGGATCAGCGGATAGCTGTGTGCCGCGGCGACGAGCCCGATCAGGTCGTGCGCGCTCGACACGTTGGCGGGGCTAAGACCCGTGGCATCGGCAAAATGGGTGTCCTTGAGGCCGAGTTCGCGCGCCTTGGCGTTCATCGCGGCGACGAAAGCGGGACGTCCGCCGGGGTAATGGCGGGAAAGCGCTGCCGCAGCACGGTTTTCGGACGACATCAGCGCCAGGCGCAGCATCTCCTCGCGTGTGAGCTGCGTGCCGATGGCCAGCCGCGACGAGGTGCCCTTGAGCGTGTCCATGTCCGCGTGGCTGATCGTCATGATCTCGTCGAGGTCTGGCTTGGCGTCGAGGACGACCATCGCGGTCATCAGCTTGGTGATCGAGGCGATCGGCATGACGGCATTGGCGTTCTTTTCGTAAAGGATGGCGCCGGTGCGCTGATCGATCACCGCGACGGCCGAAGACTGGATTTCCGGTTCGTCCCAGCCTGGCGCGGTCGCCGCCGCGGCCTTGCGCGCCACCGGAATCGCCTGGGGTTGCGCCGGGCGGGCCTGGACGACCCCCTTTTTTTTGTGCGCCGTCCGTTGTGCCGTTTGCCTGTCCGCCGGAGAGCCTTTCTTGGCCGCGACCGGGCGTTTCTTTGCTTCGGCAACCACGTCTTGCGGCGCGGCGGCGAGCGTGAGACCGATCGCCATTGCGGGAACCATCCAGAATCGTCCGAGGAGCATCTTCATAGGGACATTAACGATCAATATCCATAAAAATTAAGCTGATGCGAGCGTATCTTATACCATTTTCTAGAGTGATCGCAACGCTTCCCGGCCTCATCCCTGCGCGGCCCGCCGCTGGGCGACTTCGACGGACAGCAGGGCGGTCAGATTGACGATGCGGCGAACGGTGGCGGTGGGCGTGAGGATATGGACGGGCCGGGCCGCGCCGAGCAGCAGCGGGCCGACCGAGACGCCGCCGCCGGCGGCGGTCTTGAGCAGGTTGAACGAGATGTTGGCGGCGTCCAGCGTGGGCATGACGAGCAGATTGGCCGGGCCGGCCAGGTTGGCGTGCGGAAACACCTGGCGGCGGATTTCCGGATCGAGCGCGGCGTCGCCATGCATTTCCCCCTCGACTTCGAGCCCGGGGAAGCGTTCGCGCAACAGCGCCAGCGTCGCGCGCATCTTCTGCGCGGTAGGGGTGTCGTCGGTGCCGAAGCTGGAATGCGAGAGCAGTGCGACCTTGGGCGTCATGCCGAAACGGCGCACCACCTCGGTCGCCAGTCCGGTCATTTCGGCGAGTTGCTCGGCGGCCGGGTCGTAGTTCACATAGGTGTCGCCGATGAAGACGGTGCGGTTGGGCAGCATCAGCATGTTCATCGCGTAGAAATTGCGGATGCCCGGCTGGAGGCCGATCACGTCGGCGATGTAGCGCAGGTGCAGCGAATGCTTGCCGAAGGTGCCGCACAGCATGGCGTCGGCATGGTCGTGGCGTACCAGCATCGCGCCGATCAGCGTGGTGCGGCGGCGCATCTCGCGTTTGGCGTATTCCACGCCGACGCCCTTGCGGCACATCAGCTGGTAATAGTCTTGCCAGAGCTCCTTGTAGCGCGGATCGGAATCGGGGTTGACGATCGCGAAGTGTTCGCCGGGCGCCAGGCGCAGGCCGTTGCGTTCGATGTGGCGGAGCACGACGTCAGGGCGGCCGATGACGATGGGGAAAGCGAGGCTTTCATCGCAGACGGTCTGCACCGCGCGCAACACGCGGTCGTCCTCGCCCTCGCAGAACACCACGCGCGCCGGCTTCTGCTTGGCGGCGATGAAGATGGGCTTCATCGCCAACCCGGAGTGATAGACGTATTCGTTGAGCTGCTGGCGGTAGGCCGCCATGTCGGCGATCGGCCGCGCCGCCACGCCGGAATCCATCGCCGCCTGGGCGACCGCCGGCGCGACCTTGAGAATCAGGCGCGGATCGAAGGGTTTGGGGATCAGATAATCGCGGCCGAAGGAAAGATGCGCATCGCCATAGGCGGCGGCCACTTCCTCGGACTGCTCGGCGTGCGCGAGCTCCGCGATGGCCTTGACCGCCGCGATCTTCATCGGTTCGTTGATCGTCGTCGCGCCGACGTCGAGCGCGCCGCGGAACATGTAGGGAAAGCACAGGACGTTATTGACCTGGTTGGGATAGTCCGAGCGACCGGTGCCGATGATGCAGTCGGGGCGGACGGCCTTGGCCTCCTCGGGCAGGATTTCGGGAGTGGGATTCGCCATGGCGAGGATGAGCGGATTTTCCGCCATGCCCTTGACCATCTCGGGCTTCAGCACGCCGCCGGTGGAGAGGCCGAGGAAAATGTCGGCGCCGGGCATCGCGTCGGCGAGTGTGCGCGCGTCGGTGTCCTGCGCGTAGCGCCGCTTCGATTCGTCGAGGTTCTCGCGCCCGGTGTGGATCACGCCCTTCGAGTCGCAGACAAGGATGTTTTCGCGCCGCGCGCCGAGACTGACGATCAGGTCGAGGCAGGCGATCGCCGCCGCGCCGGCGCCGGAACAGACGAGCTTCGCCTTGCCGATGTCCTTGCCGACCAGCTTGAGGCCGTTCAGGACGGCGGCGGCGGAAATGATCGCCGTGCCGTGCTGGTCGTCGTGGAAGACCGGGATGGAAAGCCGCTCGCGCAGCTTCTTTTCCACCGCGAAGCATTCGGGCGCCTTGATGTCCTCGAGGTTGATGCCGCCGAAAGTCGGCGCCAGCGCGGCGATGATGTCGACGAGTTTGTCCGGGTCCTTCTCGTCGATCTCGATGTCGAAGACGTCGATGCCGGCGAATTTCTTGAACAGCACGCCCTTGCCTTCCATGACCGGCTTGCCGGCCAGCGGGCCGATGTCGCCCAGCCCCAGCACCGCGGTGCCGTTGGTGACGACGGCGACGAGATTCTGGCGCGAGGTGTACAGGGCGGCGCAGCCGGGATCGCGCTCGATCTCCTCGCAAGCGGCCGCGACGCCGGGGGAATAGGCGAGCGACAGGTCGGCCTGGTTGGTGAGCGCCTTGGTGGGCGTGACGGCGATCTTGCCCGGGCGGGGCAGGCGGTGGTAGTCGAGGGCGGCGCGGCGCAGGGTGTCGTCCATGATGTTTTCTTGGAGCTCGTTGAATCGGGCGAAAGCCTGCGATTGTAGGGGTAATCGGCCCATCGACGGCGCCTATGGCAAAATTCCGCCTTTATTACAGAGCGCCGTTTCGCCGGCGCCGACTTTAGTGGAGAAAGCGATGACGCAACGCACTTACGATGCCGCCGCGGTGGCAGCGCCCCCCCATGTCCGCCACGAAAAGCTGAAGGCCTGGGTCGCCGAAGTGGCGACGCTCACCCAGCCGGAACGCATCGTCTGGTGCGACGGATCGCAAGAGGAATACGACCGCCTGTGTGGCGAAATGGTCGCCTCCGGCACCCTGGTCAAGCTCAACCCGGAAAAGCGCCCGAACTCCTACCTGGCCTGCTCCGATCCTTCGGACGTCGCCCGCGTCGAGGATCGCACCTACATCTGTTCCGCCAAAAAGGAAGACGCCGGCCCGACCAACAACTGGGAAGACCCGCAGAAGATGAAGGAGACCTTGAGGGGACTCTTCAAGGACTGCATGCACGGTCGCACCATGTATGTGATTCCCTTCAGCATGGGGCCGCTCGGTTCGCCCATCGCCCAGATCGGCGTCGAGATCTCCGACAGCCCCTACGTCGTCGTCAACATGCGCACGATGACGCGCATGGGCCGCGCCGTCTATGACGTGCTCGGTGCGGACGGTTTCTTCGTGCCGTGTCTCCACTCGGTCGGCGCACCGCTGGGCCACGGCGAAAAGGACGTCAAGTGGCCCTGCAACCCGGATACCAAATACATCGTGCATTTTCCCGAGACGCGCGAGATCTGGTCCTACGGTTCCGGCTACGGCGGCAATGCGCTCCTCGGTAAGAAGTGTCTTGCCTTGCGCATCGCCTCGACGATGGCCCGGGACGAGGGCTGGCTCGCCGAACACATGCTGATCCTCGGCGTCGAGTCGCCGGAAGGGGAAAAAACCTACGTCGCCGCCGCTTTCCCCTCGGCCTGCGGCAAGACCAACTTCGCGATGCTGATCCCGCCGCAAAGCTTCGACGGCTGGAAGATCACCACCATCGGCGACGACATCGCCTGGATCAAGCCCGGCCCGGACGGTCGCTTCTACGCGATCAACCCCGAAGCCGGCTATTTCGGCGTCGCCCCCGGCACATCCGAGAAGACGAACTACAACGCGATGGCGACGCTCAAGGAGAACATCATCTTCACCAACGTTGCCTTGACCGACGACGGCGACGTCTGGTGGGAAGGCATGAGCAAGGAGCCGCCGGCTCACTGCATCGACTGGCAGGGCAAGGACTGGACGCCGGAGATCGCCGCCGAGACGGGCCGCAAGGCGGCGCATCCGAACGCGCGCTTCACCGCACCGGCGGCGCAATGCCCGTCGATCGACCCGGACTGGGAAAATCCCGCCGGTGTGCCGATCTCGGCCTTCATCTTCGGCGGCCGTCGCGCCACCACGGTGCCGCTGGTTTACGAAGCCTTCAACTGGAATTTCGGCGTCTATATGGCCGCCACGCTCGGCTCGGAGACCACCGCCGCCGCTTTCGGCGCGCAAGGCGTCGTGCGCCGCGATCCGTTCGCCATGCTGCCCTTCTGCGGCTACCACATGGGCGATTACTTCAACCACTGGTTGAAGATGGGCCATGCGGTTCGGGAAACGCCGCGCATCTTCTGCGTGAACTGGTTCCGCATGAACGGGAAGGGCGAATTCATGTGGCCCGGCTTCGGCGAAAACATGCGCGTGCTCAAATGGATCGTCGATCGCGTCTCGGGAAAAGTCGGCGCCCGCGAGACGGTGCTCGGCTGGATGCCGCGCTTCGAGGACATCGACTGGACGGGACTCGACATCGGCAGGGCGGAATTCGAGATGCTCACGCAAGTGGATGCCGATGCCTGGAAGCAGGAACTCGCCGGCCACAAGGAGTGGTTCGACAAACTCGGCGAGAAGTTGCCCAAGCAGCTCGCGCTCAAGCGCGATCTCTTCGAACTCGCCTTACTCGACTGAGTGCGTAACGTGCGCACAAAAAAGGGAGGCGTGAGGCCTCCCTTTTCATTTCCCGGAGAACTGCTCAGGAAGGACGTGATCCCGTCGGGAACGGCCAGGCCGCCGCCGGGTTGAGCGACGACTTCAGGCCGGGAGCAGCAGCGGTCGAAGGCGCCGGGGTCGGAGCCGGGGCAGGCGTGGCAGCCGCCGGCTTCGCAGCGGCCTTCTTGGCGGCCGGCTTCGCAGCGGCCTTCTTGGCGGGCGCGGCCTTCTTGGCGGTCGGCTTCGCAGCGGCCTTCTTGGCGGGCGCGGCCTTCTTGGCGGCCGGTTTCGCAGCGGCCTTCTTCGGTGCAGCTTTCTTCGCCGCCGGCTTGGCAGCGGTAGTCTTCTTCGCAGCCGCCGGCTTCTTGGCTTTCTTCTCTTCAGCCATAGGAACCTCCAATGCATGTTTGATGAAAGAACAACTCAACCCGCCTACTACAGCACGGATTATTCTGCAACGCCGGCGGACCGGAATTGAAGAATTCAAGCGCTTTCCCCGCCCATCCTTGCGTTTGGCAGGGCGCGAAAAGAAGACCGGAAGGGAATGCGAAGAGAATGCGGAGGATGGGGAAAGATGGCCCGCTGCGGGATTCGCGAAGTTCGGCGATGAATTTCATCGCTCTTGCGACCATGCATCCTCCAGGTTGGGTTGCCAAGCCGACCTACTAGATATAGTGGGTCGACCACGTTTTGCGACTAATGGTAGTGGTTGACAAATCCCAATGCAAGACAAATCGAAAAAAGCGCACGACCTCGCGTCATGACGTTGCGGTGGCGCTACGCAGGCGCTGCCAGTCGAAGTGCGGGCCGGGATCGCTTTTCCTGCCGGGCGCGATGTCGGCATGCGCGACGGTTGCGACGATCGGATAGCGCTCGTGCAAGGCTCTCAGCAAGCGATCGAGGCAGCGGTATTGCCTGTCGTCGAATGGCGTCCGGTCGTCGCCTTCGAGCTCGATGCCGAGCGAGAAGTCGTTGCAACGTTCGCGGCCGCGCCAGCAGGAAACGCCCGCGTGCCAGGCGCGCTGCCGGCAGGAGACGAACTGAATGAGGGAGCCATCGCGCCGGATGAAAAAATGCGCCGACACGCGCCGTCCGGCGATGGCGGCGAAATATGGATGGACAGCGGGATCGAGACGGTTGGCGAAAAACGCCGACACGGCATCGCCGCCGAATTTGCCCGGCGGAAGGCTGATCGCATGCAAGACGACGAGTTCGATCCGGGCGCCGTCGGGACGCTCGTCGCGGTTGGGCGACTCTTCCCGTCGCGCGGCGGCGAGCCAGCCGTCCGCGTCGAGCCGCCATGTGTCGTCAGGCGTCGGGCAGATCATGCAGGCCGAGCCGGTCGATCCGGTAGCGCAGCGAGCGGAAGGTGATGCCCAGCAGACGCGCTGCCGCCGTCCGGTTGTTGCGCGTCTTCGTCAAGGCATCGAGAATCGCTTTGCGCTCCTGCGCGTCGAGGAATTCCTGGAGCGATCCTCCGCCTCTGCCCGCCGTCTCGCCAGCGCCGACTTTTTCCTCTCGCCCTTCCAGTTGCAGATCGTCGCCGGTGATGTGGTCGCTGCAGTGCAGCGCCAGGGCGCGCTCGAGAATGTTCTCCAGTTCGCGCACGTTGCCGGGATAGTCATAATGCCGCAAGGCGGCCAGGGCGTCGGGCGTCAGCCGGGGTGCGTCCGCACCGGCCAAGCGCCTGAGAATATGATTCGCCAGCACGGGAATGTCCTCGCGGCATTCGCGCAGCGACGGCATGCGGATCTCGATGACGTTGATGCGGAAAAACAGGTCCTGGCGAAAACGGCCTTCCTGCACGAGCCGACCCAGATTTTGGTGCGTGGCGCAAATGATGCGCACATTGACGGGTTCCTCGGCGGTTGCGCCGACACGGCGCACGCATCTTTCCTGGATGGCGCGCAGGAGCTTCACCTGCATGGGCAGCGGCAGATCGGCAACCTCGTCGAGAAACAGCGTGCCACCGTCCGCGGCCTGGAAAAAGCCTTCGCGTTCCGTTTCCGCCCCGGTGAACGCCCCCTTCCGGTAGCCGAAGAATTCGCTTTCCATCAGGTTCTCGGGAATCGCTCCGCAGTTGACCGCCACGAACGGTCGGTTGCCGCGCACGCTGTCGCGGTGGATCAGCCGCGCAGCGAGTTCCTTGCCGCTGCCGGATTCGCCCGAGATGTACACGGGGGCCTCGCTGCGCGCGACCCGCGCGATCAGCGAGCGCACTTGTTCCATGGGGGCGGACGAGCCGAGAAGCTCGGCATGGCGGGCGTGGGTCTTCGCCGGCGGGTCGGGCAGCGCCAGCGCCGATTTGACCAGCGCGCGCAGCTGGTCGAGCGATATGGGTTTCGCAAGGTAGTCGAACGCCCCCGCCTTGAGGGCGGCCACGGCGTTTTCCATGCTGCCGTGCGCCGTGATGACGGCTACCGGCAGCGTCGGGTGCTCTGCCTCGATGTGGCGCACCAGGTCGAGGCCGTCGGCATCGGGCATGCGCATGTCGGTGAGGCACAGGCTGTAATCCTGCTCGCGGAGCAGGCGCTTCGCTTCACCGACGCTCGCCGCGCAGTCGCAGGCCAGCCCCATGCGCGCCAGCGTCATGTCGAGCAGCTCGCGAATGTCCGCCTCGTCGTCCACGACGAGCACGCGGACATTGTCGCTCATTTCCCGTGTCGATCTCGATTCCGTTCTGGACATGTCAGGGCGCATGATATGCAGAAATGCGCGCTCGGTGCATGGGCACGCAGGGTTAGGCGCGCTCCGTTTGCTTCGCACAGCTCGCGTGCGATGTAGAGGCCCAACCCGGTTCCGCCGGCGCGCACGGTGAAGAACGGCTCGAACACCTGGCCGCATACCGCCGCATCGATTCCCGGTCCGTCGTCGATCACGTGCAACTGGAGACGGTTGGCCGGCACATCCGGCTCGGCGATGATGCGCACGGCTCCTTCCGCATCGCTGGCGTAGCGCAGGGCGTTGTCGAGCAGGTTGGCGATCACGCGGTGCAAGTGGCCTCGGTCGAAGCATGCCGTCGCCTGCGCCGGCAGGCTGCATGTGATCCTCTTGGCGATGGCGGGATCGCGCAGGGTCAGTTCCTCGATCAGTTGCCCGAGGAAAGCGGCGAGATCGATCAGTTCCGGGGAGGCGCGGTCGCGGCGACCGAGCTCCGTCACCTCGACGACGAGACGGTTCAGGCGCTGTGCGTTGTCGCCGATGATACGCACCAGGCGCTTGGTTCCGGGGTCGGCCGTCCCATCGCCGAGGAGTTCTGCCGCATGGCTGATCGCCGCGAGGGGATTGCGGATTTCATGCGCCATGTTCGCCGTCAGGCGGCCGAGTGCGGCCAGCTTCATCTGCTGCGCTTCCTGCTCCAGACGTCCCATGTCCTCGAGAAAGATGACGCTGTTTCCCCCTTCGCCGGGCGGCATGAAACGCACGCGCAGATGCCCCCCGGTGGTCGGCATGCGCAACACCGCCTCGGATTCGATGCCGCGCTCGCGTCGCGCCAGGTACTCCTGCGCCAGGATCGGAGCACTGACCGCCAACGATTCCGGCAAAGTGGCGGCGAAGCCCAGCAGCGCAGCCGCCTTGGGGTTGGCCTGGCGAACGCGACCGGCCGCATCGACCACCAGAACTCCGTCTTGCATGTCGCGGATCACCCGTTCGTTGATGCGCATCTGATCGGCCAGCTCGATGCCGCGCCGTCGCGCCACGTTCTCGTGGTGGATCACGCGGCTGGCCAAGAGGCGGGCGGTGATCGCCGTGCCGAAAAAGCCCGCGCTTGTCAGACCGGTGCGGAAGAAATCCCCGACCTCCCCGTGATACTCGAGAACGCGATAGGCCTGTTCGAGCAACAGGGACACGGTCGCCAGCGCCGCGTAGAAAAGCGCCATGCGCCCCTGTCCAACCAGTCCTGCACCGGTGAGGACGATCAGCAGCATCATGCCCAGCCCGCTCTTTCCGCCGCCGCTGGCGAACATCAGAACGGTCAGGAACAGGATGTCGCCGGCGACCTGGAGGGTCAGTTGCAGGTTGAAGGCATGGCGCCAGCGTTCCAGCAGCAACAGGTAAGCGCAGCCGATGAGCAGATAGCCGACGCAGGCCCAGCGGAACAGCACCGGGTTCTGCGAGCCGATGCCCAACTCGCCCGACGGGAAAAAGCTCCCGCCCAGGAAAATCAGCGCGACGGTGATCCGATAGTAGGAGAAGTAGCGCAGGGATCGCCAGAAATGGCTGCCTTGCGACGGCAGATCAACTGGCGTGCCGCTGGCGATGTTCATCGCAACAGTAACAACGCCCGGCGGCCACGACTGCCTCGCCGCGCGGTACATGCACGCCGCAGTATGCGCACGCCACCATCGTTTCCGCCCCGGCCGGCGGCGCCTTGCCGTCTCGCGGGGGCGCGTTTTCGCGATGCGGGCGGGAAAAAATCAGATAGAGCGCCAGCAGCGCCAGAACGAGCAAAATGAGCTTGATCATCGCGATTGGTCGGGGTGAGAGGATTCGAACCTCCGACTCCTGCGTCCCGAACGCAGTACTCTACCAGGCTGAGCTACACCCCGACGGTATCTGGCGCGCACAAGCGCGCCCAGCAGTTGCAGCGGGAAAAGATTCAATATTGTCTTCCGACCGCAAAGTCGGCGAATTTTAGCAGAGCATTTCGGTATTGCGTATCGGCGAGCGTAGCCAGGGCCTGCTTGGCAAGCTCCGCCTCCTGGCGGGCGACGGCTTGGGCGGCATCCAATGCCCCGGTGGCGCTGACCGCCGCGATGATGCGGGAAAAATCTTCCCGGCCGCCGGATTCGAGGGCTTCCCGCACCTGCTGCGACTGTTCGGCATTCCCGTGCCGCATGACGTGAATCAACGGCAGGGTCGGCTTGCCTTCGGCGAGATCGTCGCCCAGGCTCTTGCCGATCGTCTGCTCGTCGCCCGAGTAGTCGAGAACGTCATCGATGATCTGGAAAGCCGTTCCGATGTGCATGCCGTATCTTGCCAGCGCCGTCTCCTGTTCGGGGGATATGCCGCCGAGAATGCCCCCCAGCCGGGCCGAGGCCTCGAACAGCTTGGCGGTCTTGTAGCGGACGACGCGCAAATAGCCGTCGACATCGATATCGGCGTTGTGGCAATTCATCAGCTGAAGCACCTCTCCTTCGGCAATGACGTTGGTGGCCTCGGCGAGCACTTCCATGACCCGCATGCTGCCAACCCCGACCATCATCTGGAACGCTCGCGAGTAGAGGAAGTCCCCGACCAGGACGCTGGCGGCGTTGCCGAATTCGGCATTCGCGGTGTTTCTGCCGCGCCGCAAGGCGGATGCGTCGACCACGTCGTCGTGCAGCAGGGTGGCGGTGTGGATGAACTCGACCACCGCCGCCAGCTCGTGGTGTTTCGTCCCTTCGTCGTAGCCGGCGGCCTTCGCGCTCATCAGCAACAGGGCCGGCCGCATGCGCTTGCCGCCGCTGGCGACGATGTAGTTGGCCACCTGCGCTACCAAGGCCACCTCGGAATGGAGCTTGGCGCGCACGACGGCATCCACCGAGCGCATGTCTTCGGCTATCAGTGCGTAAATCGAATCCAGATCCAAAACGGGCTCCCGGCGAACGGCGCTATTGACCCCAAAAGGGAAGCTCGGTATGATAGCGTGTTCCGTTTCACATTTAATACAACACACTGGAGTCCAGCATGTATGCGGTCATAAAAACCGGCGGCAAGCAGTATCGTGTCGCTGCCGGCGAAAAAATCAAGGTAGAACAGATACCGGCAGACGTGGGCGCTGAAATTTCCCTCGATCAGGTTCTCATGGTCGGCGAGGGCGAAAGCGTCAGGATCGGCGCCCCTGTTATCGCGGGGGCCACCGTCACGGCAAAGGTGATCTCCCAGGGGCGCCATCCCAAGATCAGGATTTTCAAGATGCGCCGGCGCAAGCATTACCAGAAGCGCCAGGGGCATCGTCAGAACTACACCGAGCTGGAAATCAGCGGCATCAATCTTTGAGTCGCTCAGGAGAATTCGCATGGCACACAAGAAAGCAGGCGGCAGTTCGCGCAACGGCCGCGATTCGGAGTCGAAACGTCTGGGCGTTAAGCGCTTCGGCGGCCAGCTCGTGCAGGCGGGCAGCATCATCGTACGTCAGCGCGGCACCCAGTTCCATGCCGGCGAAAACGTCGGCCAAGGCAAGGACCACACGCTGTTCGCCAAGACCACCGGGACCGTCAGGTTCCTCGTTCGCGGCTCGTCGCGGCGCCGCTATGTAAGCATCGTCCCGGCGCTTTGAGGTTCCCTTTCACTTGCCGAAAAGCCCCGTCCCTAACCCGGCGGGGCTTTTAGTTTGCGATGAAGTTTTTCGACGAGGCGTGCATCACCGTGATCGCCGGCGACGGAGGCAACGGCGCGGTTTCTTTCCGCCGAGAAAAGTATGTGCCGCGCGGCGGGCCCGATGGCGGCGATGGCGGCAAGGGCGGCAGCGTCGTCATGACGGCCGACCGCAACATCAACACGCTGATCGACTTTCGCTACACCCGCATTTACCGCGCCGAGCACGGACAAAACGGTCGCGGCGCCGACTGCTTCGGCCGCGGCGGGCAGGACATGCTGCTCAGGGTGCCCGTCGGCACCGTGGTGACCGATGCCGAAACCGGAGAACTGATCGCCGATCTGGACCATGACGGTGCGCAGGCCGTGGTCGCCAGGGGCGGGGCGGGCGGCCTGGGAAACCTGCGCTTCAAGTCGAGCACCAACCGGGCTCCGCGGCAGTCCACTCCGGGCGAACCGGGCGAAACGCGCGAATTGAAGCTCGAGCTCAAGGTGCTGGCCGATGTTGGACTGCTCGGCATGCCCAACGCGGGAAAATCTACCTTCATCCGGGCCGTTTCCGCAGCGCGTCCCAAGGTTGCCGACTATCCCTTCACCACCCTGTATCCCAACCTCGGCGTCGTGCGCGTGGCCGAGGGGCAAAGCTTCGTCATCGCCGACATCCCCGGACTGATTCGTGGCGCCTCGGAAGGCGCCGGTCTGGGCCACCGCTTCCTCAAGCATCTGCAACGCACCCGCTTGCTGTTGCATATCATCGACATCGCGCCCCTGGATCCCGACGTCGATCCGGTCGCCGAGGCGCATGCGATTCTCGACGAACTGAGAAAGTTCGACCAAGCGCTGTTCGACAAACCGCGATGGCTGGTGCTCAACAAGATCGATTTATTGCCGGAAGAAGAGCGCGCGGAAAGAATCGAGGCGATCCGCAGCCGTTTGGGCGCGGATTCCGCATTTCCCGTTTCCGCGGTCACCGGCGAGGGATGCGGTGCTTTGTGTCGGGAAATCATGAACTATCTCAATGAAGGATTCGACCATGCGTCAGGCGATCGCGGAGAGTAAGCGGATCGTCGTCAAGGTCGGCTCGGCGCTGGTGACCGCCAACGGCGCCGGACTCGACGACGGCTTCATCGGCAGTTGCGCCCGGCAGATCTCCTTGCTGCGCCAAGCGGGACGCGAAGTGGTTCTCGTCTCGTCGGGCGCCATTGCCGCAGGCATGCAGCGCCTGGGCTGGAAAAAGCGTCCGCACGCCATCCATGCCCTCCAGGCGGCGGCGGCTGTCGGACAAATGGGTCTGACCCAGGCCTACGAAAAAGTCTTCGCCGGTTTCGGACTGGTTTCCGCACAAGTCCTGCTCACGCACGACGACCTCGCCGACCGGCAGCGTTATCTGAACGCCCGTTCCACGCTCGGCACCCTGCTCGAACTGGGGGTCGTTCCGATCATCAACGAGAACGACACCGTGGTCACCGACGAAATACGCTTCGGCGACAACGACACCCTGGGCGCGATGGTCGCCAACCTGATCGAAGCCGAGCTGCTGGTCATTCTGACCGACCAGCCGGGCCTGTTTACCGCCGACCCGCGCAAGGATCCGTCGGCCACCCTGGTGCGCGAGGCGAACGCCGACGATCTTGCCCTCGAAGCGATGGCGGGTGGCGCGGCGAGCGAACTGAGCAAGGGAGGGATGATCACAAAGGTTCGCGCCGCCCAACGCGCGGCGCGCAGCGGCGCCCATACGCTGATCGTCGGCGGGCGGGCGCCGGAGATGCTGATTCGCGCGGCGAACGGCGATCCCGATGTCGGCACCTGTTTGCGCGCCAGCCAATCGCCGCTCAGCGCGAGAAAGCAGTGGCTTGCCGATCATTTGCGACTGGCCGGCGCCGTTCTCATCGACGATGGCGCCGTCAGCGCCCTGAAAAGCGGCCGCAGTCTGTTGCCGATCGGGGTGCGCGACGTCATGGGTGACTTCGAACGCGGGGCGGTGGTCGCCTGTCTCGACGCAAATCGCAACGAGATCGCCCGCGGGCTCATCAACTACAACAGCGCCGAGGCGCGCAAGATCGCCGGCAGACCGAGTCAGGACATCGAGAGTTGCCTCGGCTATCTGGATGAATCCGAACTCATCCACCGGGACAACCTCGTCCTGAGCCGCTAGCCGGCACGTCGGGTCGCGCCGTCCTGCCAGCGCCGACTTTCAGCGACCGCAATAGAATGGGGGACGATGCATCGCGGCGCTTTTTTCCGTGCGCGATTCTTTCGGGAGACCGCCATGTCCCATCCGTTGTTCGACAACCATCGCGTGTTGCTGGAACAGGCGCAGACGGCGATCGCGCGCCGCACGCACTGGACGCCCTACCCGGAAAATCCGCGCGCCTACGGCGAGACGGCGCTCGACGAGGGCTTGCGCGCCTTCGAGGCCTATCGCGGCGCCCAGTTCTATCTCGATCAACCCGGAGTCCAGGGGCGCGGCGGCGAAGAGAAATCGCCCTACGGCTTGCCGCTCGATGTCTCCTATCCGTATTGCGGGCCGGATGCCCTGATTGCGGCGGCGCATTCGGCGATGCTGCCGTGGGTGCGCGCCGGCATCGAGGCGCGGGTCGGCGTGTGCCTGGAAATCCTCGCGCGCCTCAACGCCGGCAGCGCCGAGATGGCGCATGCCCTGATGCACACCACCGGACAGAGTCTTGGCATGGCTTTTCTGACGGGAGGTCCCCAGGCCCAGGCGCGCGGCCTCGAAGCGCTGGCCTGGGCGCATGACCAGATGACTCGGATTCCGGCGCAGGCCGAGTGGCAGCGCAGCGTTGGCCAACGTCTGGAAAAGCGCTTCATGGTCGCCCCGCAGGGCATTGCGCTCGTGATCGGCAGCGCGACGCAGCCGACCTGGAACGCCTACCCCGCCGTGTTCGCGAATCTCGCCACCGGCAACCCGGTGATCATCAAGCCGCACCCGACGGCGATTCTGCCGCTGGCGATCACTGTCGCGACGGCGCGACAGACGCTCAAGGAGCAGGGCTTCGATCCCAACCTGATCGCCTTGCTGGTCGGCGCGCCGGATGGACCGGCGGTGCGCGACATCGCGCTGCGCCCCGAAGTGCGCCTGATCGATTACGCCGGAGCGCCGGATTTCGGTCGCTGGCTGCTCGACAATGCCCGGCAGGCCCGCCTGTTCGTCGAAACTGGCGGCGTGAACTGCGTGCTGGTCGATTCCACCTACGACTACGGCGCCCTGCTGAAGAACCTCGTCTTGTCGCTGTGCCTCGATGCCGGTCAGTTGCGCGCCACGCCGCGCGTCGTCTTCGTCGCCCGCGAGGGAGTGCAGACGCCGGAGGGGCTCGTGAGCGACGAGCAGTTCGGTCGCGACCTCGCCTTCGCGCTCGGCAAGTTTCTCGACGATCCGGCGCGCGCCGTCGAGGTGCTCGGCGCCATCCAGTCGCCCGCCACCGTGGCGCGCATCCAGGCGACGCGCGATCTCGCCGAGGTCGCGGCCGACATCCTGCGCGATTCCGAGGCGATGCCGCATCCGCAGTGGCCCAACGCGCGGGTGCATACGCCGCTGCTGATCCGCGCCGAGGCCAGCCAGCAAAGCCTCTACATGGAAGAGCGCTTCGGCCCCATCGCCGTCGTCGTCTCCGCCGCCAACAGTGCCGAAAGCCTTGCGCTGGCGGAAGCCACGATGCGGGAGAAGGGCGCGCTCAACTTCCTCGTCCATGCGACGCGTCCGCATGTCCAGCAACTCGCCGAGGATGCCGCCCTGCGCGCGGGCGTCGCCTTGTCTTTCAACCTGACCGGCGCGACGCTCATCAACCAACCGGCGGGCTTTGCCGATTTTCACGCCAGCGGCGCCAACCCGGCCGCCACCTGCGGCATGATCGACGCGGCCTACGTCGCCAACCGCTTCTATTTCGCGCAGGTGCAGCGGCATTGCCTGCCGCCGTCATCCATCGACTGGCTGGTCGACACCTGAGCAAGCCGCAAGATGCATCAGTAAAAATAAGCCGTCCATAACGTGATATTATCCGCAGCCCGCGGACGAGGTTCGGCGGGCCAATGAACAATCCCCTCGGCAAGGAAGATCCATGAAGATCCACGAGTATCAGGGCAAGGAAATCCTGAGGAAGTTCGGCGTGGCGACCCCGCGCGGCATTCCCTGTTTTTCCGTCGATGAGGCCGTCAAGGCGGCCGAAACCTTGGGCGGCGCCCTCTGGGTGGTGAAGGCGCAGATCCACGCCGGCGGTCGCGGCAAGGGCGGCGGCGTCAAGCTGGCCAAATCCCTCGACGAAGTGCGCGCTCACGCCGCCGCCATCCTCGGCATGCAGTTGAAGACCCATCAGACCGGCCCGGAAGGCCAGAAGGTGCGGCGCCTCTTGATCGAAGACGGCGCCGACATCAGAAAGGAATACTACGTCGCGGCGCTGACCGACCGCGCCACGCAGAAGGTGGCCATGATGGCTTCCTCCGAGGGCGGCATGGACATCGAGGAAGTGGCGAAGACCCATCCGGAAAAGATCGTCAAAGTCTTCGTCGATCCGCTCGTCGGCCTGACCGATGCGCAGGCCCTCGAACTCGCCCAGGGCATCGGCGTGCCTGAAGCCTCGCTCCCGCAGGCCGCGGATACTTTCAAGAAGCTCTATACCTGCTACATGGAGACCGATGCGAGCCTGGCCGAGATCAACCCGTTGGTCCTCGAGGGCGACGGCAACCTCAAGGCGCTCGACGCCAAGTTCAATTTCGATTCCAACGCGCTTTACCGCCATCCCGAGATCGTCGCCTACCGCGACCTCGACGAGGAAGATGCCGACGAGATCGAGGCCTCCAAGTTCGACCTCGCCTACATCAGCCTCGACGGCAACATCGGCTGTCTGGTCAATGGCGCGGGCCTGGCGATGGCGACGATGGACACCATCAAGCTCTTCGGGGCGGAACCCGCCAACTTCCTCGACGTCGGCGGTGGCGCGACGACCGAGAAGGTCACCGAGGCCTTCAAGATCATGCTCAGGAACCCCAAGGTCAAGGGTATCCTGGTCAACATCTTCGGCGGCATCATGCGCTGCGACACCATCGCCGCGGGCATCGTCGCGGCCGCGAAGGAAGTGCATCTGTCCGTGCCGCTGGTCGTGCGCATGAAGGGCACCAACGAAGACCTCGGCAAGCAGATCCTCGCCGAATCGGGTCTGCCGATCATTGCCGCCGACACGATGGCGGAAGCCGCGACCAAGATCGTCGCGGCCGTGAAGTGAGGTCAATCACATGTCCATCCTCATCAATAAAGACACCAAGGTCATCACCCAAGGCATCACCGGCAAGACCGGCCAGTTCCACACCGAGAAGTGCATCGAATACGCCAACGGCAAGAATTGTTTCGTCGCCGGCGTGAATCCGAAGAAGGCCGGCGAGACGATCTTCGACGTGCCGATCTACGCGACGGTGAAGGACGCGAAAGCCGCCACCGGCGCGACCGTCTCGGTCATCTACGTGCCGCCGGCGGGCGCGGCCGACGCGATCTGGGAAGCCTGCGAGGCCGACCTCGACCTCGTGATCTGCATCACCGAGGGCATTCCCGTGCGCGACATGCTGATCGTCAGGAACAAGATGAAGCAGAAGGTCGCCCAAGGCGGCAAGGAAACGCTATTGCTCGGCCCCAACTGCCCCGGCCTCATCACGCCCGACGAGATCAAGATCGGCATCATGCCCGGCCACATCCATCGCAAGGGTCGCATCGGCGTCGTGTCGCGCTCCGGCACGCTGACCTATGAAGCGGTGGCGCAAGTCACCGAACTCGGCCTTGGCCAGAGTTCGGCGGTCGGTATCGGCGGCGACCCGATCAACGGCTTGAAGCACATCGACGTGATGAAGATGTTCAACGACGATCCCGATACCGATGCGGTCATCATGATCGGCGAGATCGGCGGCCCGGACGAGGCGGATGCCGCGCGCTGGTGCAAGGAGAACATGAAGAAGCCCGTGGTCGGCTTCATCGCAGGGGTGACGGCGCCGGCCGGCAAGCGCATGGGCCACGCCGGCGCGTTGATCTCCGGCGGCGCCGACACGGCGGATGCCAAGCTCGCCATCATGGAGGAGTGCGGCTTCAAGATCACGCGCGATCCGTCGGTGATGGGCAAGCTGCTCAAGTCGCTGTTGTAAAAGTCGGCGCTGGCGGGACGGCGCCTTGGTTCAAAAGGCCGTGCCGGAGGAATCCGGTACGGCTTTTTTACGGGCATTGCCTGACATATACTGATGATATCCACCATCAGGAGATAGCCATGGATACCGCCCGTGTTTTCCAGTCCGGTCGCAGCCAGGCGGTCCGTCTGCCCAAGGAGTTCCGGTTTGCAAGTTCCGAAGTCGGCGTGCGGCATTTCGGCAACGGAGTATTGCTGTTGCCCATCGATGATCCGTGGGCGACGCTGGAGGCGGCGCTGAATGCCTTCGAGCCGGGGTTCGAGATGAGCAGAGAGCAGCCCGAAACCCAGGTCCGCAGCGACATCGCCGCATGATTCTGCTCGACACCAACATCTGCATTTACATCATCAACGCCCGTCCGCCGGAAGTGCTGGCGCGTTTTCATCGCTACCGGCTCGGCGAAATCGGGCTTTCCAGCGTGGTGGCGGCGGAACTAGCCTATGGCGTCGCCAAGAGCCGCTCCGTGCGCAACCGCAAGGCGCTCGAAATGTTTCTGGCCCCGCTGGAAATCCTGCCCTTCGATGAGGCGGCGGTCTGGGCCTACGGAGAACTGCGCGCCGCACTCGAGACGCGCGGCCAGTCCATCGGCTCGCTCGACACCATGATCGCCGCCCACGCCTTGAGTCTCGACGCCGTGCTGGCCACCAACGACACGCGCGAGTTTGCCCGTGTCGAGGGGCTGCGGCTGGAAAACTGGGTGGATCAGCCGGGGTAAAAGTCGGCGCTGGCGGGACGGCGCCCAGCCTACAGGCGCTGCCGTTCTGCCCGTTCCAGCGCCAGCATCATCTCCCGTATCGCCTGACGGTGGCCGGCGTTGAGGCGGCGAAAGGCGCGCACCAGATCGAAATCGCTCTCCGTCAAGGCTGGTTCGTTGGCGGCATACGCCTTGGGCGCCTCGGTTTCGCCAAAACGCAACCATTCCGGCGTCACCCCCAGCCAGGTCGCCAGCGCCCGCAACTTGTCCTGCGTGGGGATGGTCTCGCCGCGCAGCCATTTGTGGGCGGTATTCACCGAAATGTCGCCGCCCTTGAACTTCCGGTTGAAATCGCGAGCGAGTTGCGTCGGGCTGCGGTCGTTGATCCCCGCGCCAGACAGCGCCTGACGCAACCGACGACTGAAGGCTTCCTTTTCTTTCGGGTTTGTGGCCATCGGTTGAAAGTAACAGCCCGCATATCACATATCAGTCTCCGCCGACGGCGCGGTGGTGGTGGGCTGGGCCAACACGACCGGCAATGCGGCATACCGTGCATTCAGATGGACCAGCGGCGGCGGCATGGCCGATCTGGGCACCCTGGGCGGGACGAATTCGTGGGCCTACGGCGTCTCCGCCGACGGCGCGGTGGTGGTGGGCCGGGCCAACACGACCGGCGATGCGGCATGGCGTGCATTCAGATGGACGAGCGGCGGCGGCATGCAGTCGGTGGAAGACTGGCTACGCGCCGCCGGAGTGACGGTGCCGGCGGACATTACTTACGCAGCATATGCGACGAACAGCGACGGCAGCGTGGTGGTCGGTCGGCTTGGTAGCGGCACCGCCTTTGTCGCCCGCGTGGCGCCCGCCGGCAGCGGTTTGGTCGCGTTGGCCGATGTGCAGCAAAGCCTTACCGGCACGGCCATGGGCGGCAGCATGGCGCTTTCGGCCGCCGGCACGGTGCTGAACGGCGCGCACAGCCGGCCGCTGGCGCGGCGCGCGGCGGCGGGGCAGCGCGTCTTCTGGCTGGCCGGCGACTGGGGGATGGACGATCATGGTTCCCGCGACGGCGATCTCGGTTTGGCGGAAGTGGGCTTCGGCCAGAACTTCGGCGCGGCGCAACTGAACGTCTCGCTCGGCCAGACCTGGGCAAAGCAGAAGCAGGTATTGAACGGCCGCACCAAGGTCGACGGCGCCTACCTGCTGGCCGAGGCGTTGATCCCGGTGGCCGGCAAGCTGTGGGCGACGGTGGGCGGCTACGGCCACTGGGGCAATGCAGACATGAAACGCGGCTACCTGAATGCCGGAGTGCAGGATTACTCGAAGGCCAGCCCCAAGGTCGACACCTGGGGCCTGCGCGCCCGGCTGGATATGGACAATGCGTATCGGGTCGCCGGCGCGGCTTTCACGCCGTATGTCGACCTTTCCTACACCGAAGCAAAGCTGGCGGCCTACACCGAAACCGGCGGCGGCTTCCCGGCGCGCTTCGACGGCCGCAAGGAAAAGG
>OGCL01000862.1_pt1 | contig 29178 bp, 30 predicted proteins | sample 1570041 | NCBI WGS metagenome assembly OGCL01 (sample SAMN06266162, study PRJEB24511) | hot springs metagenome | isolation source: Hot spring water | place: South Africa: Limpopo | collected 2015-06-22 | reverse complement strand
GCGAACCACCGGGGCCTCACTGGCCATGTCTTTCAAGTATTCAATGTCTTCTTCATCCGGATTGTCGTCCTGCATGCCTTCGATCAGTCTATCCATGTCCGACCTTCCGGCATTGAATTGTCTTTCCAACGCGTCGTTAATTTCCGTCAGAACGCCAATTTTTAATTTGATGTCTTTGTCAAATACAATACTCAAAGCATTCAATGCAGTTGTTTTGGAAGGGTCGACCATTGCTACGACAAGCTCGTCATCACTACACTCTAATACTGAGAGTTTATATTCTTTAAAAAAACGAATCGACACCGCGTCACCCAAAGGCGGATCGAAGGGATATTCCTCGTTTTTTACAAGTTCCAACCCACTGATTTCCGCGATGGCTTGTGCAATGTCTCGTTCTGAACAAACTCCAAGCCGAATTAACAACTCAGGCAAACCATCCCCTCCCGCTTGATCTTTCATCAACAAGGCAGGCAACGACCCTCCTTCGATTTGTTCCCTTAATCGTTGTACCCGAACAAGATCGGCCTGACTCAGTCTGTTTTGTTCTAATAAATGCGAAGCTAAAGATTCGTAAAAATTAGAGGGAATATGCATGGTTCACCATTACATCAGTGTATTGCCGAATGAGGAATGAGTGTGCTTCGAAAAACTCCTGATTCGTCATTCCAACGAAAACCAGAATTTGGAGAAAGCAAGCGCATGGGCACGCCGCTGGTGTGACGGTTTTTTCGAGGTACCCGTCATAGCAAAATTGCCAATCACTTTTGGTATGATTATGTTCTGATACCTTTAATTTGGCTTGCTACTTCAACTAATTGTTCTCCAACAAGTTTAGTACGGATGATTTCGACAAGCATCGTCACTGAAGATACAGCAGTGCTATCAGTATTGATCTGGACTTCCAAAATATCGCCCGGCTTTATGTTGTTGCGGCAGACAACGAACAAAACCCCAGAACTACTCAAATTTTTACAAATACCAGGGTAACGCCTCAAGGAATTCTGAAATTTATAGGTCAGCGCTTGGTCAACATCCATGCGTATAAATTGCCGCCGATCATTCTGCTCTTGCATTATGTATCTGACAAATTAATTGATGATGCCCGAAGTCAAAATTTCACAGCAAGCGTGGGCGTGTTCAGCGGCATTGCGTCCAAGATCGGTCAAATATCCGCCGTCGATTTGCGTGGTCAATCCTTTTTCGAACAAACGCCGCGCTGCGGCAATGATGGCGGGATCAGCGTCGTGATGGATTTTCAGCCCGGCTTGACTGCTCGCCAAATTGTAGTGCAACAGCAGATTGATTTCTTCGACTAATTCTTGCTTGATCATAGTTTATGTTTTTTCAAAAGGTTATATGATAGACAAAGACAAACGGTGAGTAATGGTGAATCTGGTTAAATTTACACGCCATGTGTTTTGAACTGTGCGCTTTTCAACACCCCCACACTTGAATCGTCCGCCCGGCGACGTGATGGGTGGCTTGCCAGATTTTTTCGTCCCAGGGACGATCGGGTTCGCGGTCGAACAGGATCAAATACGCTTCTTCTGCGCCTACTTGCGCCGCATAGGTGGCGGTTTGTTCTAATCCTTCGTGCAACGTCATTTGCAGACTTTTGCGCAGGAGTTTCAGTTCGATGACGATGCGTTGCAAGGGGCCGTGAAAACCTTGTGCGGCATCGAGCGGCCATTCGATGTAAAGATCGGTGCGTTTACGACCCAACGCGTATTCTCGATAAATCCTGCCGCCACCATTGACGATGCGTTGCAAGAATGCTTGCAAGAGTATTTGTGGCCCGGCTTCTTTGTAGTCAAACCCCCGTAGCCAGAGGTCGGCGTGTTCGCGGAAGAATTGTTGAAACGCCGTCAGGAGTTTCGGCATGTCCAGGCGATGATCGTCCAAAACGTACCAGGCGGTTTCTTGCACCAGGGCCATTTGACTGCCGAATGCCAGTTCGCGCGGGATGACTTCTTGATATATGCGATTCGCAATGCGTAACGCACCATTCGTCAAGCGTTCGATGAGTCCGAGGTCTTCGACATAGAACACGTCGTTGAGATCGAGTTGACCGCTGCTGTCTTCGCTTTTCAGCATCGGTTCCAACACCCGCTGAACGCGCGGTTCTTGCAGTTTGTCGGTCAGTTGATCGAGGTGGGTGGCGCGCGATTCGATCAAGCGTTCCCGCGCCGCTCGATAGTGCGCCAAGGTCAAGCGCACGCGCCGGTCGCGCGCCGTGCGGTCTTTCCAGGTCAGTTCGTGCGCCAAGGCATTCACCAACCATGGCTGGCCGCGGGTGTCTTCCCAGAGTTCCGGGAAAATCGCGTCGTCGAACACTTGCCCGGTGGCTTCTGTGTGTTGTAACCACAGCCGTTGGACTTCGTGTTCGCTAAAACACCCCAGGCGCAATGATTCGGCTTTGATGTTGAAGGCGCTGCCGCCGGTGATGATTTCGGCGTCGCGACTGTGCAGGCGATAGTCTTTGACGTCGCGCACTCCACAGAGCACGATGCTTTGTGGGAATGCTTCCGGACGTTGTGCGTAGCCGCCGCGGATTTGCCGCAGCAGCGAAATCAGCGTGTCCCCCACCAGGGCATCGACTTCGTCGAGGAACAGGACGGTTGGGCGCGGACTCCATCTCGCCCAGCGAGAGAGCAGTTCGGTCACTGCCCCTTGCATGCCACGGTGGGCTTTGATGTCGTCGAGTTCTGCGTAGAGACGTTCTTCGTTTAGATACCATTTCGCAGCTGCTGCAATGGCACCCACCACTTCACGTATTCCCACTTCGAAGTCGCCGCGCGCCGCTTGCGCGGCTTCGATGTTGGCATAGAGCGCAGCGTAGTGGCCTTGTTGGTTCAGTGCCTCCATCATCGCCAACAGCGTCGTGGTCTTGCCGGTTTGCCGTGGCGCGTGCAGTACGAAATACTTGCCGCTGCGGATCAGATGCTGAATTTCTTCCCAGTCGATGCGCTCCAGCGGCGGAATGTGGTAGTGCAACGCCGGTTTGATCGGGCCTGCGGTGTTGAAGAATTTTTCCATAGGGAGTGGAGTGCTCAAGGTGATTTTTTGCAGCGGCTCCATCGTAGCATGTTCACCCGTAGCCGCTCTTAGGATATGCACGCGTTGGGTGATGCCACACAGCAAGGCGTGGGATGGGAGCGCCGCCGTCCCAAAGTATCCATCAAAATAGCGCGCTTCCGCCCCCTGGATACTTTTTTGGCGGCAGCGTCGCCTTTGACACCGGCTAATGCCGTCGTTTTGACGCTTGAGCTATCCATCATGCCGGCGGTCGGATGTTTGTGGCGTCCCGCTGTCGAACTCGAGCGCTCAAGGTGTCCTGCACGCGTTCCCAGGTTCCGTCTTTGATCCCGCATCAAAAATACCCAAGGACCGTTTGATAGGGCGGAAAATCGGCAGGAAGCAGCCGCGCCAGAAACCATCGCCACGGGTCGCGCAGAAAATAGCGTTCACTACTTTGCGTAGGTGAATCGATCGAGGACGACCACCGGGCAAAGCCAGCGGCAACAGAGACGTCATTGTTTCCCAATCATTAGACATCTTTCAAATGAGGATACTGTTGATAATCCGGCTCTTCTAGATAAATCTCGTCCAGCCGAAGTGGAAGGTCCGACCAAGGGTTTTCGTCGCTCAATTCTGACCAGGACCATAACAGATCGTTTGTCAAATAGACGTTACCGTTACCAAAAAACCGCCTGACCTCGACAAGATATTTTCTCAATCTTTCCCATTCCACTGGGTCTTCTGCAGGCGAAAAATATCGCTTTGGAAAGTTCCATTTGGCATACGTTTTTCCTTTGAATGTAAATATCTCCCACTCTGAAAACTCGCTGTCCTTTCCATATCCTCCAAAGAATTCGTGCACTTCTTTTTGTGTTTTTTCAGCAAGATTGTCAACAATGACAACAAAATCTACGCCCATTGCATCCCCCATGACAATTCACGAAGCTCAAAGATTAACTCATGATCTTCTGCATCCGATGGTTGGTCTCGTGGCTTTGCTGCACGAGTTCGTCCAACATGGCCCTGAGGTCGTTCCAGATGATCTCGGCGGTTGCAGTCGCCATACTCACTCCTTTCCTCGCTCGCCTGTCGCGATTATCCTACAGCCCCCGCCGCCCGGCTCACGGTTCGCCGGATGGGATCAGTTTGCTAGGGTAAGCATCCTGTCCACCCGCACCAGAATGCGGTGGGCATAAATGCTCACTTTGCTGGGAACAAGGTCGTCTGGCTCATTTCGACGACCGCCAAATGGCGGCGCACCTCTCTTTCCTTGCGCAGCATCTCAACTTCCATCACCCGTTCGTCGATGCGCCGATTGGTCTCATCCAGTTGCCTGGCCAGCGGATTACCTTCGCGTTCCTTGAGACCGGCATCGATCCCGGCCAAGGCGCGGTTGCGCCACCCTTCCAGCCGATAGATTCGGCACGGCCAGTTCGTGCGACAACGCATCCACCGATTCACCGCGTAGCAGACGCAGCACGACTTGCTTCTTCCGGCCCGACGACCAGCGCTTAATCTCGTCCGTCGCGCTACGCGCTCTTTCCGGCGCACCCAGTGCAACCCCATCCATTTCACTCTCTTTCAGCATTTCTCGCTCCTTTCTCAGACACGTCTATTTACCCCAATTTCGTGTCCAAAGAAATGGCGGACAGATCATCTGAAATTCATATTGAGCCTTGTTTGAGACAGTTTCTTAGGTTCGAATTCATTTGAATACCAGCATTGCGATGTTTTCGATTTACGACGGCAAACAATTTTGTAACTGCTCAAGCCAGTTTTCGCGACCACTATCGATGACGCGCGCGTGCGTCATTTCGTTCAAAGTCAAGGGTTCTTGATAAGCGATTTGCTGGTCGAGCACGGCGACGTCGGCTTCTGACGGATCGTTCGCGTGTGCTTGCCGATCCTCGATGCGCGCGGCGAGTACGGCGCGCGGGGCCTGGAAATCGAGTAAGGTATAAGGCAACGCCAAGCGCTCGGCCACTTCATAGAACAGTTGGCGTTGCGCAGTGGTCAAGCAGGTCGCGTCGAGGATCACGCTATGGCCGTGGCGTAACAGTTCAGCGGCGGTGTCCGCCAGATGGCGGTAGGTTTTTTCGCTGAAAGTGTGGCTGTACAACCGTTCTCGTTGTGCGCCCACGCTGCGCGCCAAAGGTGGCAAACCAGCTAGGCGTTTGCGTTCGATATCGGAACTGACGACGATCGCTGACAAGCGTTCGGCGAGCCAAGCTGCGGCATACGATTTGCCGCTTCCTGACAAGCCACGACAAATCCATAGCTGCGGTCGCGCTACGGCGCTAAAGCACTCGGCGCAAGCAAAATAGTTTTCGAAGCGCCGGGTTTCCGCAGCACGCGCCGCCTGCGAATCCGCGCCAGCGCGCGTCAATAGCGCGATTTTCGCTCGCACTAAGGCGCGGTAAACGCGGTAGTAATTTAATAGCGCGACGCCAGCGTAATCGCCCGTGTGGCAAAGATAGTGATTCAGCAAACGGCTGGCCCAATCACCGCGACCGTGCGCCGTCAAATCCATCAGCGTGAACGCGAGCTCATTGATGACATCGATACTGCGCAACGCCGGATTGAATTCGATGCCGTCGAACGGCAACGGCTGGTCATGCCAAAGTACAATATTGCGCAGATGCAAATCGCCGTGTAGTTCGCGCATATGGCCGCTCGCTTGACGTTTTGCGAAATGCTCGGCCAAACGCACGTAAGCCGCCTCGCTCCACTCGCGTAGTGCCGCGAGGCGCGGCTGCCAGGTCGCGTCCAGCAACGGCGCCATCTGTACGAAATTTTCCCGGACCGGCGCATGCACGCGCGTCGGAACGTGTTCTTCATCGATCGTCACGATGGGACTGTCGGCGTGTAATGCTGCCAACCGCCGCGCCAAAGCATCGAGATGCTGGGCCGTCAAGCGCCCCGCGTCGAGACGATCCGCCAAGATATCTTCCTGGGCGAAGCGGCGCATTTTGACGGCATATTCAAAGCCCGTCGCCGCTGTTTGCAAATAAGGCCGCGCCGGGTTGCCCGTGATTGCGACGACGTCGAGATAGAGTTCCGGTGCCCAACGGCGATTGAGACGTAGCTCCTCGGCACAGTAGAACGCGCGTTTTTCCAGCGTCGAATAGTCGAGAAAGCCGAAATTAACTGGCTTTTTGATTTTGTAAGCATAATCACCCGCCAACAATATCCAGGAAATATGGGTTTCGCAGAGCGTGACCTCACCTAGCATTGTGGTCAAACGTTCGAGCCAGTTCGGCATCATGATGGCGGTGCCAGGGTATCGATCTCGAGATTGCCCTCCTCTCCGTCCTCGATTTGGCAATGCTGTAAAGTCGGCAAACTTTCCTCACAACACGGGATACCGGCGTCGCGCAATGCTTGTCGCATGTTATCGATTTGCTGATCCAGTGCGTGGATGTGATCGAGCATACGGTTGATTGCAAACGCAATAGGATCAGGCAGACTGGCCATCGCTGCATAAGCGTCGAAACCCATTTTCTGCGCGATCTTATCGCCTTGCGGAGAAGTTTTCTTGGCATTCGGATCAACAATGTGAGCGGGAATGCCGACGACGGTTTGGCCGGCGGGCACCGGCTTCAATACCACCGAATTCGAGCCGATGCGGACGTAATCGCCGATTTCGATCGGGCCGAGTACTTTGGCGCCGGCACCGATGACCACGCCGCGACCGATCGTCGGATGGCGCTTGCCTTTCTGCAGACTAGTGCCGCCGAGCGTAACCCCATGATAAATCGTGCAATCATCGCCGATCACCGCCGTTTCACCAATGACCACCCCCATGCCATGATCGATGAAGAAACGACGCCCGATTTGTGCGCCAGGATGGATTTCGATGCCGGTCAACATGCGCGCGAGGTGCGCGGAAAAGCGCGCCAGCCAACGCCAACCGGCGCGCCAGCAAGCATGACTGAAACGATGCCATAGCATGGCGTGAAAACCTGGATAGGCGGTGATGATTTCCCACGCCGATTGCGCAGCGGGGTCACGTTCGAGGATACATTGAATGTCTTCGCGAAATCTTTGCCACATGGTCGATCAGTCGGGCGCACGGTTACGTTGGCCTTGTGCCGTGGTGAGAATGCCGCGCAGGATATCGAGTTCTTTGACATCGAGTCTGGCGCGATGAAATAAGCGGCGCAGGCGCCGCATGATTGCCGTAGGGCGTTGCGGATGGAGATAACGGATATCGAGCAGTGTTTGTTGTAGATGGCCGTAGAATGATTCCATTTGCGCGGCGGAGGCCAGCGGCACGTCGCGTGACGGCGTGGTGGGCAGCATCGTGGTTTCGGAAGCCGCAAGAAACAGTTCATAAGCGACGATCTGCACGGCTTGTGCCAAATTCAACGAACAAAACGCTGGATGACAGGGAATTTTCAATAGATACTGGCAACGATCCAATTCATCATTCGTCAATCCCGAATTTTCCCGCCCGAATACGATCGCAGCAGGACAAGGCAATCGGCCGTCTCTAAGCTGTTCGGCGGCTTGGCGCGGAGTGATTTCCGGCCAAGCGATGCGCCGCGACCGCGCGCTCGTGCCGATTACTGTCACGCAATCGTCCAGAGCTTGTGTCAACGTTGCCGTCACTTGCGCACGCGCAAGTAACTCATCAGCGCCAGCAGCGCGCGCGGTCGCTTCCGCACACGGAAACGGCGCAACGGGCGCAACCAGCGTAAGCTGACTTAACCCCATGTTTTTCATCGCCCGGGCAGTGGCACCGATATTGCCGGGATGACTGGTTTCGACGAGCACGATACGAATGGCGTCGAGCACGATGTTTTTCCAGGACTAAAAAACCGGCGGATTCTAGCAAAAATTTTGCTATGCTACTGGCTTTTTCAATGTCTGGGATGGAAGCGCGATGCATCCGATGTTGACGATTGCAATCCGCGCCGCGCGCGGTGCTGGGGATTTGATCCAGCGCGCGCTGGTCAATAGCGGTCATTTGCACGTGGAACAAAAAGGTCAGAACGATTTCGCGACCGAAGTCGATCGTCAGGCCGAACAGGAAATCATCCACATTATTCGCAAAGCTTATCCGCACCACGCGATTCTCGCCGAGGAAAGCGGCACACATAATGCTGCGGGGCAAGATTACGTTTGGGTGATCGATCCGCTCGACGGTACGACTAATTTCATCCACGGTTTTCCGCAATTCGCGGTTTCGATTGCCCTCAAAGTGAAAGGGCGTCTCGAAGTCGGGGTGATTTACGATCCGCTGCGCAACGAACTCTTCAGCGCCGCGCGCGGCAGCGGTGCGATGCTGAATAATCGGCGCATTCGCGTGACGCAGCAAGCGAGCTTGAAAGGTGCATTGATCGGCACCGGTTTTCCATTCCGCTCGCCAACACATCTCGAGGCCTATCTCAACATGTTTCGCGTGCTGTCGATGGAATGCGCGGGCATCCGCCGCGCCGGCGCGGCGGCGCTGGATTTGGCCTATGTCGCGATGGGCCGTCTCGATGGTTTTTGGGAAATCGGCCTGCACGAATGGGACATGGCGGCAGGAGTCCTATTGATTCAGGAAGCAGGCGGCGTTGCCAGTGATTTTTCATTTAAGGATAATTATCTCGCCTCGGGTAATTTGATCGTCGGCAATCCAAAAATGCATACCCTGTTGTACCAGGCCATCGCGCCGCACGTCACGGACGCCTTGCGTTGACGCGCAAGCCTGGGGCGGATCGATCCGCCAGCTGCCATGAGCACCTTAGTGCGTTATCATCAATCAAAATAATAAGGAGAAATAGGATGTCGAAAGCGCAAAACCTACAAGATACTTTTCTCAACTCTTTGCGGAAGGAACATACGCCGGTGTCCATTTTTCTGGTCAACGGCATCAAACTGCAAGGACGGATCGATTCATTCGATCAATACGTCGTGATGCTGAAAAACACTGTTAATCAGATGGTCTACAAGCACGCCATTTCGACCATCGTGCCCGGTAAACCGATTAAGATGGCTCGCGACCAAGAAATCATCGAGGAAGAGGATTGATCCAGTCGCATCACCTCCCCTTCGCGATTGCGCCGCGCATCAAGGATTGAGCGTTGTTCGAACGTCCAGGCGCCGGGGAGCGCGCCGTGTTGGTGCACGTCGCGCTGCCGCGCAACGAAGAAGATATCGACGAACTGGCCGAGCTGACGCGCTCCGCAGGCGCCGATCCGGTCGCCGTCGTGACGACGACGCGCGCGGCGCCGGATCCGCAATTTTTCATCGGTTCCGGTAAAGTCGAGGCCTTGCGCGCGGAAATCGCCGAAAAACAAGCCAATCTCGTGCTGTTCAATCATTCGTTGACGCCGAGTCAGGAACGCAATCTTGAAAAAGCGTTGGCGGTGCGTGTCGTCGATCGCAATGGTTTGATTCTCGACATCTTCGCGCAGCGCGCGCGCAGCTTTGAAGGTAAATTGCAAGTCGAACTGGCGCAGCTCAGGCATTTATCGACGCGCTTGGTGCGAGGATGGACGCACTTGGAGCGGCAAAAAGGCGGCATCGGCTTGCGTGGCCCCGGTGAAACGCAGCTGGAAACCGACCGCCGCTTGCTGGGCGTGCGGATTAAGCAAATCCAAAAACGTTTGGAGAAAGTCGAGCGTCAGCGTCAACAAGGGCGCGCGCAACGCCAGCGCGCCGAAGTGCCTTCGGTATCGCTGGTCGGCTATACCAACGCTGGCAAATCGACTTTATTCAATGCGCTAACCGGCGCCGAGGCGTATGCCGCCGATCAACTGTTCGCGACGCTCGATCCGACGCTGCGGCGCTGCGAGTTACCGAACGGCGGTCACCTGGTGTTGGCCGATACTGTGGGCTTCATTCGCCATTTGCCGCACGAATTGGTTGCGGCGTTCCGCTCGACCTTACAAGAAGCTTGCGAAGCCGATTTGCTGTTGCACGTCGTCGACGCCAGCGCCGCGCATCATGATGCCACGCGCGAACAAGTCGATAACGTGCTTGAGGAAATTGGCGCCGGCGAAATCAAGCAACTCTTGATTTACAACAAAATCGACAAGCTGCCGGAGGCGGCGCCGCGCTTGGATCGCGACGAACACGGACAGCCGTGTCGGGTCTGGCTCTCGGCGCACACGGGCGTCGGCTTGGATCTGCTCTACAGCGCATTGGTCGAATCCTTCGCCGATCAGCGCGTCACACGCCTGTGCCATTTGACCGCAGCGCAAGGCAATGTACGCGCCCAGCTCTTCGCCTGCGCGCGCATCCTCGGCGAAACGGCGCGCGAGGAAGGCGGCTGGGACATGCGCATCGAAATCGACAAACGTCATTTAGGTATTTTGAAAGACATTCCCTACGAGGGCGGCGACTGAATCGATCCCGGCATTGACGTGGCGCGGTTTGTATCGGCGGGTGTTTTTTAGGATAATCCCCGCCGGCTACATTGGACCACAAGCGTGACACGCGCGGCGCCATGCTTCCTTGCTTTAAAAACATTTTGATGTCAGCCTTATTGTGAATCAGCAACAAGATCGTGTGCCATACCACCTCTCGGTGTGCGGCGCACTCTCAACCGGAGTAGAAACTATGTCTTGGAATGAACCTGGCGGCGATCAACGCGACCCTTGGCGCGGTCGCGACGAAAAAAATCCGCCCGACCTCGATGAGGCGATTCGTCAACTACAAGAACGTATCGGCAAGTTATTTGGCGGGGGCGGGCAAGGCGGCAATGGCGGTGGTCATGATGAGCGCCCTGGGGCATCGATGCGGTTGTTCGGATATATCGGGTTGGCAGCCCTGGCCATTTGGGGATTGAGCGGCTTTTATATCGTCGATGAAGGGAATCGTGGCGTGGAAACGCGCTTTGGTCGTTATATCGCGACGACACAGCCAGGGTTGAATTGGCATATCCCGGCACCAATCGAGAGCGTCGAAATCGTCAACGTCGAACAACAACGCTTCATCGAAATCGGTTATCGCACGCGCGCGGCGGGCGGCGCTCAACAAGTCGTGACGCCCGAACCGAAAGAAGCTTTGATGCTGACCAATGATGAAAACATTGTCGATGTGCGCTTGGCGGTGCAATATCAAGTCAAAGACGCCAAACAGTTTTTGTTCAACGTCAACAATCCGACCGCGACATTAAAACAAGTCACCGAAAGCGCCGAACGCGGTGCGATTGGTAAAAGTATGATGGATTTCGTGCTGACCGAAGGGCGCAGTGAAATCGTCAACGAAATCAAGAAGCAAATCCAAGAAGTCATGGATAGCTACGAAGCCGGCATTCGCATCACCAGTGTCAACTTGCAAGACGCGCAACCGCCGGAACAAGTGCAAAGCGCCTTTGAAGACGCGATCAAAGCGCGCGAGGACAAACAGCGCTTGATCAACGAAGCGGAAGCCTACGCGAACGAGGTGATCCCGAAATCCCGCGGCGCCGCAGCGCGCGTCCTCGAGGAAGCCGAAGCCTACCGCGCGCGCACCATCGCGCAAGCCGAAGGGGAGGCCGGACGCTTCAGTAAATTGTTCGTCGAATACAGCAAGGCACCGGAAATCACACGCAAACGGCTGTATATCGAAACCATCGAGTCAGTGCTAAGTGGCGTCGATACCGTGATGGTCGATGTCAAACAAGGCAGTAATCTATTTTATTTACCGCTGGATCAAACCGGCCGACCACCAAGCAAACTCGACGTCGGCGCACTAAGTGGCGAAAGCGGTGACACGCAAAACGCGCATACCGTGTCCACGCCGCAACCGATCCGCTTATCCAATCGTGGCCGTGAAATCAGCAGGGGGCGTCAATAATGATCAATAAAATTCTGGTCGGTATCGCTACCGTGGCGATCGTGGCGTCGATGAGTCTCTTCACCGTGCACGAAACCGAGAAGGCGATCAAATTTCAGTTCGGTGAAATCGTCCGCGCCGATTACACACCGGGGCTTTATCTCAAAATCCCCCTCATCAACAACGTCAAAAAATTCGACGCGCGTATCTTGACCTTGGATATCAAGCCGGAACGTTTCTTGACGGCGGAAAAGAAAAACGTCATCGTCGATTCGTTCGTCAAATGGCGCATTGGCGATGTCAAAACGTTTTATACCGCCGTCGCTGGGGATCCCGAGCAAGCGAATTTGCGCTTGGATCAAATTATCAAGGATGCTTTTCGTGGCGAATTCAGTAAACGCAATATCAAAGAGCTGGTTTCCGCCGAGCGCAAAACCATCCGCGATATCTTAACCAACAATGCCGCGCCGCTAGCGGCGGAGCTTGGCATCATCCTCGTCGATGCGCAAGTCAAGCGTATCGATTTGCCGAGCGAAGTCAGCAACTCGGTGTTCCGTCGCATGGAAGCGGAACGCGCGCGCGTCGCCAATGAGTTCCGCTCACAAGGCGCGGAGGCCGCAGAACGCATACGCGCCGACGCTGATCGGCAACGCGAGGTCATCATTGCCGACGCCATGCGCCAATCCGAAATCATTCGCGGTGAGGCCGATGCCAAGGCCACGGAAATCTATGCCAAGGCTTACGGGCAGGATACCGAGTTCTTCTCGTTTTATCGCAGTCTGAACGCCTATCAAAAAACCTTGAAAGGCAGTCGTGACAAATTGGTCATCGACCCCAGTTCCGATTTCTTCCGCTATTTCAAGAATGAAAAATGATTTGCGCCATCGCGCCATGCCGTGGAGTATGGTGTTGAGCCTGAAATGGGTTGGTCATGCTCAAGCATAATCCTTGGCTACTACCCGAAGGCATAGAAGAAATTCTCCCTACCGAGGCGTGGCGATTGGAACGACTGCGCCAACGCCTCCTTGCGTTGTTTGCGAGTTGGGGTTATGAATTGGTGATCCCGCCGGTGGTCGATTATTTGGACTCGCTGTTGACGGGCGCGGGTCACGATTTGGCCTTGCAAACTTTTACGTTGACCGATCAGCTCAGCGGTGAATTGCTGGGTATCCGTGCCGACATGACCCCACAGGTCGCGCGCATCGATGCCCATCATGGTCAGAGCGATCATCCAAACCGCTTGTGCTATGTCGGAACGGTGTTGCACGCGCGCGGCGACGCGCTGGAAATGACGCGCAGCCCGATGCAAATCGGCGCCGAACTCTATGGACATTCCGGCATCGCCAGCGATCTCGAAATCATCGAGCTGATGCTGGAGACCTTGGCGCAAGCCGGCGTCACCGAGGTGCATCTAGACGTCGGACACGTCGCGATTTACCGCGCGCTGGTCCGGCACGCCGCGTTGGACGCGCGTCAGGAAACCGAAATTTTCGATGTGTTACAGCGCAAGGCGCGCGCCGATTTGCACGAGATCTTCGAAGACTGCGCGCTCGCCAGACAAGATCGCCAACTTTTTGATGCGTTGCTGGATCTGCATGGCGATGCGTTGGTGTTGGCTACGGCGCGTCAAACACTGCACGCTGCGGGGGCCGACGTCGCCGCAGCGCTCGACGAATTGGAAGCGCTACATCGAACACTAAGCGCCAATTACCCTAGCCTGCAACTCAGTTTCGATTTAGGTGAACTGCGTGGTTATCACTATCACACCGGCATCGTATTCGCCGCCTTTATTCCCACCTTGGGCCGCGAAATCGCGCGCGGCGGCCGCTACGATTCGATCGGTGCAGTATTCGGTCGCGCCCGTCCTGCAACGGGCTTTAGCAGCGATTTGAAATTATTGTGTATGCATGGCTACGACAGCGCTAATCAAACCCCGCGCTGCATCATTCTGGCACCCTACGATACTGACCCGGCGCTCCGCGAGATCGTCAACGATTTGCGCGCGCAAGGCCATATTGTGATCCGCCGATTGCCGGACGAACCTATCTCCGCTCTACCAACTCACGTGTCAGGTTCACCCGTCGATTACCACTTTATCGTCCGTGAGGGTGACCACTGGTCTATTCGCAAAACCTCACCTTAGCATTAATCGATTTACCGCCACACTTCATTTCACCAAGCAACTACATGGGAAAAAATGTCATAGTCATCGGCACGCAATGGGGTGACGAAGGAAAAGGCAAGCTCGTCGATTTGTTGACCGAGCGCGCCGACGCTGTCGTACGCTTTCAAGGGGGGCATAACGCCGGTCATACCTTGGTCATAGGCGGCCAAAAAACCGTGTTGCATTTGATCCCTTCGGGGATTTTGCACGAAGGCGTCGAATGTCTGATCGGCAATGGCGTCGTATTATCACCCGGCGCGTTGTTACGCGAGATCGACAAGTTGGAGGACGCTGGTGTCGTCGTCAAACCACGGTTGAAAATCAGCGCGGCATGCGCCTTGATCCTGCCGGTACACCAGGCCATCGACTTGGCGCGCGAAGCGGCGCAAGGCAGCAAGGCGATCGGCACGACCGGTCGTGGTATTGGTCCAGCCTATGAAGATAAAATCGCGCGCCGCGGATTACGCGCGGGCGATTTGTGCGACGCCGCACGCTTCGCCGACAAATTGCGCGAGCTGATGGATTACCATAACTTCGTGCTACACCATTACTACCAAGCGCCCGCCGTTGATTATCGACAATCCTTGGACGAAGCCTTGCAACACGCGGAAGTACTGGTTCCCTTATTGGCTGACGTTGGCGAAATACTGTATCGGCACCATGCGGCAGGACGGAATTTGCTGTTCGAAGGTGCACAAGGCGCATTGCTCGATATCGATCACGGGACTTACCCTTACGTGACGTCTTCGAACACCACGGCGGGCGGTGCGGCCGTGGGCAGTGGCATGGGGCCTTTGGCGTTCGATTACGTTTTGGGCATCACCAAGGCGTATTCGACGCGTGTCGGCAACGGGCCTTTCCCGACCGAACTACACGACGCTTATGGCGATCACCTGAGCCAAAAGGGTAACGAATTCGGCGCGACGACCGGACGCAAACGCCGTTGTGGTTGGTTCGATGCGGTAGCGATGCGCAAATCAGCCCGTTTGAACAGCCTCAGCGGGATTTGCTTGACCAAGCTCGACGTATTGGATGGCTTGGACAAAGTCGGTATCTGTACGGCTTATCGTATCGCTGGCGAATTCACCGACACCGCACCACTCGGCGCCGAAGCCTATGCCGCATGTGAAGCCTCCATCGAAGAAATGCCAGGTTGGAACGCTTCAACGACGGGAATCACTGATTTAGCCCAATTACCGCGCAATGCCCGCCGCTATATCGACCGTTTACAGGAGTTGATCGGCGTCGACATCGCCATCTTGTCAACCGGCCCAGAACGCGACGAAACCATCGTGATGCGGAATCCTTTCGACTGAAACGCAGCATACTGGGGCGGCGTGCTGTCGTTGAGTAGCAAAATGGTTGGCATTGTGGCGGAATCGGAATTGCCGCTACGAACGCCAACCGACCCGGTGGGTTTCGTCCTTCGTCTCATCGGACTTTGGGCGGTAACGAGTGTGATCACCGCCTGCGCCACTCCTGCCGCGCGTTTCGAAGCCCATGCGCGCGAACTGGGCTTGACACCCCACACCGTCCACTCAACCCAATTTCGGCATCGCCTTTATACCAATGCCCGCGCCATCGCGAGCGATGCGCGGCAGGCGGTATTACACGTTTATCTCGACGGTGACGGCACGCCGTGGGAATATGGCCGTTGGTTGAGCGCTGATCCTACCTCACGCGAGCCGTTGATTCTCGATCTCCTGGCGCAAGATCCTAAACCCGCGCTATTGCTAGGACGTCCGTGCTATCACGGCTTCAGTCAAGATGCCGCGTGCCAGCCGATTCATTGGAGCGATCACCGTTACGCGCCGGCGATTGTTGACGCACTCAGCGAGGCCTTGAAGCACTGGCTTGCCGCCCATCCCACAGAGAATCTGGTGTTGATTGGCTATAGCGGCGGTGGGAGCCTGGCGATGCTGATCGCCCCACATCTCCCCGCTGTGCGCGCCGTTGTCACGCTCGCCGCCAATCTCGACGTCGCCGCGTGGAGTCACCAACACGGCTATGCAAGCTTACAGGGTTCTCTTGATCCGGCATTACAAGCCCCCTTGCCTGCGGCGATTCGTCAACTCCACTTCGCGGGGGAACGCGATCGCAACGTACCGCCTGCCTTGATCGCACCGGTTGTGGCGCGTCAACCTACAGCCGAACTCGTGATACTGGAGGATTTTACCCATACCTGCTGTTGGCGCGAGCACTGGCCGTCACTGTTGTTACGTATCGACGCACTGCTAGAGAAGCATTAAGGAAGTTTCACGACATCGGCGCCGCCGTCGAAATCGACCCCCAAACTGACGATAAAACTGGTCGCGCCTTCAATGGTCATGCTGGCTTTGACGACTTTCGATTGATCGACGATGATCGTAAAACCCGAAGTGGGGTTTGGGGAAGTCGGTACGAACAATACCAATTTATCCTCGACACGATTGGTCACGTAGGCGGGCACCCACAACCCGTCTTTCGGATATTCCAGATACACCACCTCGCGCGGCGCGCGTTGTTCGTGGCCGGAAAGCATATTGACGATTTTCTTGGTGACGCGATAAATGCGGTTGAGTAGTGGCACGCGGTCGATCACGGTATCGATCGCAGTGATCAGCCACGTCTTGCCGCCGCTGCTCAAGCGGTAACCGAAATAGGTAAAGATCGAGAAACTGATCAAGAAAAACATGACCGTGAGTAAGTAGTTTTCGTAATAGCTATAGACCATGTGCAACAGATTGGCAATCAATGCTTTGACGAAAATGACGATTTCCAAAATGACCACGATGGGGACAAACGCAAACACCCCGATGAGGAAATAATTGAGATATTTTTTTAAGTACTGATTGAAGAACTGCATGGTGATTCTCCTCCTCTGGTTTATTGATTTTTTTTGTTTGGATACGATGCCCGATGGCAGGCGCTCCGTGCTGGCCATTCGGTGCGGGTATTGTTCCACAAAACACCGGTACGGCGAACATGGAGCATGCATGACGCACCGTTTTAGCGCTGGTTTGGCGCTGGACTTTGCACAGACTATCTTAGATGATGACACCGTAGGAATCGACGACGGCCCCTTTCATTCGGCGCCGCGAGGATTTTTGAACCCATTCGTTTCAGAAGTAGTGGAGGCTTCTCGACCATGCATTCCCCCAAAAAACGCATTTTGATCGTCGGTGGCGTCGCGGGTGGCGCGTCGTGCGCGGCGCGCGCGCGGCGCTTGTGTGAACATTGCGAAATCGTCGTCTTCGAACGCGGACCGCACGTTTCGTTTGCAAATTGCGGCTTGCCGTATTTCGTCGGCGATGTCATCCCCCACACTGAGAATTTGCTGGTTGCCAGTCGCACCAGCTTCAAAGAGCGTTTCAATATCGACGTGCACACGGAAACCGAAGTCACGGCGATCGACCGGCAAGCGCGCTGTATCACGGTGCGCGATTTGAAAACTGGCGCTTCGCGCAGCGAGCATTACGATGCCTTGGTGCTCGCGACCGGCGCTAAACCGTTGCGCCCCCCATTGCCGGGGATCGATTTACCGGGGATTTTTGCGCTACGCACCATCCCTGACAGCGAAAAAATCAAAGCCGCCGTCACCGGTGCCCGACACGCTTTGGTGATCGGCGGTGGTTTCATTGGTTTGGAAATGGCGGAAAACCTGGTACGGCGCGGTTTGTCGGTAACCTTGCTGGAGCTGGCCGAGCAAATCCTGCCCCCGCTCGATGCAGAAATGGCCGGCATCGCAGCAGCGCATCTCCGGCAACACGGCGTCGAGGTCCGTACTGGCGAAGGGGTGACGCAATTTCGCCGCAGCGCCACAGGCTCCCTGATCGCCGAAACCTCACGCGGCGCGGAAATCACCACCGATTTGGCGATCCTCGGCATCGGCGTGCGCCCAGAAACCACCTTGGCACAACAAGCCGGCTTGGCATTGGGAGCACTGGGGGGCATTCGCGTCGATGACACGCAACGCACCAGCGATCCGGCGATTTGGGCGGTCGGCGACGTCGTCGAAGTCAAGCACCTCATCACCGGCCAATGGCAATTACTGCCGCTCGCTGGCCCCGCCAACCGCCAAGGTCGCGTCGCGGCGACGGCGATCATCCATCACTTCTATGCCGATGTTCCCGATAGCCCGTCACCGCTGCGTTTTCATGGTGTCTTAGGGACGGCGATCTGCGAAATTTTTGGCTTAACCATTGCTGCGAGCGGCGCCAGCGAAAAACTCCTGCAACGTGAGAACATTCCGCACACGGCGATTTATCTCCACCCCGGTCATCACGCCAGTTATTTCCCTGGCGCCAAACCCATTCATATCAAAGTCTTGTTCAATCCAGAAACCGGACGCTTGCTTGGCGTACAAGCGATCGGCGAAGCCGGCGCGGCGCGGCGCGTCGATGTCATCGCAACGGCGCTGCACCACGGCGCGACGGTTTATGATTTGGAAGAGTTGGAATTGTGTTACGCGCCGCAATTCGGCGCCGCCAAAGATCCTATCAATTTCGCAGGAATGATCGCCGCCAATCACCTACGCGGGGGTCTTCCGCTTGCTGATTGGCGTGCGTTGGCGACGACGTCCGCGTTGTGCGTCGATGTGCGCAGCCCGAGTGAATACGCCAAAGATCATATTCCCGGCGCGATCAATCTGCCGTTGGAAGATTTGCGACAGCGTTTAGAGGAACTGCCACGCGAGCGCGAGATTTGGCTCGTCTGCGCTGCCGGACAGCGGGCGTACTATGCGTACCGCGCGTTGCGGCAACGCGGCTTCGATGTCAAAGTGTTGTCGGGCGGGATGCAGACGTATCATGCTTGGCAGCGCGCGAAGACTTCGTCAACTTCTTGAAATCCACGAAGCACCGATGAGTTCTCCAGCCGCTCCGCCGAGCCTGCGCGTCTATCGGCGGCTCTTGAACTATGTCCGCCCTTACTGGCGCTTTTTCGCGCTGAGCATCTTCGGCTATTTGATCTACGCGGCAACGCAACCTTTGTTTGCGGCGATCATCAAGCACATCATCGATACCCTGCAAACGCCAGGACGCGAGGGCGTCATGGCGCTGCCGTTATTGTTCGTCGGTTTGATCGTGGCACGCGGTCTCGGCGCTTATCTCGGCAATTACTTTCTCGCCAAAGTCTCGACCGGCGTCGTCCACGATTTGCGCTGTCAGATTTTCGATCACTACACGCGCCTTCCCGCCGCCTATTTCGACGGCCACAACAGCGGCTATATGATGTCGCGCATCACCCACAACGTCGGCGAAGTCACGCAAGCCACCACCGAAGCCGCGCGTACTTTCGTCCGCGAAGGACTGACGGTGATCGGTTTGTTCGGTTATCTGGTCTATATGAACTGGTTGCTATCGTTGATTTTCGCCGCCGTCACGCCGATCATCGTGCTGCTGGTCAGCTATGTCAGCAAGCGCTTGCGTCGCATCAGCCGTCGCATCCAAGAATCGGTCGGCGACATGACGCAGATCACCACCGAACTGGTCGGGGGCTATCGCATCGTGCGCGGCTATGGCGGCGAAGATTACGAAAAACGGCGTTTCCACGAGCGCAGCGCATTCAATAGCCGCCAAGCGCTGAAACTCGCGGCAACGCTCGCCGTGCATGGCCCTTTGTTGCAACTCGTCGTCGCCATCGCGCTGGCGGGTTTGATGTATCTGGCGCTATTTCTCATGCAACACGCCAGCGCTGGCGATTTCGTCGCCTACTTGACGGCGGCATTCCTCTTGCCGCGCCCGGTGCGCCTGTTGAGCGACGCCAACGGCGCGATCCAAAAAGGCATCGCCGCAGCAGAATCGTTGTTCGAAGTGCTCGACGAAGCGCCGGAACGCGACGACGGCGATTATGTCAGCGTACATTGCCAAGGGCGTATCGAATTCCGCGACGTCTGGTTAACCTATCCCGGCGCCGAACAAGCGGCATTGCGCGGCATCAACTTGACCATCGAGCCCGGCCAAACCGTGGCGCTGGTCGGCGCTTCCGGCAGCGGCAAAACCACCTTGGCCAATTTGATTCCGCGTTTTTATGATTACCAGCGCGGGCAAATTCTGCTCGATGGCGTCGAACTCTCACGCTACCGACTCGCCAATCTGCGCCAGCACATCGCGTTGGTCACGCAACACGTCACGCTATTCAACGACACCATCGCCAACAACATCGCCTATGGCGCGTTGCAATCCTGTACGCGCGAGCAGATCGAACACGCGGCACACGCGGCTTATGCAATGGAATTCATCGAATCTTTACCGCAAGGCCTGGACACCCTCATCGGCGAACACGGCGTCAAACTCTCCGGCGGCCAACGTCAGCGCTTGGCTTTGGCGCGTGCCTTGCTAAAAGACGCGCCGATCCTGATTCTCGACGAAGCGACTTCGGCCTTGGACAACGCCTCGGAGCGTTACATCCAAGCCGCGCTCGCTGCGGTGATGCAGCACCGTACGACGTTGGTCATCGCTCACCGCCTTTCGACCATCGAACATGCCGATGTTATCCTCGTGCTAGAGTGCGGGCAAATCGTCGAACAAGGCCGCCACGAAGAACTCCTGGCGCGCGGTGGACGCTATGCCGCACTGCACCGCGCGCAGTTCAAAGACCCATAATCTCGACGAGCGTGGGCTGTTATACTCCGCCATTGTCTTTGCAATGAACCGCTTCTTTTTCGAGGTGCTCACCCGTGCTTGATTACATTATCCGCCGTATCGTTTACGCACTCCCTTTGCTTTTGGGTGTGAACGTGCTGACCTTCGTGTTGTTTTTCATCGTCAATAGCCCCGACGACATGGCGCGCATGCAGCTCGGGCAAAAGCACGTGACGACCGAGGCGATCGTCAATTGGAAACATCAGCGCGGTTATGATTTGCCGCTGTTGTGGAATGAACAGGCTTCGGGTTGGGACAAAATCGGTGAGACGATTTTTGCCAAGAAATCCGCCGGACTGATGCTGTTCCAATTTGGTATGTCCGACAGTGGCCGCAATATCGGCGCCGATATTCGTCAGAGGATGTGGCCGAGTTTGGCGCTGGCCTGTCCGAGTTTGCTGTTCGGCCTATTGGCGAACATCACGACGGCGTTGCTGATCGTGCTGTATCGGCGGAGTGTTTGGGAATGGTTCGGCGTTGGCGCGTGCGTGGTGTCGATGTCGATCTCGTCGCTGTTCTATATCATTGGCGGACAGTTTTTGATCGGCAAACTTTTGCGCTGGGCGCCGATTTCCGGTTATGACGATGGTTTCGCTGCGTTGAAATTCCTGTGGTTACCGGTGTTGATTGGCGTCGTCTCGGGCATCGGCTCCGGCGCGCGCTGGTACCGCACGCTGTTTTTGGAAGAAGCCGAGAAAGATTACGTCCGCACCGCGCGCGCCAAGGGCTTGTCGGAAACACAGGCTTTGTTTCGTCACGTGTTGCCGAATGCGCTGATTCCGATCCTGACCGGTGTTGTCGTGGTGTTGCCGCTGCTGTTCATGGGTAGTTTGATCATGGAATCGTTTTTCAGTATTCCCGGTCTGGGCAGCTATACGATAGACGCCATCGCCAGCCAGGATTTCGCGATCGTGCGGACGATGGTGTTCTTGGGGTCGGCGTTGTACATCTTGGGGCTGCTGCTGACCGACATTTCCTATACCTTGGTCGATCCACGCATCCGCTTACAATGAACGCCGACGTCCGTGTCGGCGAAGTTACGAGTCATTTTTTGTTGAAAAACGCCGCCATCGCCGCTGCGCGGTCGGCAGCGACTTTTTGCACGCTCGGACGGGCTTCGAGCAACGCCAGGAAATCCGGCAATTGCGGCAAGTGCGTGGTCAATAGATTTTCCCCATAGATTTTTTCCGATGCCAGGCCAACGAGACCGGTGTGCACCCACAGCAGCAAATCCGCCACCGTGAGGGCGTCACCTTGCAGATAAGGTGTAAACTGTCCCAGACGCGCCAAGCCTTGCACGCCGGCGCTGACGCGCTCTTTTACCTCGTTTTTCGTTTCGTCGGACACCGTCCCGCCGAAAAACGCTTCCTTGTACAAGCGCCGCGCGACGAGCTCAACGTTGAGTTCAATGTGCTGGATCAGCTCGCGGGTTTTCGCGCGTTGAAACACGTCACGCGGATACAACGGTTTTTCTGGGTAAGCGTCTTCGAGATATTCCAAAATCGCTTGCGATTCGGAAAGACAGCCGTGTTCGGTTTCGATGAACGGAATTTTGCCGAGCGGCGAACGCGTGAGCAGCGCCGGATCTTGCGAGGGCATTGTTTCCACTTCCTCGAACGGCAGATCTTTTTCCAACAAAACCAGTTTGATTTTGTTGTAGTAATTACTGACGGCAAAGCCATAGAGTCGAATCATTGCGAGTTCTCCATAAGTCGTGGGTGGGTTCGTGTCGCGTCACGACGCCGCAAGACGCCCTGACGCGCCGCGCATCATAGCAAAAACCTTCGTTTATCAACCCGCGTGGTGAGTGTCTCTATGGCCGAATGAATTCAGCCCCAAAGATTAATGGAGCGGTTGTGGGTGCGAATTCATTCGCTCATCGAACCATTCTGGTTTCATGGAGGGATCAATTCGGCTGCACACCGGTGTTTGAGCGGAAGCTGGTGTGAGTAATAATAGCGCTTTCATTATTTTCACTATCATTGAGAGTGGAATGCCAGAATAAAGGCAGTATGTTCGCCACTCCCATCATTCCAGCACAGGCAGGAATTCAGCATTACGATGACTGGATTCGCGTAAAAATCCGAATAGCGATGCAATGCTTTTCGACGCCACATCACCGAACGAAATGCGACAAGAACCGACTATGCTGCTGTGCGATGACGCTATCGAGCTGTGCAGCGAAGCGCTGATCACATAAAATCACCTCATCAGGATCGGTTTCACGCTTGACAAAGTGCAATTTTTTTTTCGAACTACTGATCAGAACACAATGCGTGTGCGACGACACATTTATCCGCTGACTACAGCGCAGTGCCGCGATCAGCGCTTCGCCACTCAACGGATAAGACTCCGACGACACGATCAGCAAATGAAACGGCTCGCCCACCAAGCGCTGTAACAGACTCAAGCTGTCTTCGGTGACCACGACGTGCGCGTCGGCGACGCGCTGGGCAAGCGTGTGCAAACATAATTCGCGCAACATGCGTGAACCGACCCTCACAGCTACACTAAATTGCGCAGCGAAGTTTGCCGCGTAAAGTTCGGCGAGCTTGGCTTCGGTACGCAAGTACTGTTCTCTTTTTTCAGAGATTTCTTGTAATGCGATCTGCAAGGCCGCAAGATAACCTTGGCTCAGGGTCGAAAACTGCGTAATCGAACACTGTTCTCGATCATACGCTTTGATGAGGTCTTGCCATTGCAGACACACCGTGCCCAAAATCGGTAAACCGAACGTAGCACTACTTCCTTTGATGTTGTTGGTCAGAAGATATAAGTCGCGCAATAAGGGCTGTGGCGTCACAGAACGCGCAATTTCATCCACTAGACGTTGACAGTTTGCGAGTTGCTCTGGTAATTCCGCCACAAAAACAGTACGGAAGTATTCATCGAGTGGCAGCGCTGAAGAGGCGTACATGGTCATGGTCGAAACGATTCTCTTGAGCTTTTCAGTGATTTTATGGCGAAATCCTACTATTTCAAAATCAACGAGCCCTCCGCGTCGCTTTGGGAGCGCGCGCGGCAATTAGCCGAGGCACAAGGCTATACGCTGCAAGGCAACGACGAAAAAGGCTTGCTATTGGGCCCTGGCTTGCGCGCGGCCTATCGCCTCCGCGACAATACGCTGGTATTGATCATTCACGACAAACCCGCGTGGTTGTCGTGGGATGATTTGGCGCAACGCATGACCCAGCTTTTGCAGTCCCCCGCTCGCTCATGATTTCATGGAAAAACTATTACCGCGCCTTGCGCGCGCCGCGTATCGATCCCGCTGCGCTGGATCAATGGCGAGAAACGCTGATCGCGTCGCGCCCGATCCCGGCATTTTGGCTGCTCGGCAAAACGCAATCGGGCAAGACTTCGTTGATCAAAGCGTTGACGGGCGATAGTCGGGCGCAAATCGGCAACGGTATGCAACCCTGCACGCGCACCGCGATGCTGTACGATTTCCCCGATGCCGAACACTGCCTGCTGCGCTTTCTCGACACGCGTGGGCTTGGGGAAATCGATTACGATCCGCGCGACGATCTGGCGGTTTTTCAACAACAGACGCACGTATTGATTGTCGTCATGAAAGCAACGGACCACGCACAATACGCCGTCATCGATGCTGTACAACGCATTCGTGCGCAGCATGCCGACTGGCCCATCGTCGTCGTGCAAACCGCGCTGCACGAGGCCTACCCCGACGTCCATTTCGAGCACATCGATCCTTACCCATTCCTAGACGCCGATTGGGCGGCGCGATCCGACATTCCCGAGACGTTGAAACAAGCGTTGCTCACGCAGCGCGCGTTGTTCAAAGGCATCGACGCCCAATTCGTCGCAGTCGATTTCACGTTGCCCGAAGACGGCTATCGCCCGGAAAATTACGGCATCGAAGCGCTGTGGGCGGCTCTGGAAAAGGCACTACCGCGCGGCTATGCCCGCTTGCTGCACGATATGGGGGATTTACGCCGCCAATTGCACGATATTTATGCCGCTGCCGCGCTTCCCCAGCTCGTCGCTTATTCATTGGCGGCGGGCGCCGCAGGCGCGATTCCGACGCCGTTCGTTGATATTCCGTTGGTCACGGTCTTGCAATTGAAAATGGCTCACGCGCTGGCGACACTCTATGATTATACTTGGAGCTGGCATCATTGGCGCGAACTCGGCAGCGCGCTGGGGATTAGTCTCGCCGCCAATTTGGGACGACGCGAGCTCGTCAAATTGATCCCCGCCTATGGATCAGTGGCGGGCGCGTTATTGACCGCCGCGACAACTTACGCGCTCGGCAAAACCCTTCTTCTCTACCTACAACACCATCACGATCGTATACCGCTCGAACCCACGCATTTGCGTCACTGTTACGCCGACCAATTCGCGACGGGTAAAGCGTTGCTGCAAGGCTATTTCGATCGCCCGACCGACCGACCCAACCATTGACGGGGCGCGTCGCTGACATGCCTCGCGGCGGGTATCGCGTCACGGTAAGCGGAAACAAAAATCATGAACCGAAACACGCGCCGGTTGTGTTATGCGTTGTTACTCGTCGTGCCGTTGCTCGTGCCGCTACTCGCCGGCAGCTATTGGCTGTGGCGCAATCAGATGCTGGCATGGTGGATCGGCGTCTCCGCGTTGATCGGGCTGATTTGTTGGCTGGTCAGTCAGATCATGAAACGTCTGCGCCCAGAACCAGAATGGTTGGACTTACGCGCGCGCATCATCTGGACTCCGCAAAGCACCGTGGCCTGGCAACAGGTGGAAAACCTCGCACAACGCCTACGCGACGCCCCCGCCGAACTCGATACCAGTGAGTTTTATATACAAACCCTGATCCAAGTCATGGAGAGCGTCGCCAAAATCTATTATCCACAACAAGATCAGGCGCTGTTGCAAATACGCGCGCCCGAACTACTGAAAGCGATCGAACAATTCGCGCGCGATTTGCGCAACAGCTTCGCGGCGACCGTGCCGGGTGGCGCGTTTCTTTCGATCAACGACTTGGCGCGCACACACCGCTTGGCGCGTAAAGGGCGGGAACTATACCGCCTGTTCCGCGTTGTCTCGGCGGGCTTGGATCCGGTTTCGGCGATGGTGCGTGAATTGAAAATGTTGACGACGGCAAATCTGTTGACCGGATCGAGTCACGACGTCAAACGCTGGTTGATCGACGCCTACGTCAAAAAGATCGGTTACTACGCGATCCAACTCTACAGCGGACATCTCGCGTTGGATGAACAAGCGTTCCAGCGTCCGACACGCCAAACCCGCGACGCTTTGCGCAAAATGCAGACCAGAGATTAGGCCGATTTGGGGACGTATTGTCTCACCGCAGCACTTTAGAACACGCATCTCCTGTAACATTCAATTGCCTATCGTCTTATCGCCAACGATCGGCTAGAATAGCCGGCTTTATTTTTCAATCTTTTGAGTCAACTTGGAGACACCATGGCCATTGAACGTACTTTTTCCATCATCAAACCCGACGCGGTCGCCAAGAACGTCATCGGTGAAATCTACAGCCGCTTCGAGAAAAACGGCTTGCGCATCGTCGCCGCGAAAATGCTGCATCTGACGCGCGAACAAGCCGAAGGCTTTTACGCCGTGCACCGTGAACGTCCATTTTTCAAAGATCTGGTCGATTTCATGATCAGCGGGCCGGTGATGATGCAAGTACTGGAAGGCGAAAACGCCATCGCGAAAAATCGCGATCTGATGGGCGCGACCAATCCGGCGCAAGCGGCGCCGGGCACGATCCGCGCCGATTTTGCCGTCAGCATCGACGAAAACGCCGTGCACGGTTCCGATAGTGCGGAAACCGCGCGGCAAGAAATCGCTTTCTTCTTCGCTGAATATGAACTCTGCCCAAGAACCCGCTGAGCCGATCAATCTGCTCGATTTGGATCGCGCCGGATTGGAACGATTTTTTACCGAACTCGGCGAAAAACCATTTCGCGCGACGCAAGTCATGCAATGGTTGTATCAGCGCGACGTCGATGATTTCGACGCAATCAGCAATTTGAGCAAAGCACTGCGCGCTGAACTCCAACAACGCTGCGTGATCCGTATGCCGGAACTGGTGCGCGAACAGCGCGCCAGCGACGGCACGCGCAAATGGGTCGTGCAATTGGACGGCGCGAATCAAGTGGAAACCGTGTTTATTCCCGAGGACGACCGCAATACCTTGTGCGTGTCGTCGCAAGTGGGTTGCGCGCTCGCGTGCTCGTTTTGCTCGACGGCGCGCCAAGGCTTCAATCGCAATCTGACAGTCGCCGAAATCATCGGCCAGTTGCGCTTGGCGCAGCGTTTGGTCGGGCCAAATGCGCGCATCAGCAACGTGGTCTTGATGGGCATGGGGGAGCCCTTGCTCAATTTCGAACGCACAGTAACGGCGATGCGCATTATGCTCGACGATTTCGCTTATGGGTTATCGAAACGCCGTGTCACCGTCAGTACTTCAGGGATTGTCCCGGCGATGTACCGGCTGACCGAGGAATGCAACGTCAGCCTCGCAGTGTCGCTGCATGCCGTGAACGATACATTACGCAACGAATTGGTGCCGATCAATCAGAAATACCCGTTGGCTGAACTGCTGGCGGCTTGTCGCGCCAACGTCGCTTCAGCGCCGCGTCGGCGCATCACGTTCGAATACGTGATGCTAGATGGCGTCAACGACTCGGTCGCCGACGCCAAAGCCTTGGTGCGCCTGTTGGCCGATGTACCGTCGAAAATCAATTTGATTCCGTTCAACCCATTCCCGCATAGCCCTTACCGGACGTCGTCTCCGGCAGCCATCGAGCGCTTTCTCAATGTGCTGCATTGCTCCGGCATGGTGGCAACGGTACGCAAGACGCGCGGCAGCGATATCGACGCCGCGTGCGGGCAGCTGGTCGGCCAGGTGCTCGACAAGAGCCGACGCCATTTGAAGCAACTGCCGACGCATGAACAAGCCGCTTGAATGTTTGTTGCGTTGGCTTGGCGCGCTAGGCGTGGCGACGCTCACGGCGTGCAGTCATAGCCCAACCAGCGACAGCGCGACAAGCGCCGAGTTGTATCGGGAAATGGGCATACGCTATCTCGAACTCGGACAGATCCAAACCGCGCTCGAACGTTTACAGCGCGCCGAGGAACTCGCGCCGCGCAATAGTAAAATTCAAGACGCCTTGGGCGTGTTGTACGAAAAGATCAATCTGCTGGATAAAGCCAGCGAACATTACCAACGCGCGCTGGCGTTTGCCCCCGACGAACCGAGCAGCCTCAACAACTACGGCCAATTCCTGTGCCGTAACAATCGCTTCGACGAGGGCCTTACGCAATTGCAAAAGGCCGCGACGCTGCCGTTGAACGAACGCCGCTGGTTCGCGTTGGCGAATATGGGGCTGTGTGAAAAGGCGCGCGGCAATCTCGCCATCGCCGAGAAACATCTGCGCGCCGCGTTGGCGGAAAATCCTAACTATGCGCCAGCACTGCTTGAATTGGTACGACTCAGCGTCGAACGCGGCCAATGGCTCTCGGCGCGCGCGTTTCTCGAACGCTATGGGGGACAGGCGCCGCAGACTGCGGAAACCCTGGCATTGGGTATTCAGATCGAACGCGCGTTGGGAAATTCGGACATGGCCGAACAATATCGACAAATCCTGATGGAACGCTTCCCAAGCGCGCCAGCAACCAAAGGGACCACCGAATCCGCGCGGTAATAACCGCTGCGGATCGATTCGCACAGATCAAATGCTTAACGATTGACAACATGAGTAATACGCTGCAAGCGATACGCGGCATGCACGACGTTTTGCCGCAAACCACGCCGCACTGGCAATACGTCGAACGCATCCTCCGCGAACTGCTGCAACAATACGGCTATCAAGAAATCCGTTTGCCGATCGTCGAAAAGACCGAACTGTTCCAACGTTCGATCGGCGAAGTCACCGATATCGTCGAGAAGGAAATGTACACCTTCGAAGATCGCAACGGCGATTCGCTGACCTTGCGTCCCGAAGGCACGGCCGGTTGCTTACGCGCCTGTCTTGAACACGGCTTGTTGCATCATCAAACGCTGCGTTTGTGGTATTACGGCCCGATGTTCCGCCACGAACGTCCGCAAAAAGGCCGTTACCGTCAGTTCGTGCAATGGGGCGTCGAAGCCTACGGCATGCCGGGGCCCGACATCGACGCCGAATTGATCCTGATGACGCGCCGCTTGTGGCAGCGCGTCGGCCTCGGCGAGCGCTTGCAATTGCAATTGAACACCTTGGGCGCGGTCGAGGAGCGTTTGCGTTATCGCGAACGCTTGATCCGCTATTTCGGCGCGCGCCAAGAACTGCTCGATGAGGAGAGCCGCCGCCGTTTGACGACCAACCCGTTGCGCATCCTGGACAGCAAAAATCCAGCGCTGCGCGAACTCATCGACCAACCAGGGCCCTACGGCGGGCGTTCGATCCGTTCAAACGCGGATCGTTACCGGGCGATTCCACAAGGTTCTGATGATCATTTCGGCGATCCTGACCCCTTCGTCGAGCCGGGCGATGTTGGCGCTGCGCTCCTCTGGCTACGATGGTCGGCACTCTCCAGACCGGCGAGCCTGACGTCCCGGAGGCTAGGGCGCTCCGGCGGACACCAGCTCATGCCGCGCGCCTCTGCCCC
>OGCL01000861.1_pt1 | contig 29197 bp, 27 predicted proteins | sample 1570041 | NCBI WGS metagenome assembly OGCL01 (sample SAMN06266162, study PRJEB24511) | hot springs metagenome | isolation source: Hot spring water | place: South Africa: Limpopo | collected 2015-06-22 | reverse complement strand
CGGCTGGATCTCACGGATCATGCCGGCATACGGCGCAGTCTGGGCGACTTCCGCGGCAAACTGGTGGTGCTGTTCTTTGGGTACACGCATTGCCCGGACGTGTGCCCCACCACGCTGTCCGACATGGCCCAGGCATTGCGTATCCTGTCGCCCGAGGAGGCGGCGCGGGTGCAGGTCCTGTTCGTCACCGTAGACCCCGAGCGCGACACGCCGGACATGCTCAAGGCCTATGTGCCCTATTTCCACCCCGGCTTCCTGGGCCTGTACGGGACGCCCGAGGAGGTCGCCCGCGCCGCGCGGGAGTTCAGGATCACCTATCGCAAGCATACCGAGCCGGGCGCAACCGATTACCTGGTGGACCATACCGCGGGCAGCTACGTCCTGGATGCCGAGGGGCGTCTGCGCCTTTTCCTGCCCTTTGCCCATCGCCCGGAGGACATCGCCCATGACCTGAAGACCCTGATGCGGGCAGGGCCGGCCTGATGGCTCTGTTGCGGGTGGGGCCGCGTTCCGGCTACATTTCGGCGCTTTTTCGGACCGTCATGTCCGAGGACCGATATACGCTTTCACCTGGCCGCGCAGGGGTTATCGGCGAGTGATCGACGAGCGATGGTTATGCAAGCAGGAGGCGTCATGGCGGCAGGTCAAACCCAAGATGCGCAGCAGTACAACTACGACAGCATCAAGAGAACCGCAGCAGCCGCACATCTATGTGGCTAACCGTTCATGGCCCTCGCCTGCGCCTTTCATCGGCAGGGGCGGCCATTGGTCCATGAACGGTTATCGTGAAAGTCGCGTAGCCGACTCACGACGCTCCCCTCCCCCTCGGGGGGGGCTTAAGGAGAGGGAACGGACACGGCGACATTCATGCTCTGGGGTGGCCGTCGCCATGTCCGTTAGCGCGATCCGTGATCGACGTGGCAGCCATGTACCACACCGCCAGAGACCTGCCCCGGCGACGTTGGCGCCGCCGCGCATGCCTGCCCAAGGCCCTGCGCGCAGGCGGCCGTTCGGCTACCTGAGCAGGTTGCGGCGATGCACCCAGAGGTGCACGCCCAGGGCATGCAGGAAAAACACGCCAGTCCAGATGTGCAGGCGTTTGGCGCCCATCGACGCCACCACCATGGAGGCGGCCAAGCCGGCCAGCATGCCGGCCTTGGCGAGGCGGTTGGCGCGTACACGGGGGGAGCCGGCACGGCGTCCGGCACGGGCGGCGAGCGTAGCCGCCGGAATGGGCGGCGCCGCGTCCCGCGGCGGGGCGGGCAGCAGGCCGGTGACGGCCGCCGCGCAGCGCCGCGCGCATTCCGACTCACCCAGCGCGGCGGCGTCGTAACGCACCAGCAGGCTGCCGGTGCGGACATTGGCGGAAACCTCGCCGACCTGCGGCCATTGGCGAAAGTCTTCGACCAGCCGGGCGAGTCGCGCGGGGTCGCGCAGCAGGGCGTGGCGCAGGCGGAGGCGCCCGGGAATCGATGAAGCGATGCAATGCATGGAACAGTCCTTGGTCGATGGCGGCGCGTCGTGCAACGCCGCGTGTTTCGCGCAGGATGACGTGGTGCGTCGACTCCGGTTGAACGCCGCGCGCAATGTCCGGTTTGGATAACACACAATGGGATTGTCATTCTAAAAGAGAATGGTTATTATTAATAAAAGAGGATAACTGTGATTAGCAATCCCACTCTCCAGTTACCGTGAAAGTCGCGAGAGCGACTCGCGACGCTCCCCTCCCCCGCGGGGGGAGGGTCTGGGGGAGAGGGACCGTTCATGGCCACAGCCTGCGTCTTTCATCGGCAGGGCGGCCATGCGGCCATGAACGGTCAGCCAGCCAGCCGCGTCCATGCACGGGGCAAGCCAGCCGAGAACCTTGGTCCATCTTGGAGGCTTGCCATGCAACAGTTCAGCAACACCCTACGGGTCGTCGTCACCGCGGTCATCGCATCAATGGGGTCGCCCGCGTTGGCCGAACCCCCTATGCAGGTCGACGACGCGGGCACCCTCGGCAAGGGCGGCATGAAGATCGAAGGCGTGCTGGACCGCGAGGACAAGGCGCGCGGCGCCGAACTCGGCTTCGGTTACGGTCCGATCGAGAACGTCGAAATCGGCCTCGCTTTCGCGCGTGCAACGGATCGCGCGGATCAGCCTTCGACCAAGGTCCGTGGTCTCGGCATAATTATCAAATGGATTCCGATCCAAAACGACACCGGCTGGTCGCTGGGCATGCGTCTCGGCTACGACCGCGCGCGTGCCCATATCCGTAGCGCGATCCCGCCTGACCCCGAACGCGAAACCGAAAAGGCGTATTCCCTTGCCGGCTTGGCGTCGTATCGCTTCGAAAGCGGCCGGGCGCTGCACGTGAATCTTGGGAGTACGCGGGTCAAGGTGGGAGGTGAAACCGATACGGTCGCTGGCTGGGGTATCGGCTTCGAACAGCCGTTGATGGCTAAGCTTAAGCTGACGGCGGAGGTGTTCGGCGAGGAGGGATCGGGTCCGGACAAGGCGCTTGGCCTGCGCTATGAGGTCTTCGAGGGGTTCAAGATCTCGGGCGCCATCGGGCGCGGCAATGAGCGCGGTTTCGGTCAGATCGGCTTCGCTTGGGAATTCTAGGAGCCTTTCGAGCCTCGCCATGATGCCTTTCCCGCTCATGATGGCCGACGCCGGCGCGCGCGTGCGCATCGTCGCGCTGCGCGGCGGCGTGGGCCTAAACAAACGCATGACCGAAATGGGTCTCAACGTCGGCAGCGAACTCACCGTGCGCCAGCGCCAGGGCGGCGGCGTGGTGGTGAGCCGCGGCGAGATGCGCTTCGCCTTGGGCGGCGGCATGGCGCAGAAGGTGATGGTGGTGCGAGTAACGAGTAGCGAGTAGCGAGTGGAAAGTGGGGCGGGAGGGTTTCTCCTACTCCCCACTTCCCACGATCCACTCCCCACTCCCCAAGAGTAAAGACATGACCCTCAAAGACCTGCAGGTCGGCGACCGCGCCAAGGTGACCGGTTATCACGAAGGCGGCGGCGCGTACCGGCGCAAGCTGCTGTCCATGGGCCTGACGCCGGGTGCGGAACTGTCGGTCACCCGCGTGGCGCCGCTGGGCGATCCGGTGGAAATTCGCGTGCGCGGCTTCGCGCTGACCCTGCGCCGCGACGAAGCGGCGTCCCTTTGTGTGGAGAAACTCGGATGAGCGCGCGCAGCTACACCATCGGTTTGGTGGGCAACCCCAACTGCGGCAAGACCACGCTGTTCAACGCGCTCACCGGCGCCCGGCAGCAGGTGGGCAACTGGCCCGGCGTCACCGTCGAACGAAGGGCCGGCGAGTACCGCCATGGCGACGACCGCTTCGAGGTGGTGGACCTGCCGGGCACCTATTCCCTCGACGTCGTCGACCGCGAGATTTCCCTCGATGAAAAGATCGCGCGCGACTACGTGCACGCAAACCAGGCGGACCTGATCGTCAACATCGTCGATGCCGCCAACCTGGAGCGCAACCTCTACCTCACCATCCAGCTCGCCGAGATGCGCGTGCCTCTGCTGGTGGTGCTGAACATGGTGGACGTGGCGGAGGCCAGGGGCATGCGCGTGGACGCCGACGCGTTGTCGCGCCAGCTCGGCTGCCCGGTGCTTCCGGTGGTGGCCGCACAGGGCAAGGGTATCGCCGAGCTGAAGACAGCCCTTGCCAGGGCCGTGACCGACCCACCCCGCGCCAGCGTCCTGGTGGAATACGAGGCGGCGCTGGACCACGCCGTGGCCGGTCTTGCCCGACAGCTCCAGGAGGTGGCCAAGGCCGCCGGGGTCGCCCCACGCTGGCTGGCGGTGCGCCTGCTGGAAGGCGACGACCTGGCCCGACAGGCCGCCGGTCCCGAACTGGCGCTCGAGGCCGCCAAGCGCGCCGAGGCCCTGGGCGACGACCTCGACATCCAGGTGGCCGACGCACGTTACGGCCTGTCCAACCACATCGCCCGACAGGTGGTGAAGGTCACGGGCCGGGTGGGCCGAGACCTTACCGACCGCATCGACCGCGTGGTGCTGAGCCGTGCGCTGGGCATCCCGATTTTCCTGTTGATGATGTATCTGATGTTCCTGTTCACCATCAACGTCGGCGGTGCCTTCATCGACTTCTTTGACCAGGCCGCCGGGGCGGTCTTCGTGGACGGGTTCGGTGAAGTGCTCGTCGGTATAGGGGCGCCACAGTGGGTGCACTTGATCCTGGCCAAGGGCATAGGCGGCGGTCTGCAAACCGTGGCCACCTTCATTCCGGTGATCGGCTTCCTCTACCTGTTCCTGTCAGTGTTGGAGGATTCGGGCTACATGGCCCGGGCAGCATTCGTCATGGACCGCTTCATGCGCTGGGTGGGCCTGCCCGGCAAGTCCTTCGTGCCCCTGATCGTCGGCTTCGGCTGCAACGTGCCGGCCATCATGGCCACCCGCACCCTGGAACAGCGCCGCGACCGGCTGCTGACCATCGCCATGGCGCCCTTCATGTCCTGCGGGGCCCGTTTGCCCGTGTATGTGTTGTTCGCGGCCGCCTTCTTCCCACAAGGGGCGCAGAACGTGGTCTTCGGTCTGTACTTGCTCGGCATCGCCGTGGCCATGGCGACCGGACTGGCGCTCAAACATTCCATCCTCAGGGGCGAGGCAACACCTTTCATCATGGAACTGCCGCCTTACCACCTGCCTACGGCGAAGGGCATCCTCATCCACACCTGGGCGCGCCTGAAAGGATTCATCTACCGCGCCGGCCGGGTCATCGTGCCCATGGTGCTGGTGCTCAACTTCCTCAATGCCGTGGCCACCGACGGCAGCATCGGCAACGAGAACAGCGAACGCTCCCTGCTGGCCCAGATCGGCCGCGCCATCGCGCCGGCCTTCTCGCCCATGGGCTTGACGCAAGAAAATTGGCCGGCGACGGTGGGCATCTTCACCGGTATCCTGGCCAAGGAAGCGGTGGTGGGCACCCTGGATGCGACCTACACCGCCCTGGCGACGCAAGATGCGGGCGCGCAGCAGCAAGAGGCCCAGTTCGATCTGGCGGCCGCCCTCCTCGACGCCTTCGCCACCATTCCCGCCAACCTGGCCGACGCACTGGGCGCCTGGGCCGACCCCCTGGGGCTGGCCTCGGTGGACGTGAGCGACCAGGCCGCCGTGGCCGCGGAACAGGGGGTGTCCACCGGCACCTTCGGCGCCATGGCCGCCCGCTTCGACGGCGCGGCCGGGGCCTTCGCCTACCTGCTGTTCATCCTGCTCTACACACCCTGCACGGCGGCGCTGGCGGCGATCTATCAGGAAAGCGGCAGCCGCTGGATGCTGTTCGTGGCCTTCTGGACGCTCGCCCTGGCCTACGGCCTGGCCACCTTGTACTACCAGGCGGCCAATTTCACCCGCGACCCCGCCACCGCCCTGTCCTGGATCGGCCTGGTGCTGGCGGTCTTCGCGGCGGGCTTCCTGTGGCTGCGCTGGCAGGGCCGGCGCGCTGCGCCGCTGCCCGTGGCCGCGCCACACAAGGCCTGAGGGTGGGGCGATGATCCTGTCCCAGATCAACGATTACCTGAAGCGGCACCGCCGCGCCAGCCTGGTGGACATGGCCCACGCCCTGATGACCGATCCCGAGGCCCTGAAGGCCATGCTGGCCGCCCTGGAGCGCAAGGGACGGGTGCGTCGTATGCAATCAGGTACGCCCTGCGAGGGGTGCTGCAAGTGCGACCTCAAGGCGGTGGAGCTGTACGAATGGACAAGCGACTGAACCCGGCCGCCGCGCTACGCTACTTCACACCCCCCCCTACGTAGCCATCGTTACCGCGAAAGTCGCGCAGCCGACTCGCGACGCTCCCGCGGGGGGAGGGGCTGGGGTAGAGATCACCGCAGCGTGCCGCAGCTGTCTTTTTGCCCGGAACCGGGGGCAGGTTCCTGGGTAGGGACCGTTCATGGCCATCTACTGCGTCTTTCATCGGCAGGGGCGGCCATGCGGCCATGAACGGTTAGCCCAACTTGGCGGATTCGGCTGTTATCGCGAGCTAAGTCCTTGAGCTGACTGGAGCGCATGGCGAAGGTCTGCACTACAACGGGGTGGCGAGTCGGGCCTGTCGGCGGTGATCCTGGGGGGTGACATGCAGGCAATAGGCGAGGAAGGCGATGAAGATGTGCGCCTCGATGCGCTGCTCATGCTGGTGGTAGATGGGGCGGATGGCCAGATCGCCTTTGAGATGCCTGAACGCCGCCTCGAGCGGCAGCAGTTGCAGGTAGTGGTTCCACAGTTCGGCCGGATCAACGTGGGTGAGATTGGTGCGCAGCAGATAGCGGCCTTCGCGCCGGCGCATGGCGCGTTCCTTGGCGAGGCGATCGGCGCTTTGCGCGAAGACGTACAGTTCGCCATCCTGGGGCAGCAGCATGAGCTGCACGCCGGCGCGCGCCGTCTGCCAGGGCCGCTCGATGAGCGCCTTCTCCAGCCGGGTCAGGCGCCCCTTGGGCGTGCCCACCAGGCGGTGCACCGGCGGGTTGGCTGCGCGCATCTGCTCCAGCACCGCCTCGGTGGGAATGCCCGGGTCCATCACCCAGGTGCGCCGCGCCCGGCCGTAGTGCGCCTCGCTGCGCGCCAGGAAGTCGCGCAGGGTGGGGTTGTCGACGGTGTTGCCGGGCAATACTTCGTAGGCCAGCGGCAGTCCTTCCGGGGTGACGATCAGGGCGATGAGCAGCTGCACGCCATCGCCACGGTGGTCGCGCGAGTAGCCGAAGTGGCGCTTGTCGCCCTCGGCAAACGGCGGGTTGCTTTCGAAGTCGGTACTGGTCAGGTCATACAGCAGCACGTCGAAGCGGACCTGGAACAGTTCGCGCCAGCGCTGCGTGTGGTGGTCGAACAAGGCACACTTGTGCGCCAGCAGGCGGTCGTGGCAGGCATACAGCAACAGCGCCAGGCTACGGGCTTCGCCCGCGCCCGCGTCGAGCACCTCGATCGAGCGGCGCCCAGCGCGTTGCTGCGAGTCGTTGATCTCGCCCAGGTACAGCACGTGCCGTTGCAGCACGCGCCCGTCGGCGAGCCGCCGGTTCTCGACGATGCTCCAGTAGCGATGGGCCTTGCCTTCCTTCTTGCGGGGCGTGGCGCGCAGAAACATGGCCACCCCTTATCCGCACAGCGGGCCCGTTGGAAACAAGCAAGGTCTGCACTACAAGCGTTTGGCGCCAATTCCAGCGCCACGCCCCTCGGCAAATCAACTACTTACAATGATCGCCCGCCGAAAATCGCAAAAATCAGGGGCGAATCCGCCAAGTTGGGCTAAAGCACTGATGCAGTCGTATGCCTGTCTTGGATTAGCCATCCACCACGGCTGGCTACTCGCCCTCGGTCGCCTCGGCGAAGATGTGTGCATACAGTAGCCCCGCGGGGGAGGGGGGCGTCGTGAGTCGCTGTCGCGACTTTCACGGTAACGTTTATCGACCTCGCGTCCGCCGGCTCCCTACCTTTCACAATGGCATAGACCCAGGACGCCTTTGTCCTTGGGGGCATGCCTTAGGATCATGATTGGTTCGCACCGATCGCATCGGGGACTGCGCCGGCCCCGCCAGCCAAACGGGCACAGGAGGCACCAGGTGCGGTCCGGGGCGCTTCTCGAGCACCGGCTGCAGCCTCCGTCTTCCCGCGTCAATCCGCCGGCTCGCCGTAGAGGCGCCCCCGCCGGATGAACAGTTTTTCCAGTTCGACGGCGATGAAGACGACACTGGACATGACCAGACAGAACAGCAGCTCGGCGAGGGTCAGGGGCTGGGTCTTGAACAGATCGTTGCAGACCGGCACATAGAGCACGGCCAACTGCAGCGCCAGGGTCAGCAGCACGGCGGCGAGCAGGGACGCATTGGACATGAGCCCCTGCCGATAGAGCGATTGCCGCTCCGAGCGCACCGCCAGGGCATGCCCCATCTGCGAGAGGGTCAGCACGGTGAACACCATGCTCTGCCAGTTGTCGCTGCCGCCACTGATCGCCCAGGCCTGGGTGAAGATGGACACCCCGCCCATGAGCAGCCCGACCCAGATGATGTGCTGCCACATGCCGTGCGCGAAGATGCTCTCGCGCGGGTGGCGCGGCGGCCGCTGCATGATGTGCCGCTCGGCCGGCTCCACCGCCAGTGCGAGCCCCGGCAGCCCGTCGGTGACCAGGTTGATCCAGAGGATGTGGATCGGCAGCAGCGGGATGGGCAGCCCCAAAAAGGGGGCCAGGAAGATGGTCCAGATCTCCCCCGAATTGCTGGTCATGGTGTATTTCACGAACTTGCGGATGTTGTCGTAGATGCGCCGCCCCTGCTTGACCGCCCTGACGATGGTGGCGAAGTTGTCGTCGAGCAGGATCAGGCTGGCCGCCTCACGCGCCACATCCGTGCCCTGCCGGCCCATGGCCACGCCGATGTCGGCGCGCTTGAGGGCGGGGGCATCGTTCACGCCGTCGCCGGTCATGGCGACGAATTCGCCCTTGCGCTGCAGGGCCTCGACGATGCGGATCTTCTGCGCCGGGTCGACGCGGGCGTAGACCCGCGTGCGCTGCACCCGCGCCCCCAGTTCCTCGTCGGACAGGCGCGCCAACTCCTCACCCGTGAGCACGAGGCCGCCCGGCTCCAGGATCCTGAGCTCCCGCGCGATGGCCGCGGCGGTGGTGGGATGGTCGCCGGTGATCATCACCGGGGTGATGCCGGCGGCACGGCACTCCTCCACCGCCCGTCTGGCCTCCGGCCGCGGCGGGTCCATCAGACCGGCCAGCCCGAGCAGGGTGAGGCCGTCCTCCAGGACGTCGGGATCCGGTCGCTTGGGCAGTGCGGCCAGCCGGCGCCAGGCATAGGCCATCACCCTCAGGCCTGATGCGGCCATAGCCTCGATTTCCTTGTGCGCGGCTGCCGGCACGTTGTGGCAGCGCGGCAGCAGGGCCTCGGGCGCGCCCTTGACCAGGACCAGCAGCGTCTCCTGTCCCGCCGCGCCGTCCTGGGTCGCGGTGGTTAAGGTGAGCTGGTAGAGGCCATGCACCGTACTCATGCGCTTGCGCTCGGCATCGAAGGGCAGTTCGGCCAGGCGCGGGTATTCCCCCTCCACCCGGCGCTTGTCGTAGCCGGCCTCGGCGGCGGCCTGGGCCAGGGCCGACTCGGTGGGGTCGCCCTGCGGCACGCCGCGCTCGCTGTAGGTGCAGTCGTTGTTGAGCGCCAGCGCACGCCAGAACGAGGCCTCGTCCAGACCGGCCGGCCACCAGGCACGGGCCACCTTCATCCGGTTCTGGGTCAGCGTCCCGGTCTTGTCCGAGCAGATGTAGGTCACGCAGCCCAGGGTCTCGACCGCGGGCAGACGCCGGATCAGGGCGTGATGCTTGATCATGCGGCGTGCGCCCATGGCCAGGGCGATGGTCACCACCGCCGGCAGGGCCTCGGGTATGGCCGCCACCGCCAGGCTCACGGCGGTGAGGAACATCAGCGTCAGGTCCTCGCCGCGGATGACGCCGGCGACGAACAGGATGGCGCAGATCCCCAGCACCGCCCACGCCAGGCGCTGGCCGAAATGGGCCAGCCGCTTCTGCAGCGGGGTCTGGCCATCGCCCTGCCCGGCCAGCAGCCCGGCGATGCGGCCCAGTTCCGTGTCGCTGCCGGTGGCCACCACCAGTCCCTGACCGCGGCCATGCACCACCACCGTCCCCCGATAGGCCATGTTAAGACGCTCGGCGAGGACGGTCTCGACAGCCAGGCTCGATTCCGCGCGCTTGTCGACCGCGTGCGACTCGCCGGTCAGCGCCGCCTCGTCCACACGCAGCCCGGCAGTCTCGGTCAGGCGCAGGTCTGCCGGCACCAGATTGCCCGCCTCCAGCGCCACCACATCGCCGGGCACCAGGTGTGCGGCGTCGGATTCACGCCAGTGGCCGCCGCGCAGCACCTTCGCCCGCGGGCTGGCCAGGCGCTGCAGCGCAGCCAGGGCCCGGTCGGCACGATACTCCTGGACGAAGCCGATCACCGCATTGAGTACGACGATGACCAGGATGACGACGCTGTCGGTGACATCCCCGAGCAGACCGGAGATGATCGACGCGGCGATCAGGATGAGGATCATGAAGTCCTTGAACTGGCCGAGGAACATGGCGAGCGGCCCGCGTTTGCGCCCTTCGGGCAGGACGTTGGCACCATGCCTGAGCAGACGTTCGCCGGCCTGCGCCTCGGTCAGGCCCAGTTCCGGACACACCCGCAGATGCTCGGCCACCCCCTTGCCGGACTCCCGATGCCAGTGTCGCGATTCAGTGGCCATAGACATAGATGGCGTAAGCGTTGAACAGATAGACGGTGAGCAGGGACAGGCTGGTCCAGCCCACCGTGCCGAACACGCGCTGTCTGGGCCGGTAGATGAGGCCGACGATGGCGATGCCGCTCATGACCATGGCGGACAGGGCGGAGACGGCGTGCATCGGGTCGACCGCGCCCAGCAGCGGGCCGGGCAGATAGGCGAGGTCATCCACCGCGAGGATGGCGATGTTGAACAGGTTGCTGCCGAACAGATTGCCCAGGGCCATGTCCAGGGCCCCGATGCGCAGTGCGGCGATCGAGACCACCGCCTCGGGCAGCGAAGTGACCACTGCCACGAACAGGGTGCCGACGAAGCCCTCGCCCCAGTCGTTCTGGATCGCCAGCGCCTTGCCCACGAAAGGCAACCAGATGCCGGCCGCCACCACCACCAGGGCTGCGAGGATATAACCGGTCACGGCCTGTCCCAGGGTCGTCGAGGCATAGCGTTCATCGGCCACGTCCTGCGTGGGCAGCTCGCGCATCCGTTCATGGCGGAAGATGGTGCGCATCGCCAGGGCATAGAGCAGCAGGACCACCGGGGTGTACATGCCGACATGACCGATGCCCAGGTGCGAACCATTCGCGGCCAGCAGGAGATTGACGGCGACGAAACCGATCAGGATGACGCCGAATCCGGCCGACAGCGCGTGGCCGACATGGGCACTCGCGTACACCGAGCCCTGACGGTGCAGCAAATCGAGGACGACGATCAGCATCAGGTTGAACATGCAGGAACCCAGGATATCGCCGATGGCAATATCCGGCGTGTGCGCCACCGTCACCGAACTGAGCCCGGTGACCAGCTCCGGCAGCGAGGTAACCGAGGCCACCATGACCACGCCGACCCAGGTGCGCGTCAGCCCCTGTTTCTCGGCGATCATGTCGCCGTAGAGCGACAGACGGTAGCCGGCCACGGCGATCAAGGCCAGACAGACGGCGAATTCGATCCAGACCAGCATGTTTTCAGTAAAGCACACTGATGAAGGCGAAATAGGTCAGCAGCGTCAGCACGTCCTGGATCACCGTCGCCAGGGGGCCGCTGCCGAAGGCCGGGTCGCGCTTCATGCGGGAAAGCCACCACGGTAGCACCAGACCCACGGTGGTCGCCAGACCACCGGCCACCACCAGGGCAGCGCTCACCGCCAGGGCGAGCCGTACGTCGCCAAAGGCGAACCAGACCGCGGGAAAGGTGAGCCCCCCCAGCACCACCCCGATGATCAGCCCCGTGCGCAGCTCACCACCGAGCAGACGGCCGATGCCGACATGGGCCAGGGACAGCCCGCGTACCGCCACGGCCTCGGTCTGGGTGCCGATGGCGTCCGCCAGGTAGACCAGGCCCGGCACGAAAAAGGCCAGCGCCAACTGGGTGCTGAGGGCCGCCTCGAAGCGACTCATGACGAAGGTGGCCAGGGCGCTGCCGGCCAGCCCCAGGATCAGCCAGGGCAGCCGGTCGCGCGCCCGCCGCACGGGCGGCGCGTCGAGCGCCCGTCGGGCGACGCTGGTCTCGCGCCGGATACCGGCCAGACGGTGGATGTCTTCCACGTGCTCATGGCGCAGGATGGCGAGCAGGGCCCTGGCCGGGACCACACCCAGCAGGCGCCGGCCGGCATCCACCACAGGCACGCTGTTCAGGCCGTAGTGCAGGGCGATGGAGGCCACCTTCTCCTGATCCTCGTGCGCCTGTACCGCCGGCGGCGCACGGCGCATGACGCCGTCCAGCGCGACATCCGCGGGCAACCGGAACAGGTCGGCGAAGCTGAGCAGCCCCAGCAGCCGTCCGTCGGCATCGACCACACAGACCAGCTCGGTGTCCTCCAGCTCGTGCTCCGTGAGCCTGGAACGCACCTCGCCGACCAGGGCTTCGGGCCGTGCACGCGCGACGGCGGCCGTGAGGTGCTGGGCGGCGGTCTCGGGGCGGTGGCGCCTCATGCGCCGTCTCCGGCAGCCAGCTCGGCCAGCAAGCGGCGCACCGGAGTCGGCACGGCGGCCCGGATGGCCTCTTCGGGCATGAGCCACAGGCGCCCGCCCGATTCGGCCACCACCGTGCGCCGGTCCACCGAGATCAGCCAGGGCCGGATCGCCAGCCGGAAATGGGTGAAGACGTGCTGCAGGGTCGGCAGCGGACGGGCGGCGCATGACCGGCAACCCAGGCGCTCGGCTGCCCTGTCCGGGTCCTCGTCCGCGCCGCATTCCGGCAGGCTCCACAACCCCCCCCAGATGCCCGTCGGCGGACGTCTCTCCAGCAGGACCTCGCCCCCATGGCGCAGGATCAGCATGGCCGTCGCCCGCTCCGGCAAGGCCTTGCGCGGCCTGGGGCTTGGCAGCTCGGATTGCCGGCCCTGGCGTGCCGCGACACACTCGGCCGCGAAGGGACAGGCATCGCAGCGGGGGCGATTGCGGGTGCACACGGTGGCACCCAGGTCCATCAGCCCCTGGGTGTAGGCGCCGATGTCGTGTTCGGGGAGCAGGGATTGCGCCAGCCGCCACAGCCGCTCTTCCACGGCCTTCTCGCCCGGCCAGCCCTCGACCCCGAACAGGCGACAGAGCACACGCCGGACGTTGCCGTCGAGGATGGCATGCCGCTGCCCGTAGGCGAGGGCGGCGATGGCCGCGGCGGTGGAGCGCCCCACGCCCGGCAGGTCGCGGATGTCCTCGTAGCGCCGGGGGAAGACGCCGCCATGCTTCTCCAGGACCCTCCGCGCGGCCGCATGCAGGTTACGTGCCCGTGCGTAATAGCCCAGGCCGCTCCAGAGGGCCAGGACATCGTCCAACCGCGCGCCTGCCAGCGCCGCAAGGTCGGGGAAGCGCTCAAGAAAACGCCGGTAGTAGGGAATGACGGTGTCCACCTGGGTCTGCTGCAGCATGATCTCCGACACCCAGACGGCGTAGGCGTCGGACCCCGACTGCCAGGGCAAGTCGTGACGGCCGTGCCGGCGCTGCCAGGCGATGAGGCGTTGGGCGAAGTCGCGCATGCGATGGGGGGTTCGTCGGCGGGCGGCGGTGTGCAAGAATCCGCCCGTGAGCGAGCTTACCATCACCGACCACTCGCGCGATGCCGCCGGCATGACCTATGTCTATCCGGTGGTCTCCCGGCGCAGCCGGGGGGTCTCGGTGGGCGTGAACCTCAATCCCAACAACGCCTGCAACTGGCGCTGCATCTACTGTCAGGTCCCGGATCTGAAGCGGGGCGCCCCGCCGCCCATCGCCATGGACCAGCTCGAGAGCGAGCTGCGCCATTTGCTGGCAGAGATCCAGTACGGCGACTGGCTGCTCAGGCATGCACCCGAAGGCATGCGCCGCCTCAACGACATAGCCCTGTCCGGCAACGGCGAACCGACCACGGCAGCGGAGTTTCCCGCAGTGGTTGGATTGATCGGCCGCGTGCTGGCGGATTTCGACCTCTGCGGCAAGATCAGCCTGGTGCTCATCACCAACGGCAGCCAAGTGGACAAGGCCGCGGTCCGGTCGGGCCTGCGCGCCATGGCGGCCCTGTCCGGGGAGGTCTGGTTCAAGCTGGACCGCGCCACCGCCGAGGGGCTCAGAGCGATCAACGGCACCCGCACCGACCCCGAGCGCCAATACCGACGCCTCGAGGCCTGCGCGCGGCTGTGTCCCACCTGGCTGCAGACCTGTGTCTTCGCCCTGGATGGCGAACCGCCGGCGGAGACCGAGGTGCGCGCCTATCTGGGCCTCTTGGCCAGGGCCCGGTCGGAAGGGGTCCCGCTGCGGGGGGTGCTGCTCTACGGTCTGGCCCGTCCGTCCCTGCAACCCGAGGCCGCCAGGCTGTCCCGCCTGCCCGAGGACAAGCTGCAGGCCCTGGGACGGCGTATCGAGGCCCTCGGCCTGACGGTCAGGGTTTATGCCTGAACCGGCCGGGCGCCTGGATCTGCGGGAGGTGGCCACTCAAGTCCTGCATGTAGCCTGCCGATAGTTGGCGTGGAGGTCGCGACAGCGACTCACGATGCTCCCCTCCCCCTCGGGGGGAGGGGCTTAAGGAAAGGGACCGTTCATGGCCGTCAACGATGTCTTTCATAGTCAGGGGCGGCCATCAGGCCATGAACGGTCAGACAGGTTTCCAACAATTTGTTTTCTCTGATACCATCCCGCGCTGATTTGCCATAGGGGGAGCGACTATGAAACGCATCCAACCGGTCTACCGTCCGCCTGTGCGTCACCTTCGCTGGCTGCCCTGGGTTGCCGTCCTGCCCCTGTTCGGGGTCATGGCCGCCTTCGGCATCGCCCCCGACACCGTGCCGAATCAGGTGCCGACGCAGACCGTGGTGCAGGCCCTGGAACTGCCAGAGCCGGCCTCCACCGACATCGCCGATGCCGAGAGCTTCGATTTCTGGAGCGAGGAACGTATCCGGCGCGGCGACACCATCGCCTCCCTGCTCGACCGACTGGGCGTGGGCGCCGAGGACAAGGCCCGCGTCATCACCGCCAGCCGCCAGACCCCTGCCCTGCAACGGCTCACGCCCGGCCGCACGGTGCTCGCCCGCGTGACCGTCTCCGGGCAGCTCCTGTTGCTGCGCTATCTCGCCACCGACGAGCGCCTGGTGACCCTCAACCGCGTGCAGGAGGCGTTTGTCGCCGAGGAGACCGCCATCCAACTGGATGCGCGTCCCATCATGCGCTCCGGCGAGATCCGGGCCTCCCTCTACGGCGCCACCGACGCGGCCGACATCCCTGATTCCATCGCCTCCCAGATGGCCGAAGTCTTCTCGGGCGACATCGACTTCCACCGCGATCTGCGCCGGGGTGACCGCTTTTCCGTGGTCTATGAGGCGTTCTACCATGACGGCAACCTGGTCAAGACCGGCCGTCTGCTGTCCGCGGAATTCATCAACCAGGGCAAGAGCTACCGCGCCGTCTATTTCAAGGACAGGCATGGCCGTGAGGGCTACTTCACGCCGCAGGGCCAAAGCATGAAACGCGCCTTCCTGAAGTCCCCCCTGCCCTTCTCGCGCATCTCCTCCGGCTTTTCCAATGCCCGCTACCATCCGGTGCTGAAGGAATGGCGCGCCCACCGGGGCATAGACTATGCGGCGCCTGCCGGCACCCCGGTGCGGGCCGTTGCCGATGCCGTCGTGTCCTTCGCCGGCTGGCAGGGCGGCTACGGCAAGATCGTCATCCTCAACCACCAGAAACCCTACAGCACCGCCTACGGGCATCTTTCGCGCTTCGCTCCGGGCGTGAAGCCGGGCAAACGGATCAATCAGGGTGACATCATCGGTTATGTCGGGGCCACGGGGCTGGCCACCGGGCCGCATCTGCACTACGAGTTCCGTGTCGCCGGCGTACAGCAGAACCCCATGGGCCTGAAGCTGCCCACCTCCTTCGCGCTGGACAACCGCGACCGCAACCGCTTCCTGGCGGAGAGCCGCCCCCTGGTCAACCGCCTCGATCTCCTGCAGGGCAGCAACCTGGCCGCGTTTGACTGAACCCGAGGCGCGCCACGGGGCGTCCCGCTGCCTAGAGCTCCATCGGCTCACGCTCGTCGGTGGATAGCGGCGCTGCGCTCTACGTCGGCTTGATGTCCGGCCCCAGCCTGGACGGGGTGGATGCCGTCCTGGCCGCCTTCGACACACCCGACCGGGCGCGCATTCTGCACCACCTCTGGCATCCCTATCCGGAGGACCTCAGGCAGGCAGTGCTCGATCTGCATCACCCCGGATGGCATGATCTGGATCGCGCCCTGCGGCTGTCCGGCAGGCTGGCCGCGTTCTACGCAGATACGACGTCCTGCCTGTTGCGGCAGACGGGCGTCCTGCCGGAGGCCATCGCGGCCATCGGCTGTCATGGTCAGACCCTGCGCCACCAACCGGCCGACGGCCTGAGTCTGCAGCTCAACCAGCCCGCCCGCCTGGCCGAACTCACCGGGATCACCGTGGTGGCCGACTTCCAGAGTCGGGACATTGCAGCCGGCGGACAGGGCGGCCCGATCGCGGCAGCCTTCCTGGCGGCCAACCTGCGTTCGGCCGAGCGCCACAGGGTGCTGGTCAAGGTCGGCGGTATCGCCAGCATCACCGACCTCCCCCCCGAAGGCCCCGTGCGCGGATTCGACTGCGGGCCCGGCACCCTGGTGATGGATGCCTGGGTGAAACGGCAGTGGGGTTGCGACTATGACCCGGCTGGCAGTCTGGCGGCCCAGGGGCGCGTGCTGGAGGGCCTGCTGCAGGTGCTGCTGGTGCACCCCTACTTCGCCCAGTCTCCGCCCAAGAGCGCGAGCCGCGATACCTTCACCGCAGAATGGCTGGAGCGCGAGCTCTCCGGCAAGGAGCGCGAGGAGGACGTGCTCGCCACCTTGCTGCAGCTCACCGTGCGCTGCATCGCCAACGGCATACGCAATCATTGTCCGGGCGCGCAGGAGGTATGGCTGTATGGCAGCGGCGCCCATAACGAGGAGCTGGTCAGGCAGTTGGGTGTTTACCTGCCCGCCCTGTCCATCGATCGGAGCGATGGGCTGGGCATGAGTGTCGACGCCCTGGAGGCTTGCGCCATGGCCTGGCTTGCCCGGCAGACACTGGAAGGTCAGCCCGGCAATCTGGCCGAGGTGACCGGGGCCAGGGGGGCGCGCATCCTGGGCGCGATCCATCCGGCCTGAACACTCGCCCTCATGTCCGCCGCTGCGCCGACTTGGGCCTGAAGGCCTGCACCACCTCCGGCCGGGTCTCCAGATAGGGGCCGCCGATGAGATCGACACAGTAGGGTACGGCGGCGAACACCCCGTCCAGGGTCTCCCGGATCGCCTTGGGCTGGCCCGGCAGGTTGAGGATCAGACAGGCGCCGCGGGTCACCCCCACCTGGCGCGAGAGGATGGCGGTGGGGACGTATTTCAGGCTCACCGCCCGCATGGCCTCGCCGAAACCCGGCAGCACCTTGTGCGCCACCGCCAGGGTGGCCTCGGGGGTCACATCGCGCGCCGCCGGCCCGGTGCCGCCGGTGGTGAGCACGAGACAGCAACCCTGGCTGTCTGCGAGCTCGGTCAGGGTCGCCTCGATGAGCGGCTGCTCGTCCGGGATGAGCCGATCCAGGTACTGGATCGGGTTGAGCAGCGCGTTGCCCAGCCAGTCCCTGAGGGCGGGGATACCCTGGTCCGCGTAGACACCGCTGGATGCACGGTCGCTGATGGAGACCAATCCGATGATGGCTGTACCCGGCATGGCATGTCCTCGAGTGGTGAGCGGTGAGCGGGATTCTCATATGGACCCCCAGCTCTCATCAATCGCCCCCCCCTCACCCCTCACCCCTCACCCTTCACCCCTCACCCTTCAAAGCGCCTGCAAATCGAGCAGCAGCTGACGGGTGTGCAGGGGCTTGTCGCCCAGATAGTGGTTGATGAGGGCGCGCATCAAATGCTTGCTCTCGGCCAGGGTGCGCGCATCGGTGTAGTCCCCCGCCGTCATGTCCAACAGGGTCTTGCCGGAACAGAGCAGGTCTGCGGCCTGCGCCTGCACCACGCCCTGCCCGAAGACATAGCCATAGCGCGCCTCGGGTGCGACCGGCACGCCCTCGACGGTGCGGTCCAGGGTCTGGGCATAGCCCAATTCGGAGAGCAGCGCCAGCTCGAATCGGCGCAGCACCGGCCGGGGGTCATCCACCCCGGCCAGCTCGCGCAGGGTCTGTTCATAGTGCCGGAAGAGGGCCGGGTGCGGGTCGTCCGGCGGCAGCAGGCGCAGGATCAGCTCGTTGACGTAGAAACCGCAGATGAGGGCCCGGCCGCTGAGCTGCAGGGCCCCGCCCTGCCATTCGGCGGCGTGCAGGGTCTTGAGGCCGCCTTTGCCGGCCCAGGAGAGGGTGAGCGGCTGAAAGGCCAGCAGCCGCGTCTTCAGCACGGCATGCGCCCGCCGCGCCCCCCGCGCCACCAGCCCGACCCGGCCGTGGCCGGCGGTGAAGGCGTCGACGATCAGGCTGGTCTCCTTCCAGGGATGGGTATGGAGGATGTAGGCCGGTTCGTTGTCGACACGCAGGCTCATGTCTTGGGTGAGGGGTGAGGGGTGAAGACCGCCACCGTTCACTGCTTACCGCTTACCGCTCCCCCCTGCTACTCGAACCCCAGGGTCTTCAGCAGGGCGGTGTTGTCCGCCCAGCCCTGCTTGACCTTGACCCAGCACTGCAGGAAGACCCTGGCGCCGAAGAGCCGTTCCATGTCCTGGCGCGCCTCGCTGGCAATGCGCTTCATGTGTTCGCCGCCACGGCCGAGCAGGATCGGTTTGTGCGCCTCCCGGTCGACCCAGATGACGACTTCGATGCGTCGCAGCCCGTCGGGCTCTTCAGCGAAATTCTCCACGCTGACGTTGACGCCGTAGGGGATCTCGTCGCCGGTGAGGCGGAAGACCTTCTCGCGCACGATCTCTGCGGCCAGAAAGCGCTCGCTCTTGTCGGTCAGGGCATCGGCCTCGAACAGGGGCGGCGACTCGGGCAGCCAGGGCTTGAGGATGGCGAGCAGGCGCACGGCATCCCTGGGATGGGTGGCGGAGAGCGGGACGATCTCGGCAAAGGGATGACGCCCCGCCATTTCCTGCAGCCAGGGCAGCAGCGTCGCCTTGTCACGCACCGTATCCACCTTGTTGGCCACCAGCACCACGGGCTTGTCCGCCGGCAGGAGCGCGAGGACGCGCTGGTCGGCCTCGGTATAACGCCCGGCCTCCACCAGCAGCAGGATCACGTCCACCTCCTCCAGCACTGCCCGCACCGTGCGGTTCATGGCCTGGTTCAGGGCGTTGCGGTGACGGATCTGGAAGCCCGGCGTGTCGACGAACACGAACTGCGCGTCGGCCTCGGTGTGCACGCCGTGGATGCGATGCCGGGTGGTCTGGGGCTTGGCTGAAACGATGCTCACCTTCGCCCCGACCAGGGCGTTGACCAGGGTGGACTTGCCGACGTTGGGCCGGCCCACCACGGCCACGTAGCCGCAACGGAAGGCAACCTCGCCCGGAGCCCGGGACGATAGCCCCCGTGCGTCCGGTCCACCCCCGGGCCTCATGCCTGAACCCTCGCACGATCGGGCTGCAGGCTGTCCAGGGCGGCCTGCGCCGCCTGCTGCTCGGCCGTCTTGCGGCTGCTGCCGCGGCCGCGGGTGGTCAGGTCCAGGGTCTCGATGCGGCACTCCACCTCGAAGGTCTGGGCATGGGCCTGGCCGGTGACACCGAGCAGGCGATAGTCGGGCAGGGCATGACGACGGGACTGCAGCCACTCCTGTAGCGCGGTCTTGGCGTCCTTGCCCTGCAGGCTGGGATCGATGGCGGCGATCCTGTCCTCGAACAGGCCGGCGATCAGGCCATGTGCCGCTTCGAAGCCGCCGTCCAGGAAGGCCGCCCCGAACAGGGCCTCGAGGGCATCGGCGAGGATGGAGGGACGTTCCCGGCCGCCGCTTTTCACCTCCCCCTCGCCCAGACGCAGGTGTTCCCCCAGGCTAAGCTTCAGGGCCACGTCGTGCAGGGACCGTTGGTTGACCAGATTGGCGCGCAGCCTGGACAGTCGTCCTTCGGGCAGCTGGGGAAAACGCGCATAGAGCAGCTGGCCCACCACGCAGTTGAGCACGCCGTCGCCCAGGAACTCGAGGCGCTCGTTGTGCTGCGCGGAATAACTGCGATGCGTGAGGGCCTGCTGCAGCAACTCGGCCCGGGTGAAGCGATAACCCAGACTCGACTCCAGCGTGGCCCCGCGTCCGGTCATCAGGGATTGGCGACGGTGGCGCTGTTTGCCTCGAAGTCCAGGCACAGGTTGACCGGCCCGATGAAGGGCTTGCGCACCGTCCAGCTCGCCTTGAGCAGCACGCCGCCCTTGACCTTCTCCATCTCCAGGTCCTTGCGGCCGACATCGGTGATGTTGCTGACGTAGAGGCGCTTTTCGAAGGCATCCCGGTACGCAGCCAGTCCGGAACCCGACAGGGCCGGATCCCGGGACATGTCGACCAGGGCCTTCTTCACCGCCCAATAGTCCAGGTAGGCCGGAACCAGCCGCGAGGCCGTGTAGGCCACGAAGCCGAGCAGCAGGGCGAAGAACAGCAGGCCGGTCATGGTCAGACCGCGTTGGCGTCGGATCATCTCTCCTCCGTTACTCGATGGATCGTCCGATCCGCGTCAGGTCGCCGAAATTCATCCAGATCAGAAAGGCGCGCCCGACGATGTGGTCGTCCGGCACGAACCCCCAATAGCGGGAGTCGTTGCTGGCATCGCGGTTGTCGCCGAGCATGAAGTAGTGTCCCTCGGGGACCTGGCAGCGGAATCCCCGCTCATTGTACGAGCAGTTCTCCCGATGGGGGAAAGCCCCATCGACCTGATACAGGTTGACCGGAGGCTGGTCCGGTATCACCATGGCGATGTGGCCGTGGCCATCGAGTTGCTCGCGATAGGTCTGGCCATGGACGTAGTTGAGGCCGTCCGCGACATATTCATAGCGCCCCGCCGGTTCCATGGCGACCGGCTGGCCGTTGATGATGAGGCGCTTGTCCACGTATTCCACGATGTCGCCCGGCAGTCCCACCACCCGCTTGATATAGTCCAGGGCGGTGTCCTTGGGATAACGGAACACCATCACGTCGCCGCGTCTGGGCTCGCCGATGTCGAGGAGCTTGCGGTTGAGGATGGGCAGCCGGATGCCGTAGTCGTACTTGTTGACCAGGATGAAGTCGCCGATCTCCAGGGTCGGCAGCATCGATCCGGAGGGGATCTTGAACGGCTCGACCAGGAAGGAGCGCAGCAGGAAGACGATCAGGATCACCGGGAAGAAGCTGCGGGCATAGTCCACCACCACGGGCTCCGGCTCGTCCTGCGGGCGCCGCTTCCTGAGCAGGACGATGTCCGCGAGCCAGATCACGCCGGTCAGCACCAGCAGCAGGAAGAGGAACAGGGCAAAGCTCATGGCGCTCTGATAGACGAGCACCAGTCCCAGCACGATCAGGCCCCAGAACAGGTATTTCATGGCGTGCATCATTTTTCTCCCACCTGCAGGATGGCCAGAAAGGCCTCCTGGGGGATCTCCACGTTGCCGACCTGTTTCATGCGTTTCTTGCCTTCCTTCTGTTTTTCCAGCAGTTTGCGCTTGCGGGTAATGTCACCGCCGTAGCACTTGGCGAGCACGTTCTTCCTCAAGGCCTTCACCGTCTCGCGCGCGATGATGTGGCTGCCGATGGCCGCCTGCACCGCCACGTCGAACATCTGCCGCGGGATCAGCTCGCGCATCCTGGCCACCAGTTCGCGCCCCCGGTATTGGGCGGTGGAACGGTGCACGATCAGGGACAGGGCATCCACCCGCTCGCCGTTGACCAGCACGTCGAGCTTGACCAGGTCGTCGGGACGGAACTCCTTGAACTCGTAATCCAGCGAGGCATAGCCGCGCGAGGTGGACTTCAGTTTGTCGAAGAAGTCCATCACCACCTCGTTCAGGGGCAGGTCGTACTTGAGCATGACCTGATGGCCCATGTATTTCATGTCGACCTGGGCGCCGCGCTTCTGGTTGCACAGGGTCATGACATTGCCCAGGTAGGCCTCCGGCACCAGGATGGTGGCGGTGATGATGGGCTCGCGGATCTCGGCGATCTTGCCCGGATCGGGCAATCGGGACGGGTTCTCCAGCAGCTGCACCGTACCATCGCGCAGCACCACCTCATACTCCACGGTGGGGGCCGTGGTGATGAGATTCTGGCCGTATTCGCGCTCCAGCCGCTCCTGCACGATGTCCATGTGCAGCAGGCCCAGAAAGCCGCAGCGGAAGCCGAAGCCCAGGGCCTGCGAGGTCTCCGGCTCGAAGTGCAGGCTGGCGTCGTTGAGTTGCAGCTTGGTGAGCGCGTCGCGCAATTGGTCGTACTCGTGGGCATCGACCGGGTAGAGGCCGGCGAAGACCTGCGACTTGATCTCCTTGAAACCCGGCAGCGCCTCGGCGGCCGGCCGCGCCACCAGGGTGATGGTGTCCCCGACCTTGGCCGCGGCCAGCTCCTTGATCCCGGCGATGACGAAGCCGACCTGGCCGGCGGCGAGTTCCGCCCTTTGCACCGACTTGGGTGTGAACACGCCGACCTGCTCGCACAGATATTCGGCGCCGGTGGCCATGAGCCTGATCCTGTCCTTGGGACGCAGCACCCCGTCCACCACCCGAACGAGCATCACCACGCCGACGTAGTTGTCGAACCAGGAGTCGGTGATGAGCGCCTTCAAGGGGGCCTCGGGGTCGCCCCCGGGCGGGGGGATGCGCGCCACCACCGCCTCCAGCACCTCGTCGATGCCGTATCCGGTCTTGGCCGAGCAGCGCACGGCATCCTCGGCGGGAATGCCGACGATGTCCTCGATCTCGTGGATCACCCGCTCCGGATCGGCGGCGGGCAGGTCGATCTTGTTCAGTACCGGCACCACCTCCACCCCCAGCTCGATGGCGGTGTAGCAGTTGGCCACGGTCTGCGCCTCCACGCCCTGCGAGGCATCCACCACCAGCAGCGCCCCCTCGCAGGCGGACAGGGAACGCGAGACCTCGTAGGAGAAGTCCACATGCCCCGGCGTATCGATGAGGTTGAGCTGATAGTCCTGTCCGTCGCGCGCCTTGTAGGTCAGGGCCGCGGTCTGGGCCTTGATGGTGATGCCGCGCTCGCGCTCCAGGTCCATGGAGTCCAGCACCTGCTCCTCCATCTCACGGTCGCTCAGGCCGCCGCAACGATGGATGATGCGATCGGCCAGCGTCGACTTGCCATGGTCGATGTGGGCGATGATGGAAAAATTGCGGATATGGCGCATCAAAAACGGCAGAGGCGCCGCGGGCGCCTCGACGGTTTGGAAAACGAGCCCGGATTCTACCCTAAACCGGGTTACCGGTCCGCGCAGCCACGGCAGCGCTCGGGCGATCGCGCAGCGCCGGTTTTCCGCACGGCCATATCGATGGAACGGACCCGCCCCGCGGGGGGACACGAGCGCAGCGCGTCAGGGGGCCGTTTCATCCTGGCGCCCGGATGGCATCCGGGCCGGCCATGGAGCGTTACCGTGAAAGTCGCGTAGCCGACTCACGAAGCTCCCCTCCCCCTCGGGGGGAGGGGCCCAGGGGAGAGGGACCGTTCATGGCCATCGCGCGCCTTTCATCGGCAGGGGCGGCCAAGCGGCCATGAACGGTTGGCTCAATCAAGCCGCAGGGGGATGTAGATGGAACTCTCACCCCGCTTGACCAGCAGGGCCACGCTCTTGCGCTTGGTGTCGTTGATCAGGCTGGACAGCTCATCGGCAGACGCCACCTCGCGGTTGTTCACCGCCAGGATCACGTCCCCCGGCCGAAGCCCCGCGCGGGCGGCCGCCCCGGTGACGTCCTCCACCAATACTCCGGACTCGATCTTGAGCTGGCGGCGCTGTTCGGCCGTCAGATCGCTCACCACCAAACCAGCCCGGTTGACCTTTCTTTCCGGTGTGACCGCGGCGGCCGTCTTCTCGGCCGGCATTTCGCCCACGACCACGGTCACATCGCGCGTGGCGCCCTTCCTCCACACGGTCAGGGTCGCCTTGGTGCCGGGCTTGGTCGCCCCTACCATGCGGGGCAGGTCGATGGATCGCTCCACCTTGCGGCCGTTGAACTTGAGGATGATGTCCGAGGCCTGCAGACCGGCCTTCTCGGCGGGACCGCCGGGTTCCACCTCGGCCACCAGAGCGCCTTCCGGCTTGCCCAGGCCGAAGGATTCGGCCAGATCGGCGGTGACCTCCTGGATCAGCACCCCGATGCGGCCGCGGCTGACCTTGCCACCGCCCTTGAGCTGTTCGACCACGTCCATGGCCACATCGATGGGGATGGCGAAGGACAGGCCCATGTAGCCGCCGGAGCGGGAGATGATCTGGGAGTTCACCCCCACCACCTCACCGCGCATGTTGAACAACGGGCCGCCGGAGTTGCCGGGGTTGACCGCCACATCGGTCTGGATGAAGGGGACGTAGTTCTCCTGCGGCAGGCTCCTGCCCTTGGCCGACACGATGCCGGCAGTGACCGAGTTTTCGAAGCCGAAGGGCGCGCCGATGGCCAGCACCCACTCCCCGACCCTGAGCTTGTCGGGGTCGCCGATCGTCACGCGGGGCAGCCCGGTCGCCTCGATCTTGAGCAGGGCCACATCGGTGCGCTCGTCCGTGCCGACCACCTTGGCGCGGAATTCACGCCGGTCGTGCATACGCACGATGACCTCGTCGGTCTCGTCCACCACATGGGTGTTGGTCAGGATGTAGCCGTCGTCGCTGATGATGAAACCGGAGCCCTGCCCCCGCCTCGGTGGCGTGAAGCGCTGCTCACCCTCGGGTGGCGTGAAGCGCCGGAAGAAATCGAACATCTCCTCAGGCTGGGGCATGCGGCCGCGACGCGACTTGCGCACATCCTGGGTGGTCGTGATGTTGACGACCGCAGAGCTCTGTTTTTCGGCCAGCTGCGTGAAATCGGGCAACGCGGCGGCATGGACCGCGGTCACCGAGACGAAGGCCAGGATCAAACCGGAAAACCACCTTTTCATGATGCACCTCTGACACGATGTTGTTCAAAACTGGAGACGACCGACGCCGCATCAGCCGTGGCCGCAGCCCTGGGCCGAGCGCCGGAGTATCACCGGCGAGCCGGTGACGGGTTGACGTTTGATACGCATGAGCCCAAGCATCAGGCCGAGCAGGCCACCGACGACCGCGGCGCCTTCACCGAAGAACGCCCCGACAACCGCGCCCAGGGTGAGCAAGAGGAGCGGGAGCACGTAGGCCGACACGACGGCCCGCAGAACCACCCCGTCCTCGATACCGATCACCACGTATTCGCCTGGCTTGGCGCAGATGGGATTGTCGACCATGTACTCGGGTTCCCGCGGATACAGCATACGGGCATAGAGACTGGAGCCGCAGCCCCTGCCACCACACGCGCCACAGGAATCGGGCGCCTCCACCCTGACCCAGGCGGTGTCACCCTGCAGACGGACCACACGGGCGGGGGTTTCGACCATGTCAGTTCCGCACGGCCGTCCCGAAGGAACTGACCACCCCCTCGGGGGGCGACGAGCGCAGCGAGGCTGGGGGTCGTTTCATCCTAGCGCTCGGCCAGACTGGTGGCGATGGCCTCCACTGCCGGCCAGGGGGCGTCGCCCAGGACGGTCACCTGCCAGTTGCCGACCTGACGGGTGAGCAGGTTGAGCATGCCCTTGGCGCTCTCGCCCCTGACGGTTTCGACCGGCCTCAGGGCCGGCTCGATGAACAGGGAGATGTGCGTCAGTCCGTCGCTGTAGACCCAGTGCTCCACCTCGTTCGGTCTGTTGGGCAGTTTGCGCTTGACGGCGACCACCCGGGTGTAACCAGGCGGCAACTGCCGCACGCTGACGGGCTCTGCTGCACCCATCCGTGCAGCCTGCTCGACGTTCGGCAAATTCCTGGAATGATTGCGAGCGCGCGGGTTGGCATGGATGCGTACCTCGGTGAAGGCGTATTGCAGCAGGGGCTTGCCCGACTCGTTGACCATCATCGCCTTGAGCGGCAGATGGCTGGTGTTCTCGGCACACAGGACATAACCCCAGCGATAGCTGTCCTTGGGGGTGAGTTGCAGCCAGCGGCAATCCAGGCCCGCCACCCGGTCCATCTCGCCGAGACGAACGGCGTACCAATTCGTCAGTGCCGCGGCGTTCACCGGCAGCAGGTCCGGGAAATGCCGGCTGCTCAGTCGCCTCTCCGTGCGTACCCCGGTGCCATCGGGCACCATGCTCAGCGACTCCCCCTGGCGGCAGACCACCTCCCGCCGGCTACCGTCCAGGCTGGTCAGGAGGCTCTCCTTGAGCGGGCCGGCAGCGCGGTTGACGATGTGCAGGGTCTGCATCACATCGCCATGATTGAACACGAACACGCCCTCGTAAGGCAGACGCCGGGCGCTGTCGGCCATCCTCTGCAACCACAGGGCGGCTTCCTGATTCGGCAGGGGGTCCGAAGCCAGCGCGCTGGCCGTGATGAGTGCAGGCGTGGCAAGACCGGTCAGCCAGCGAACCGCAGGTCTCATCGGCCGCTCTCCAGTCCGACCAGGGTGACCTGACTGAAGCGCATCTCCGGCTGGGCGACCACACCCTGAGAGAAGTCCTGATGCGCATCCAGGTAAGGCATGACATGGCTGGCCTGTATCATGACGGCCTCGGGCTGTGCAGCCATCTGGGCAGGGGCGGTGTGCTGGGGCAGCGCGGTCCAAACCGTCCAGGTCACGGCCGCCACGGCGGCAGCGGCGGCGGTCCAGGCGAGTGGGCGCGCGTATCGTCGGCTCAGCCGTGCCCGTTTCATGGGCGCCAAGAGCGTGGGCTCGGCCGCCAAAGCCGTGCGCAGACGCCGGTCGAGGCCGGGTTGCGCCAGCGCCTCACCGCGCAGGGCGTCACCGATGAGGCAGTATTCGGACCATCGCCGCGTCAGCGTCTGATCCTGACCGATACGCTTCAGGGTCCTGTCGCCCTCCGCATCATCGATCTCGCCGTCCAGCAGAGCGGACAACCACTCCTGTTCGGTATTAGCGGAATTTGTCTGTTCGTGCTGCAACATGATTACCACCTCTGATCCTCGGAAGTACCCAGTATGGGCCTGAGCTTGGCCGCAATCGCCTCGCGGGCGCGGAAGATGCGTGACCTGACCGTGCCGATCGGGCACCCCATGAAATTAGCAATGTCCTCGTAACTCATGCCCTCGATCTCGCGCAGGGTGATGGCCGTGCGCAGCTCCTCGGGCAGGGCCTCCACCGCCTCGTTGACCGCATAGGCGATCTGCTTGGACAGCAGCTGGGCATCGGGCGTGTCGATGTCCGGTGTCGCATGGCGCTCTTCGCCTCCTTCCTCGTCATCACCCACCACATCGCTCACGGTGAGCATGTTGCGGTTGCGCGCGGCCAGGTAGTTCTTGGCCGTGTTCACCGCGATCCGATACAGCCAGGTGTAGAAGGCCGCATCACCGCGAAACTGTGGCAACGCCCGGTAGGCCTTGATGAAGGTTTCCTGGGCGATGTCCTCGACCTCCTCCGGGTTACGGACCAGGCGTGACAGAAGGCGACCGATCTTGCGCCGATATTTCTCCATCAACAGCTCGAAGGCGCGCTTGTCCCCATTCCGTACCCGCTCCACAAGGATCAGGTCGGCATCCCTGTCAGTCATCCCTGAGCATCCTCACAAGCATGTCAGCCCCGGCACGCGGGGCTTCCAAATCCATTGCGAGGCTAGTATAACCGCCCTAACCCACCTGGCAGCCCGAATGACCGCCCACAGTGGGCCTTAGTTCCCATGCCCGCGGGGTCTTTAATGCAACGCTGCGACGTGCTCATCATCGGCTCCGGCCTGGCCGCCACCACGCTGGCCCTGTCCCTCCCCGATCGGCTCAGGGTGATCATGATCACCAAGAAGGTGCCCACCGAGAGCTCCAGCCACTGGGCCCAGGGTGGCATCGCCGCCGTCCATTCCGACGAGGACAGTTTCGAATCCCACGTGCAGGATACCCTGACGGCGGGGGCCGGCCTGTGCAACGACGACACCGTGCGCAGGGTGGTGGAAGAGGCGCCGCGGGCCATCGGCTGGCTGATCTGGCAGGGCGTGCCGTTCGACCGGGAAGGCAACGGCTATCATCTCGGCCGGGAGGGCGGCCACAGCCAACGGCGCATCTTCCATGTCGCCGACGCGACCGGTGCCGCGGTGCAGGACACCCTGCTCAAACGGCTCGCTGCCGCCCCCAACGTCCAGGTGCTGCCATGGCACATCGCCATCGATCTGATCACCGGCCACAAGCTGGGCGTGGATGAGCACAGCGTCTATGGCGCCTACGTCCTGGATACCGCCCGCGGCAGGGTGGAGACCTTCGCCGCCGGCCACACCGTGCTGGCCACCGGCGGCGCCGGCAAGGCCTTCCTCTACACCACCAATCCGGACACGGCCACGGGAGACGGCATCGCCATGGCCTGGCGCGCCGGCTGCCGGGTCGCCAACCTCGAATTCATCCAGTTCCACCCGACCTGTCTTTACCACCCCAAGGCGAAGTCCTTCCTCATCACCGAGGCCATGCGCGGCGAAGGGGCGGTGCTCAGGCTGCCGGACGGCGCCCGCTTCATGCCCGAGCACGACGAGCGGGCGGAGCTCGCGCCGCGCGACATCGTCGCCCGCGCCATCGACTTCGAGATGAAGAAACGCGGCCTGGACTGCGTCTATCTCGACATCACCCACCTGCCCGCCAAGCAGATCATCAGCCACTTCCCTACCATCCATGCGCGTTGCAAAGAGCTGGGCATCGACATCACCACCGAATGGATCCCGGTGGCGCCGGCCGCGCACTACACCTGCGGCGGCGTCGTCGTCGACCGCGACGGGCGCACGCAGCTCGATCACCTCTATGCGATCGGCGAGGTCAGCCACACCGGTCTGCACGGCGCCAACCGGCTGGCCAGCAATTCCCTGCTGGAATGTCTCGTGTATGGCCGCGCGGCCGCGGCCGCCATCGCCGAGGCCGACCCCGCCCCGCAGCGGGCACTGCCCGCCTGGGACGAAAGCCGTGTGACCGATGCCGACGAGGAGATCGTCATCGCCCACAACTGGCACGAGCTGCGCCGCTTCATGTGGGACTACGTCGGCATCGTGCGCACCAGCAAGCGCTTAGAGCGCGCCGCCCACCGCATCCGGCTCCTCACCGAGGAGATCCACGAGTACTACAGCAACTTCCGCGTCACCAACGACCTGCTGGAACTGAGGAACCTGGTGCTCACCGCCGAGCTGATCGTGCGCTGCGCCCTAAGCCGCAAGGAAAGCCGGGGGCTGCACTACTCGCGCGACTACCCGGGCCTGCTGCCCGAGGCGCGGGATACAATGCTTTATCCGGGGGGTGAGGGGTGAGGGGCATGAAGAAGGTGCGCTAACGGACATGGCGACGGCCACCCCAGAGCATGAATGTCGCCGTGTCCGTTCCCTCTCCTTAAGCCCCTCCCCCC
>OGCL01000860.1_pt1 | contig 29209 bp, 23 predicted proteins | sample 1570041 | NCBI WGS metagenome assembly OGCL01 (sample SAMN06266162, study PRJEB24511) | hot springs metagenome | isolation source: Hot spring water | place: South Africa: Limpopo | collected 2015-06-22 | reverse complement strand
CTCGGCACCCACTTCGCGGACCTGGCGCCCGAGTATCCGAGCTTCTCGGTGCTGGTCACCGAATCCAACCGCAAGCAGCTCATCACCAACGCCCTGAAGGCACTCGCAGGCGGCACGCGCACCAAGGACGCCATCGCCATCCTCGATGCGTTGGAGATGCTGGACGGCGATCGCATCGAACCCACGCGCTCCAGGTACGCCCAGGAAGTGCTCAACCAGATGAAAGCCAAAGGCCACGGCCAAGTGCTCAACCGCAGCGAGCTCATCAGCGGCGCCACCGACGTCGAGTACTTTGCACCCGCTCGTTTCCGTCTGGAACCCGACCTGCTCGTGGCGGTGCTGGCCAGCCTGGTCTACTCGGGCGACATCATGCTGGCGATTACCGGCGACAAGATCGACGCCGGCAAGCTGTCGCTCCTGGCCGAACGATCCTTGGACGAGCTGATCCAGTTCAAGCACATCGAACCACCCAAGGAGATCAATGTCGCCGTCCTGCGCGCGCTGTTCGAACTGCTGGGCCTGCCGTCCGGCCTTGTCCAGATGGCGGCCCAAGGCAGGGAGGAGCCGGTCAAGGAACTGCTGGATGCGGTCGCCAAGCAGGTGCAGCGAGTGCTCACGGTCGGCGCCGATCTACAGAACCGCTCGAGCTTCTGGGGCCAGGCTCTGCTGCGCGAAGAAGAGCTGCGCGACAGGCAGCAGCGGCTGGAAGCGCTCAAGGGCTTCCTGGATGGACTGTTGCCCTACAACACCGTCGGCAAGCTCAAGAACCTGCGCATCACCCAGGCCGACATCGATGCCCAGAGGAAGAATCTCGATGTGCTGTCCTCCGTGGAGAAACTGCGCGAGCTGGTGGCCGAGCTGGGCGCCACGGCCGCGTACCTGTCACAGGCCGAAATGGTGCTCGCCGCCGATCACCCCTGGGTGCAGCAGGCACAGGCTGCCCGCAAGGACATTCTCGACAAGCTCGCCGAGGACCACAGTGCGCAGCATGCCGCTGAATACCGCCAGCGCCTGGCGACGTTGAAGAAGGACTACATCACCGCCTACGTGGCGCAACACGGCAAGGCCCGGCTCGGCGTGGCGGAAGACAAGACCAAGTCCGCCCTGCGCCGCGACCCGCGCATGGTGACCCTGCGCGCCTTGGCTGGCATTTCCCTCATGCCCACCGGCCAGCTCACCACATTCGAGGACAAGCTGGACAAACTCAAGAGCTGCGCATCCTTGGTGGAAAGGGAGCTGGAAACAAGCCCGGTCTGCCCACACTGCGGTTTTCGCCCCGCCAACGAGCAGGGCGAGCTGCTGCCGGCGGCCAACGTGCTCAAGGCCTTGGACGACGAGCTCGACCGCCTGGTCCAAAGTTGGCAACAGACGCTGCTCGACAACCTGGACGACCCCATCATCCAAGCCAACTTCGAGCTGCTGAAGGCTACGCAGCGGGACCTGATCAAGGGCTTCCTGGCCGCGAAGGCCCTGCCCGATCCGGTCACGCCCGAGTTCGTCGCGGCCCTGCAGGAGACGCTGTCGGGGCTGGAGAAGATCGTGGTTACCGGCGACGACATCAAGAAGGCGCTGCTCACCGGCGGATCGCCCGCAACACCCGACGACCTGCGCCGCCGCTTCGAGTCCTACCTGAACGAGCGCTGCAAGGGCAAGGACGCGAGCAAGCTGCGCTTCGTGGTGGAGTGAAGTCTATTTCAGGCTTATTGATCCGAAACGAATGAACCTACGCCGCGTTATTCATGCGAAACACGGGCACATGAAACCCCTCCCCCTCGGGGGGGATGGGCCGGGGAGAGGGAAGTCCCGTCGCAGCGGGAAGCCGCTTCGCCCTCTCCCGGCTTCGCCACCCTAGCCAGGAACCTGCCCCCGGTTCCGGGCAAAAAGACAGCTGCGGCACGCTGCGGTGGTCTCTCCCCAAGGGAGAGGGTCGAGTTGGATCGTTTAGGGAAACGCTGAAGAAAGCAGCGAGCGGGATGAAGCGCAAGGCGCACGGAGCACAGCGACCGAGACATATCAGATAGATAGGCGAGGGAGCGAGCACCGCGCAACGCAGCGATTCGCCCGCGCAGCAATTTATTTAGCGTTTCCTTAGGATAAGCCCGGATTGTCCATTAGGCTGTAGGTCGGCCTTCAGGCCGACAAGTCGGGCCGAAGCCCGATCTACAACCCGTTGATATATCAGGAGCCGAAGTCCTAATGGACAATCCGGGATAAGATGACCAGGCTGACTAGTCGGTTTATGGAGGTTTCCATGCGTGAGTGGGCATTGCAAGACGCCAAAGCGCGTCTGAGCGAAGTCGTGCGGCTGGCAATGGAGCACGGACCGCAAGAAATCACCTTGCGCGGTGAGCCGGCGGTGGTGGTGCTATCCGTGGATGACTACCGCCGTTTAGTCCACCCGAGGCCGGGTTTCGCGGAACTCATCCGCAACTCACCCTTGATGGATGTGGACATCGACCTGACTCGCGAGCAATCGATGACACGGGAAGCCGACCTGTGAACGGCGGGGGATTCCTGCTCGACACGAATGTCGTTTCGGAACTGCGCCGCAAACAACCCGAGCCGCGGGTATTGCGATGGTTCGAGCAGGTCAGCGATGACAGGCTGTATCTCAGCGTACTGACGATCGGCGAAATCCGCCGCGGCATCGAGCGCCTGACGGACTCGGCACAGCAACGCCGACTGGCAAACTGGCTGGAAGGCACGCTACTCCCGTGGCTGGGTCCGCAGCTTCTTCCAATCGACCTCGCCGTGGCAGAGCTATGGGGCCGTTTGTGCGCGTCCGCTGGACGTCCGCTCCCCACCATAGACAGCCTGCTCGCCGCCACCGCCAGCCAACACCGGTTGACGCTCGTCACCCGCAATGCCGCGGATTTCGAGTTTGCCGACCTGAAGGTGCTCAACCCATGGACAGATGCCCTCTGAACGAGCACTCCAAAATCGCCGAAGCGACGGTTTCATGCCATGTCGAATGCCTTGGGCAAACCTTGCTTGCCCCCATCCGACGCACCGGTGGTCCAGAGAGGCTCCGGGGTCATGGAGGCTTCCTCGTGGTTGGAAGGTAAGCTGAGCCAACGTCGCCTGCGTGGCGGCGATGCAGGCGCGCCAACTCCCTTGAGGGCAGCGCCTCACCCCAGAGGATTCAATCTTGGCCCGGCAGCGGTGGGACGACACCAAGCAGGACCAGCATGAACCCCGCAAGGGCATATAAGAGAAGATGGGCCATCCAGCCTAGCACGAGCCCGATAAGAAAGCCGATGATGGCATAGCCCAGCCTTGCCTTGGGAATGGCGCCCGAGACGGCATTGGCCCCCACCCACACCGAATACAGCCACAGAAGATGTGTCAACAGATCAGGCGCCCCTAGCGCCGCCAGTCCCGTGCCAAGGACACCGGCCATCAGCCATGACGCCGCCACCAGGTTAAAGAGACTTCCTTGCCCGTCCCAGCGCCGGCCAAGCTTCAGCCACAAAGCGAGCATGCCAAGGGTGATGAGGAAAGCGACCCAGGTTGTCAACGGCCCCATGACGAGGTTCAGCCACAAAGGCGGCGCGGACATATCGGGCGGCGCAGTGCGCAAGTCCGGATCAAGGCCACGCAGCAGGCCGATGAGCGAAATGGCCAGCACAGATTGCCAGCGCGGGAAATCAAAACGCGAGACGGGGAGTTTTCGCAGGATGAAAAGGGAAAGGGCGGGGGGGATCATTTGGTCTAGGGAAACGCAGAACAAATTGCCGCGGAGACGAATCGCCGCGTTGGGCGGTGCTCGATAGACCTGGTTACTTCCAGCGTACCACCGATAAGGCGGAAGTCGGGGTTGCGAGGTTAATTGATCTCGCTGGTCCAAGAAAACGCTGAATAAATGGCTGCGCGGGCGAATCGCTGCGTTGCGCGGTGCTCGTTCCCTCGCCTATCTGCTTGATATGTCTCGGTCGCTGCGCTCCGTGCGCCTTGCGCTTCATCCCGCTCACTGCTTTCTTCAGCGTTTCCCTAAGCAGCATCGCCAGCACGCCGGCGACGCCAGCGCTTCAGCTCACTTGAGGGCGGCGCCCGCTCAGGCGGCGCGCAGTGCGTCGACGATCTCGAGCCGCGCGGCGCGGAGCGCGGGCAGGAAGCCGCCGAGGAGGCCCATGACGACGGCGAACAGCAGCGATTGCGCAGCGATGGCCGGCGTCAGGTGAAAGCCAAAGGCGAGCTGCGAAAACGAGGTGAAGTTCAGCGTCGACACGGTGAACGCTTGCAAGGTGGAGGCTGCGGCGAGCCCGACCGCGCCGCCAACCAGGGCGAGCAGCACGGATTCGCCCAGAAACGCGGTAAGGATCGCACCGCGCCGAAAGCCAAGCGCGCGCAGCGTTCCGATTTCTGCCGTGCGGTTGGCGACGGCGGCGTACATGGTGATGGCGGCGCCGATGACGGCGCCGAGCGAAAAGATGACGGAAAGAGAGAGGCCAAGTACGTTCAGAAAGGTCGACAGCGCACGGCTCTGTTCCTCGTAGAACGAGGGCTCGACGCGGACGTCGAGTTTGAGGCGGATGTCGCGGTCGATGTCGGCTTTCAGTTCGTCGTGGCGACCGCGCTCGATCAGCCGTGCGATGACGCTGGAGTAGGCCACCCGGCGAAAGGCCTGTCCCATCTGCTCGACGTCACCCCAGGCCTCGGAGTCGAAGGCGGTGGCACCGGCATCGAATACGCCCACCACCCGCCAGTCGCGACCGGCGAAGCGGGTGACTTCGCCCAGCCCCATGCCGGTGAACTCGCGCGCCACGCTGCGGCCGACGACGATCTCATTGGCGCCCGGCTGGAACCAGCGGCCCTCGCTCAGGCGCACGTCGGGGCGCAGCGCGATGCCGGAGCGGGCGAGGCCGCGCGTGACGATGTTTTGCGGCTTGCTGTCGCCACGCTTTGGCTTGCCGATCAGAACGACGATCTCCTTCGATACGAGCGGACGTCCTTGCGCATCGCGCGCAATCGCCGGATGCACTTCGATCAGCGCGGCCTGTTCGCGCGCGACACCGCTCTGGATTTCGGTCTGCACGCCCTGACGAAGAAAGATGACGTTGTCCGGGCTGCCGGTGCCGGCGAGCGTCCGGCGCAGTCCGGCATCCAGCATCAGCACGGCCGCAAACACGAAGACGACGAGTGCCATCCCGAGTGCGGTGAGCAGCGTGGTGAGCCGTCGCACCCAGAGATTGCGGGCAATGTAGGCGAGCGGCAGTTTCATGCGGCGCGAATGCTCAGGCGACGTGGCGAAGGCCGTCGACGATGCGGATGCGCGCCGAGCGGACGGCGGGCGCCAGCGCGGCCAACAGCCCGACGATCAGCATTGCAGCGAACTGCCACAGCACGGTTTCAGCAGTGACGCGCACGACCGGGAAGGCGGTGCCGACCGCGCCGCGAAAGGCGTCGATGACCGGAAAGGTCAGACCGATGCCAAACAGCGCGCCCAGGAGGGTGAGCGCAAGGGATTCGCCAACGATCAGGGCGGCGACGAAACCGGGGGAGAAGCCGAGCGCCTTGAGGGTGGCGTATTCGCTCGTGCGCTCGCGCGCGGACATCGCCATGGTGTTGGCGACGACGGCGAGGATGATGACGATGACGACGAAGGACACCAGCCGGATGGCGTTGACGATGGTTTCCGACTGGGCGACGAAGCCAAGCTGAAAGGCCTTTTCCGTCTCGCTTAGGGTCTCGGCGATCGAGTTGCTGAACTCGCTGTCGATCGCTTGGGAAATCTCGGCTGCGCGCTGGCCGTCGGCGATGCCGACGACGAACACGCCGGTTCGGTCGGCGGCGCGCGGAAAGCGTTCGCGCATCGTTTCGTTGAGAAACTCCCAGTGGAAGTACATCTGGCGCGTGATGGTGGTGTCGTCGCGACCGTCGTAGATGCCGCGGACGGTGAACTCCCAGTTGCCGCCGTAGATCGTGCCCTTGAGCGGGATCGTATCGCCGACTTTCCAGCCGTACTGTTCGGAGAGCTGGCGACCTATCAGCGCGCCCCTGCGGTCGCGCAGCATCGCGCGCATCTGCTCCTCCGGCACGAGGAACTCGGGAAAGAGGGCGAAATACTCCGGTACCGACACCGCGAACTGCGGAAAGAAGTTGCGCGGTTCGCGATAAATGCCGCCGAACCAGGTACTCATCGCAACCGCGCTGACGCCGTCGATTGCACGGATGCGGTCCTTGTAGAAGATGGGCAGTGTGAAGGTCAGCGAGATGGCGTTTCGCGTGATGAGCCGGTTCGCCGAGGCCATGTTGGCGCCGGCGTACCAGGCATCGACGACGGTACGCAGCATGCCGAAGGCGATGACCGCGATGGTGAGGCCAAGCAGGGTCAGCGCGGTGCGCAGACGCGCCCGCAGCAGATTGCGCAGGATCAGGGCGAGCGTCACCGCAGCACCTCGGTGCCAAGCAGTTCGCCCTTTTCCAGGTGGGTCACCCGACGGGCCGCGCGTACCGCCCCCGGGTCGTGCGTGACCATGACGATGGTTTTGCCGAGGTCGTCGTTCAACTGGCGCAACAGCGCGAGCACGTCCTCCGCGCTCTTCTTGTCGAGGTCGCCCGTCGGCTCGTCGGCGACGATCAGGGTCGGGTCGGCGATGATCGCCCGCGCGATCGCCACCCGCTGCTGCTGGCCGCCGGAGAGCTCGTTTGGGTAGTGGTCCATGCGCTCTGCCAGGCCAACCAGCCGCAGCGCCAGTTCGACCCGCTCTCGCCGCTCGTTTCGCGCGAGGTCGGTCAGCAGGAGCGGCAGTTCGACGTTGCCGAATGCGGTCAGCACCGGCATCAGGTTGTAGAACTGGAACACGAACCCGACGTTGGTTGCGCGCCAGTCGGCCAGTTCACGTTCGCCGAGCGCGGCGATGTCGACCCCACCGACGCAGAGCGTGCCGGCGGAGGGCTTGTCGATGCCAGCGATCAGGTTGAGCAGGGTGGACTTGCCCGAGCCGGAAGGTCCCATCAGCGCGATGAAATCGCCTTCGGGAATGTCGAGGTTGACGTCGTGCAGCACAGGGACGATCTGTTCGCCGCGCAGGTAGTGTTTGGCCACGTTGCGCAGCGATATCAGGGGCGGCCTCGCCGCGGTTGGGGCGGTCGCGGTCGTCATCGCGCCGGCTACTTGCGGTCAGCCTGCCGGATCGGTTGACCGTCGCGCAGCGAAGGCGGCGGTCTCAGTACGATGCGGTCACCGCTCGCAAGACCGTCGACTGCAACGAGATCCCCGAGTTCGCGTCCCCTGACGAGGCTCACGCGGCGCGCGGTATCGCCGTCGGCCTTGAAAGCCACCGTCTGCCCGTTCTCTTCACGCAGGCTTTCCTTTCGCACGGCGGTGACCGGCTTGCGATCCTCTGCCGCCGGTGCGCGCGAGAGGAAGGCCACGCGGGCGCTCATGTCGGGCAGGATGCGCGGATCGCGTTCGTCGAAGCCGATCTTGACGAGGACGGTGGCCTTGGAGCGATCGACCACTGGCACGATGCGCGATACGCGACCGAGCAGCCGTGCCTCCGGCAAGGCATCCAAAGCGATCTCGACCGGCGCGCCGACGGCGATGCGGCCGATGGAGGCCTCGGCCACGTCGACCTCGACCTCGAGCGTCGAGAGATCGGCCATCGTGACCACGGCGCCCTGCGTGCCGGCCGCGGAGGAAAACGGCGTGATGATGTCGCCGACATTGGCGTTCTTGGTGAGGATCACGCCGTCGAAGGGCGCGCGGATCACCGTCTGGTCGACCGAGATCTCCGCCGAGCGCACCTGCGCCGCCGACACACCAATCGCCGCCTCGAGGCTTGCAATGGTGGCCCGGGCACGGGCCAGTCGGCTCTCGGCAGCATCGAGGACGGCCTGGGAAACGAACCCGCGGCTGAACAGATCCTGCTGGCGGCGGAGGTTGAGTTCGGCATCGGCAAGCTCGGCCTTGCCCTGCGCAAGGTTCGCTCGTGCGGCTGCATTGGCAGCCGTGGCCTGCTCACGCGCAGCCTTCACGTCGAGAGCCTCCAGCCGGGCAATGACTTCGCCCGCCTTGACTGGACTGCCTTCCTGAACACCGAGGTACTGCAGGCGTCCGGTGGCCTTTGCCGACACCGAGGCCTTGCGCGCGGCCGTGACGCGTCCGGTGGCGTTCAGCAGTGTGAAGGCCTGCGTCGGATAGGTCGTCGTGACGGTCGTCAACTCGACGGCGAGCGGTGCCTTTTGCAACCGCAGCCAGGCAAACCCGACGCCGGCCAGCAGCACCAGCAGCAAAAGACCCCAGCGCAAAAGACGTCGCCGACGCCGCCGGGCAGGGCTGACGGTAGGATGCGATTTGTCGAGCGCCAGGCGAGAGAGGTCGGCGTTGGTCACGGCTCAAAACTTCAAGCGTTTGAACAGGGGCTCCGGCAGCAGGCGGATCGCGATCATGATCGGCCACCAGAAGGCGGGCAGATAGGCTACGTTGCGACGACGCGTCATCGCTTGGTCGATGCCGCCGGCAATTCGTTCCGCGCTCGCCCACAAGGGGCCCTTGCGCTTGACGTGGGCCGTCATCGGTGTATCGATGAATCCCGGTTTGACCGTCAGCACGTGGACGCCGCGATCGCGCATGCGGGCGCGCAATCCGGAGCAGAACTGACTGAGCCCCGCCTTGGCCGCGCCATAGGCATGGTTGCTGTAGCGGCCGCGGTCGCCAGCGACGGAGGAGATGACGGCCAGCACGCCGCCACCTGCCTGGGCCATCGCGCCGGCAAGGCCCTGCGCCCACAGGCAGGCCGAGGTCATGTTGACGGTCAGTTCCTCGGCGAGATGGGCGAGGTCACGCTCGGCACGCGCCGAATCGGTCAGGCTGCCGTGCGCGACCAGCGCGCGGGTCGGCGGCGCGGGAAGCTCGGCGAGCAGGGTGGCGATCGCATGCGGGCTGGCCAGAGCGAGCGCATGCGCGCTGACATGGGCGGCACCACGGATGCGCGCATCGGCGGCGATCGGTGCCAGCCGCCCGGCGTCGCGGCCGATGAGTGTCAGGCGGTGACCGCGTGCGGCCTCGATCCGAATGAACGCCTGTGCGACGGCCGAGGTCGCACCGACGACGATCACGTGCTCCATGGCTAGGGATTATCGGAGCGGACAGCAGATCGCAGTCTGCGGTAGAGCGTTCGCTCGCTGATGTTTAGGCGGGCAGCGAGTGCGCGGCGGGTGCCGGCCCATTCCGCAGAGAGCCTGGCAATGGCGGCATCGTCCAGATTTGTGTCGTGGCGCAAGAGCGAAGCGACATGGGGGGCGGATACGCCACCGAGCGTGAGCGCCTGTTCGATGACCGAATGATCGATCAGCGGCTCGTCGGTCAGTAGTGTTGCGCGCTCGAGAATGTTGCGCAGCTCCCGGATATTGCCAGGGAAGGGATGATCGGCAAGTCGTGCCAAGGCGGCGGACGTGAGGCGTTTTACCCGGCCGCCGGAGGTGCGGCGAAGCAGTGCATCGACCAGCTCGGGTAGGTCCTCGCGCCGCTCGCGCAGAGCCGGTAGACGGATCGGGAAGACCGAAATACGGTGGTAGAGGTCTTCGCGGAATCGGCCTTCCCGGACGAGTCTCATAAGATCATGATGGGTGGCCGCGACAAAACGCAAGTCGCTTTTCCTCGGTTCGGTCGAGCCGACGCGACGGAACGTGCCGGTCTCGATCAGCCTGAGCAGCTTCACCTGCATCTCGAGCGGTATGTCGCCGATCTCGTCGAGGAACAACGTGCCGCCGTCAGCGACTTCGGCGAGTCCCGGCTTGGCAGACAGCGCCCCGGTGAAGGCGCCCTTCTGATGGCCGAACAGTTCGCTTTCGAACAGCGAGCCGGTCAGCGATGCGCAGTCGAGCACGACGAACGGGCGATGGTTGCGCGCGCTGGCCTGGTGGATCGCGCGCGCCGCAAGCTCCTTGCCAGTGCCCGATTCGCCGGTGAGCAGGACAGAGGCGCGCGAGGGACCCACGCGAGCGATCAGATCCAGCGTTAGCAGGAAGGGCTTCGAGCGACCCACCATCTCACTTCTGTCGGATCCGTCGCGCGTTGATAACGGCTCGATGCGCTCGACGAAGAAGCGCCGACCGGAGGATGCGATGGGCGTCAGATCGATCTGCACGTAGGTTTCGCCGTGCGCCCCGTGATGTCGGTGGAGTACGTGCTCACGCTGACCGGAGAGCCGTGCCCGCGCCAGCGGACAAGTCTCGCCAGCCTGGTCGCAGGGAACGTTGTAGCCGTGCGAGACGGCGTGGCAGTGTTTGCCCACGACCGCTGTCGTCCCGGAGAAGGCTCGCCGGTAAGCGGCATTGGCACTGACGATCCGGTAGTCCTCGTTGATTAGGATGTGCGGATCGGACAGCGTATCCAGAAAGGCCGCGAGTTCGGGTGGGGCGGCGTTTTCATCGTGCGTCATGGCTACTTGCGGGGCGATCAAACAAGCGCCTGTTTGGTCAATTCGAACTGCCAACTGGCAGAAAATTCTGCCATGACCATGTCAGAGCGGCTTCAAGCGGATGCCGGCGAGCGTCCGTGATCTCAACGAGGAGGCCGCAATACATTGAATCCACGGACGTCTCTCGCGGGACGTGGGCGTGGCATGGAACTTGATCTAAGTCAGTTCGTGGTTCTGTCATGAGAAGGTCTCACCGTGACACTCCTACTCCGCCCATCCGTCTCTCCCCATTCGTCTGTACCAGTTCCTGTCGATCAAGCCGTCGCGCCGTACTTCGCCCCGATGGTCGCGGGCGTCGAGACACGCCTTCGGCCTCTCGGCGTCGACCGGCGATTCGAGGCCGGCGCGACGCTCTTCAAATCGGGCGAGCCATTCCAATCCCTGTTCCTGCTGCGGGCCGGCACTGTCAAGCGCACAATCCTGCATGTCGACGGCCGCGAGCAGGTACTCGGCTTCGCTCTTTCGGGCGATTTGCTCGGTCTAGCCTCGCTCGGCTCCGATCGCTATCAGGCCACTGCCACGGCGATCGAATTCTGTGTGGCCACAGAGATCGAAGCCGGCGCGCTGGAGCGCGCCGCCGAAGCGGACATCCACTTGCATCGCTTCTTGCTGGCGGAGATGGGCGGCGCATTGCGCGAGCGGCACAGTCGAATGGTCACGCTTGGGGCCATCACCGCCGAAGAGCGCGTTGCGGCTTTTTTGCTCGACCTTGGGCAGCGTTTCCGTGAGCGTGGATTCTCCGGGGAGCGCTTTCTGCTCAAAATGACCCGGACCGAGATCGGAGCTTTGCTGGGTTTGACGCTGGAGACGGTCAGCCGCGTGCTGTCGCGTCTTCGGCAGAGAGGCCTGATCCGGCTCGAGCGTCGCGAAGTGGTGCTCTGCGATTTGCCTGGACTACGCCGTTTGGCGGGCGGCGGCCTGGCGTCGCGTCTCAACTGAGGCGTGTGACCCGCCGCCAGAACGATGAGGAGACGGCCGGATCGCGTAGCGCCTCCAGACGTTCCCAGTTCGGGTAGCCGGCGCAGAACGTCGTGCCCTTCATCCGAGCGTCTTTGGCGGGATACAGACGCCCGCCAGCGGCGACAACCAGCGCATCGGCTGCATCCAGCACCGCATGCACCCGAGCATCGGGCGCCGGGATGTCGAGCGCAACGGTCGTCCCCGCGAGCGGGAACGACAGCAGGCCAGGCGAACGCACCGAACCAAAGCGCTTGATGACGGCGAGATAGCTTGCCAGTCCTTCACGGCGAAAGAGCGCAAGGATGGCCTCGATCGTCGTCTCTGCCTGCGGCCGCGGCACGACGAGCTGATATTGCAGGAAGCCGTTGCGACCATAGAGGCGGTTCCAGTTCGCGAGGGCATCCAGTGGCCAGAAGAACGGATACGGCGATACCTGGCGTCGATGCGCAGTGGCCGCCTGTTGGGCGCGGTAATACAGAGCGTTGAAGGCGCGCGCCGTCATGCGGCCGAGCAGGATCGACGGCAAGCCGACGGGGGGAATGCGACGCGGCGCGGGCGGGCGGGCGGGTGCGTCGCCTGCGCTGGCCGCATGACGACCGCGGAAGAAGACGCCGCGCAGACGCTTGTCGAGCGTGTCGATCCATCCAACGGTGTAGGGCCAGTCTGCGCTTGCGTCCTCGAGCGCGTGGTAGCCGGCGATACCCTCGAAGAGTTGTGTTTCCTGTTCGATCCAGGGGCCAGGGATGCGCTCAAGACGAACACTCACCGTTTCGATCAGTCCGGTGAGACCGAGGCCGCCGACGGTGGCTGCGAAGAGCGGATCGCCGGGCGACAGGTCGAACGGTCCGGCGCAGTCCGAGCGGCGAAGCCGCAAGCCCTTGACATGGCAGCCGAAGGTGCCGGCGCTGCCGTGGTTCTTGCCGTGCACGTCATTGGCGACGGCGCCGCCCAGGGTCACGAAGCGTGTGCCAGGAACCACCGGCAGGAACCAGCCGCGCGGCAGGAACACTGCCGTGATGTCGGCAATGCTGGCACCGGCTTCGGCCGTCAAAATCCCGCTGGCGGCATCGAAGGCGAGCAACCGGTCATGGCGGTAGGTGTGCAGCAACGCGCCGCCGTCGTTGATGCACACGTCGCCGTAACTGCGACCGAGCCCGCGTGGAAGCCACGGGGTGGCAGGCGCAGCAGGCGCATCGGCGGCCGCATCGAAGAAGTAGTGATGGTGACGCGGTCGGAAGCCGCGCCCCCACGGCTGATCGAGCGAGAGCGGGCCCATGACCGTAATTCTGAACCGGGCTGCGCGTGTCTGCCTGCCTGCGCGCGGCGCCTTGCCGGGACATCAGCCGTGCAGCGTCGGACGCCTGGGCAGAGTGTGCCGACACTTCGGAAACATCTCGCAGCCCCAGAACGTCGCTCCGCCAAGCTTCCCGCCGCGTTCGATCATCTTGGCGCCGCAGACCCCGCATGTTGGCCGCCACCACTCCCCTTCGGTGGCGACCTGGAGCAGTGCCTTGCGCTGTTCTGGCGTACGCCGACCGATCAGCTCCAACAGCTGATCGGTGCCGATCAGGTGGATGCCTTGCTGGCGGGCATGCGCGATGGCCTCATTGGTGAACTCGGCCGTGGTCACCAGCTGGGCGCGTTTGAGGCTGTTTTCCCGCATCGCTTCGGCGAGCGCCTGGATCTTCTCGACGCCTATCGGCTGTTCCCGCCAATGGCGGCAATGGACCACGCCGACCGGTGTGTCAGGGTCGTCTCGGGCAGCAAGCCAGATGTCTACGCCGCCACCGACGCCACGTGGCTTCAACCGCGTTGCGAAGCCGGCCTGCGCATAGAACGCTTCGACGACCGCTTCGAAGCGTTGCCAGTCGAGATGCTCGAACAGCGCCTTCGACCACTCGAGCGGCGCGAACGGCGGTGGAACATATACCGACGACTTCGCCGGTTGCGCCTTTGCCCGGCGACTCAGTCCGCGAACGGTTTCATAGAAGCGGCGGACGTAGTCGGTATCGGTGGCCAGGCGCGGCCCGCGTCGTACCTCGTGTCGCGCCCATAGCCACATCGCCGCTCCGGTCAGGGCGATCGCAGCTCCAGGCCAGACCAGCCACGAGATATAGGATCCGAAGGCGCTACCGCCCAGCACGCCCAGGCCGGCAAGCCCGCATCCGCTTGCGAGCACCTGGAGGCCCGCCCGCATGCGTCCGGATCCCGTGTGTACGCCGGTGGCTTCTCGCTGACCGGCTGGACGATCTGCTGTGCGCATACCGCAGGAATCGACTGAGGAGGCGTAGGATAAATTGTTGCGCGGGTAAATTGCTGCGCTCCGCGCGCCCTGCGCTTCATTCCGCTCGCTGCTTTCTTCAGGGTTTCCTTGGCTGACGGTCTACTCCACCGTGACACTCTTGGCGAGGTTGCGCGGTTTGTCCACGTCCGTGCCGCGTGCGATGGCGGTGTGATAGGCGAGGAGCTGGAGCGGCACCACGTGCAAGATCGGCGACAGCACTCCGTAATGCTCCGGCAGTCGTATCACGCGGACGCCCTCGCTTGGCGCAACGCGGCTGTCGGCATCGGCGAACACAAAGAGCTCGCCGCCGCGGGCGCGTACCTCTTGCATGTTGCTCGCGAGCTTCTCGATCAGCGCGTCGTTGGGTGCAACCACGACCACCGGCATGGCTGAGGTCACCAAGGCGAGCGGTCCGTGCTTCAGTTCGCCAGCCGGATAGGCTTCGGCGTGGATGTAGCTTATCTCCTTCAGCTTCAGTGCGCCTTCGAGTGCGATTGGGTAATGCAGCCCGCGACCCAGGAAGAGCGCATGCTCCTTGCCTGCGAACTCCTCGGCCCAGGCAATGATGTGCGTCTCCTGCGCGAGCACGCTCGACAGTGCCGCCGGTAGGTGGCGCAGCGCACGCAGGTGACGCGCCTCTTCCGTCGCATCCAGCCGGCCGCGCAGTTTCGCGAGCGTGAGCGTCAGCAGGAAGAGTGCGGCCAACTGGGTCGTGAAGGCCTTCGTCGAGGCCACCCCGATCTCGGCGCCGGCCCGAGTGATGTAGGCCAGCCGACATTCGCGCACGAGTGCGCTCGTCGCCACGTTGCAGATGGCGAGCGTGTGCGGTTGGCCGAGCGCCTGTGCATGCCTGAGCGCCGCCAGGGTGTCAGCGGTTTCCCCCGACTGCGAGATCGCGACCACGAGCGTGCGCGGATCTGGCACGCTGTCACGATAACGGTACTCGCTCGCCACCTCGACGGTCGCCGGGATGCGGGTGATCGACTCGATCCAGTGACGCGCGGTCAGGCCGCTGTAGTAGCTGGTTCCGCACGCAAGGATCAGGATCCTGTCGACTTCTGCGAACACATCCTCTGCCTGCGGGCCGAACAATGCCGGAACCACGCCCTCGACCCCCTCCAGGGTGTCGGCGAGGGCGCGCGGCTGTTCGAAGATCTCCTTCTGCATGAAATGGCGATACGGCCCCAGCTCGACGGCGCCCGCCTGGATCTGGACCACCTGTGCCGGCCGCTCGTCATCGCGCATTCGTCGCCCGCTGCCATCGACGATGGTCACGCCGTCGCGCCGAACATCCACCACGTCGCCCTCGGCGAGATAGACGATGCGATCGGTCACGCCGGCGAGCGCCATGGCGTCCGAGGCAAGAAAGTTCTCCCCGACGCCCAGTCCAACGACGAGCGGTGAGCCAGCGCGGGCTCCGACCACGCGCTCCGGCTCGTCGCGACAGATGACGGCGATGGCGTAGGCCCCTTCGAGACGGCCCACCGCCAGCTGCACGGCTGCGAAGAGATCACCGGCGTAGTAGTGATGGATCAGGTGGGCGATCACCTCGGTGTCGGTCTGGCTCTCGATGCCGTAGCCGAGCCCGCGCAGTTCGTCGCGCAGCGCTTCGTGGTTCTCGATGATGCCGTTGTGCACGAGCGCGATCCGGTCGCCCGAAAAGTGCGGATGCGCGTTTGCAACCGCTGGCGCGCCGTGCGTGGCCCAGCGGGTGTGGGCAATCCCCGTCCCGGCGGCAAAGCCGCCGGCAGCAACCTCGGTCTCCAGGTCGTTCACCCGGCTGACCGTCCGCGCCCGCGCGAGACGGCCATCGCGATGCACGGCGATGCCGCATGAGTCATAGCCGCGGTATTCGAGCCGCCGGAGGCCCTCGATCAGGATCGGGGTGATATCGCGCGGGGCGACCGCGCCGACGATGCCACACATGCGGGTTCCATTTGCTGTTGCAGGAGGAACCTATTGTCGTCGAGGAGACGAAGGGACACGCTGAAGAGAGCGGCGCGCAACCCAGCAAACCGCCCGCGCAGCAATTCATTCGGCGAGGCCGTTCAAGAACCACCTGTGAAAACAGGTCCCGCCATCGAGATGTGGTCCGGGGAAGTCATACAGCCCGCGGTTGGCGTTCCAGCAGCCCCGGCAGACCCATTTCAGGTGCTTTCGGGTGCCGCAAGGCGGGCATTTTCGACCTTCTCGCCGCTCGCATGAGCTTCTCGGGTGCGATGCTCGGGCGGCCGCCCTCGATGTCGGACTCGTACATGGCCGAGAACTTCGCCTCCATTGTCGCCAGCGCCTGGCTCACCCAGGTCCTGATCGGCCGCAGCGGATGGTTCTGCGGCACGAACTACTCCAGCCGTACCGTGGTGAACAGGCTCTCGTTGTAGCTGTTGGCTCCTCGCATCGGCGGCTAACCTCTCGTCGATCGATCAGCCAATTCTCGCCTGCGTGGCTCATGGCGTCGATCGGTATTTCAATGGCCTGTTAAGGACGTTGGCGCCACCGCGATGGGTGCCCGTAGGTTCTACGTTGTGCGGGAGGTCGTGCTACCTACCGGCGAGTTCGCCAAGTTTGCGGAGGACTTCTCGAGGCCCAAGAATAGCTAAGGGGCACGGGAGGCGTAGCAGCGCGCGGGCACCTGCGCGTGGAAGTTTCTGCCGCTGGTCGCCCGTACCTATTCGTGGACCCCGGACGGGTTCCTGACTGCATGGTACGTTGCGCGCCTGGACAAATGACCCGCCCCTTCTCAGGGCGATCGTTGCCAGGCAGCAAGAAACGTCCGCGCAGATACGGCTCAGCGAGAGAGCGCGGACACGGTCTGAGAGATGTCCTGCTGTCGCACGAATACTCCGTGCGCCCGCTGTGGAGAGCCGCCCGGCATTCGGATCAACATATCTCCAATGCCGAGCAAGTCTTCAGCACCCCGTTCATCCAAGATAATGTTTGACTCGCTCCCCTTCTGGACGGTCAAGGCAACTCGCCCAGGAATGTTGCTTCTGATAAGGCCAGAGAACGTAACGGAGTCAGGCCTCTGGGTCGCCAGAACTAGATGTATCCCGGCCGCGCGAGCCTTTTGGGCGAGCCGCTCGATCAGTTGTTCGATGGCTTCATCCCGCATAACGAGATCGGCCATCTCTTCAATGAACACCACGATGAAAGGTATAGGTTGCCCCTTTTGTCGAGCCTCAGCGATGTTTGCGACTCCGAGACGGCTGAACAACGCATATCGAGCGTCCATCTCAGTCACTAGTTCTGTCAACATCTCGCGCGCTTGCGGTACCTCGGTTGCGATCTCCCCTCTGTAAATTAAGGGCAACCTTGCATAGGCCGAGAACTCAACTTGCTTTGGATCAATGAGCGCCAGCTGAAGCGTCTCCGGCCGATGACGCAGTAGCAGCGACAAAATGAAGGAGTGCAGGCACACGCTCTTGCCTGAGCCGGTAGTACCGGCCACCAGAAGGTGTGGTAGCGCAGCGAGATCGAAGCTAACGTCTTCTCCGGTCACCGAGACCCCTGCATACAACGCAAGCTGATTGAGGTCGTGGCCGCTGGACGCCCAGTCCCGCAAACGAAGGAATTCGACTTGCCTCCAAGTGTTGCGGGGACGAGGCAGGTCAATGAAGACGGTCTTCGGTTCGTCTCCGTTGGAGACGGTTGCGGCAGATGAACCGAGATTTAGGGCCAACCCAAGTTGGGACGTGCTGCGATTGAGTTTGCCAAGGTCGGCCAGGTTCATTAGGAGCACTCGATACCGCGTCAGCCGCGGGCCCTGGATCGAGTCCTTCACCTGGACTCGGATGCCTAGCTCTTCGAGAGCCTTCACCAGTTGCGCGGATACATCAACCACCTCGCCAGCCTTTCCATTTTCAGGCTCGTCCCCTGCCTGCCCGGCTGACTTCACTTGCGCGAAGTCCGGCATATCGGAACGCCGAACAAGCGTTTCGATGAACCTGTCGTAGTCCTGTTCGCTGTTGGTCCAGTCGGCCCAAAGAGCCAATGCACCGCGGTGCCAATGAGATCGAATCGCGACGCGCAGCGCGTCCATCGAATCGATGTGCGGACCACCCGTCGACAGGGCATGAGAAACAAGCAGGCCTACCCAAGCGCCTATGTTCTCAGGTGAAAAGAGCGAGACCGCGGGGATGTCTTGTCCTTTGGAGTCGATCTGTCCGTCGTTCAGTTTGCCAAGCGCGAGTGAGCGCCCAATGGCGAGCCGGGCTACCTGGGCCTTCGTATCCAAGCCCAGGTGCTGGCGCAACTGATCCGTGTAGCGATCGGCCTCACCGCTAGTACGGTAGCGCAGGCTCAGCACTTGTTGAACATCCAAGTCGCTCATCTGACCGCTCCAAAATACTCGCCGGGCTTCACAGTGGTGCGACCGATGCCGTCTCCAACATCGAGGTGCTCCAGCAAGAAGGTCGCCCCAACGTTCTCGTGGATTGAAGCGTAGAAATCGGCGTCGATTTCCTTGTCTTGGGAAAGCAAGATGACCTGTCGGTTCGGATCTCCGGTCCAGAACTTGAAAATGTTTTGCCGGTGCTTGCTATCTAGTCGACCAAGAGGAGTATCCACAACCATCGGTGCGCGGACACCCGACACCTCCGCGAGGCCGGCAATAAGGGCGGTGGCAAAGACCTGGTTTTCACCGGCCGAGCGGTCGAAAACAATCTCCTTGCCGGTCTTCCCAAGAATACGAGTGGTGCCGTCGTTATCGATTTCGATCTTGGCAACTTGATCCTTGTGAGCAAGTTGGCTGTACACCTTCGTCATCGCACTTGCAAGCGCCTTGACCTTAAGCGGGAACAGTTGAGGAACAACCTCATCGATCACAGAACGAACCCGTTCAGACTTATTCAGCAGACTCCGAACTGGGCTGGTTTCGTCGAGTCGCTTCTTCTCTTGAAGATACCGAGCCTTAGTGTTTGAGACTCGGACTTCAAGGCCGACAACCTCGCGATCCCCCTCACGAATGTGGTTTTCGAGATTGTCGATCTCCTCGGTAACCCGCTTCATGCTGTTGCGCAGGTGCGTAAGAGTACCGTCGCGGTCGATCCCTTCGACTCTCGATATTTTTCGCCCCAGTTCATCAATCTGTTCGGAGAGGTGACGCTGCTTGGCAAGCAGATCGTGAATGTCCTGTTGCCCGACGGATATCGAGTCAAGGAAGGTCAGGGCACGTTCGCGCAACGCTTCATGAAGGTACCCATGAACGACGGTTTCCGCGCAATTCGACGGCGGAGGATGGAACAGCGAGGCCCAGGCAGACTCAATACGTGCTTTGATAGCAGCAACTTGTGCTTCCGTCAGAGCCGGTGAGATTTCGGGCGCGTCACTACCAAGGAACGCCTTTTCAAACTTGTCGCGCTTGGGCTGAAGGGCTCGACATTCAGCCTGCCACTCAGCCAAGGCAATCTCTCGCTGGACCTGTTGCTTGAACTCAGCAAGCAGACTCCGAGGCATCAGATGGAACGGCAACTTCTCAGCCAGAATCCGCTCAAGCTGCTTATGTACGTCCCGCTGTGCACTACGAAGACCCTCGCGCTCTTCAACGAGATCCTTGACTGTCGCGATGTCGCCGCCCCCACCGCCGGCCGCCGTAATGCGCTCGATATACGACTCCCGTTCGGCGCGCAGCTGCCGCAACCGGTCATTGCTTTCCTGGGCATCCTTTTGAAGCGCAGTCAACCGCTCTTCGTCAGCAGTAAGGTTCTCTAACAGGCGAGCAATGTTCTCCTCGTCGACGCTCGAAACGGCTACGCGACGCTGCGCCTCGAAGTCTCGCAGACGCTCTGCGAGTTGCCGTAGCAGCACCACACCAAGCAAACCTTCCAGACCCTGCTTGACCTGCTCGATGCGAGCCTGATCCGCAAGCTTCTTCACTTCTTCACCATCGAAGAAGAAGAAAGGAGCAATGTGTGCTGGAAGGAACTGATCATTGAGCAGGTCGGACAGCAGAAACTGGTTCTTGCCGTCCTTCCGCGGCGCACTGGGTACTCCACGCTGGATTTCGTAGACAACCGCTTCCTCTTCGCGAGTCCAAGTACCAGTCGAAGGCTTGAAGTACCAACGTCGGCGGATGTCAAACCCCTTCGTCCTGGTCTTGTTGATCACGACGCGAACAAGCATTGACGCATCAACCCCGTCCCGTTTCGCCTCTCCGTTGAACGCGCGCTCGAGAAAAGTCGGGTAGCCCTTGATTTCATCTGTCTTGAGGCCTGCCCTCGCAAGATGGATAACAGCGTCTTTTCCATAGAGGCACAGATACAGCGCTTCCAGGATGGAAGTCTTGCCGTACCCGTTCATTCCCCCGATCAGAACGATGTTCTCGCCATTTCTTGGTTCAGGGAACTCGAACTCGCCGCGCCGGTAGCTCTTGAAGTTCGTCAGCTCAATCTTTGAGATCCACAAGGCGCTGCCTCCCGATTAATCCATGCGGCCCAGGATTTCTTCAAATCGCCCGAATATCCCGTGGGCGCGCTCCTGATGCTGGCGCTCCCTCTGGAGAGCCACTAGATCAGTCAGAACGTCGATTGGCACACCATGCCGTTCGCAGACCTTCATCAAACGCGCATGTGCTTCTTCGTCCGCCCAAAGCGGCAGGTCAGCGACCCCGGTCTCCTCGATCATCAATTCAGACATTTGCTAGTCCCTCCTCTTGCTGCAGCTCAAGCGACCAAATCTTGTGTATGAGATCGACCTCGTTGGTAGTGATCAGCGTCCCGCCAAACTCTGTTTGCGTCGCAAGCAGCCGTTCCAAGATTTCCCGACGAGCCTGTATGGTGAAGGGCCCGGGTATGTGCTTACCCGACGCATCGAAGGTAAGACGTCCATTACGGCGGACCGCGCTCCGACGCGTGGGGTCATTGCGAATGTCCAAGAGCCAATTCCTGAAGTTAACGAGTGGCTTGTAGGCATGTTTTCCAGAATCGATGAAGCCCTGCAGACTCTTGTCCTTCTCAACCACCGTGCAGGTCCAACAACCAAAGCGACTGTTCTTTGTGCCGCATCCAGGCGCCTCGTCTTTACTGAGGACGACGGGGCACTCCCCGCCCTCCGCATCCCGATACAGTTGGAAGAGCTTGCTGTGAGTCCCACCCCAGGGGGCCGGAAAGCTGCCTAGGATTTCCCAAACGTCGTCCGTGCTTAAGTCGACGATTGGGCGAAAGATGTAGGCTCTCGTAATGCTCGAATGCTCATTGAGGTTCGAGCCCCGCAAGTTTTCGTACTTGTCAACGGTCATCATTCGCCGGATGCTTTCCGACCGCCGCACACCGAGTACAACGATCGCCGCCCCATACTTCGAGACGTTGTCTTTGATGTAGCCGCTTGTGGGCAGGATCTTCAACCGATCCGTACACCATCGCAACTGCGAGTTAGGACTCGGATAGCCCTTTCCGATAAGCAGCACCCAGAAAGTGTGCTCCAACTGGGGCTTCGTACGAGCGACCGTGATCGGCAGGTCCAAACTGTCGACGGCGTCTTCGATGAGCGCAGACACGTCATCAAGGTGCGCCATAACCAAGGGGCTCTCTACCATCGTATCGTTGGACACGATGTGAACGGGGCGAAGGCGTTGCGACGGAGGGATTGAGGCGAGCGCCTCGAAGACCGCGTGCGCGACAACTGTCGAGTCTTTGCCGCCCGAAAAGCCCACGATCCAAGGATATGCCTGAGTAGTAGACAGGTACTCATCCCTGACGTGTTGGACGATTTCCTTCCATCGTTCTTGAATGGGACGTTCCGCTTGTTCTGCCACCAGTGCTCTTCCGTCTTGGCTGAAGCGTCCGCCAAAGGACCGAAGCGGACCTTCGCTCCCCTCTACACAGCGGACGCTCCGGCAAAATATTTAAGATCGAATATTTTCGATGGTAGCACGACTGATCGTGTTAGCGATATGGGCAAAGAACGCCTACGCTCATCTTTGCCCATCGCGTCCCCGGGATGTCGCGCGGGCGGCGCAACCTTAGGGAAACGCTAAATAAATTGCTGCGCGGGCGAATTGCTGCGTTGCGCGGTGCTCGCTCCCTCGCCTAACTCATTGTTATGTATCGGTCGCTGCGCTCGGTGCGCCTTGCGCTTCATCCCGCTCGCTGCTTTTTCAGCGTTTCCTTAGAGATGCTCGCCGACGCGGACGACCTTCAGCGCGTTGGTGCCGCCGCTCTTGCCCATCGGTTCGCCACAGGTCAGCACCAGAAGGTCGCCACGACCGACCGCGCCCGCTTCTTCGAGCGCGCGCTCGGCAGCGAGAAGCGCGGTCTCGCGATCGTTATCGGCTTTGACGAGGATGGGGCGCACGCCGCGATAGAGCGCGGCACGGCGCGCGGCGCTGACCTCCGGCGTCAGCGCATACACGGGCACGCCGCTATCGTGCCGACTCATCCACAGGGCCGTCGAACCCGATTGCGACAACGCCGCGATGGCACGGGCGCGCAGGTGGAAGGCGGTGAACAGGGCCGACATGGCGATCGCCTGGTCGATCCGCACGAATTGCTGGTTGATGAAGTCTCGGTCCAGCTCGTGCGCCATCGAGCGTTCGGCGGCGAGGGCGACGGCAGCCATTTCGCGCACCGTCTCGACCGGGTAGCGGCCGACCGCCGATTCGGCTGACAGCATGACCGCGTCGGTGCCGTCGAGGACGGCATTGGCGACGTCACTGACCTCGGCGCGGGTCGGAATAGGCGAGGTGATCATGCTTTCCATCATCTGCGTGGCCGTGATCACCAAGCGGTTCTGGTCGCGCGCACGTTGGATCATCCGCTTCTGCAATGCCGGCACGGCGGCGTTGCCGACTTCGACGGCGAGGTCACCCCGCGCGACCATGATGCCGTCGCTCGCGTTGATGATGGCATCGAGCGTCTCGGGCACGATGGCCTCGGCGCGCTCGATCTTTGCGATCAGCCTTGCCTCGCCGCCCGCGGCGGCGAGCACGGTGCGGGCCGTCTGCATGTCGGCCGCGCTCTTGGGAAAGGAGACCGCCAGGTAGTCGCAGCCGATCTCTACCGCAGTCTTCACGTCGGCCAGATCCTTGGCGGTGAGTGCAGGCGCCGTCAGGCCGCCGCCGACCTTGTTGATGCCCTTGTTGTTCGACAACTCGCCACCCACCAGCACCCGCGTGATGACGCGGGAACCTTCGATTGCCTCGACCCGCACGCTGAGCAAGCCGTCTGCCAACACCAGCGTATCCCCTGGGACCACATCGCCCGGAAGCTGCTTGTAGTCGAGGCTGGCCACCTCAGCGGTCGACACCGGCGCCTTGCTGTCGAGCGAAGCATCGAGAACGAAACGCGCGCCCGCATCCAAGTGAACGCGTCCATCAACGAACTTGCCGACCCGTATCTTCGGCCCCTGGAGGTCGCCCATGATCGCCACCTCCACGCCAACGCGCCGCGCTGCCTCACGCACCGCACGCGCCCGGGCAGCGTGTTCTTCGGCGCTGCCGTGCGAGAAGTTCAGGCGAAACACATCCGCCCCGGCGCGGATCATCGCTTCGATGATCTCGACCGATTCGCTTGCGGGGCCGATGGTGGCGACGATCTTGGTGGCTTTCACTGGACTGGGTAATGATGTCGATGAGCGCAGTGTAGGCGCTGTAGTTGACGGTTGTTGTACGGCGCGCCGAGACAGCACTATCTTGTCAGCCGTGCGGGCGCGAACGGGTACGCGCGCTCTTGGCGTAATGCGCAACAAGCGTCGAACGAAAGGCTTCTGCGGCGGCCGATAGTGTCTTGCCGGTACGCTGGATGACATACCACTGCCGCAGCAGGGGAAAGCCACTGACGGGGACGATGGTCAAGCGTCCGGCGCTCACCTCCAATTCCACCGACTGCGCCGAGACGACGCCAAGTCCGAGTCCCGCCTGCACCGCCTGCTTGACGGCCTCAACCGTCGGCAGCTCGGCAGCGATGCGGGGTTCGATCGAATGCGACGACAGATGCCGCAGCAAAGCGGCGCGGGTGCCGCTGCCGGGTTCGCGCAGCACGAAGGGCTCGAGGGCGAGCTCAGCCAGTCCGACCCGCTTGCGGCCGGACAGTGCATGCTCGGGCGCTGCGATGACCACCAGCGGATTGTCGAGAAAGGGCTCGGCCGTGCAGGCCACACCGTCCGGTGGCTGACCGGCGATGGCGAGATCGATGGCGTTGTCGTTCAGTCGATCAAACACGACCTGCCGGTTGCCGACCACGAGTTCGACGGCGAGCGACGGATGGCGTCGGCGGAAGGCCGCGATCGCCTGCGGCACGAAGTAGTTGGCCGTGGCCACGACGGCCAGCCGCACGCGGCCACGTTGCATGCCGCGCCGCGCACGCATGGCCGACAGCAGCTCCTCCATTTCTGCCTGCACCCGGCGGGCGTGCATCCACAGCTCCTCGCCGGCCTCGGTCACCTCGAGGCGTTTGCCAACCTGTTCGATCAGCTTGAGGCCGATCTGACCTTCGAGCTGTTTGAGCTGCATCGATACGGCCGGCTGGGTCAGATGCAGCGCCTCGGCAGCGCGCGACACCGAGCGGTGATGCGCGACGCGATCGAAGACCTGCAGATGGCGCAATGTGACGTGCATGCTGAACCATAAGACACGCTGATGCTACGGTAATTTTATTTGACTTTCCTTGATGATGGGTGCCCGTTAATGTTCGTGCCGAATCACGCGATTCCGGGCACAACCTTCGGCAGTGACCGTCGGCCACGGGCTCGCGCATCACCCGACCCATGGGTGTCGGGGTTCCTCATCCAACGCGACGAAACGAGCAACAAGCCAGGAGCGCACCGTGTCGAAGAACACTTACCAGGCTGGTGTAAAGGACTACGCCAAAACCTACTGGACCCCCGACTACATTCCTCTGGACACCGACCTCCTGGCGGTGTTCAAGGTCGTTCCGCAGGCCGGTGTGCCGCGTGAAGAGGCGGCGGCAGCGGTGGCTGCCGAGTCTTCGACCGGCACCTGGACGACGGTGTGGACCGACCTGCTGACCGACCTCGACTACTACAAGGGTCGCGCCTATCGCATCGAGTCGGTGCCGGGCGACGCCAATGCGTTCTACGCTTTCATCGCCTATCCGCTCGACCTTTTCGAAGAAGGTTCGGTGGTGAACGTGTTGACCTCGCTGGTTGGCAACGTGTTCGGCTTCAAGGCGGTGCGCAGCTTGCGGCTCGAAGACATCCGCTTCCCGCTCGCCTACGTCAAGACCTGCGGCGGCCCGCCGAACGGCATACAGATGGAGCGCGACCGCCTCAACAAGTATGGGCGCGCGCTGCTCGGTTGCACGATCAAGCCGAAGCTCGGCCTGTCGGCCAAGAACTACGGCCGTGCCGTCTACGAGTGCCTGCGCGGCGGTCTCGACTTCACCAAGGACGACGAAAACATCAACAGCCAGCCCTTCATGCGCTGGCAGCACCGCTTCGAGTTCGTCATGGAGGCCGTCAAGAAGGCGGAGGCCGAGACGGGCGAGCGCAAGGGGCACTATCTGAACGTGACGGCGCCTACGCCGGAGGAGATGTACAAGCGGGCCGAATTCGCCAAGCAGCTCGGCGCGCCGATCATCATGCACGACTTCCTGACGGCAGGTTTCACCGCCAACACGGGTCTTGCCAACTGGTGCCGCGAGAACGGCATGCTGCTGCACATCCACCGCGCTATGCATGCAGTCATCGACCGCAATCCGATGCACGGCATCCATTTCCGCGTACTGACCAAGTGCCTGCGCCTGTCCGGCGGCGATCACCTGCACTCGGGCACGGTCGTCGGCAAGCTGGAGGGAGACCGCGAGGCCACGCTCGGCTGGGTCGACCTGATGCGCGAACCCTTCGTCCCCGAGAACCGCAAGCGCGGCATCTTCTTCGATCAGGACTGGGGTGCAATGCCGGGTGTGATGCCAGTCGCATCCGGCGGTATCCATGTGTGGCACATGCCGGCGCTGACGGCCATCTTCGGCGACGATGCCTGCTTCCAGTTCGGCGGCGGCACGCTCGGCCACCCCTGGGGCAACGCCGCCGGTGCGCACGCCAACCGCGTCGCCCTCGAAGCCTGCGTGGAAGCCCGCAATCAGGGACGCCAGGTCGAGCGCGAAGGTCGTGAGATCCTGACCGAGGCCGCGAAGCACTCGCCGGAACTCGCCATTGCCATGGAGACGTGGAAGGAGATCAAGTTCGAGTTCGACGTCGTCGACAAGCTCGACGTCGCGCGCTGAGCCGATCCACGTCCCCACTGAACCAACTGAGAAACAACGGAGAAAACCATGGCTGAGATGATGGCTTACAAACCGACCGAGCGTCGCGGCGAGACGTTCTCCTACCTGCCGCCCATGACCCCCGAGCGCCTGCGTCGCCAGGTCGCCTATCTGCTCGCGCAGGGCTGGAATCCGGCCATCGAGCACACCGAGCCGGAGAAATCGTTCTCGAGCTTCTGGTATCTGTGGAAGCTGCCGTTCTTCGGCGAAAAGTCGGTCGAGCGCGTGATGCAGGAGCTCGAGGCCTGTCATCGCGCCAACCCCGGGCACCATGTTCGCCTGATCGGCTACGACAACTACGCCCAGTCGCAGGGAACGGCGTTCATCGTCTACCGCGCGCCGATGCGCTGATTGCATTCCACAGCACTCACCCGCCCGCCATCCCGTAGAGGAATCCGTCGTGTCAGACAGTCAGTTCTCCGAAGGCCGCCGTGCAGCACTCGAACGCCGGCGTGCGCTCGCTCAGGGTAAAGCCGGTTTGCCACCCACGCGGGAGCGCACGCGCACGTCGGTCGTGATGACGGCGCCGGCCGCGAGTACGACTAGCCAAGCCGCGATGCCCGCGGCCGCTCCGGCACAGGTTGCTGCCTCTGCTGCGGAAGCTCCGCCGCGCAGCGCCACGACTGCAGGTGGCTTCGCAAGCGAACTCACCGGCCGACTGATGTCGATGCTTCGCCGCCGTCAGCAAAGCGGCGGCAAGACGGCACTGGCTGCGTCGGCGCAGGCGGTCGCGGCTTCGACCAGCGGCGACGGCCACCTCCCCGCGGCGGCTTCATCTCGCTCGGTTGCCGTGACAGACTTCGCAACGGCCCCGGTTCGTGGTCATGAACTCGCCCGGCAAATGCGTACACGGCGCGCCATGGAAAAGGCCGCCAGCCAGCAGCCTGCGCGGCCGGCGCGCCGCGGCAAGCTCGACTACGCGCCAAAGGTCGTCGTCGACACCACGGCCATCGGCATCAAGGTGACAGGCCTGAAATACACCGATGCTGCCAAGGTCACCGGCGCCGATGAAGGTCTCGGCAAGCCCGTCTCGGGCACCCAGTACATCTCGCCGCGCGATGCGGCTTCGCGCCCTCCGGCCGCGAAAGTGGGGCTTGCGACCACGCCGGGTGGGCGCACCGTCTCCGGTACGCTGGTCCGGTCGCGCGTGTCGATCACCGGCGATGAGGCCGGCGACGGTGTTCGCATCACCGGCAATGCCGAGGGTTCGACCGATGCCGACGTGACGCCGCGCGAGGCCGCAGCCTTTGATGGCGTTGCCCAGTTCGCCCGCCAGGCCAATCCGCACGGGCACACCGTCTTTGGTACCAATCTAGGCCGCTCGTTGCAGATCGCCGGCTCCCGTCTGCGTGAACGCGCGCGGCCGATCGAAACGACCGAGCGTGGGCTGGCGATCACCGGCAGTGCGGTCGGCCGTAGCGCACGCGTGACCGGAGATGAGCCCGGCGCCTGTCGCGTCATCACCGGCGACCAGTACCTCGCACCTGCTGCGCGCCAGGCCGAATGCGGCGGGCAGGGCGGCGGCTCGGCTTCCGCGGGGCGTGACGACTCCCACGACCGGCGCGACCCGGTGACCGGTGCCAAGGTCACCGTCTCCTCCACCTGGGGTGGGGCACGGATCACCGGCGGCTCGGTCGAACACGATCCCGCCGTCACCGGGGACGAGCCCGGCAGCTGCCGCATCATCACCGGCACGCCCTATCAAGGTCCTAATACGCTCTACGGATGGTGTGACCCTGCGACGGCCAGCGAGGGCGACGCGCGTTGCGCTCCCCGCGAGGCGAAGGTCAGTGTCACCGGCGACCTGCCGCTCGACGGTGGTGCTGTTACGGGAACCGCGCGCGGCGCGGAACGCGACATCACAGGCACCCCGTACTATCAGCCCTTGCAGGCCGCTGCCGTCACGAAGGATCGCGTCGCAGCAGTGGCGGCTAGCTTCAGCATTCGCACGCCGCAGCGCGAGTCGCACCTGCGCAATCGGATCGATCCTCTCGCCGAGGCGACGGCGGCAAGCCGTATCACCGGAACGTTTGCGCATGGCGTCGGCAAGATCACAGGCAACGTCGAGTTCGGTTTTGCGCCACGGCGTGCGCCGGACGACCGCGAAAAACTTCCGCGCGTCTCCGGCGAAGGCAGCACCAAGTCGGCCCGAGTCACCGGCGATGCCTGGGAAAGCAGCGACCGGGTGACAGGTACCGAAGGCTATATCGCCCAGGAGCGCAATCCGAGTGAGCGAGGCGGCAAGGCCGAAACGTTCGCTGGCTCGCGCTTCTTCAAGGGTAAAGCCCGGCACGAAGACCCGCGCCAGATCGTCACAGGCATGGTTGGCTGGTCGCCGAAGTCGGCCGCCAAGGTCACCCTTTCGGGCGGCGCCCAAGGCTAAAACGGCGGAGCTGAACGGGCATGTTTTCCCCCTCGCGCACCTCACGCAGCGCAGGCGTCAACCGCCCCGAGCGCGCGCGTGCGTTTCCGGTGGAAGCGCAGCGCTGGGTCGACGCCCGCTCATCGCTGGCCGCAGTGACGGCATGGCCGTCGGGGGAGACGTCCAACACGAGGCCCAGCGAGGGGTGGAGCGCAGCCGCGCAGGGTCCGCATCCACTTGCCGAGGCGGCGCTCGAGCGTGCGCTCGAGGATCGCCGTGTGCGCATTCAACAGGCGTTCGAGCAAGTTGGCAGTCGGTTGGAAAGGCTCGCTCATGAGGCCATCCACGCCGCCAGCAATGCGCCGGCGCTGGCGTCGATCGCAGCGGACTTTGGGCTCGAATTCGACATCGAACCGCCGCCATTTCATTGGGCTCGACCTCTGCCGTGGGGTGAAATCCATGCGCACGCCGTTCTTTCAGTGTTCGCCCGCCTTGCGGCCGACCTCAAGGCGATCGCCGAGCTTCGCCACACCGACGGCGAATCGGTCGAGACCTTGGTTCAGCGCTTCGGCTTTCATGCGATCGACATTGCTCCTTGCGCCGACGGTCGCCTTGCCGGACTGACCGAGCATATTCTGCGTCTGCCGCCAGGTATCGTCACCGCGCGCCGCTCTTACGCAGGCGCCATGTTCGATGTTGAGGAGGCGATCGCTGCCTGGTGCGCCGTCGAGATCGAGCGCCGTCGTCGCGCTGACGAAAGCGCCCGACGCCTCCGCTTCCTGAAGATTGGCGTCTACCATCTGAGCAGCAGTCGCCCGACGCATGAAGGCTGCGCAGCGCACGGCAGCGACGATCGCCGTGCGATCAGCGCGCTGATCGAGCGTCTGGACGACCTGCGCGCCGCCATCGAAACCTTGCACGGCGAAACGATCGCCGTGCTGCTCGTCGGCGTGGATACCGA
>OGCL01000859.1_pt1 | contig 29238 bp, 23 predicted proteins | sample 1570041 | NCBI WGS metagenome assembly OGCL01 (sample SAMN06266162, study PRJEB24511) | hot springs metagenome | isolation source: Hot spring water | place: South Africa: Limpopo | collected 2015-06-22 | reverse complement strand
CATCATGGGGCTTAGCTCTATAATTTAGACACTTCTCTCTATCCTCATTTTTCTCTCAAAAAAGTGAACTGCTCCCTGTGTATTCCTTTTCCCATTTGACCTTGCAGGAGTTTTTGACGGCTCGGTATATTGCCCAGAGTTCCGAACGGATTGAAAACCTGGTGACCCAGCATCTCCATGATGAGCGATGGCGGGAGGTGTTTATCTTAGTTGCGGGGAGTTTGGATAGTGCCGATGTTTTAATTTCGTTGATGGAAAAGGAGGCGAAAAAATGCTTAAATCCCAAGCTAATTCGCTTGCTTAATTGGGCCAATCAAAGTACACTAAATTCAGAAAGTGATTACAAGCCTGCGGCCAAAAGAATCGCTGCCCTCGCCCGCAAATTGCAGGAAGTGAAAATTTTTAAACCTCAGATTAATTTTAAACGATTGATCGCAAATTTGCAAGATCTTCAGTCAGAAATCCCTCCCGAAGATGCGCTGAAAAATATCCGAATTGCCTTCATCGAAAGGATCACCCAACTGTGGTGGGAAACCTTACAGATTGATCCCGATTGGCTGACATTAACTGAGGCAGAAAGCACGGCTCTTAATGATTATCTGAAGGCGCATCAACTGATTTTTGAATGCAAAAAAGCGGCTGTGCGGATATCACGGCGCACCTGGGAGGCCCTGGAAGAACGGATGTTTTTAGTTGAACCCGATAGGATAGATTGACAACTATCCGCCACTGCCCCGTTCGCGTAGCGTCTCCGTAGGAGAATCGCATGAGTCCCCTGCATCCCCTCTTCACCCGCCTGACCCAAACCCTCAGCCAGATCGTCTTGGGTCAAGCCGACGTTGCCCAGCAACTCCTGATCGCCCTGCTTGCCGGCGGCCACGCGATCGTGGAAGGCGTTCCCGGCACCGGCAAAACCCTGATCGTCAAAGTCCTCGCCCGACTGATCCAGGCAGACTTCCGGCGGATTCAACTCACCCCAGACATCCTCCCCTCCGATATCGTCGGGACCAACGTCTTTGACCTCAACACCCGCGAATTCTCCCTCAAACAGGGACCCGTCTTCACCCAGATCCTCCTCGCCGACGAAATCAACCGCACCCCGCCCAAAACCCAAGCCGCCCTCCTGGAAGCAATGGAAGAACAACAGGTCACCCTCGACGGCAACAGTTGGCCCCTGTCGGACCTGTTCTATGTCATCGCCACCCAAAACCCCCTGGAATTCGAGGGCACCTATCCCCTCCCCGAAGCCCAACTCGATCGCTTCCTCTTCAAAATCACCGTAGACTACCCTGCCCCCGCCGCTGAAAAGCAAATGCTGCTCAACACCCAGCAAGGCTTCCAGGCCAAACGGGCCATGCTCGATCGCCTCACCCCGATCGCCACCGTCACCCAGGTGCTACAAGCCCGCCAGGAAGTGCAAGCGATCGCCGTCCAAGAGCCGATCCTCGACTACCTGCTGGCGATCGTCCACCGCAGTCGACAACACCCCGACCTGATCCTCGGCGCTTCCCCACGGGCTGCTGTCCTCTGGCTCCAGGCCAGTCAGGCCCACGCCTGGATCAACGGGCGGGATTACGTCACCCCCGACGACATCAAAGCCGTCGCCCCCGCCCTCCTGCAACATCGGCTGATCCTCAAACCCGAAGCCCAACTCGATGGCATCGCGATCGTCGCCGTCATTCGCAGCCTGCTCAACCAAGTCGCCGTTCCCCGATGATCCCCACCCGCCGCACCTACCTGCTCCTCACCCTCGCCCTGGCGATCGCCCTCAGCCTGCACTACAGCGGCCTCCCCGCGTATCCGATCGGGACCCTCCTGGGAGCCATCAACCTCGCGATCGTCGCCCTGATGGGCCGCGATTGTGCCCAAGCCCAACGCCAGCGGGTGCGCGTACAGAGATCGCCCATCCCCCGCCTCGCGATCGGGCGCGACAACCCCATCTCCCTAACCGTCCAGGCAGGCTCCCAGGGCGCAGTCGTCCAGATCTACGACACCTATCCCCAGGACTTCGGCGGGACCACCATGCCCCTCCGCCTGACCCTCGCCGCCAACCAAACCCAAACCCTCACCTACACCGTCCGCCCCCACCAGCGCGGGGAATATACCTGGGGCGATCTGCACATACGCCAACGCGGCCCCTGGCAACTCACCTGGCAGGATTGGCGCATCCCCACCCCCCAAACCGCCTTGGTCTATCCCGATCTGATGGGATTACGGGAACTGTCGATCCGGCTCACCTTGCAAGCCAGCGGCGCAATCCGACGGGCACGCCAACGGGGCCTGGGCACCGAATTTGCCGAACTGCGGGACTATGTTGCTGGGGATGATCCCCGCTTACTGGACTGGAAAGCAACCGCACGGCGCGGCTCCCCCCTGGTGCGGGTCCTGGAAACCGAGCAAGAGCAAACCCTGATTGTGTTACTCGATCGCGGACGCTTGATGACCGCCCGTGTCCAGGGACTCAGCCGCTTTGACTGGGGCCTGAACGCTACCCTCTCCCTTGCCCTTGCCGGTCTACACCGGGGCGATCGCGTCGGCGTGGGGGTTTTTGATCAACGCTTGACCCTGTGGGTGCCGCCGGAACGGGGCCAAAACCACCTCTCCCATCTGTTAGAGCGCTTGACCCCCCTGCAACCCGACTTGCTCGAACCCGATTATGTGGGAGCCGTCACCACCCTGGTCCGCCAACAGCCGCGACGGGCCTTGGTCGTTGTGATCACCGAGATCATCGATGGGACCGCCTCCGCCGAATTACTGGCCGCCTTGGGCCACCTCACCCCCCGTTATCTGCCCTTTTGCGTCACCCTGCGCGATCCCGGCGTTGATACCGTGGCCACTGGGATCGGGAAGGGTCGGGCGGCAAACAGAGCCAGAGATGACCTCGATCGTGCCTATACCCGTGCCGTCGCCCTTGATGTCTTGGCCCAGCGCCAAGTCGCCTTTGCCCAACTCCGACAGCAAGGGGTCCTGGTATTGGATGCCCCCGCCGATCGGGTCAGTGCCCAGTTGGTCGATCGTTACCTACGCCTGAAAGCCCGCAACCAGCTTTAAGCCAAGCTTGAACCAGTGGTCGCTTTCAGGGCGATCGGGCATACTAAACACCGTCCCCCGCTGAGCATGAAGCCGCCATGTCCACTGCCTTTATTGCACAAGTCATCGCCCTGACCAACCAGGAACGGGCCAAAGCGGGCCTCAGTCCCCTCGTCCCCGACTCGCGATTGATCAACGCCGCCACCGCCCACAGCGAAGACATGGCCTTGAAAGACTACTTCAGCCATACGGGCCTGGATGGTTCCTCATTTAATAATCGGGCGACCGCCTTTGGGTTTAATGGAGCCGCAGCGGAGAATATTGGGGCCGGGTATGCCACCCCCGAAGCCGTTGTGAGCGGTTGGATGGACAGCCCTAACCATCGCCAGAATATCCTCAACCCTAGCCTGCAAAGTATTGGGGTGGGCTATTTCTTCCTCGCCAATGACACCGGCAACGTCAACTTCCGCCATTACTGGGTACAGGTTTTTGGCCGCACTGCTGGGGATAATATTATTCCCAATGGGACAAGTCTAGGGAGTGGCAGCAATGCCGGTAATCCCGACTCCGGCAATCCCAATTCCGGCAATACCGACTCCGGCAATACCAATTCTGGCAATCCGGGCAAAGAATTTGTGGGCACGGATGGCGACGACCAACTGTTTGGCACCAGTGATAACGACACCTTAGTGGGTGGGGGGGGGAATGACTGGTTGCAGGGTCGCCAGGGGAACGATCGCGTGTTAGGGGAAGCCGGGAACGACACCCTGCGCGGTGGCAAAGGCAACGATTCTCTGAGCGGGGGCGATGGAGATGATTGGCTGTATGGCGATCGGGACAACGATACCGTCATTGGTGGCACTGGGGATGATACCCTCTACGGCGGCAAAGGCAATGATTCCCTCGTCGGTGATGCGGGCGATGATGTATTAGTCGGTGACCTAGGCCGGGATACCTTAATCGGGGGGCCAGGTCGAGATATCTATGTGCTGGGTGGGGATACGTTCGATGTTGTCTTTTACAACGATCGGGAGGACTTTTTGCAATTGCCAACGGGCCTGACGTTTGCCGACCTAACGATTCGGCAGGGATTTGATGAATTTGTCCAGGACAATCAAATCGAGACCCTCATCACTAACCGGAATACGGGCCAATTGATCGCCGTTCTGCCGGGAATTGAGGCTAGTTTCATTGGGCCGGAGGATTTTATCTAGATTTATCGAAGACTCGGCTCTCTCAGGGGCAGGCAGGATGCCTACCCCACAACTATTTGACGATCGCGTTGCTCGACCCAAGAAAATCGCTGGGTGTTGGGTCTCGCTAACTCGACACCAACCGACGATCGGCCATTGTTTTGCGATACGCCTTTGGCGTCGCGAAGCTATCGATGATGACAGCTTGCCGTCTACGATCGCGTTTTCTCGGCCCAGACGCGGGTGGGCAGGCCCCAAACGTAGATGAAGCCTTCAGCGGCCTTGTGATCGAAAACATCATCCGCCCCGTAGGTCGCCAGATCGGGGCTGTAGAGGGAATTGTCAGACCGACGACCGACGATCGTCGCCTGTCCCTTGAACAGCTTCACCCGTACCGTGCCCGTGACCCGTTGCTGGGTTTGCTGAATGAAGGCATCGATCGCCGCCTTGAGGGGGCTATACCACAGGCCGTTGTAGACCAGTTGGCCGTAGGTTTCCTCCAGATTGCGCTTGTAGTGGCTCACATCGGCGGTGAGGGTTAAGCTTTCCAGATCGCGGTGGGCGTGGATCAGCACCAGCAAACCAGGGGTTTCATAGATTTCCCGCGATTTAATCCCCACCAGACGGTTTTCGATCATGTCAATGCGCCCAACCCCATGTTCCCCCGCGACTTGATTGACACGGGTCACTAGGGCCACTGGATCGAGCCGTTCCCCATCAATGCGGGTGGGAATCCCCTGCTCAAAGCCAATTTCCAGATAGGCCGGGGTATCGGGCGTATCAGCGATCGCCTTGGTGAGCAAATAAATCTCTTCCGGTGCTTCAAACCAGGGATCTTCCAGGGGACCGGCTTCGATGCTGCGACCAAGGAGGTTGCGATCGATGCTATAGGGCGAGGATTTCTTGACCGGAGCGCTGATGCCGTACTGCTCACCGTAAGCAATGGTTTGCTCCCGGCTCATGCCCCACTCCCGCGCCGGGGCCAATACCTTGAGTTTGGGATTCAGGGCCGCGATCGCCACATCAAAGCGCACCTGGTCATTGCCTTTGCCCGTGCAGCCGTGGGCAACTGCGTCGGCTCCATACTGTTCAGCCGCTTCGACCAGCAGTTTTGCAATCAGGGGACGGGCGAGGGCCGTGGACAGAGGATAGCGATTTTCGTAGAGGGCATTGGCCTGGATCGCCGGGAAAGCATAGTCCTGGATGAAACTGGCGGTGGCATCCGCAATCAGGGATTGATCAGCCCCGGATTTGAGGGCTTTCTCACGAATAGGTTCTAGTTCATCCCCCTGGCCCAGATCGGCGGCGAGGGTGATCACTTCTTTGACCCCCCACTCGTGCTTGAGGTAGGGAATGCAAACGGAGGTGTCTACCCCACCAGAGTAGGCCAGTACAACTTTTTCGGCGCGACCCATGAATCTTTTCCCCCTTACCGGGAATACTGCGTGAACAACGATCCCCTATTATCCGACCATTGGCAAAAAATTTTGTTCATGAAGCGTGTATTCGTAAATTTTCGTAAATTAATATCAATCGTAATATCCATTAGCCATCTCCTGAGTCTGGGTACGGGAGGTCGCGGTCAGGATTGCGCCGGTTGTTCCGGGCTGAGACCCAACGCTGAGGTCCACCGCTTGGGTGGGGTTGATCGCCGATCGGGTCGGCTGAGGCCCAGTTGATTCGCTGGCCGTTCATTCGCTGGCAATAATATGCAGATCAATATGCGGCAGCGATCGCATTAACCGTTGAACGATTGAGCCTTTGAAGAATAAATACCAGGGTGATCGGCGGGTTTCACCGACGACGATTTGGGTAATATGATGGGCTGTGGCGACGCTGATAATCGAGGCAACCACATCATCAGCCTCAAGCCGGACAAATTCGCCACCAAACTCTTCACATAGGTGTTTACAAGTTTCAATATGTAACGCTTCTGCCTTCGAGAGAAACCGGTTGGGTTCAGAGACAAACAGGACAAATAATTTACCATTCATCTGATTCACCAGTCGCGCCCCACGACGCAAGAGGTGCATGGACTTGGGATAGGTGGAAACACACACAAGCACCCGTTCTTGAATCGTACAGTAGTTATTAGGATTATCATCCCGACCTTCCTCTTCGACATTATCAGCCACCTCCCGCAGCGCCAGTTCCCGCAAGGCGATCAGGTTGCGTCGCTTAAAAAAGTTTTGGGTCGCTTGCTCAATTTTTGCAGGGGCATAAATCTTGCCATCTTCGAGCCGTTCCTGGAGGGTTTCGGGCGTAACATCCACCACAACCACCTCATCGGCTTCATCCAGCAGGCGATCGGGCACTCGCTCACGGACAATCACCCCGGAGATTTTATAAACCAGATCATTCAGGCTTTCCAAATGTTGAATATTGAGGGTTGAATAAACATCAATACCCGCATTGAGAACTAACTCGACATCTTGATAGCGCTTCTGGCGTTCTGACCCCGGTACATTGGTATGGGCTAGCTCATCAATTAACACCAACTGGGGGTGACGGGCGATGATTGCTTCCGTATCCATTTCTGGGAGCGATCGCCCATGCCAGGGGACTGTTTTCAAGGGGACTTTCTCCAGGCCGATCGCCTTTTGGGCGGTTTCCTCCCGCCCGTGGGTTTCCAATAACCCAATCACCACGTCAATTCCTTCTTGGCGCAGTTGATGGCCCTCCTCTAGCATCCGAAAGGTTTTGCCGACCCCCGGAGCCATGCCAATAAAAATCTTATGCTTACCGCGACGGCTAGGCTGGGCAGGGGCGGTGGCTGTCCGGTTAGCAGCCTCAAATTCCTCGGCGTTGATCATGGAAATTTAGTGGATGGAATTGAGTCAATCTCAGGGGCAGGCAGGATGCCTACCCCACAACTGTATTTTCGTTCGCTTAGCGTCTTCGCAGGAGAATCTGCTGAGACTGAAACCTACAGACGATCGAGATCAAGATTCAGCGTCAGAACATTGACACCCGGTTCACCAAAGATACCCAGGAAAGGATGTTCCGTATGGCGATCGATCAGGGCTTGGATCTGTTGGGGGGAGAGCGATCGCGCTTGGGCTACCCGTGGGATTTGTGCCTGGGCAGCGGCAAGGCTGATGTGGGGATCGAGGCCAGAACCGGAGGTATACAGCAGATCCGCTGTGGGCGAGACCCCTTTACTGGCAAGGGTTTGGGCCGTTGCCTGGATGCGCTCTAATAGCACGGGATTGTCGGGACCTAGGTTACTCGCACCCGATAAGCCCGTGGGTGCCGCCGCGTCGCCTTCGCTGTAGTTAATGGGGCTGGGACGACCCCAAAAGTAGCGATCGCGGGTGAAGGTTTGACCGATTAAGGCAGAACCGATCGCTTGGCCATTCGCATCAGTTATTAAGCTACCGTTGGCCTGGTAGGGGAAGGCAATTTGTCCGATCGCTAGGATCAAAAGGGGATAGAGGAGGGCGGTTAGTAACCATAGGGTGAGGGTACTGCGGATACTGATAGCTAAATCGCGAATCATGAGTGTTTTTTTGGGGATAGAGGAGGGAGGAGAGAGGAGAGAGGAGGGTGGGGCTGGGGGGATTAAAAACGTTCGGGTTGGAGGATGACGATCGTGAGGTAGGCGGCGAGGGCAAGGACGAGGACGAGGAGGAGGCCGATCGCGTAGGCGGTACTGCGATCGAGGTTGCTGTTACTGGCGGCGTAAACGGCAGGGGCGATCGCTAGGTTCAGCAGGAGGCCCCATAGGAGCAGACGGGAAAGGGGCGGAAGGGGTAATTTCATAATCCAAATCATCCAAATAATCTAGGGTGGACACCCATAAACCGGGGTTAGAAAATGGGAATCATCAGGTCGATGAGTTTGATGGCGATAAAGGGTGCAATAACGCCACCTAGGCCATAAATTAAAATATTGCGTTGGAGCAGTTGATCGGCGGTGAGGGGACGAAATTTGACACCCTTGAGGGCTAGGGGAATCAGGGCTGGAATAATCAGGGCATTGTAGATGAGGGCGGCGAGGACGGCGGATTGGGGACTGTGCAATCCCATAATATTGAGGGCACCAATCCCAACGGCACTAAACATGGCGGGGATAATCGCAAAGTATTTGGCAATGTCGTTAGCTAAGGAAAAGGTGGTAAGTGCGCCACGGGTGATGAGCAATTGTTTACCGATCGTCACCAGGTCAATCAGTTTGGTCGGATCAGAGTCGAGATCGACCATGTTGGCGGCTTCCTTGGCGGCTTGGGTACCCGAATTCATGGCAAGGCCCACATTAGCTTGGGCGAGGGCGGGGGCATCGTTGGTGCCGTCCCCCGTCATGGCAACTAATTTGCCTTGGGCTTGCTCTGCTTGAATCACTTGAATCTTGTCTTCCGGTGTCGCCTCGGCAATAAAATCATCGACTCCGGCTTCCTTGGCAATCACGGCAGCGGTAATGCGGTTATCGCCCGTTAGCATCACGGTACGCACCCCCATCCGCCGCAGTTGATTAAAGCGCTCTTGAATCCCCGGTTTAATCATATCTTTGAGGTAGATCACGCCGTAGATTTCCGCATCTTGGCAAACGGCTAGGGGCGTGCCGCCCAGGTGGGAAACTTGCTGATAGGCATCTTCGAGACTGTCTGGGGGATGCCCCCCCCGCGATCGCACGAAACCTCGAATTGCATCCACTGCCCCTTTGCGCACTTCCCTCCCATCGGGTAAATCGGTGCCACTCATGCGGGTGCGGGCCGAAAATTCAACTCCTGCGGCCTGTTGGGCATCGAAGTCAAGGTTAGCCCCTAATTGGTTGGCCAACCGGACGATCGATTTCCCTTCGGGGGTGGTGTCAAAGAGGCTAGCGGCCAGGGCAGCGGTAGCAACTTCTTGAACGGTGTGTCCATTGACCGGAATGAATTCCTCCGCCAAGCGATTGCCCAAGGTAATGGTTCCAGTTTTGTCTAAAATCAGGGTATTAATATCCCCGCAGGCTTCAACCGCACGACCAGAGGTCGCCACCACATTAAATTGTGCTACCCGATCCATCCCAGCAATCCCGATCGCGCTCAATAACCCCCCAATGGTCGTTGGAATTAGGGCCACGAGAAGAGCAATTAACAGCGTAATGCTCACGGGAGTTTGAAGATAAATCGCAGGCGGCGGTAGGGTCGCGACCACGATCAGAAAGACCAGGGTGAGGACAGCCAGTAATACAGTTAGGGCAATTTCATTGGGCGTTTTGGTTCGCTTTGCCCCTTCCACTAGGGCAATCATGCGATCGATAAATCCCTTACCCGGATCAGCCGTAATCTGAATAATGAGTTCATCGGAAATCACCCGTGTTCCCCCGGTCACCGAACTCGCCACATCCGAACCCGGTTCCTTTAAGACAGGCGCAGACTCGCCAGTAATCGCCGATTCATCCACGGAAGCCACGCCCTCGATCACTTCACCATCCGCTGGGATTAATTCACCCGCTGTGACCTTGACGCGATCGCCCCGTTGCAGACGGGTGGAACTGACGGCTTCCAGCGAGCCATCGGCTAAGATGCGCTGGGCCAGGGTATCTTGCTGGGTCGATCGTAGGGCATCGGCTTGGGCTTTACCACGTCCTTCCGCCACCGCTTCGGCAAAGTTGGCAAACAACACTGTCCCCAACAAAATTAAGGTAATTAACGCATTAAAAACAATGAGATTGGTTTCAGTTGTGGGGCCGAAAAGATTGGGATTAAGGGTTAACAATGCCGTGACGATCGTGCCCATCCAGACAATAAACATGACCGGATTTCTAATCATGACGCGGGGATCGAGCTTGGCGAACGCCTCCCGCAGGGCTTGTGGATAAAGATGGGAGAGGTCGGCTTTGGGGGTATGGCGGCGGTGTTGACGCGGGCCACCGGGTTGCCGTAGTTGCTTGGTCATGGCGGGTTAGAAGGAGGGAACAAGATTGAAGGCTTCGGCGATCGGTCCCAGGACCAGGACCGGGAAGAAGGTGAGGGCACCCAGGATCACGATCGCGCCAGCGGTAATCGTGGTAAACAGGGGCGTATCGGTGCGTAAAGTCCCCACGGTTTTCGGCACGGGTTGTTTCAGGGCCATGCCATCGGCCAGACGGATCAGGGCGACGATCGGGACATAACGCCCAGCCAGCAGGGAAACGCTAGCGCTCAAATTCCACCAAAGGGTATTGTCATCCAGTCCCTCAAAGCCGGAACCATTATTGGCCGCAGCAGAGGCATATTCATACACCACCTGGGAAATCCCGTGGAACCCTGGGTTACTAATCCCCGCCAGGGTGTCTGGGAAGGTGAGGGCGATCGCGCTAGGGATGAGGATCGCGATCGGGTGGATCAGCAAAATAATACTAGCTAGAACAATTTCACGTTTCTCAATTTTACGACCGAGAAATTCGGGTGTCCGACCGACCATGAGTCCAGTCAGAAAAACTGTGAGAATGAGAAACACAAAAAGATAGGCGGTGCCTGTCCCTTGTCCCCCCCAAATAATTTGTAAAAATAGGTTGGACAGGGTGGCAAATCCGCCCGCTGGCATGAGCGAATCGTGCATCCCATTGACGGCACCACACATAGTCCCCGTCGTTGAAACTGCCCACAGCGCCGTCAGCGCCCAGCCAAAACGGACCTCCTTACCCTCCAGATTGGGTTGGGATTCGCCCAGCAGTTGATTCACCAGGGGATTGCCCTGAAATTCACCGATCGCCGCGATCGCAATTAACAGTACATACAGCACCAATACCATCCCAAAGATCAGCCAACCCTGCTTAGGATTACCCGTAAAAATTCCGTAGGTAATGATCAATCCTGCCGGAATCACCAGCATTATGACCATTTCCAGCAGGTTACTAAAATTATTCGGGTTTTCAAAGGGATGGGCTGAGTTAATGCCGAAAAAACCGCCGCCATTTTCACCCAACTCCTTAATGATTTCAAAGTGGGCAACGGGTCCCCGTGCAATCCATTGGGTTGCCCCTTCCAGTGTGGTCACCTGGGCCGGAGCCGCCAGGGTTTCCGGAACGCCAGCAACTAATAGGGCGATCGCGCCAAGCATGGAAATGGGTAACAAAATTCGCGTAATGGCAAGAATCAAATCCTGATAGAAATTACCCAACGGCCTACCGGTCAACCCGCGAATAAAGGCGATCGCCACGGCAATTCCCGTCGCAGCAGAGGTAAACATCAAAAATCCCAGGGCACCGACTTGGCTGAAATAGCTATAGGTCGTTTCCCCGGAATAATGCTGCTGATTAGTATTGGTCACAAAGGAGATGGCGGTGTGTAGGGCCAAGTCCCAGGTGGGGGCGGCTAACCCTGTGGGATTCAGGGGTAAACGGCCTTGCAGCATCAATATCCCGAACACCCCAATCCCCATGACCAGGTTACTGACCAAAACCGCGTGAATGTACTGCTTTCCCGTCAGCGATCGCGGGCTGGATAGTCCTGACCCGGTGAATATAACTCGCTCCAGTGGCGCAACGAGGCGATCGAGACAGGTGGGTTGATTGAGAAAAACCCGCGCCATATAACGCCCTAGGAGCGGTGCCGCGATCGCAAGCAGGATCACGACCAAGGTAATTTCTACAAAAGCGTGTAGCATTGGCTCTGTTCCTGGAGAAGCAATAGAAGAATCGCAATGCCTTCTGTGTCTACCTTCACCGATTTAGCGTCATTTGACAAGCAATAACAGCAGGTTTTGGATCAATTTATACCGGATGAGTTAGACCTCTCTGGCCTCAGCGTTTAGAAGTATTTAGGTTATCTATATCAGTAGATATAATTTGGACAAACCGCGATCGCACTCAAACAAATCTGGTTATAATAAACTATTTAAGCAAGATCACGATCGCACATTAGTAGATTGGGTCAAACGCAGTGCGACCCAACAAGGCAAGCCAAGGGGTTGGGTCTCCCAAACTCGACACCAAACGACAATTGCTTATTTTAGGGATGACACGTCATTAGCCACCTGTCTCTGGTCCCGTTTGAGTTGTCTGCTCAGTCAATATGGCGCTTTTTACTAAGCTAAAAACTGCGATCCCCCACTGGCGATCGACCCATTACCTCTTAGTGGGTTTATTTATTGTTGTCATTCTGTTGGAATACAGCACCCCGCCACCCTATATCTTTGGTTATCTCTATATTGGCGCAGTGTTACTAGCCAGCGCCCAACTCAGCCGCACCGGAGTTATTTGGATCACCACGATCGCCGTTGCGTTAACCCTACTGAATCTCATTATTCCTGGTGTCGAGCCGATTACCACTGTCACCCTAGCCAACCGTGCGATCACCGTCATGGCCCTGATCGTTACAGCCTGGTTGAGCGATCGCATGCAGCACTACGAAAAGGTGATGATTCGTCAACAGGTGTTGATTGGTACTCAGGTCCAATTAGCCAAGATTCGAGAAGATTTCGTGGCGACCCTCACCCATGATCTGAAAACACCCCTGCTGGGCGCGATCGCAACCCTGAATGCCTTCCAATCCGAACAATTTGGCCCGATCACTGCCGCTCAACGACGGGCGATCGCCGTCATGGTCCGCAGTCACCAAATGACGCTGAAATTAGTCGAAACCTTAATGGATGTCTACCGCAACGATACCGAAGGTTTGCACCTCAATCCTTGCCCCGTCGATATGATGGCCATTGCCGAAGAAGCGATCGTGCAACTCTCGCCCCTGGCCGCCTCGCGCCAAGTGCATCTGTACCTCAATCAAGGAAATTCGGATTTTCGCCAAGCCTATTGGGTGAACGCTGATCCTTTTCAACTTCAGCGGGTCTTCACGAATTTAATGACCAATGCGATCAACCATTCCCGACGCAGCAGCAAGGTTGAAGTTGTGATTAGCAGTCGTCATGACAACTGTCAGGTTCAGATCCTAGATGACGGTCAAGGGATACCAGCGGCGGATATCCCCCACTTGTTTGAGCGATTTTATCAAGCCCAAGGCGATCGCCAAGCCAAGGGAACGGGCTTAGGACTTTACCTCAGTCGGCAGATTATTGAGGCCCACGGCGGTAAAATATGGGCAGCCCAGCGATCGCCACAGGGGGCCAGGTTTGGGTTCAGCCTGCCGATCCACACCCCAACCTTGGTAACTCTGGGGTCGCACCCACAACCGTAATCAATGACTGCCGCGCCAATCCGCCTGTTAGTCGTCGAAGATGATGAATTATTTCGCCTGGGCCTCACCACCCGTCTCGCCCAAGAAGCTGGACTACAGGTGGCGGCGGAAGCTGAAGATGGTGAAACCACGATCGCCCTGGTCAAGCAATCCCCCTTTGATGTGGTGCTGTTAGATATTGGTTTGCCGGGGATTGGGGGCATTGAAGCTTGTCGCCAAATCAAAGCCCAGCAGCCTAACCTGCCGATCCTCGCCCTGACCTCCCACAACCAGCCCGCCCTCATTACGCGGTTGATCGAAGCCCAGGCCCAGGGGTATTGTGTGAAAGGCATTGCCGCTGAAACCCTGGTATTGGCTATCCGTTCGGTGGCCACCGGAGCTTCCTGGTGGGATGCGATTGCCACCCAATCGATTCAAGCCGCCTTTCAACCCGCCGAACCACCCCACCTGTCCCAAGTCACCGACCATCAAGCCCCTGATCTAACGCTCTTTCTCACCAAGTGTGAACAAGAGATTTTAGCCCTGATTGCTGCTGGCCACAGTAACCAGGAAATTGCCGCAAAACTCTACATTACCCCTGGCACGGTGCGGGTTCATGTCCATGCGATTTTGCATAAACTAGATGTCCGCGATCGCACCCAAGCGGCGATCGTGGCGCTGCAACAGGGTCTCGTCGGGGCCAGCAATCCAGCCCCTAATTCTATCAGCCCCCCATAGCGTGATCCCTACACGGGTTCTGGCGGTTGATAGGGGTGGTATTTACGCCAATGCTGGGCAATGTCGAGGCGACGGCAAATCCAAACGCGATCGTGGCTTTGCACATAATCCAAAAAGCGGGCCAACGCTGCCGTCCGTCCGGGGCGACCAGCGAGTCGCGTATGCAGGCCCACCGACATCATTTTCGGAGCCGTTTCTCCCTCCGCATACAACACATCAAAAGCATCTTTGAGATAGGTAAAAAAGTCATCGCCGCTGTTAAATCCTGGGGCGACGGCGAACTTCATATCGTTATTATCAAGGGTATAGGGAATGACTAAATGGGGTTTGCCCTCGACCACGACCCAATAGGGTAAATCATCATTGTAGGCATCGGAATCGTAGAGAAAACCGCCTTCTTCGACCACTAATCGGCGCGTATTCACACTGGGGGCATAGCGACAATACCAGCCCAACGGTCGCGTGCCCGTCAGCTTTTGCAGCGAAGCCACCGCCAACTGCATCTGGTGTCGTTCTTCCACTTCACTCATCTCATGAAACCCGATCCACCGCCACCCGTGACAGCAAATATCGTAACCCGCCGCCACGATCGCCTGGGCCGCCTCTGGATTGCGTTCCAATGCCAACGCCGCCCCAAACACCGTAATCGGAATCTGGCGACTTTGAAACAAGCGCATCAACCGCCAAAAGCCCGATCGACTGCCATACTCGTACACCGACTCCACAATCAAATCCCGCTGGCCCGCCCCCATTGCGGCTCCCGGCACCTCCCACAAATAGGTTTCCGAACGGTTATCGCCATCGGGGATGGAATATTCCGACCCCTCCTCATAATTCATCACGATTTGCAACGCCAACCGCGCATCCCCCGGCCACTGGGGATGGGGAGGGTGGGCACCGTAGCCAATGAGATCGCGAGGATAGGGTGGGGTCATGGCGGGCAGAGAAATGTAGGGGCGGGTTTTACATCATAAGCCTACCCGATTCAGCATCCCCCTGCTAAACCCGCCCATCGCAATGTAGGGACTTAGGAACAGAGGGCGGGTAAACGCACGCTGAAGACACTGCCCTGACCCACGATCGACTCCACCTCGATCGTACCCCCATGTGCTTCCACAATTTGGCGGGATAGATGCAAACCTAAGCCACTGCCCGATCGGGTATGGTTGCCCTGGCGAAAGCGCTGGAACAGGGTAGTGCGCTCCGCCGCCGGGATGCCGGGACCCGTGTCCTTAACGCGAATCACCAGCCAAGGTTGAGAACTGGTGGGACCATTGGTTGGATCAGCCGTCACACAGGTTAGCACCACCTTCACCGCCCCGCGATCGGTAAACTTAATCGCATTGCCCACCAGATTCGTAAACACCCGGCGCAACTCCTGGCGATCGCCCGCCACCTCAAACCGAGTGGCCAGGGTGGGGCTACAGGCCGTGGCAAACCCCAGGGCAATATTCTTGGCCGTGGCCAGGGGTCTGAGTTCCATCACTACTTCTTGCAGCAAATCCTGAAGGTTGACATTGGAAAACGTCAGCGACTTCGCCCCCGCCTCATAGCGATAGACCTCCAGCAATTGGTTCACCATCTGGAGCAAATTCTGGTTACTGCGGATCATGCTGGGGAGGACCTCTTGCATTTGGGGGGTCAACTCACCCAGCGCTCCCTCCAAAAACAAATTGAACATGCGATCAGCGGCAATCAGCGGTGTCCGCAGATCATGGGTCAGACGCGAGACAAAATCCTCCCGTTGGCGGGCAATTTGATTCCGTTCCTCGATCGTATGTTTCAGGCGCAGCAGCGATCGCACACGGGCCAGCAGTTCATCAAACTCCACCGGCTTACGAATAAAATCATCCGCCCCCAAATCCAACCCCCGCACCACACTGGGTTGATCCGAGGCCGTGATCAGCAAAATCGGCACAAAGGGCAGGCGCGGGTTACGGCGAATCCGTTGGGTGACCTCATAACCATCCATTTCCGGCATCATCACATCCAGCATGATCAGATCCGGCGGCTCACGCTCCACCTGACGCAAAGCCGTATAGCCATCCGCCGCGACCTCGACGGCATAGCCTTCCGAATCCAGGAGCGACTGGATCAGATAGGCATTATCCGGCGAATCATCAACAACTAGGATGCGATCGGTCGTCACGTTACGTTGTAGGAGAAGCGGTTGCGGGAGAGCGGTCAACATAATTGCTTACGTCACTGTATCGAGTTCAGCAGGATTCGGAAAGGGAATCAGGCAAAAAGACAGCAATCCCAACCCGCTGCGGGGTATACGCTGATCCCCTGGTAGAAAATGCGCCCCAGCGTAGTGATCCTCACTACCATCTTGCAATCCGTACCCCTGCATTGCCGTCATCCCTGTGGGAGATTTTTCCCGCCTCGCTCCTCCTTTCTTGCTCCTCTCTCCCTACGCCGGATAAATCCGCAGCCGTCGATTCGGTTCCTCCCCAAAGCTGGCGGACTTGAGGTGATAATGCTCAACCAACTCATGCTGCATCCGCCGCACCTTGGCCGATCGCGGCAATAACTCCACCGGCTGGCCCTTGGGCAGGACAATCTGCTCCACCGCGAGGCGGGTTTCCTCAAGGGCTTCCAACTCGTCATCACTGCCTGTGGAAGAGAACAGACTCAGATCCAGACCACTGGCGGGGGCGGGTTCATCCAGGTTGAGCATTCGCCGCAGGGCACGGACAATGTGGGGCAGGGTGCTGGCCTTGATCGCGTGCAGGGGGACCTGGCGCATTTTCGCGAGATGCTTCAGCTTCGAGTTGCCCTTAATCTGCGATCGCACCGTCAGAATCACATCGGCCTCATCAATATTCTTGGTCACCACTACGGGCAGGGCCAGGGTTTGGATCGCCTGCTCTAGCTGTTGGCGACCGACGGCATAGGGGTAGATGCACAGGGGATGCCCCCCAGGGGCGATCGCCAGGGCGGCAGGGAAGTCCAGCACCGAATCCCGCCCAAACCCAGGTTCACCGGTAATCGCCGTCAACTCAGCCGAAGGAACCCCTTCACCCGCCAATGAGGCATCTAGCATTTGGGCAAAGGATTGCTCTTCCGAGAGGGGAGCCGAGAGGGGAGCCGTCGCATAAGGCGGTGTCTTGCGGGACATCGCAGGGGCACTGGGCAGGGGCACCATGCGGCCAGAGGCTTGCCACCCCTTGGCAAAGGGAGTCATGGTGGGTGTTGCGGTGGGAACTGGGGGCAGTTCGCGGGTAATCACCACCTTGCCCGCTTCGTTGAGGGTGCGGATTTGGGGGCTGGGGGGCCGTCCACGCAGGATGTTGTCAACCGTCTCATCCACCTGCTCATGCACGACCCAGCGTTGCCGCTCCAGCATTTCGATCGCGATCTCAAACGTGGGGGGAGCCTTGCGTTCGAGCACAGTCTTCTGGCTGCCCCGACGGCGGGCCTCCTCATCCCCCAGGGTGACGGACTGGATACCGCCAATTAAGTCGGACAGGGTGGGGTTTTTGATCAGGTTGGCGATTTGATTGCCGTGGGCGGTCCCAACCAGTTGCACCCCGCGTTCGGCGATCGTCCGGGCGGCGAGGGCCTCCAGTTCCGTGCCAATTTCGTCAATGATGATCACCTCTGGCATGTGGTTTTCCACCGCTTCGATCATCACCTGGTGCTGCAATTCGGGACGGGCCACCTGCATCCGTCGCGCCCGCCCGATCGCCGGATGGGGAATGTCACCATCGCCCGCAATCTCGTTGGAGGTGTCGATGATCACGACCCGCTTGTCCAGTTCATCCGCTAGGACGCGGGCAATTTCACGCAGGGCTGTGGTTTTACCCACCCCCGGTCGTCCCAGCAGCAGGAGCGATCGCCCGGTTTCCACCAAATCCCGGATCATGCTGGTGGTGCCAAAAATGGCGCGGCCCACCCGGCAGGTGAGACCGACCACATCCCCCGTGCGATTACGAATAGCACTAATGCGGTGCAGGGTTTGCTCAATGCCAGCCCGGTTATCACTGCTGAAGCTACCCACCCGTTGCACACAAGTTGCCAACACGGGGCGCGTGATCGCGTTGCTGGATAGTTCCTCGACCCGGTGGGGGAAGCGGGCTTCGGGCACCCGGCCAAGATCCATCACCACTTCCACCAGTTGATCGCGATCGGGGTGGTGGCGCAGGCGCGACTGCAATTCATCGGGTAGGATATCGAGCAGTTGATTCAGATCGTCAGTCATTTGCATAGATGCTTCGGGACTCTTGAACCCGTCAAGGCAATAGAGGTTAGAGGTGATCGATACAAGCAGAACCTCATCACACTTCAGCCAGAGGGACGCTGCTGAGCGACCCTGCTAGCCGTGACTAGGGGGACCTAGCCGAGGGGGCTAACCAGGGAGTGGGGGTTGGGCTGGACATCATCACGGTCAAGGCGGGATAAGGGACTGGGTTTGAGTTGGGAAACGAGTGTTTTAGCCTGTTGGACCGCAGCCCAGAGGCGATCGCGCAGCGTCTCCAGAGGAGAATCGTCGCGTCGCGTTGCCACGGGCAAGTCGGGCCGGATCGCTACAGGCCCCAAGACAGGCCCCAAGACAGGCCCCAAGGCAGACCCCAGGGCAGACCCCAAAACAGGCTCAGGGTCTAGCCATTGGGCCAGTTGGGTGCGGGCATAGCTGCCGTAGGCAATCCCGGCCAGGGTTCGACTCGACCCTGCTACCGAACTTACGGAGGTGCCGGGAACGGTCAGTAGTCCCAGTTGCCGCGCCTTGGTGACCGTATGGGCGTTGGTGCCGCCTGCGAGTTGCACATAACCGGGAGGCCCCTTGGCGAGGACTTTTTGCGCCAGTTTCAGGGCGGCGTGGGTGGTGCCTTTGCCCAGATCACCGCTCATGGGTCGCCCATCGGTTTGCCAGATCAGGGGACCGGACCAGGTGGCTCGGACACGGTGGTACAGGGACCACAGGTAGGCGATCGCGTCGTCGCCATCGGGAAAACTAATCGCCAGCAATTTCAGGCGGTGGCCATAGGGGGCGATCTCAGACCATAGGCGTTGGAAGTCCGTCACGCGACCGATCTGGGTGTGGATCTCGATCGCGTCAATGCCCAAGGCCATAATTTGGGGCAATATCTGGACCGGATCGGCAACGGTAGCCTCGGTGCGGATCTGACCAATGGGGCAAACGGGTAAACAGCGACCACAGCCATAGCAACGATCGGCGATCACCCCCTGGGGGGCAGGTGGGGTGGGAAAGGCGATCGCCTGGGCAGGACAGATGCGCTCACAGGGGCGGAGACAGTCCACCGGGCAGCGATCGGGATCGAAGTGGGCTTTGCGGAAGTGGGGGTCTTCACCATCGTTGAGGCTGACCATGAGCCACGGGCGATCGCGCAGCGTTCCCAACGGGAAATCAGCCAGCAGCCGGTCGGCATGATGGGAATGGGTTACTAGGGGGTTGGCAGCATGGGTTTTCAGGGAGGTGGCCAGCGCGATCGCTTCCTGGGCAGCAGTAATCACCGCCGGGTCCGCCGCCACGTCAATGCAGTCGGCTCCTGCCAAGGTGTAGGCCAGGGTCAGATCACGAATGCTGGCAAGGTGCTGGTAACTGGCCCCGCAAATTAACTTGAACCAGTGCCCCTCGCGGAGTGATTGTAAAGGACGGTACAGATCAGTCACCCTTCTATGATAGTTTCCCGGCGCGATAGATGACCCGATATCCCAGTACTGCTGATCCTACCGCCTGGGATCAACGGACTGCAAGTGTTGGGGATAGCCTGAACCAGAAAATCGCGCTAGGAGTCTGTCAAGTCTAAGATGAGGGCTTTAACTGGCTCAGCCCGTTCGTGTAGCGTTTCCCTAGGAGAAACGGTCCTGTCCCGGTCACCCTGGGAATCTCCCTGTCGAAGGGGCTTTGAGCCGATCGACAATCCGGCAATTGACGGCTGACGGAGGACTAGGAGATTTGGAAAAGTCGGGTGTTTTGGGGTTAGGGAGATTCATCCGGGTGCTGGTCAAGCCACTGTTCAAGATCCGCTAGGGTCGTAAAGTCAAAGAGGGCTTCTGCGAGGGATTCTAATTGCGCGATCGAGAGCACGGTCAACCGCTGGGTCAGACGGGGTGCAACCGGACCCAACCGACGGTTTACTAAGCGCAGGGTTAGTGCCAGTTCACCTTCCTGGAGACCTTCTTGACGACCCTTGAGTTCACCCTCTTGGCGACCCTTAAGTTCACCCTCTTGGAAAATTTCTTGATAGATCACCGATTCGCGCATAATGCCCTCCCGAAAAACCTGACGAATAAATCCCTTGTCAAATTTTAATCCGGCTAATAACTGCACGTAGGACGAAACCTGTTGGCGGTCCTGTTCCGATTCTAGCTGACGGACCCGTTGCGCAATCTGCACTAACCACTGCTCTGGATCGGGCATACTCACCAAGGCAGCAAAGGGTAATAGGGCCGGATCGGCTAGCAATGGCTGCGGGTCCTGCTCCCACAGGCGTAGCACTTGGTAATGATGGACGGTTCCCTCTAGGGCAAAGCAGCTTTCAATAACGGTGTCGGCGGAGGGTGGCAGCAATAGGATCACGACTTGGGTGATCGGTAATCGGTAGAGCCGATAGAGGCGTACCCAATAGTCCAGCATCCGCAGGGGCAAGGGAGGATCGGACTGGAGCAGGGTTTGGAACTCCAGATGCAAGATGCGGTTCTGGGTCCGGAGCAGGACGACGGAATCGGCACGGAGGGGTTCGATGCTCAATTCGGTTTTGAGTACAGTGACGGACTGGGGTACTTTACCGAGAATCCAAGCGGCAATGCGATCGGGGTGTTTTTCGGCCAGGAGTTTGCAGAGGTTATCAAAGGACATGGGGCAGACTGGATGGCGCAATCTGCCTCAGTTTAGCCCACTGCGGTCGATCGTGATTGGCTGTCCCCAACCTATCCGTTGTGCCGTAGGCAAGCATAGGGGTTGGTTGGGCGGATGGCGGCAGGGGGGAGGTGGTTGGATGGCACGGTGTTTTGGCCTATTGAATGCCTCCTAGTCATGTTGGGTCGCACGGTGTTTGACCCAACCTACGACTACCTTGCCTACCCTTCATCTAAAATCATGGGAAAAGTCAAGCGTTAACAAACATCAAAAATACCAAACCACATTTCATTTGGAAGTCCTATCATTGCACCATCTGCACTTGTTAGTTGAAGGGTAAACCCCTCACCCTGACTTGGATCACCATCATAGATTCCATCGGCGATCGCTGCAAACTGGAGCGAAACCTGGCTAGAACCTGCTGGAATAGTGAGAGGGCTACCTGGAGTTAGGGTATAGTCCTCGGGTTGAAGAGGTCGCACAATGTTTATTGGAGGATCAAGAAGGTTGTAAAAGATGGTTACAGGGAAACTGCTCATATTGGAAAGGATGACATCAACACTACCGGCTCTTCTGGTCATATGGTGATAAGTCTAGCTTATAGCCTGTAACCTGGTCAGGGCAAGCCTTTCAAACACTTGACACAGCAAAAATTTTATGCGTCCCGTTATTTCCACCACGAAACCAGAAGAGCCAAATCAATGATGTTCGCGAAGTTGTCAAAGTAGCCTATGGCATAGAGCTTGTAGAAAGGGAATTGCTGAGCCAGATTGATGTCTAGCTTTATTCTTTTCGAGAAGTCATTCATATTGAGCAAGGTAGCGATCGATCGTTGTCGTCACCCGATTAAACACAGACTGATCTGTTAAGTACACCATGACCATTTTCCTTCTGAACTCAGTTCAGCAAATGTTAAAATCTGATCCAAAGCAAAGCTCTACCCTCGCATCAATACATACGAGAAGCCAGACAAAACTACTTCAATCTCAGCCATTACCGAATTGCCTAACTGACGCAGGTAACAGCCGAACAGTCAACAATCTATACCGGCTAGCAAAGAATTAGACACCTAACTATCCAGCAATTTATTGACCATGCTTTAATCTTTGAAAATTCCCCTACTGGGTATTATTGGCGATCGCGCCTGCGAAGCGCATCCTTATGCTGCACTCTCCATCCTTTCGCAACCTGATTGGTTGCCAACCTCCCTGCTAGCAAACCCTACACACTAGCATCAAGGTGTCCATAGAATTTATACCTATTAGATTAGCAGTTTTACCCTAATTGGGTCCTTACGAATTGTAAATAAACAACCATCATCTAAGCCGCTATCCCCTAATATCTCCGTATTTATACGAGGGAAATTCTCCTCGCTCAGACCCAAGCAAATATCTACCATGAAGCCTGCCTTACCTGCTAATCCGAAAAGTGTAAATAGTGCATCGCCAATTCAATGGTGAAGTGTAATACCTAAGAGGCTAGCCAAGCAGGACCCATAGGAGTTGTCTGAAGTTTCATCACAAACCCAGCTAAGGCGGAAAATCATACGCGATCGCAGCGGTTGTTCACTACTGCCCCTAAAACGTAACCGGAAAACGCCCAATTCTTGGAATAAGCCACGATCGCAGTTTTCACCGGGTTCAGGTGAATGTATTGTGTCAGATGCGACAGATACTCATCACTATCCACCGCGATCGCCTGAAACGGTTCCTGCAACCAAACCCCCACCCGGTTGTAGCGCCGATCGGGCCTAGAACATGGTAGGACTTAAGAATTCACTGCGGGTGTGCTGTCGGTGTGCTGTCATGGGGCATGGCGCCATTCGTGCAGCGTCTCTGCCGGAGAATCGCCCGGTACTCCCCTGTCCCACCATTATCCCTGAGTAACTGTTCACGATGCCGCCGACCCTACCGCCCCCCCTTGCCAAAGAACGCCTAGAGTCCCTCAAAATTGGCCTGCTGGCTGCGAGTGTTGCGCTGCTTAGCTTTGGGTTACTCGATCAGGGTGTGCTCCTGCTCCCGCCCCTAGCCTCCCTCTTGACCCACACGCGGGGCATCGGGACGATCGGGTTGACAGCGGCGATCGTGGGGTTATCCGGGTTCCTGTTTGGCGTTACCTATCGCTATGTTGTGCGCCGCGATCGCAATCCCCACCTCAAGTCGGGAGTTGTATTAGCCTTTGGGTTAGTCCGGGGCTTGGCCCAACTGGAAACGGGGGTGCGGTTAGCCGAGGTCCTGCCCCTCCTGGGGTGGTTAGTGGTTGAAAGCTTACTCCTCTTCGCGATCGTCGGGGCGGTGGTTGATGTCGCCCTTACGACGGGGAAAGTCACCCCCTTCCCAGCGGAGTAGGCCATGCCAACGGCACGACAAATGGCCTTCCAAGTCCTGCGGGCCGTCCAACGGGGTGCTTTTGCGGATGTCGCCCTCGATCGCGAACTGAGACACCTGGTCCCCCCAACAGCTAGCGATGCGGGCGATCTTGCCCACGAGATAGGAGAGACACAACGCGATTCTCCGGCGGAGACGCTGCGCGAACGGCGTTTGGTCACGGAACTGGTCTATGGCAGCATTCGCCGCCAACGGACGCTGGACTTCCTCATCGATCGCCTTGCCACCAAACCAGCCCATCAACACCCCCCAGACTTGCGCCTGATTTTACACTTGGGCCTCTATCAACTGACCTATCTTAGTCACATTCCCGCATCGGCGGCGGTGGATACAACGGTTGAACTGGCCAAGGCTAATGGTTTTAAGGGCTTGGCGGGGTTTGTGAATGGACTGTTGCGACGGTATGTGCGGTTGCAGGCAGGTGGGGAGGAAGAAGCGGGGAAGGAGGAGAGAGAAGAGAGGAGAGAGAAGAGAGGAGAGAGAAGAGAGGAGGGAGAAGAGAGAAGAGAGGAGGGAGAAGCGGGGAGAGCGGGAGTTGATGAGGGGCTAAGGGCGGGAGAGTTGAGTCGGTTGCCGCTGGCATGGCCGAGTGAGACGGTGACCCGGTTGGGGGTTGCCCATAGCTATCCGGATTGGATTGTGCAGGTGTGGCTGGACCAGTTGGGGACGGTGGAAACGGCGGCGCTCTGTCAGTGGTTGAATCAGACCCCCAGTTTGGATTTGCGGGTGAATGGCCTCAGATCGTCGCTGGCCCAGGTGACTCAAGCTTTCGCCGATCGCGGCATCACAGTCGAGCCGGTTACCCTGCACCGGGGGGCGCGGTCCTATACCTTGCCCCAAGCGCTACGCTTGTCGGGGAGTGTGGGCGCGATTCGTGATTTACCAGGGTTTGGGGCGGGATGGTGGCTCGTCCAGGATAGCAGTGCCCAGTTGGTCAGCCATTTGCTCGATCCCCAACCGGGGGAAACGGTGATCGATGCCTGTGCGGCCCCAGGGGGGAAAGCGACCCATCTGGCGGAGTTGATGCAGGATCAGGGGGTGGTGTGGGCCTGCGATCGCTATCCGTCCCGACTGCGCAAGATTAAGCAGAATGCCCAGCGGCTAGGGCTGCGATCGCTCCGGCTCCAGGGGGGTGACAGCCGCGATTTTCCCCAGTTTTTCCAGCAAGCCGATCGGGTTCTCGTGGATGCGCCCTGTTCGGGCCTGGGCACCCTGCACCGCCACGCCGATGCCCGCTGGCGACAAACCCCGGATACGGTCCAAGAACTCACCCAACTGCAACGGGAACTCTTGGCGCAAGCGGCCACCTGGGTGAAACCGGGGGGTGTCCTCGTCTATGCTACCTGTACCCTACATCCGGCGGAAAATGAGGACATCGTGACCCAATTCCTCTCGGCTCACCCGGACTGGCAACTGGCCTCTCCCCAGCCCCCCGCGCCCCTGGCCTGCTTGGTTGATCCGGCGGGTTGGCTGAAATTCTGGCCCCACCGCGATCGCCTGGATGGGTTTTTCATGGCGCGTTTTGTGAGACAAGGGGCTTGATAGAAACGATCGTAGTTAATCGATCGTGGCTAATCGATCACGCCACTAATCGATCGCCTCACTGACCGGGAACCGATCCATCCGTTGCATGGCTTGATAGGCCCGAATCCGGAGGGCATCTGGCACGTGGGGGATGTGGGGGATTTGGGAGAGGAAATCCAGGGTGCGGCGGAGAATGCGCACAATGTCCCCTTCATCCAGGCTGGTTTGGGCACAAAATTCCGCCCAACTGGTTGCCTCAGTTTCGCCGTCAGGGTCATCATCTCGATCCCCCGTCGCTGCAACCTCCCCGGCCCACGCCCACTGTTCAACGATCGCGGCAATTTCAATATCCCGCCAGGTATAGGGCAATACCGGAATCGCCACCCCATGCCGTTCCTGTACCCGGATCACCTGCTTCCGTAACTGCCACAGATCCGCTAGCACTTCCTCGACTGTGTTAGACAGTTCATAGGCCACCCAACTATCGGGGCGTGAGTATTCCGTCACCAAGGCCGCACAGACCGCCGCAAAATGGTGGGGAGCCAAGTCCTCCAACTTGCCGGAGAGCAGGGCCAGACAGAGCCACAGTTCATTGTCGCCACGAATGGCCGCTGCCGACTCGCCCAGGGGGGTGGGTTTATTATCGGCCAGACAGCCAAAGGTTTGTAGCACTGCGATCAGGCGCAGAAATTCCTCCCAGTAGCGATGGAGTTCGCGCTCGAGTTTGGTTTGGCGATCGTGGATGTCTTCCTGGAGCTTGAGCAATCGCTGCCGCCGCTTGGTTAGGGTGCCGATATTCTGCCAGCGCCGGACGGGATGGGCTTCAACCTGGGCAGACAGGGTATCGACTTCATCCTGCTGAGCTTGGAATTCCGGCACAGTTTCCCGGAAGGATAAATGGGGACCCAAACGGGCGATCGCTAACCGGACCTGCTGACTAATGGCCTCGCTTTCCCCCTCGCCAGCGTGGGAGTAGCCCGGTTTCAGGGTCATGGCAGGGGGGATGGTCAGGTGGTCAACGGCGGGCAAACGCGGCAGTTCCCCATGTAGCCCCAGGACTTCCGAAATCGCCACCACGTACCAGCGGTTATCGGCTCCCAAACACACCAGGTAGGGGGAACGTCCTGTTCCGGGCAGCTTGGTGACTAGCACCGCCGGTAGGCAACCGAGGGCGATCAATTCGGGGGTTTGGTGCTTCCCCATCACCCGCAGGTTCAAGCTCAGGATCGTCCCGGCTACGGCAAAGGCGAGGGCATCGGCCAAGTCACGGGTGCGCGACTCTTCGGCTTGCAGTTGCAGGATTTTGAGTAGCCGCTTGGCTTCCTTGTGTTTACCCCGCAGTTTTTCGTACTCGGCCAGCAAATCCCAGTCCACGTCGGCAAGTTGGGCCTGGAGTTGTTCCAGTTCATGGGTGAGATCGTTAATCGCCTGCTTTTGCGGCAGGAAGGATTCGTTCACCAAGTAGCGGCCAAAACTGCGTTCGACTAAATCCTGGGCTTCGGTCAGGCTATGGGTTTGCAGCAGGTTCAGGACCATGCCGTAGCTGGGGGTAAATTGGCTGGTGAGCGCATCGGCCCCGGAGGTGGCGAGATAGGCGGCTTCCTTGGCTCCTTCAAAGGCGGTTTGCACCGTCACCACATAGCCCACCTCGTCCATGCCCCGCCGTCCGGCCCGTCCGGCCATTTGCAAAAACTCGGAGGCATTGAGCAACCGATGGCCGCGATCGGTGCGTTTGGAGAGGCTAGAAATCACCGTGGTGCGGGCGGGCATATTGATCCCAGCGGCGAGGGTTTCCGTGGCAAAGACGACCTTGATTAACCCCTGCTGGAATAATTCTTCAACCAGTCCTTTCCACGCGGGCAGAATCCCGGCATGGTGGGCGGCAATGCCCCGATAGAGCGCTTCCACTTGTCCCGCTCGTCCGGCTTCAGGGTTTTGGGCCAAGAAGCTATCGATTTGTTCCTTCAGTTGGGTGGCTTCGGCTGCGGTCACCAGGGACAAGTCGCCCACATCCTGCACGGCCCGATCGCACCCCCGCCGACTGAAGATAAAGTAAATGGCTGGGAGCATTTGCCGGACTTGCAGATGTTCTAAAACTGTCCTGACATCAGGGGTATTGGCTCGGTTGGCTTGTCGGCTATCCTTGGCCGATCGCTTGGGTTTGAGGCGGGGATTGATCGCCTTGTTCGTGTCGTTGAGCAGGGGAAACAGCCCCTTGGTATTGCAGAAATAAACCTGGAGCGGTACCGGGCGAAAGTCGGAGTAGATCAACTCGGTCGGACCATGCACCTGATCGATCCAGGCGGTCAGTTGGCTGCTGTTGGCGATCGTGGCCGACAGGGCCACCAGTTGAATGTCGGGCGGGCAGTAGATGATCGACTCTTCCCATACGGTTCCCCGCTGGGCATCGTTCATGTAGTGGCATTCGTCCAGCACTACGGCCTCCACCCCTTGCAGCGAGGTCCCCACTTCGCCGATCGGGGTGCCGTAGAGCATATTGCGGAAGATTTCCGTCGTCATCACCAGGATGGGTGCCTCCCGGTTGATCGATACGTCCCCCGTCAGCAGACCGACGTAAGTGGGACCAAACTGGTCGCGAAAGTCGCGAAATTTCTGGTTGGAGAGGGCCTTGAGGGGGGTGGTGTAAAAGACCCGTTTCTGCTGGCTGAGGGCGCGGTGGATGGCGTATTCCCCGATCAGTGTCTTTCCTGAACCCGTCGGCGCACAGACGACGACCGATTTGTTGGCATTTAAGGCCGCGATCGCGTCGTATTGAAAATCGTCGAGCGCAAATGGAAACAGCGTTTCCAGATCGAGTTCTGCATTGGGGACAGCCGGACTCACCCAAACACCTCAGGGTTAAAGGGATAGGAATCAGCCAGCGGTAGGGCTGGTTTAATGTCTAGTCTAGTCGTCTTTGCCAACTTTGCTACGCTGGGAAGTCACAGCGCATCTGCTTTCGCCTTCCCCCGCAGTCCAGCCTGGGCTATTGGCGCTCAGTAGACCCTCGGAGTGACCTTCGGAGTGACCCGTATAGTGACCCTCGTATCCCCATCGTGAGCCGCAGGGCGTATAGTAAAAAAATACCATGTCTGCGCCGGAAAGGCAGGTACGATCGAGCATTGGGGCAGGTGGGGTCAGGTAACGAGGGCAGAGCCATGAGGAGGCATCATGCTGGAGGTAGACAGGATTCAGTCGCTTGCACAAGCTTACTCACCGCAGGAGCTATGGGCGGCCCTGGTTTGGCAACGCCGCTTTAATCAATTCAATGGACCAGTGATCATGACTGATCTAGCGAATCATCCCCAGGTATGGGAAAGTTTTCTATTTACGAAGCCTATTTATGCGGACGATCGGCATGGACTCAGTTTTAATGGCGTTGTGGAAACTCTGCTCGCGATGGCTAATTATCGGCCCATGCCAGCATCGAGTATCATTCACTTTATCCCTTATCCTGCCGATACACTTTATATTCTTGCGGAAAACCAGGATACGATCGTTGCCCAATTGATGGACTTTGGGAAGAAGTGGGCGGCGGATTGTGTTGAGGTGTGGGATGGGGCGAATGCTGGAGAGACGGAGACGTGGGAATTGCGGGATTATGTCTCGATCCGTCTCCGTCAGGGGTTGTGGGGGGAAGGTTTTAAGCGCGATCGTGATGCGGTGATCATTGCCTATTGGTGGGATTAGGTGGTTGTTTTCGCAAATGGCTTCGGCATGGTTGGCGTGGGGTCGGCAAAATGGATACTTGACCGGTAAGCGAGGGTTACAATAGACAGGATAGGACACTGGTTAGGGGTTGGTGGTTGAGGTTTTGGAGGGTACGGGATGATGATGAAGATTACATTGAAGCCGGAACAGGAACAATTTATTCAATCTCAGCTTTCTGGTGGTAAATATCAGTCGGCGGATGAGGTGGTTGCGAAGGCATTGGAGGTCCTGGAAGCCCAACAACGGGCGTATGATGCTTGGGCCAGTGATGTGCGAATCAAGGTTGATGAAGCGGCTGAGGCGCTAGCTCAGGGTAAGGGGATACCGTTGGAGACGGTGATGGAGCAGATCCGGGGAAAGTGATGAAAAGTTGGCTGAGGGTAGGTTAGGATTATGCAAGATTTACAACCGCAAGGGCCAATTGAGGCTAGGATTTTAAGCCAAGTGCGATCGCTGCCAGTGGCGGTACAACAGCAGGTTTTAGATTTTCTGGAGTGTTTAGCTGCTCGTGAACAACAGAAAGCGGAGTCAGAAACCACCGAGATTATACCCAAAGCGGCAATTACGCAGACAGGATCATTTTTAGAACTGACCCAGGAGTTTGCGGGTTGTCTAGAAGGAGGTCCTGTTGATTTATCGGTTAATAAAAAGTATCTAGAAGGTATGGATACTGAGCAGAAGTGTTGAATGACAGCAAACATGTTGCAAAAATAGCCTCTAATCGTGTAAACTAGAGGCTATCAAAATCAT
>OGCL01000858.1_pt1 | contig 29267 bp, 25 predicted proteins | sample 1570041 | NCBI WGS metagenome assembly OGCL01 (sample SAMN06266162, study PRJEB24511) | hot springs metagenome | isolation source: Hot spring water | place: South Africa: Limpopo | collected 2015-06-22 | reverse complement strand
TACACTAGCGTTCGAGCCCCAATCATGGCCTGCCAGAGGTAACTGAGCGCTGTTAGCTTTGCATCAAGATCTTCTTCCCGCAAAAATTTGGCCGCTTCATAATACAAGGTGGGGATGATTGGTTCAACGCCACTCTGCTTCGCCAGGTTGATGCTTTCTCTGGCGTTCTTGAAAGCCATGTCCAGCATATTGACCAGTGCCTTCTCCGACTTTACTTTCTTAGCGCCTCCCGATCTGTCGGTTTCTACTCCCACAGAATCATATTTGGCAATGATAGAGGAAGCACCAGCATATAGAAGCATCGATGGACCTAAGGTGGCATATGGTGATGGACTGATATTGAAATGCTCAAGGGCCAAATGAGTCGCATGTGCCAAGGCATACTCGGGTTCATGAGACATAAACAACCAACGGAAAACTTCAACGTTTTTCCCGACCTGCTTCGCTCCCTGTTGGAGGACAACACTATCAAAGTAGTCCATCACCGCATCCGCACTCGTCTTAAGGAGCTTTGCCCACTGGGTAATCAATCCCGTTGGTGGCAGTGAGGCGCCGCCAAATCCCATTCCCATAACAAGCCTGTCTTCGGCTAACTCTATGAGAAACTCAGCGAATTTATAAAAGAAGGCCGCTTCAAACATCTTCTGCCCGATCATTTCCAATGTTTTGGAATCGATTGCGGGCTGCCCAGATGGGGTTCCTCCATCCAACCTGGCGGTCAACTGTAAGTAGTTGCCTCCTCTGAAGATTTGTAATTTGATGGGGTCACCTGGCCTGGTGGCTCCGATCAATTGCAGAAGTACCTGTGTATTAGGAACAGGATATCCATTGTACTGCAAAATAAGGTCACCTACTAACAGTCCTGCACGCTCAGCCGGGCTGCCTCGCAGAATTCCATTGACCATTACCCCATACTGAGTATCCGTGACCTGAACGCCTAATTGTGGTCTTCCTGTCGGCTGGCTCGGTTGCGAGGTGGGCGGAGCCTGTTTGTCTTTCTCCATCGCCTCTTTCACCATCAACTCCATCTGCTTTTCACGTATTTCACCAAGACGAAAGCTTCCTCTCGCTTGAGTCGCTACTCCGTAGGCCTCAGAAAGAGCCGCCGCATCGGAGAGGTTCCTCGGATTCTCTATATCCAGACGCTTGACAAATCCATTAATTCTTCCCGTAGCAGTTTTAAGCGAATCGAAATAATTTTTAAGACCCTGATCTCCTCCTTCCTTTATCAAACGATTGATATCAATGCCCATAAGAACCGCTTCCATCATCAAAGTTGCAGTGGCCATCCGGTCATAGGCAACGGCAAAGAGGCCCTGGGTAAAGGCTTTAACGCCAAGGGATTGAGCTCGCAAAGACTGGGCCATGACTTGCTTCAGATCCTCTGTTAGTTCCCCTGCTGCTTTCACCTTGGAGAACAGTGCTGAATACTTATTCATGAGCATCTGAGCTCGGTTTTGAATCTTCACCTGGGCAGTCCTTGGTAGTTCGGGAGTAAGATCGCTTGCTGGTTTTGCCCAAGGAAGTGGTTTTCCGGTGAGAAGTGGGTATGCCTCCGAGATATGACTTGATCCTTGACACGCACTTCAGCGCCAAGTGACCTTCCGCGTTCCACTACGTCAACAAGTTGGTTGGTTTTAAGGTCGGTATTGAATCGTTGACCATAAGGGACAAGGATCAGCTTTTTTCCTATCCTTACTGCTGCATCAATCTTCTGTGGGATCCCGCCCACTGGCCCGATCGTTCCATCCGGGTTAATCTGTCCTGTCATGGTGGCATCAGGTTTGACGCTGTCTCCAAAAAGGTTAGCGATAAGTGCCACCGTTAAAAGTCCCCCTGCGCTTGGCCCATCGCCGCGTCCACCAACATCATACGAAATTCTATATTGGGAGAGATCGATGCCGAGGAGAAGTGACGTTAAGGATGCAGCCATCCAGCCAGATGTCCTCCACATAACGCCGCCCCCTCCTGCCATTTCCTCATAGAAGCCAACCCGTATCGTCTTTCTGGGATTGTTCTCAACCCTAACGATGGCTGTACCCGTTCCTCCTCTGGCCCATTCACCTTCGCCGCCCGCATAGAGTGCGTCCACCTGGACCTCTCTTGCCGACAAGGCAGAGATCGAAAAAGTTAGACAAAACGCCACTCCTGCCAACACTGCAATAACCCCCGCGCCTTCTTCATCTTTGCCTCCTCCAGTGAGGTTTAGTTGTCAGCGAGAAAATTCGAGAGAGACCCTATTATAATGAAGAAATCAATCTTTTTTTACAGTGGGTTGAAGCAGTGAAATCCGAAATACAAGTTTCTTTAAACGTAATTTGGACAAGATTGACTCTAATCTATCAAAATTTATCCAGGGTTAAAAATACAGACGCGGTTGCGTCCTCCTCTCTTCGCATCATAAAGCGCTTGATCGGCCTTTTTCACCAGATCCTCTTTTGATTTTGGGTGATGCGTTGGAAAGTTGGATATTCCCAGACTCACCGTCATATGAATACGAGTATTCCCCACTTCGAAGAGCGTATTCTCTATCAGTTTCCGGACACGTTCTGCAATCATACTAGCCTCTTCCACATCGGCATCCGGCAGGACAAGGAGAAATTCCTCTCCTCCATAACGGGCGATTGTATCCTTCTTCCGGACCGCAGACTTTAACAGGGAGGCGATCTCCTGAAGGACTTTGTCTCCATCGGTATGGCCGAAGGTATCATTGACTTTCTTGAAATGGTCAATATCCACCATCACCAGAGAAAGGGTTGAACCTCCGTAAAAAGATTTCTGGGCTTCCGCAACCAGCCTTTCCTCCAAATATCTCCGGTTGTAAAGGGTCGTCAAAGTGTCGTAGATGGCCATGTTTTTAACAGAACTGAATCTTTGAAAATGCTTTAATGTGGTTGCCAGTTGATATCCGATCACGGAGAAAAACTGAAGATCTTGTGCTTCAAAAGCATTGGGTTGATCACTGTTGATCGAAACGCAGCCGATAATCTCCTCCTCCACAGCAAGAGGAAGAGCGAGATATGATTTCAGAGTAGCTTTTGGATCCATCGCCATATGTATGGGGCGCAACTTCCTCTTTTCAACGTGAAGGGTGAGAGATGCGAGATCACTTGGCTCTTCTCCCAAGGTTGAAAAGATTCTCACCATATTCTTCGCCACCTCTTGAGTGAAAGAGGGAGGACAGGATTCCTCCTGAAAGAGATAGAGAGCCGATTCTTCCTTCCAGAGAACTCCAAGGGCAGAAAATTCAAAGAGGCTGGGAAGATTGTTGCCGGCAGACTCTACGATCTCTTTGATCTCGAAGCCCATATTGATTGAATTGATAATCGACCCTAAAATATTTAGATTCTTAACGATCAGTTTCATGGCTTTCTCTATAATGGAGTTCTTAGATTAAGCCCTTTGCGCCCTTTTAAAAACCTTCCTACTTTTGAGAAACGAGACGCTCCGCCTCTTTTAGTTTTGGGAAAACTTTTGGAAAAACCTCCCGGCTGATCACCCCCTGGGTGAGGGCTGAAAATAGATTGAGCAGGTGATTGACCAGGCTCTGAAAACCACGGTGGATTTCGATTGGAGGAAGGTTTCGGTAATCTTCCCTGACCCCTTCAAGAGAGATTCCTTCTTCCGATACTTTTAAAGAATTCACAAAAGGATACCTCTCTCCAATCTTCTTAATAGATATCCTGAAAAGAAGTTCCAAGATGGCTTCGCCGATTAACTCCGATGCCACATTCCAGACCAGATTCAAAAGGCTGGCATAGTTATCCAAAACAAGATCTGAGGTGAATTTGCCTGTCTTGGTCTCTTTGGCCATAGATCTTACTCTCATCTTAGCATTTTAAGGTCGCTTCTCAACAGGTTCAACTCGTTACGCCCATTCTGCATTCAGTATCGGAGTCATTCGCAGAAATCAGAGGACTCTAACCCTATCGCTGTGGGGACCCATGGCGGAACTCAATTTCTGCCTCTCCCTCAATTCTGTATCATACAGACCTTTGGCCAAGAAAGCAATTTTAAAAATGCCCTGTGGCGATCCTATGATTTGATCTTTCTGAACCTCTTAATGAAATGATGAATCTCGTCGTGATAGATGTAAAAAACCATGATGACCAGAGCAGATATTCCAAACAGGATAAATAGAGTCACATATTGATGATCAAATGCTTTTCCGCCCTGAAGACAGGCCATCAGTGTCCCAGGAATTCTTCCGATGCTGGAGATCACAAGAAAAATGCCCAAATGCATGGGGGTGAGACCCAGGATATAACAGAGGGCGTCCTTCGGAAAACCAGGGATGAGAAAAAGGAGAAAACTGAGGATGACCCCCTCGTGGCCGATCAAATAATCAAATTTCTTCATGGTCCGGATGCGAACAAATTTTTCAACCGCGACCATTTCAAAGAGCCTGGCCAGAGCAAACGCAAACCACGAACCGAATATGGACCCAATCATCGAATACAAGAAACCTAACTTGACACCGAAAAGGTACCCTCCGATGAACTCGATAAGGCCTCCTGGAATGGGTGCAATAATCACCTGGAGGGCTTGAATGAAAATGTAAGCCAATGGTGAATAAGCGCCAAAGGAGGTGATGACCGCTTTTAAATGGTGCTGATCGTGAAGGAGCTCATAAAACTCAACGGCTTTAACCCAAATCTGTGAATTGAACCGGTAGATGAGAAGGAAGGCAATACCAATCAGTAGAAGAAAGACAAACCAATTTTTTCTTTTAAAAAAAGAGAGCATCATAAGTATAACATTAAACAGGAATCTTCTGATACTTAATGCCTAAATAACATAAAAAAGAATAAGAGTAAACCCTGTTAGAAATTTCAGATATCTAATGGGGTAATGTCTTTTAAAAACAGAGGAATACCTTCTAAATCGAAAAAGAAAAACCCTGGCTGAAGCCAGGGTTTTTCGTCATAATCTTGGCGTCCCCAACGGGAGTCGAACCCGTGTTGCCGACGTGAAAGTGCCTTCCGGGGGTATTTTTATTGATTCATCTTGAGTGATAGGAATTGAGATAAGCGCTGATAATCAACGGTTTCCTGGCGATTCGGCTGTTTTACTGATTTATACTGAATCGCACGGTTTTGGACTCCGAATAGTCACTATTTGGACACCGGAATATATCTCCCTTAAGACGCCTCTTTCTTGATCTTCCCTCCGTGGAGTTCTGTGTTGTTCCGATGCTCATTCAAGTCTTTGCGGATCTCTGATACACCTGCCTTTATTGACAAGACTTCAGATTCTAACCTTTGAAACCGTTCTTCCTCTGCTTGTTCGTGACGGTCAAGTCTTTCCGTCACCATATTAAATGCCTCAATGACTGTATCGAACTTCTCCTTCACATCCTCAAGGACAATCTTCAACTCATCCGACATGACAACCTCTCATAACAGTATTGACCTTACCCTAAACCTTTTTCACCTTCCTGTCAACTCCAAAATTTTTTCATATCGCAAAGACCCAAGAATAAAAAAGCCCTAACCGAAGCCAGAGCTTTTCGTAAAAACATTGGCGTCCCCAACGGGAGTCGAACCCGTGTTGCCGACGTGAAAGGCCGGTGTCCTTGGCCTCTAGACGATGGGGACCCTCTCAAATCAAAAATCCTAAATCCGAATTTCGAAATTCAAAACAATCCCAAAATTCCAAATTAATAACTCTAAATTTATTTCTCTTTTTTCTCTTTCGGATATCGTGCTTCGGATTTCGGATTTTGTTTTCCTGGTGGGCCGTACTGGACTCGAACCAGTGACTCTCTGCTTAAAAGGCAGATACTCTACCTCCTGAGTTAACGGCCCTCTCGTTTAAATTAAGAGAAAACCTTCCAGATTGTCAAGGGAACTCAATGCTGAAAGGGGTTTTTCACTTCAATCGTCTCATTTCTTTCTGATCCGACGGAGACCATCGTGATCTTCACTTCAATGAGTTCTTCGATCCTCTTCAGATATTGCTGGGCTTGGGCAGGAAGCTCTGAAATCGTTTTGGCCCCTTTGATCTCCCCTTTCCATCCATTTAGCTCTTCATACACGGGCTCACAGTTTTCAAGCATTTTACAATCGGAAGGAACATGTTGAATGATCTTTCCATTGACGCGATAGGCCACACAGATTTTTATCTTTTCGAAATCATTCAGCACATCGAGCTTTGTCATGGCCACATCCTGGACCCCGTTAATCCGGATGGCATGATTGACCACCACAGCGTCAAACCAACCGCATCTCCTAGGCCTTCCGGTTGTGGCCCCGTATTCTCCACCTTTTGTCCGAATCTTCTCCCCTACTTCATCCTTCAATTCAGTCGGGAAGGGCCCCTCACCCACCCGGGTGGTGTAGGCTTTTGTCACCCCGATTACGGAATCAATCATCGTCGGACCAATTCCAGATCCAGCGCAGGCATTTCCGGAAACGGTGTTGGAGGCGGTCACATAAGGGTAAGTCCCATGATCCACATCCAAGAGCGCTCCCTGCGCCCCTTCGAACAGGATATGTTTTCCTCTTCGAATTTCTTCGTAAAGGATTCTCGAAGTATCCTTTACATATTTCCCTATCTGATTCCTATAACGAAGATATTCATCAAAAATTTCTTCAAATTCAAAAGGGTTCTCTCTTAATACCTCCGAAAGATAGCGGTTCTTCTGAAGAAGGTTGGCCTTTAGCTTATCACGGAATACACCTTCGTCCAAAAGATCAATCATCCGAATCCCAGATCGTGCCACCTTGTCCTCATAGGCAGGTCCAATCCCTCGACCGGTGGTCCCAATCTTAAAGACCCGATCTCTTGCAAGATCAATTCTCCGGTGGTAAGGAAGGATGAGGTGGGCCTCTTCGCTCACCATCAATTGTGCATCATCTTTCAGGTATCCCCTCTTCTTCAATTCACTCATCTCTTCGATCAGTACGGCGGGATCCACCACCACCCCGCTGCCAATAACACACGTCTTCTTTTCGTAAAGAATTCCGGAGGGAATCAAGTGAAAAACAAACTTCTCCCCTCTAAGGACGATCGTATGCCCTGCATTGTTTCCGCCCTGAAAACGGACCACCACATCCGCATCGCGGGTTAAAAGATCTACAATCTTTCCCTTTCCCTCATCTCCCCATTGTGCGCCAACGATCACAATATTGGCCATATTCGTCCTCTCTCTTCTGCCATGGGCTAAAGTATAATCTGTTGGACCGAGATGATATTGGGCATCCGTAAAATCTCTCCTAACATACCGGGAGGGAGAGGAGAATCGAGGTGGAGGAGCGAAATCGCCATCCCGCCCATTCTGTCCCGACCGAACTGCATGGTGGCAATATTGATATTACGGCTTCCCAGTGCCATTCCGATGTTACCGATCACCCCGGGTCGGTCATAATTGCTCACCAACAGGATGTACCCCTCTGGCAAAGCCTCTATGAAGAAATCGTTCAACTTCACAATTCTCAATTCCTTCCTTCCGAAGAGTGTTCCTGCAATGTAGTTCTGCTCCATCTTCGACCGAACCGTCAATCCAATCAGACTGGCAAAATCCTCTGCACTTTCACTTACCGACTCAATCACCCGGATTCCCCTCTCTTTAGCCATGATCGGGGCATTTACAAAGTTGACCGTCTCACCCACAAAAGGGGTGAGGAGTCCTTTTAAGATGGATGTGGTAATCGGTTTTGTTCCGTAGGCAACGAGTTCACCATGGTATTCAATTAAAATCTCTTCAATGGCGTAATTTGAAATCTGGCCTAAAAAGCTTCCTAATTTCTCTCCCAATCGCAGGTAGGGTCGCAAAAACAGAAGAATATCAGGGCTGACCGCAGGCATATTGACTGTATTGCGGGCTTCTCCATGAAGTAGATAATCCACAACCTGATGGGCGATGGCAATGGCCACATTTTCCTGGGCCTCTTCTGTCGAAGCTCCCAGGTGAGGGGTGGCGACAACCTCTTCGAGATCCAACAGTGGATTTCCAATAGCCGGTTCTTTTTCAAACACATCCAGTGCGGCTCCAGCGACCTTTCCTGCGCGAATGGCCTCATGGAGATCTTTCTCGTTGATGATTCCTCCACGGGCGCAGTTGATCAGAATCACTCCCTTTTTCATCTTCTCCATGGCTTTCTGTTCAATCAGATTCCGGGTCTCTTCGGTCAAAGGGGTATGGATGCTGATGAAGTCGGATCGCCTCAGAAGATCTTCGAAACTCACCAGCTCAACCCCTTTCTTCTCAGCCACCTCAGGCGAAAGGTAGGGATCGTACCCGATGACCTTCATCTTCAGCCCCTTGGCTCGATCCGCAACGATCGTTCCAATGACTCCAATCCCGACCAACCCGAGCGTCTTCTGGTAGAGCTCCACGCCCATGAACTTCTTCTTTTCCCATTTGCCTGCCCTAAGTGAGGCAGTAGCCTGGGGTACCTTTCTGGAAATCGAAAGCATCAAGGCGATGGTATGCTCTGCTGCCGCAATGGCATTCTCCTGAGGGGTATTCATCACCACTATCCCCTTCTTCGTTGCTGCAGGTAGATCAACGTTGTCGAGTCCGATCCCTGCCCTTCCAATCACCCTTAGACGGGCTCCAGCCTCGATGATATCCGCCTTCAGCTTGGTCTCGCTGCGGATAATAATCGCATCATACTCCGGGAGAATCCTCTTCAGCTCTTCAGGCGGAAGCCCGGGTTTTAGGTCATACTGAATGCCCTTCACCTGATCCAGAATTTCCAACCCCTTCTTTGAAAGGGGATCGCTGACCAATATCTTCATCGCTTTCTCCATGATTGCATCCCTCTTATCATGATTCTGTCAATGGCGACCATCTGAGTGCATGTAGCCGCTTCATTCCACAATCCACAATCGGGTCTCTGAAATGGTTCAATCCTCCATCAGAACTTCTTCGAGCCTCCTGACCCCTGCTCCCAATTCGAAGCGGTGTCCCATCTCCTTAAGAAGCATCTCCAGGGCAGAGATAACCATCACCATGTCTAACCTATCATAATATCCGAGATGAGCAATTCGAATGATCTTGCCCTTGGCTCGATCCTGTCCTTCGGCTACGGTAATCCCGTACTTCTCAAAGAAAAGATCCTTTAATTTCTCTCCGTCTATTCCTTCTGGAATCTTGACCGCCGTGACCGCATTGCTTGGAGAGTCGGGCGCATACAGACCAAGGCCTAATGCCCTCACCGCCTCACGGGTCGCATGGGCCAGCTTTTGATGTCTCTTAAAGAGAGCCTCCAGGCCTTCCTTTCGAATCATATGAAGCGATTCTTTCAATCCCACAAAGAGAGAAATCGCCGGTGTGTATGAACTCTGATTTTTCTTTGTTGATTTTAATTCCTTTTTAAAATCGAAATAGTATTTGGGAAGATCCGATCTATCAACCAGCTTCCAGGCCTTATCGCTCAGGGCAGCAAAAGCAAGGCCTGGAGGAAGCATCAATGCCTTCTGGGATCCGCTCACCACCACATCTATTCCCCACTGATCCATAGGAATATCAAAAACCCCGATCCCTGTGATTGCATCCACCACGATCACTTTATCCTCATACCTCCTGGTAATCTCTGCGATCTCCCGGATAGGGTTTCGGACTCCGGTAGAGGTTTCACTGGCCTGCGTATAAACTGCACGGATGGCAGGATCAGATTCCAGAGCTTTTTGGATCAAGCCCGGCTCCACAGCCTTTCCCCACTCGACATCAATTGGAATAAACTCTATTCCATAAGCCTTACAGATCTCTCCCCACCGCTCACCGAACTTGCCCCCCCGGACGACCAGGGCTTTATCCCCTTTTGACAAGATGTTCGAAACAGCTCCTTCCATGGCTCCTGTGCCTGAAGAGGTAAAGACTAAAACCTCGTTCTTGGTCTGGAAGAGATATTTTAGCCCCTCCCGGATTTCAGCGAAAATCTTTTCAAACTCAGGTTCCCGATGGTGCATAATCGGTTCAGCCATCTTGAGAAGGACCTCGGGTGGAAGCATGGTCGGACCGGGTGAAAAAAGATATTTCTTCTCCATATAGACCTCCTTGACGTTAGCCGCTAAATATTATTTGATAATTGCACATATGTCAATATTTCTTTTCATTTTTGCTATTTTTAAGCACCTGATTAAGAACCTTGACATTCTTGAAATAATTCTCTAACTTTTAGGTGGCTTCCATGATGGAGACATAAAAATGACTGAAATCGCAACCCAAACCCTTGCCGATATCTACCTTCAGCAGGGAGATGTTCAAAAGGCCTTCGAGATTTACCAGACCCTGGCCAGGCAAAACCCTTCTGATCCTAAGATTCTAAACCGATTGAAGGAATTGCAAGAAGCATTGAACCTCCCGTCCCATCCGGATCAATTAACCCCGCGTACCCGGGAAGAGAAGATTCGTTTTCTTCAAAGGTGGTTGACCAACATTCATGAAAGGAAAAAAAAGATAATGGAGCATTCTTTTTTTGAAAAAAGGCGACAATCCCTTCACCAAATTATTGAAACCCATCCACTTGATGGGATCCTCTTGACCCAGCTTGAAAATATTCGCTACCTCTGCGGCTTTACCGGAAGCGATGGAGCCCTCGTCCTCACCCGAAGGGAGGTTTTCTTTCTGACCGATTCACGTTACTGGACACAGGCCGATGAAGAAGTGAAAGGTTGCCGAATCATCCATTACAAGAAAAAGCTCGATGGGATTGCCGCCCTTCTCTCAGATTTGAAGCTGACGAGGGTGGGAATCGAAGGCCTGTCTTTACCCGTTTCGTCCTTCCAGTTTCTCCTAAAAAAAATGGGAAACGCGATGGAATTCATCGCCCTCGAAGAGGAGATGAAGAATATCAGAGCAGTCAAGGATGCTCAGGAGCTGTCCCTGATCAGATCGGCCATCGCCCTATCCACAAAATCATTCTCCCATCTGATGGAATTCCTTCGCGAGGGATCCATTGAAAAAGAAATGGCCCTTGAGATGGAATTCTTCGTCAAGAGAAACGGCGCAGAATCCATTGGTTTTGATATCATCATCGCCTCCGGCCCAAGATCTGCCCTGCCCCATGGACGGGCAAGCCACAAGAAGATTGAAAAGGGTGACTTCATCCTTCTTGATTTTGGGTTAAGACTTCAGGGATATCATTCCGACCAGACACGGACCCTGGTCTGCGGACAACCAACATCGGAACAGCAAAAGGTTTATCGAATTGTCAAAGAAGCCCATGACCAGGCAATTGAGGCCATTCGACCAGGCCTCCCTTTCTGTGACATAGACAAAGTAGCCAGAGATCATATCGAGAAGCAGGGCTATGGAGAATATTTTGGTCATGGATTAGGCCATGGCATTGGCCTTGCTGTCCACGAAGACCCTGTGGTCAACGGAGACAATAGGGGACTCCTTCAGGAGGGAATGGTCTTCACCGTTGAACCGGGTATCTATATCCCCAACTGGGGAGGTGTCCGGATCGAAGACATGGTTCTTGTCACCCCTCAGGGAGCCGAGGTGCTGACCTCGCTTCCAAGAGATCTAACGATTATTTAAAGCACCCTTGACCATTCCTCAATAATTTTTTATATTGTTCTCGTAAGATTGACGAGCTGGCTACTTGACTTTGGACGAATAGACTCATTGGCGGGCATAGCTCAGCTGGTAGAGCATCGGCTTCCCAAGCCGAGGGTCGCGGGTTCGATCCCCGTTGCCCGCTCCAGGAAAACAAGAGGTTACAGATTTGATACTGTAACCTCTTTTTCATTAGGGTCCAATTGAGGTCAATCAATCCTTGGAGAAATTAGAGCGCATTCCAACAAACACCAGACAGCGATCTGTCCCCACCTACTGGATCATCGGGCTTTTTATCTTTGCCAATACGATGATCTGCTATTTTGACAGAGTGAACTTCTCTGTTGCTGCCCCGACAATCATGAAGCTTTTTCAATGGGACATGGGCGTTACAGGAGTGGCCATGTCTATGTTCGGGGTGGGTTATATCCTCACTCAGATCCCTGCCGGGCTTCTGAGTGATCGTTTTGGCGGAAGAAAGGTCCTCGCAGCAGGGAGTGTAGGGTGGTCCTTCTTTACGGTCTTAACACCTTTCGCCTCTACTCCACTTCTCATGTATCTGGTTAGAGGAATGCTTGGGCTTGCAGAAGGACTCAATTTCCCGGGTTCAACCAGTGTGCTTTCAAAGTGGGTGCCTCGAAAGGCCAGAGCCCGGATTCAGGGATTGAATCTCTCAGGAGTGGCTGCAGGGCCCTTGATTGCTACACCGCTCACTTTATGGATCATGATGATGTTCGGCCTGAAGGCCATGTTCTTCTTTTATGGTATTCTCGGTTTTCTTTGGACCGCTGCCTGGCTGCTCTATAGCACAGAAACACCCTCTGAACACAAGGGCATGACCCCAAAAGACCTCAAAGAGATTGAAACCGGTCAGGTGGCAGAAATAACAGCATCGGTTGGCAATGTTCCAATCCGCTCAAATGAGGTATGGGGGCTTACCATCTCCTATTTTTGTTTTACCTATACCTGGTGGTTATTTCTGAACTGGTTGCCGACCTATCTTGTTCAAGCGCGTGGTTACACCATGATCAAGATGGGTTTCTTTGCCTCCCTGCCCTGGCTGGCCGCATTGATCAGCGCCAATGGAGCAGGTTGGCTATCGGATGCGCTTGTCAAGAAGGGTTTTTCATCTGGCAGTGCCAGGCGGACCCTGATCTATATTGGAGCGCCTGCAATGGCTATCTGCTTGTGGTTGGTCACCCAGGCGGAGAGTGCTGGAATGGCCGTGGCGCTTATCACCGTAACCATCTCTTTGGCAGGTATGAACCTTCCTGCTTTCTGGAGTCTGCCCATGGACATAAACATCCACAAAGCAGGGCTGATTACAGGGATGATGAATACCGGAAGCGCACTCGCCTCCATCATAGCACCAATGGTCACAGGTTATGTAGCGATGTGGTTTGGCTGGACAGTCGCCCTCGGTCTCGGGTCGTCCCTTGCCTTGCTTTCTGCAATCATGATGTACCTCTCTGTGCCAACATCCACACCGAAATCGCATAGAGAATGAAAACATATTTTGTCACCGCATTGGGGATGAGCAATTCGAAACCCTTGTAATCTTTTTAAGCCCGGGGCGCCTGTGTTTCAAAACGCTTATGCAATGGGATACACGCTCGTGAGAGAAGGCCTTTGGCTAAAAAAATTACTTGCTTTTTGAAATCTTTCTTGTATAATTTTTTCTAATAAATTTTAATGAGGAGGGCACCCCTATGGCAGGAAAAAAACCGCTTACAAAATCACAGATCGTCTCTCATGTGGCAAAAAAGTTTGACCTCTCCAAGAAAACGGCAGCCGCTCTCATCGAAGAGATGGCCGCCCTGGCTGTGACAGAAACAAAGAAAGCCGGCTCTTTTACATTCCCTGGAATTGGTAAACTCGTCATGGTAAAACGGAAAGCCCGTGTTGGAAGAAATCCAGCAACGGGCGAGCCCATCAATATCCCGGCCAAGACTGTGGTTAAGATGCGAGTTGCTAAGGCTTGTAAAGACGCCATCGTCCCGCCAAAGAAGTAAGGACAATCAATCTTTCTAAAAACAGAAACACCTCCCCTCTCCTCGAAAAGGAAAGGGGATTCGTGTTTCTGTTTCTTTGAGAACACGGTTAAGGGAGATAATTGTAGGATTCCCTTTTAGCCCCCTTTAGCGAATGGGCTTAAGAGATTTCAAGATATCTCGCATGAGGCGGTCTCTTTTCTCTGTCCATTCTGACATCATCAAACGCATCCTTTTGACGAATGCCTTTTCGGTGATTGGAACCAGATTGATTCCAATGTTAAGCAGTCCTCCGGCAAAGGCTGCATCTGCAAGAAAGGCTGCCACCCCTGCATCGCTGAGGGCATTGGGGTTTCCTTTCAGGATGAGACACTTGGAATCAGCTAAGAGTTGGATTGCCCGCTCGCATACCAGACAGGGGATCTGGGTGGCGTTTTGATAGGCCTTTTGAATGGCCCGAGTCCGGTCAAACCGCTCCTTTTCTGTCCCTCGAGGTAGACGAAAGGCTTTCATGACCGCCTCAAAAGACTTGGCATCCTCGTCTACCGCATGGATAAGCCTTCTCTGAATCGCCTTTGCTCTCTTCTGGGTTTCTTTCAATTCCTTCTTTTCCTTTTCGTTCTTCTTTAATGAGAGGGCCGCCACCATCGCTACCAGAGAGGCAGAAAGGGCACCCGCAAGGGCAGACACGCTTCCGCCACCCGGCGTTGGGCGATCCGATGCCACCTGTTCTAAAAATTTTTCCATTTCCATAAGTTCAGGTTCCTCCTATTCGAATTCCAGTATCCTCTTTTCAATGACCTGATTGATTGAAAACCCCGGGTACCTTAAATAATGCTGAATAATTCCTTCAAGAACAGTTAGCGGAACCAACCCAACGATCTCAGAGCCATCCACTTCAACTCCATGGTTCAGAGCTTCCGCCTTAATGAAATCATAGACCTTCGGGATATTGGTCACCTGATAATTAGTCAGGTTCATTGATACCTGGACCATCCCCTTCTCTTTCAACTCAACCCCCATCGCCCTCACCTGAGGAAATCCTCCATCTTTAAATCTTACTTTTTTGGCAATCTCCTTCGCCAGTTTGAGGTCCTGGCTCTTGAGGTTCACATTGTACGCAATCAACGGAAACCTTGCACCCACTACGGTCGCCCCTGATTTTGGATTGAACTCGTTTGGCCCTTCATCCGGCTTCCACTCTGGGTCTTTCAGTTTTTCGCGAAGACCTTCATATTCCCCTTTGCGGATCATCGGAAGTTCCTTCCGATCCGGTCGAAAGGCCGCCTCCTCGTAAAAGAAGACAGGAACCCCTTGCCTTCCGATCTCTTTACCGAATTGATGAGCAATCTCAACTGCCTCTCCCATTTCAACCCCATGAATGGGAACGAAAGGAACAACATCCACTGCTCCTAACCGGGGATGGCCTCCTTGGTGTTGCTGCATATCAATCAGCTCAATGGCCTTTAGGGCAAAGGAGATGGCTGCTTCTTTTACGGCCTCTGGTTCCCCCACAAACGTGAAGACACTCCGGTGATGGTCCGGATCAGAAGAGATATTGAGAAGCCTGACTTTCTTATGTTTTTTGATCTCTTCAGCGATTAAAGCAATCTTATCAGGATTTCTTCCCTCACTGATATTGGGAACGCATTCAAGCAGTCTCATCGTCGTATAGTCTTATCGTCCGCAATCCTTGGCTTTTGATAAACCACCTTCCCACTTTTAATAACGATCTCTACATGGTCCACGCCAAAATGGTAAGGAAGGTATTGATAATTTGGAATGTCGAGTAAAATCACATCGGCTTGTTTTCCAATCTCAAAAGACCCAATCTCGTTCTCCCTGCCCATGGATTTGGCCGCATGAGTCGTCACAGCCCGGATGACTTCTTGAGGCGTCATGTTAAAGAAGAGGCAGCCCATGGTCATCATCAGGGGAAGTGATTCAGTCATAGAGGAGCCCGGATTTAAATCGGTAGAGAGCGCCACCCTGACTCCCTGCTCAATCATCTCCCTTGCCGGTGGATATTTCTTCATCGAAAGAGAGAAACTGGCTCCAGGCAATAGAACCGCAACCACCCCTTTCTCTGCCATCCGCTCAATACCCCTTTGGCTCACATATTCAAGATGATCCGCAGAAAAGGCACCGACCTCAGCAGCCAGTTCGGCGCCACCTCCTGGACTGAGCTGATCTGCATGGATCTTGGGCTGAAGGCCATATCTCTTACCGGCCTCAAGGATTTCTCTCGATTCACCGAGGTTAAAAGCCTTTTGCTCACAAAAGACATCGCAGAACTCTGCTAATCTTTCTTCAGACACTTCCGGAATCATCTCTGTGATGAGGAGATCCACATAACGCCTTCTCGCATCCTTAAACTCTTTTGGAACCGTATGGGCTCCCAGAAAGGTAGGAACGATCTCCACAGGATGTTCCTTCTGTAAGGCCCGGATGACCCGAAGAATTTTTAATTCGGACTCCAGCGAAAGCCCATAGCCACTTTTGGCTTCAAGAGTAGTGACTCCCTTTGAGAGGAAGCGATCCAATCTACTCTTTCCTGAATGGAAAAGTTCTTCAAACGAAGCCTTTCGCGTTGCTTCAACCGTGGAGAGAATGCCCCCCCCTTTTTGGGCGATTTCGAGATAGGAAAGACCTTCAATCCTCTGTTTAAACTCATTCTCTCTTGAGCCACCGAAGACGAGGTGCGTGTGTGAATCAATAAGCCCCGGCATGACCACTTTCCCTGTAGCATCAATCTCCTGTCCTTGCGGACCCACAACACACTCTTTTGGCAACTCTCCGGTCTCCCCGATCCAGAAGATTTTCCCTTCCTTAACGGCAATGGCCCCATTGGGAATGATTCCCAGCCCCGATTCATCCTTAATGCAGGGAGAAAGGGTCAGCAGTTCTTTAGCCGTTTTAATGAGTAAGTCAATCTCAGTCATTGGTTCGTTCTCTATTGTTCATCCTCCGTCGTCACTCGTCCATCATCTCCCATCCGTCGTCTCTCGACGATCGTCTACCTTCTAAGGTGCAAATATCTTCTTCAATGCCTGAACAAATCTCCGGTTATGCTCCAATCTTCCGATGGTCACCCGACCGCACGTGGGATACCCCCACGCCTTTCCAGGACGGATGATGATCCCTTCTCTCAGGAGTCCCTTAAAAATTTCTTCGATGTTCATCTTAAAGTCCACAAAGATGAAATTGGCTTGGCTTCGGACATAGTGAATGCCCATTCTGTCCAACTCCTGATAGAGATATTGTCTGCCTTCATATACCAGTTGTTTCGATTTCCGGATATGATCCGTATCATTCAAAGCAGCCACAGCGGCTACCTGGGCTAACCGGTGAACTGGAAAAGGGTCTCTCACCTGGTAGAGACACTGGATAAGATCTTCCCTCCCGATGGCATAACCGATCCTCAACCCTGCCAGCCCATAAACCTTTGAAAAGGTCCTGAGCGCAATCAACTGGTGATTGGTCTTTACATAATCTAAACCGTTGGGGTAGAGAGGATCTTCCACAAAATCGCCGTAAGCTTCATCCAGAATGACGATGACCCTCTCGGGTAACCTGGAGAGAAATCGGTTCAGGGATGTTTGAGTAACGATGGTGCCGGTGGGATTATTTGGATTACAAATAAAGATTAACTTCGTCTTCCGGGTCACTCTGCGAAGCATGCCATCAAGATCATGGACATAATGCTTCAATCTCACCCGGACGGGTTTTCCTCCCATGATCTGGGTCACGTTGGTGTAAACGGAAAAAGTAGGATCGGCCAGAATCACCTCATCCCCGGTGTTGACAAAGGCACTGGCGATCATCAGAATAAGATTATCAGCTCCGTTCGAAGTGACGACATTCTTCTCCTTCAGCGAAAGAAGGTTAGCTAAGCCTTGCCTTAAAAGAGGACTTGGCCCTTCAGGGTAGAATTGAATGTTCGTCAGCTCTCTCCGAATGGCCTCCACAGCCTTTGGCGAAGGACCAAGCAGGTTTTCATTTGATGCCAATTTGACCCACTGTTTCTTTCCGTATTCTTTCTGAACTTCCTCGATCGATTTGCCTGGAATATATGACGCAATCTTCAGGATCCCTTTTCTCGCTAACCGTTCAATTCTCAATGAAAGTTCTCCTTTCCTTATTTAAAGGATGTGGTCTCATTATCAATGGATCCAAACAGGTTGTCAAGAATTCATCCCCTTCCTTTTGATGTTTCTCGATGACTCGGCAAAAATATTTGACAAAAAACAGGGAACATATTAAATTTTTTTGAAATTTCATTAAAAGGAGGGGTTGAATGAAGATGAAAAAATGGGGTTTTTTGATTTTTGTGGTCGTAGGAATTTCATTGTGGCTCTTATCCACCTCGGTTTTCGCTCAAACAAAGGTCTACACCTGGAAGATGCAGAGCGCATTTTCAGCCGGTGCCTATGAATATGTAAACCCTAAAGACCTGGTGGCAAGACTGGAAGAGATGGCCGGTGGCAGGTTAAAGATCGAACTCTTTCCTGCAGGCGCGGTTGTGCCTGCCTTTGAAGTCCTGGATGCTGTCCATAAAGGCGTCCTGGATGCTGGTCATGGGTGGGCCGGGTTCTGGGGTGGCAAACATCCCGCCGTCGCCCTCTTTGGTTCCCCTGGTGGAGGCCCATTTGGCATGGGAAACGATGATTATATGAGTTGGCTTTATATCGGAGGCGGCATTGAACTGTATAACGAACTGTTACAAAAAGAGTTGAAATTCGATGTAGTGGCTTTCCCGAGCTCAATTGATCCTCCGGAGCCATTGGGTTGGTTCAAAAAACCGATGAAATCAACAGCCGAATTCAGGGGAGTCAAATTCAGAACAGCCGGAATGGCAGCCGAGCTATTCAAAGAGATGGGAATGTCCGTTGTTATTCTCCCGGGCGGTGAAATCGTCCCTTCGCTTGAGAGAGGCGTCATTGATGCAGCCGAGTTTCATTCTCCGAGTGCAGATATGTCCATTGGCCTCCATAATGTTCGCAAGTTCTTCCATATGCCAAGCATCCATCAACCCACCGGCAATATGGAGATCTTCATCAATCGAAAAAAGTGGGATGAGCTTCCTGCTGATCTCAAAGCCATTGTCCGGGCAGCCACCATGGCAGAAACGCTCCATTTTTCTTTGAAGCATATGGATCAGAATGTCAAAGACCTCGAAACCATGGTCACAAAACATGGAGTCAATGTGGTGGAAACATCCAAAGAGATGATTATGGAGATGCTCAAGGCCTGGGACAGACTGGCGGAGCGCAAATCCAAAGAAAGCCCATTTTTCGGGAAAGTTCTGGCTTCTCAAAAAGCCTGGGCAAATCGGATGGTTCCTTTCCGGCAGGTCAGCCACCCTCCCTATGATATGATCGCTGACCATTATTGGAAAGGAGTCAACCCATACAAAGTCATTAAACCCTGATGCAGGGTTTGGTCCTTGATCGGTCTCACAGTAGGGAACGGTTTTTATACTGTTCCCTACTCTTTTTATCTACCCTTCTGATAGTGGCGAGAACACAAAATGAATTCTTTTCCAAAAGGTATCCAGAAGACCATTCGGTTCATTGACACACTCAGCGAATGGTCAGGAAAAATCGTAGGATGGTTGATCATCCCTCTGATCCTTGGACTCACCTATGAAGTCATTGCCCGATACGGCTTTCACGCCCCTACGGTCTGGGCCTATGACATCGCCTATATGCTTTATGGAACGCTCTTCATGTTGGGGGCGGTTTACACCCTTAAAAGAAATGGGCATATCCGGACCGACATGCTTTATGACCGCTGGTCTCCAAGACGCCAGGGCTGGGTCAATGTCATCTCCTATCTCTTCCTGTTCTTTCCGGGAATGATCTTCTTCTTTCTCTCAGGCCTCGACGTGACCATCCATTCCTGGATAATTCTTGAAAAATCGGATCTCAGTCCCTGGAGACCCCCCCTCTACCCTTTTAAGACGGTCATTCCCCTGACCGCCCTTCTTTTGATCATTCAAGGGATTTCAGAGTTTCTAAAGAGCCTGCATGCTGCCCTGAAGGGAGAGTGGATATGAGTTCCGAATACCTCGGTCTGATCTTCTTGGCCTCTCTCTTAGTCGGAATCTTTGCGGGATTTCCAATCGCCTTTACACTGATCATTCTCTCCATCGTATTTGGCTATATTGGTTTTGGCGATACGGTCTTTCCCTTAATGGTCTACCAGACGCTTGGGGTGATGAAAGAGGAGACGCTTGCTGCTGTGCCTCTCTTTATCTTCATGGGGCATCTTCTTGAAAAAGCAGGTCTGATGGAACGGCTCTTCACCTCTTTTCAGCTAATGTTAGGTGGCGTGAGAGGGTCACTCTACCTCGGAGTTCTTCTGACGGCTACCATCTTTGCGACTGCCACAGGAATTATTGGCGCTTCTGTGACAGTGATTGGAATCATGGCAGCACCGGCCATGATGAGAAGTAAATACGATGTGAGGCTCTCTGCAGGAACGATCACTGCTGGGGGAACACTTGGAATTCTAATTCCTCCCAGCGTGATGCTGGTGGTCATGGGACCAATTGCAGGGGTCTCTGTCATCAAGCTCTTCGGAGCAGCGATTCTACCTGGCCTTCTTCTGTCCGCTCTCTATATCAGCTATACCATGTTTAAAAGCTATCTCAAGCCTGAACTTGGGCCTCCACTACCGGCCGAAGAACGCCTTGCCTCAAAATGGAAAATGCTAAAGGAATTTGTCTCCGGCATCCTTCCTATGGGGTTCATCATCTTTGCTGCACTGGGCAGTATTCTCCTCGGATTGGCCACTCCCACTGAGGCCGCAGCCATGGCCTCCACAGGCTCCATCATCCTCACCCTGCTCTACCGAAAACTCTCCTGGTCGGTCTTGACCGATGCGGTTTATAAGACCCTTCAAACCTCGAGCATGATCCTCTTTCTCGGCATGGCTTCCAACATTTATGGAGCGGTCTTCACCCGCTTGGGAACAAGCACGATGATCGCCAAATCTCTGCTCGGCCTTGAGGTCCCCCCTCTGGCGCTGATAGCCTTGGTCATGCTCATCATCTTCATCCTCGGCTGGCCCCTGGAATGGCCTGCCATTGTCTTTATCTTTCTTCCGATCTTTCTGCCTGTGGTTCAGGAACTGAAGATGGACCTCCTCTGGTTTACGACCCTGGTGGCAGTCAATCTGCAGACCGCCTTTCTCTCTCCCCCGGTGGCTATGGCAGCTTACTATCTCAAGGCCGTGGCTCCTCAGTGGGAATTAAAAGACATTTATAGGGGAATGATGGACTTTCTGATACTCCAGATGATTGGATTGGGATTGGTCTTCTTCTTTCCGAAGATTGCCACCTGGCTTCCGGGTCTTCTCTTCAGTTAGTTAGAAAATAAGTCGTTGGTTAAGGTTAGGATAAGGATGCTGGTTTCGTCGGTAGGTTATGGTAACGGTTCTAAATCATTGGACCTAACCTTTACCCGTAGACAAAGCGGGCCTCTTGGCCTTGCCCCTAACCCTGACCGAAGGGCCATTTTTATGGTTCGAGGGTGCCCTCCGGGCATGGGCCATTAATAAAAAAGAAGACGTTAAGCCAACGCACCGGTCATGCTTTCGACTCTCCTCAGAAGTTCTCCGGATTCGATCAGTTTCTGGATCTCTTCAATATCTTTACTAAAGCGGCGATCGCTCCGGATCGGAGGAACTTTTTTACGAATGGTCAGGTAGGCCTCTTTAATGCCGAGCCCGGGCTGGAGGGGAAGTAAAAAGTCCAGCCCCTGAGTGGCACATAACAGTTCCATCGCCAAGATATGCTCCACATTTTTCACGATCTCTCTCGCCTTCCGGGCGGCGATCGTTCCCATGGAAACATGGTCCTCTTTATCTGCAGAGGTAGGGATGGTATCCACGCTGGCAGGATGGGCAAGGACTTTATTCTCTGAAGCCAGAGCCGCGGCACTCACCTGAACCATCATCAGTCCTGAATGAAGCCCTCCCTCCCGCGTAAGAAAAGCAGGCAATCCCGAAAGGGCGGGATTGATCAACTTTTCAATCCTCCGTTCTGAGATGCTTCCTAATTCTGAAACGACAATTCCCAGTAAATCCATAGCAAAGGCAATCGGCTCCCCGTGGAAATTCCCGCAATTGAGGATTTTCTTCTTCGTGGCAAAGATGAGAGGGTTATCCGTGACAGAGTTGACTTCAATCTCAAGGGTCTTACGAACATAGGTCAGGGCATCCCTTACTGCTCCGTGCACCTGGGGTATACATCTGAGGGAATAAGCATCTTGAATTTTCTTGCAGAACCGATGGGACTCTGCAATCTCGTCCTGAAGACCTAATCGTTTAAAGTTTTTTGAAACCGCAAAAGAGCCTGGATGCGGTCTGACCCGATCAATGTCGAGATCAAAGACTCTAAAGCTCCCCTTTAGGGCATCTAAGGTGCAAGCACCTGCAATATCTGCCACCTTACAGAGCTGCTCTGCCCTGAGCAGGGCCAGAAGTCCTACGGCCGTCATCACCTGGGTACCATTGATCAGGGCAAGCCCCTCTTTGGCCTTGAGCGTAAGAGTCGGAATTCCGGCTTTGGTCATCGCCTTCTTTCCCGACATAATTTTCCCTTGAAATCGGGCTTCTCCTTCCCCCATCAGAACCGAGGCTAAGTGCGCCAGTGGTGCGAGATCTCCACTGGCTCCAACCGAGCCCTGCTCTGGGATAAGAGGATGCACGCCGCGATTGATCATCTCAACAAGCGTCTTGAGAACTTCGATCCGAATTCCAGAATAGCCCATGGCCATCACATGGGCCCTGAGCAACATGATGGCCCGTGTGGTCTTCTCATCAAAGTAAGGGCCGATGCCAACCGAATGGCTGCGGATGAGGTTCTTCTGAAGCGCTTCAATTTGGTGAGGATTGATCAACTGGTCACTTAAAAGACCAAATCCGGTGGTCACACCATAAATCTTCTCGCCCTCTTGTAGTGCCCGTTCGACAAAATCTCTCGCCTGCCTCATTTTCCTAAAAACCGAAGGCTCGATCCTGACTCGGGCCTTTCCTTCGGCCACTTCATAAATCTGCTCCAAACCGACACGTTTACCGTCAAGAACAACGCTTTTCATATGATCAGCCAAGGCTCAAGAACCTCCTCCCCCCTCATAGACTGTGTCGTAATCGGTTTTATACCTGCGACGAGTTTCCATTCTCTAAAAGACCCTCTTTCTAAATCTTTGTCTGCCTGCCAGCAGGCAAAAAACCTGACCGTCCCTCTCCTCTTCCGCATATGAAATCCCTCTTGCTCCAACCATGCACTTCAGCTTATGTCAGAGGCTAATGTTAACCTAAAATGAGCGATTTCTTTCACCCTTCACAAGAGACTGTGTCGTAATTTAAAAAAACCCGATTTTTTCAAGAGGGGAGGCGGTCAGGTGAAAAAGATTTAGAGCGGCCACCTTTAATAGTTTAAATTCTGGCGTCCCAATCCTATGAAAACATTTGACATTATTCGAACAACCGTTTCCAATTCTCTAAAAGACCCGCATTCTAAATCTTTGGAATCTGACTGCCTCTCCTCTTCTCCTGCAATTGTGACACAGTCTCTCGAGGGAGAGGGAAGATATTTGATCATCTTCCGAAATAGTGCTCTAACAGTCTTTCGTCCTGCTGGATCAGGCTACAACTGCCTTCTGCGATCTTCTGGCCATAGTTGAGGGCAATCGCATTCTGACAGTGATTCATGATGAGGCTCATGTCATGCTCCACAATGATAAAAGTCTTTCCTTCTTCGTTAAGGCGGTGGATCAAGACCATCAATTCGTTCTGAAGTGTGGGATTGATGCCAGCAGCCGGTTCATCAAGCAAGATCAACTCGGCATCGAGCATCAGAACCTGAGCCAGCGAAAGGAGTTTCTGCTGACCAAAGGAGAGATCCGAGGCATACTCATCCTTTTTGTCGTCCAGTCTGACCAAATGGAGCAGTTCCATGGCCCTCTCCATAACCTTCCGCTCCCTCCCTTTTCCCACGACCAAGAGATTTTCAAGAAGGGTCATCTTGGGAAAGACCCGGATGATCTGGTAGGTTCTTCCGATTCCTCTTCTTGCGATTTCATAAGGTTTTTTTCCTGTAATCTCTTCGCCCTTGAAGAAGACATGTCCTGAATCGGGCTGAAGCACTCCGGTAATGAGGTTGAAGAGGGTAGTCTTTCCAGCGCCATTTGGGCCAATCAAGCCGGTGATCGAACCTTGCTCAATATCAAAAGAGCAGTGATCCAGTGCCGCCACTTCGCCGAACTTCTTCACCACATCAACGATTCTTAACAGTGGTTCATTTGTCATTTAATGGTTTTTCCTGCATTCTGCCTAATGACTTCTTAATCTATATCTTCCTGATCCTGGGAACAATGCCTTTCTCCTTCATCCAGCCCAAAAGGCCCTGGGGAAAGAATAGGATCAATGCCATGAGAATGCCTCCGAAGATCGCCATGTAGAGGATGGTCAATTCCCCCCAGAGGATTTCATGGATGAAGGTGAAAAGCGTTGCTCCGATGGCCGGGCCGAAGACCGTTCCCACGCCTCCAAACAGAGCCATCACAATGGGCGTGAGCGTCAGTTGGATATTAAAGCCAAATGACGGATCAATATAGTTCTGGAAGGTGAAGTGGATGGCGCCTGCCATGCCTGTCAAAAAAGCGCTCATGACAAAGGCGACGATCTTTTCTCGCGTTGTGTGAATTCCCAATGACTCGGCGGCCTGCTCATCCTCGCGGATGGCAATGAGTCGAAGGCCAAATTTAGAAGAAGTGATTCTATAGCAGATGAAGACGGTTATCAAGGCAAAGAGAAGAATTGACCAGTAAAGTACAGGGAGGCTGATCCCTGCAACGAAAGGGACGCCTTTTCCTCCGTGCGTGATGGGTTCGAGATACTCCGTTCCAAAGAGTTCCCGGGTCCCTTCGGTCAGGGCCACCATGGAGATGGCAAAATAAACCCCTTTGATCCTGAGGAGGATATAGCCCACCCCAATGGAGACGAGGCTTACGAAGAGGGCTCCAAGAGGCCAGGCAAAAAGCCAGAAGAGTTTATGGTCAGCAATCAGCAGGCTCGATACATATCCGCTTACACCAATAAACCAGGCCAAACCGAGATTGGTGTATCCTGTCAGACCTGAGAAGAGATTCCACCCGGAAGCATAAACTGTAAAGATGAGAATGAGAACGAGAAGAGTGATCCAGTAGTCCGTGGCAAAAAAAGGGACAGAGATAAGAAAGGCTATGAGGATGGCTAATCCTATGAAAACTTGATTTGTTTCCAACAAATTCTTCATCTTAAATTCGTATTCCTTGAATGATTCGAATGAGACCGAATATTACGAATAATCATTCGTTTTTCATTTTTTAAACAGTCCGGTTGGTCTAAATAAAAGGATGATAAGGATCGTCATCGAAGGGATGATCTGAGCCATCTTGGCGCTCCAATATTGAGTCACCAGGCTTTCGAGCACTCCAATGATTAATCCTCCAGCCAAGGCTCCCTGGATATTTCCCAATCCACCTAAGACGACAATGGCAAATGCCTTTGAGACGTAGGTCGTGCCCATCTGGGGAAAGATGACCCACTGAAGGCTGACAATGGCTCCAGCCGCGCCTGCCAGGGCAATGCCCATCCCAAAGGTCACAGCCCTCATCTTGATGGTGTTAATGCCACAGACCAAGGCCACCTCTGAGTTCTGTGAGGTAGCCCGGATCCCCTTTCCCAGTTTCGAATATTTCAAGAAGACGAAAAGAGCGGCAGTGATCCCCAGAGCCAGAAAAAAAGAGACCGTCTTACTCTTTGCGAAAACCAACCCCCAAAAGGGAAAGTTACCGGTCAAATATGGAACCGAACGATAAGTATTGGTCCAGAAAAACTGGGCGAGATTCCAGATCAATATGGACATCCCGAAAGTCAGGATCAGTGCTGAAAGCTCTGGCGCCTTGGTCAATCTCTCTGTGATCCGCTTATGAATCGTCATGCCAGCCAGAAAGAAGATGGGGATGGCGAGGATAACTGAAAACAATGGATTGAGATGGAGGAGGCTAAAAGACCAGAAGGCTAAATAGGCCCCTAACATGACAAACTCGCCGTGGGCGATATTGACGATTCCCACCACACCCCAGACCAGGGTCAGGCCCATACCGACCAGGGCATAGAGAGAACCCAACATCACCCCCCTGATAAGGATCTCAACAAAATTAGCCATGGCTGATCAATTGGATCAATAAGAGTAGAATGACCCGTTGAAAAATTCGAAATCCGAATATCGAATGACAAAAATTTGAAACAAGTTTGGAACATTTGAATTTAGGATTTTAAACTTGTTTCGAAATTCGAATTTCGTGTTTCGGATTTATGTTTCTTACTTGCCCCATCCCGGAAAAGGATAGATAAGATCCGCAGTCTTTGACCCTGCCGGATAGACGATCTGTTTGACCATTCCTTCAATGGCCACCTGATTGGGAAGAAGCTTTTTCGGATCGGCTTTCTGCCACTGGATGAGGTTGGTGGCTTTTCCGATTTGCCATCCTGAATCGGGATGGCCCAGGGGGTTGACCTCATATTCGCCGAAGATGGTGGTGGTCTTGATCGAATAGAACTTATCTCGAAGCGCTTTCTTGTCCTCGAAATTGCCCACTTCCTTAACGGCCCGCTCGAGAATCTGCCCTGCGGCAAAGCCTGCAGCCGCATGATAAGAGGGTTCGCTACTATACTCCTTCAGATAGGCCCTATAGAAATCGAGGTTTCCGGGTGTTTTGACGAAGGGTTCCCAGAAGGTCTCGCCTGTAACATAATGGGCATCACCTTTTAACGATTTCGTGAAATCGGCAATCGCTGGACCAACAAGAAATCCAAACATTTTCGGTGTGGCATTGACTGCTTTGGCTGCCTTCACCAATCCGATTGAATCTGGGAGATAGCCCCCTCCCATAATGAGATCAGGTTTCTGAGACCATGCCTTGGACATGATGGGTTCCCAGTCTGCGGTCTCTTTGGGATAAGCCTCATCGAGCACGACCTGCATTCCCATCTCTTTGGCTCTGGCCACAAGGGGTCGGGTTGCTCCTATGGGAAAGGCGGTATCCGAGTAGATGAAGGCCACGGTCTTGGCCCCTTTCTCTTTACCGAGCATGAGGCATCCAAAGAGATTCCTCCAGGCTGGTGGAAGCACACCAACAAACCACTCCCTCTTCTTTCCTTCCCAGATGACCGGTGCATTGGCCAGGGGCGTGATGATGGGGATCTTATAGTCCTCTGCCAGGGGCGCAATGGCATTTGAAACCGCACTTCCATAAGGTCCCAGGATCAGATCCACTTTGTCCGAGACAACCAATCTACGAATCAACTTGATCGCTTCACTCGGGTCACTCTTGTCATCGTAGACCACAAACTCCACCGGTCTTCCAAGAAGTCCGGGGCCAGGGCAGCCCAATTTTTCAACTTCCCCGAAACTGCATCCCCTCTCATTGATCACCTTTCCCCAGAGTTTGTATCCGCCCACTTCCAATTCTCCCTCACGGGCCCACGCGCCGGTCAAGGAAATGGCAACCCCAATCTTGATGGGAGCTCTTGTTTGAGCATAGATTGTTTCTCCTGCAAGGCCACTCATGCCCAAAGCGGCTGTTCCTAAGGCAGCCTTCTTTAAAAAATCTCTCCTGTTCAGTCCCTTCTTTCCGTCTTTCTTCATTTCCATTTCCTCCTTCTCTGGAATTGTTTTTAAGTTGAAATTAACAGAGTTTCACTTTTACTGTCAATTGGAGGCAGCGCGGTGGCCCTGCTTTTCTATTTCTCGGCTTTTTAATTCGGTCCTCCTGATCTTTCCGGTCGTGGTCTTCGGAAGCTCTCTTAAAAACTGAAGATCAGAAGGGCATTTCGGGGGTTGCAGTTTCTCTTGAAGCCACATCAGCATATCCCGTTTGAGTTCGTCTGATGGATGATGAGAGGCCTTCAGAGCAACAAAGGCCTTAAGCCTCTCTCCCATCTTCTCATCTGGGATACCGATGACAGCAGCCTCCATGACGGCCGGGTGTTCGAGCAGAACCCTCTCCACTTCTAAGGGGGCGACACTCAGACCCGCGGTCTTGATGATCTCTTTATCTCGGCCAATAAACCAGAAGTAGCCTTCTTCATCCCGGTAGGCTCGATCACCAGTGAAGTACCAATCTCCCCGGAAAGCCTTGGACATGGCTTGAGGATTTTTCCAGTATTCGAGCATCAATCCTGGAGGCCGTTGAGGTTTGATTCTTAAGGCAACATAGCCTTCGCTCAAGGGAGGCATCTCTCTTCCTTCCTCGTCCACCACGGCCATGGTGTGTCCCGGAGTGGGAAGACCGATGGAGCCATACTTAATGGGTTTGCAGCGGAAGTTTGCCAGAAGGGCAACGGTCTCAGACTGCCCATAGAACTCATACAGGTCCAGGCCCGTTCCTTCTCTCCATGCCTTGATGATTTCCGGAGTGAGGGGTTCTCCTGCGCAGAGGCTCATACGGAGATTGGCCAGATCGTAATTTCGAAGGTCCTCCTGGATGAGCATGCGATAAACACTCGGAGAGGCACAGAAGGTGGTGACCCCGAACCGTTCGATTACGCTAAGAGAGATCTTGGGGTTAAATCCACCAATGGGATTCCGCTGAAGCACGGCCGCTCCGCAGATCCACTGGCCAAAGAGCTTTCCAAAGGCGGTCTTAGCCCAGCCGGTATCTGCTACAGCCATATGGAGGTCTGTGGGACGGAGATCATCCACATACTTTGCCGTCACAATATGAGCCAGAGGATAGGCATGGGTGTGAAGAACCATCTTGGGATAAGATTCGGTCCCCGAGGTAAAGAAGATGAGAAGCGGGTCTGTGCTCTTTGTCACTGGCACGGCCCTGCGATCGAGCTTTGCCGAAGCACGGTCCATCGCCTCCTCGTATGAAATCCATCCGTGGCATCGGCCTCCAACAACAATAAAATGCTGTAGCGAGGGGCATTCGTGCTGCACTTCTGCGACTTTAGTCACTTCTTCGAGGGTGGTGATGGCTAAAATTGCCTCTGCCTGGTTGACCCTGAACTTCACATCCTCAGAGGTGACCAGGACTGACGTGGGCATGGGGATCACCCCAAGCTTGATCATGCCCATCATGGCCACATACCATTCGGGAATCCGGGGAAGCATCAGGAGAACCCGATCTCCTTTTTGAATTCCCATCTTAAGAAGGAGATTGGCAAACTGATTTGAGAGCCTCATCAAATCATAGAAGGTATGTCGAACCGCATGAAGTCCTGTATCATCCACAGAGATGAGGGCGAGCTTGGTCCGGTCTTGGGCCCATTGGTCAATCCCATCAAAACCGAAATTATAATACTCGGGAATCTCCCATTTAAATTCACGATAAGTCTTTTCGTAATCCACCAGATTAGGAGTTATCTCTTTCATGAGTTATTCCTCCGGTTGAAATAACAGATGGTATTATTATAGGATAGGATTTATCATCCATTCAACTCCATTCGTTGAAAGAAGATTTTCTGGAAAAGTGTGCTGTCGGACTCAGAAAATGAATTGCTTTAACAGATATGGAAGGATATGATGCCATTGGGCTTTCTAACAGGAATCCTTTTGGTCATGCTGTCAAGGTGAGACCTTCACCCAATATAGAGATGAAACAACTGGAAGAAGTTCATTTTGGGCCGGTCTGGTTTATTCCCGGAGAGAATCAGGGGAAATATCCTTTTTGCCATTCTTTATATATCGAAGGCGCGGGCATTCT
>OGCL01000856.1_pt1 | contig 29311 bp, 25 predicted proteins | sample 1570041 | NCBI WGS metagenome assembly OGCL01 (sample SAMN06266162, study PRJEB24511) | hot springs metagenome | isolation source: Hot spring water | place: South Africa: Limpopo | collected 2015-06-22 | reverse complement strand
AAGGCGGCGTCGGCCTGCGGCACGACCTCGACCAGCGCCGCGTGCAGCGCGCTTTCGGCGGCTTCGCGCAGCAGCGCCGCATCGACGCGGGCTTCAACGCTGCCGTCGGCCTTCTTCAGGATATTGCCGACGCGTTTGTTGGCGGCGGCCAGCGCGGCGGCTTCCGGCAGCGCCGAGAAGGCACGCACCGCGGCCAGTCGCTTGACGATGTCGCCCAGGCGCTGCGGCCGCTGGCTGACCACGGCATCGACTTCCTGCGCCGTGTAACCTTGCTCGCGCAGGCTGCCGGCCAGGCGGTCGTAGATGAAACTCTCCAAAAGTTTGATTTTTTCGGCGGGGTACATCGATATATCAAAGGGAAATACGCTGAATGCCTTTGATAGAACGTCGGTAAGTGACAGATGCAGATCGCCTTCTGCGAGCATGCGGATTACGCCAAGTGCGTGTCGGCGTAATGCAAACGGGTCCTTGTCACCGGTCGGGATCTGATCAATGCCGAACATTCCAGCCAGCGTTTCCAGCTTGTCGGCCAGCGCGACGACCGTGCCGACGCGACCTCGTGGCAGGCTGTCGCCGGCAAAGCGCGGCTTGTAGTGGTCTTCGATGGCATCGGCGACGTCGGCATTCAGGCCGTCGTGCTGGGCGTAGTAGCGGCCCATGATGCCCTGCAGTTCGGGGAATTCCCCGACCATGTCGGTGAGCAGGTCGGCCTTGGCCAGCATTGCCGCCTGTTCGGCGTGCTGCACCAGTTCGCCGCCGCCGAGCGTTTCGGCGATGGCGCGGGCAATCGCGGCGACGCGCTGGACGCGCTCGCCCTGGGTGCCCAGCTTGTTGTGGTACACGACCTTGGACAGACCGATCACGCGCGATTCCAGCGACTTCTTGCGGTCCTGGTCGAAGAAGAACTTGGCATCGGCCAGGCGCGGGCGCACGACGCGCTCGTTGCCGCCGATCACCGCGCTCGGGTCGGCCGGCGAAATGTTGCTGACGACGAGGAACTTGTTGGTGAGTTTCCCGGCGGCGTCGAGCAGCGGGAAGTACTTCTGGTTGGCCTTCATCGTCAGGATCAGGCATTCCTGCGGCACGGCCAGGAACTCCTGCTCGAACTGACCGACCAGCACGTTCGGGCGTTCGACCAGGGCGGTGACTTCGTCGAGCAGGGCGTCGTCTTCAATCGGCTTGCCGCCGGCCTGGGCCGCAGCGGCGGCGAGTTGGCGGGCAATCTCGGCACGGCGCTCGGCAAACGAGGCGATCACGGCGCCGTCGCGCTTGAGCGTTTCGGCATAGCTGTCGGCGTCGGCGATGATCACCGGATCGACGGCGGCTTCGAAGCGGTGGCCCTTGGTCTGGCGGCCGGAGTTCAAACCGAGTACCGCCACCGGCACGACGTCGGCGCCGTGCAGGGCGACCAGTGCGTGCGCCGGGCGCACGAAATTGACCGTGTCCCAGCCGTTGGCCAGCTGGTAGGTCATCACCTTGGGAATCGGCAGTGCTGCCAGCGCGGCCTCGACGGCCTTCTGCAGCCCGTCGGCCAGCGTTGCGCCCTTGGCCAGGCTGTCGTAGAACAGGATGTCGGCCTTGCCGTCGTTTTCGCGGCGCAGGCTGGCGACGGCGCTTTCATCGGCACCGAGTGCGGCCAGCTTCTTGAGCAAGGCGGGCGTGGCCTTACCGTTGGCGTCGAGGCCGACGGCGACCGGCATCAGCTTCTGCACCACCGGCTTGTCGGCGGCGACGGCGGCGACGCCGGTCACGTGCGCGGCCAGGCGGCGCGGCGAGGCGTAAGCGGTCACTTGCGCGCTATCGGCGGCCAGGCCGTCCTTCTTCAGCGAAGCGGCGAGCGCGGCGGCGAAGCTTTCGCCGAGTTTCTTCAATGCCTTGGGCGGCAGTTCTTCAACGAACAGTTCAACGAGCAGGTTCTTGGCAGTCATCTCAGGCGGCTTTCTTGGCGTTCTGTTCTTCGAGCTTGGCCAGCACCTCGCCGGCCCATTCCTTGGGCGCCATCGGGAAGCCGAGGCGGGCGCGCGATTCCAGGTAGGCCTGGGCGACGGCGCGGGCCAGGTTGCGGATGCGGCCGATGTAGGCAGCGCGTTCGGTAACGGAAATCGCGCCGCGCGCGTCGAGCAGGTTGAAGGTGTGCGCGGCCTTGAGCACCTGTTCGTAGGCCGGCAGCGCCAGTTGCGCGCCCATCAGGTGCTGTGCCTGCTTCTCGTGCGCGCCGAAGGCGTGGAAGAGGAAGTCGACGTCGGAATGCTCGAAGTTGTAGGTCGATTGCTCGACTTCGTTCTGGTGGTAGACGTCGCCGTAGGTCAGGCCGTCGGTCCAGACGAGGTCATAGACGTTCTCGACGCCCTGCAGGTACATCGCCAGGCGTTCGATGCCGTAGGTGATTTCGCCGGTGATCGGCTTGCAGTCGATGCCGCCGACCTGCTGGAAGTAGGTGAACTGGGTGACTTCCATGCCGTTCATCCAGACTTCCCAGCCCAGGCCCCAGGCGCCGAGCGTCGGGTTTTCCCAGTCGTCCTCGACGAAACGCACGTCGTTCTTCTTGAGGTCGAAGCCGAGTGCTTCGAGCGAGCCGAGGTAGAGTTCGAGGATGTTGTCCGGCGCCGGCTTGAGCACCACCTGGTACTGGTAGTAGTGCTGCATGCGGTTCGGGTTCTCGCCGTAGCGGCCGTCCTTCGGGCGGCGCGACGGTTGCACGTAGGCAGCCTTCCATGGCTCGGGGCCGATGGCGCGCAGGAAGGTGGCGGTGTGGCTGGTGCCGGCGCCGACTTCCATGTCGTACGGCTGGAGCAGGGCGCAACCCTGGGCGCTCCAGTATTGCTGCAGACGCAGGATGATCTCTTGAAAGCTTGGCTTGCTAAGCTTCAGTGAAGACTCATGCCCGTTTGCGGGCGTGACGTCGGAACTAAACGTGGGTTTCTTGCTGGTCGTCATCGGACGCACTCGGAAAGACGGAAAACGCCAGATTTTACAGGCTTTTGCGCCGTCCCGGCAGCTTGCCGCCTGTGGCGCGCATACAACGCAATGCTCCGTGGTGTTGCGGTGGTTTCTTGACTTATTCAAATAAATCAATAGAATGCGCGCTGTCTTGTTGCGGTGCAACACCGGTGTTTCCTCGCTTTCGGCCAGACTCGGCCTGTTGGAAACCTTGCTTCCTCCCACGGAGGAATGGATTGGTGTCGTACCCCCCGTAACCGTTCGCCGGCTGTTCGATCGCCGGTGGCAACAGTGAAGGAGGGCGCATGTTCGCTTCGCAGTTCCTTTCTCCCGCAGCTTCGCGGGTAGTCGCGGCCGTATCCCACGTCGTCCGCAAGTTTTTGATGTTGGCCGGGCTGGTTTTCGTGCTCGGTCTGGCCGGTACCTACAAGGGCCATTCCGGCCTGCTCGACGGCCTCCAGGCCATGTTCCCCGGTGGCGTCAGCGCCAGCGAGAGCGAGATCGGCGATACCGCCGTGCAGCCGGTCGCCCTGAATCAGGAGCGTCTGGTGCCGAGCATGCAGCAGGCCTTGCAGTACGTTGCCCGCCGCTACCGCGTGTCCAATGAAGTGCTGGTGCCGATCTTCCTGACGGCGCAGGACAGCGCCCGTGAACTCGGTCTCGATCCGCTGTTGATCATTGCCGTGATCGGTGTCGAGTCCAGCTTCAATCCCTTCTCGCAGAGCGTGGTCGGGGCGCAGGGGCTGATGCAGGTGATGCCGCGTTTCCATACCGACAAGCTGCCGGAGGACGCCGGCGAACTGCCGTTCTTCGATCCGGTGACCAATGTCCAGGTCGGTGCCCGCATCCTGCGCGAGTCGATTGCCCGCAACGGCGGCCTGATTCCCGGTCTGCAGCAGTTCGGCGGGGCGATCAACGACCCCGACCGTCGCTATTCGGCCAAGGTCATGGCCGAGCGCCAGCGCCTGGAGCAGGCGATCCAGCAGCAGATGCAGCGCGCCTGATCTGCGCCAGGCACGCGCCGGCCAGCAGCAGTACCAGGAAGCCCAGATTGCCCCAGGCAATGTAGGGCGTGCTGCCCTGGTGAGCGCGCACTTCGCCGGTGAGAACCGCCGTCTCGAACGGTGCTAGCGCCGACACCACGTCGCCGCGTGCATCGATGATCGCGGTCATCCCGGTATTGGTCGCGCGCAGGCTCGGTCGGCCGGTTTCGGCCGAGCGCATGCGGGCGATCTGTAGGTGCTGCGGTTGCGCCAGCGAGCGGCCGAACCAGGCGGTATTCGACAGGTTGGCGAGAATCCCGGCCTGCGGCAGGGCGCTGATGATTTCCTCGCCAAACACATCCTCGTAGCAGATGTTGAACGCCACTGGCTGACCGGCGACGGTCAGCGGTGCCGGCCGGCTTGGGCCGGCGGAAAACGCCGACATCGGGATGTTGGCCTGGGCCATGAACCAGGCAAAGCCGGCCGGAATGAATTCCCCGAAAGGCACCAGATGCTGCTTGCTGTAAGTCTGCTGCGGCGAAATGCCGAGGCTGACGGCGCTGTTGTAGTAGCCGGTTTCCGGTTTGCCGGTCAGTGTGCCGACGACGATGTCGCCACCGTGCTGGCGGGCCAGGGCAGTCAGCTCGTCGAGATATTCGGGCGGCAGCCGGTCGAGGAAGGCGGGCAGGGCGGTTTCCGGCAGGATGGTCAGGCGGGCCGGATGCGCCGCGATCATGTCGCGGTAGCGCAGCAGGGTGCGGACGAAATTGTCCGGATTGAATTTGATGTCCTGCGGGATATTGCCCTGGAGTAGCGCGACGCTGACCGGTTCGCCGATCGGTTCGGTCCATTCGATCTGGCGCAGGCCGAAACCGGCGGCGACCAGCAACGCCAGCACCGGCAGGCCGACGCGCCAGCGCAGCAGCAGGGCGGCGCTCAGTGCCAGCAGCAGCGACAGGCCATAGACGCCGATCAGCGGTGCGAAACCGGCCAGCGGGCTGGGCGGCGCCTGGGTGTAGCCGACGGCCAGCCAGGGAAAGCCGGTGAACAGCCAGCCGCGCAGCCAGTCGGCGGCGGCGATGAGGACGGCGAACCACAGCGCCTGGCGCCAGAATCCGGCCGGTTGCCAGCGCTTGAACAGCCAGCCGGCGAGCGTCGGATAGAGCGCCATCGCGGTGCAGAACAGCAGGGTCGCCGGGCCGGCCAGCCACCAGGGCATGCCGCCGAAGACTGACAGGCTGACGTAGATCCACGACACGCCGGCGAGGAAGAAGCCGAGACCGAAGAGGAAGCCGACGAGCGCGGCCCGGCGCGCGTCCGGTGCCTGCCGCCACAGGGCGAACAAGGCCAGCCAGGGCAGCGGCGCCAGCCAGAACAGGTCAAACGGGGCGAAGCAGAGGACGCCGGCTGCGCCGGCCAGCAATGCCGCCAGTTCAGGCCGGCGCATCTTCGCTGACGGGTTTCGGCTTGGGCGGATCGACCAGCAGGGTGTACAGCCGGCGGCTGTCGGCACGCAGGACCTGGAAGCGCATGCCGTCGATTTCCAGGCTCTCGTTGCGCTTGGGCACACGGCCGAGCTGGCGCAGTACGAGTCCGCCGACGGTGTCGAATTCCTCGTTCGAGAAGGTGGTCGAGAAGGCTTCGTTGAAGTCCTCGATCTCGGTGCGAGCCTTGACCCGGTAGCGGCCGGTCGAATCGAGACGAATGTTGTCGTGGGCTTCGTCGAAGTCGTATTCGTCCTCGATGTCGCCGACGATCTGCTCAAGCACGTCCTCGATGGTGACCAGGCCGGCGACGCCGCCGTATTCATTGACGACGATGGCCATGTGGTTGCGCGAGACGCGGAACTCGCGCAGCAGCACGTTGAGGCGTTTGGATTCGGGGATGAAGACGGCCGGGCGCAGCCAGTCGCGCAGGTCGAAATTCTCTTCGGTGTGGATGCGCAGCAGGTCCTTGGCCAGCAGGATGCCGAGCACGTTGTCGCGGTCGCCGTCGACGACGGGGAAGCGCGAGTGGGCAGCTTCGATGACCACGGGGACGATTTCGGCAAGCGGGTCGTCGACGTCGATGACGTCCATCTGGGCCCGCGGGATCATCACGTCGGTGACGCGGGTTTCCGAGGCGGAGAGGGCGCCTTCGATGATGGTCAGCGCGTCGGCGTCCATCAGGTTGCGTTCGTAGGCGGCATGCAGAATCTGCATGAGCTGCTCGCGGTCCTCGGGTTCGCGCAGCAGCAGGGAGGTCAGGCGTTCGATAAAACCGGGTTTACTGTCACTGTCCATGATGTTCAGGCGGTGGTTTCGTCCCCGTAGGGGTCGGGGAAGCCCAGGGCCGCCAGTATTGTCCTTTCTTCGTCTTCCATGTCACGGGCTTCCACGTCATCTTCGTGGTCCCAGCCTTGCAAATGCAGCATACCATGCACCGTCAGGTGCGCGTAATGCGCGGCCAGAGGCTTGTTCTGCTCGGTTGCTTCGCGGGCGACGACGGCCGGGCAGATGACCAGGTCGCCCATCACCAGCGGTTCGGTTTCGTACGGGAAGGACAGCACGTTGGTCGGGTAGTCCTTGCCACGGTAGTCGCGGTTCAGCGCCTGACCTTCGTCGGCGTCGACCAGGCGGATGGTGACCTGGCCGCCGCCGATCAGGGCGGCGCGTGCCCAGCGCACGAAATCTGCACGCAAGGGTAGGCCTTCACGGTTACAGGCGTATTGCACCGACAGGTCAAGACGATTGCTGGCTGCGTTTTTCATAGGCTTCGACGATGCGGGCGACCAGCGGGTGGCGCACCACGTCCTCCTTGCGGAATTCGGTAAAGGCGAGGCCGCGCACGTCGCGCAGGACCTCCATGGCTTCCTTCAGGCCGCTCTTGTGGCCCTTGGGCAGGTCGATCTGGGTGATGTCGCCGGTGACCACGGCCTTGGCGCCGATGCCGATGCGGGTCAGGAACATCTTCATCTGTTCCGGCGTGGTGTTCTGCGCCTCGTCGAGGATGACGAAGGCGTGGTTGAGCGTGCGGCCGCGCATGAAGGCCAGCGGCGCGATCTCGATGGCGCGTTTTTCGTAGAGCTTGGCGACGCGGTCGGCGCCCATCAGGTCATAGAGTGCGTCGTAGAGCGGGCGCAGATAGGGGTCGATCTTCTGGGTCAGGTCGCCGGGCAGGAAACCGAGGCGCTCGCCGGCCTCGACCGCCGGCCGGGTCAGGATGATGCGCTGGACCAGGTCGCGCTCGAAGGCATCGACGGCGGAGGCGACGGCGAGGTAGGTCTTGCCGGTGCCGGCCGGGCCGATGCCGAAGGTGATGTCGTGTTCCTGGATCGCCTTCAGGTATTCGACCTGGCGCGGCGTGCGACCGTGCAGTTCGGTCTTGCGGGTGACCAGTTGCGGGCCGTCGGTCAGCTTGTCGCCGTTGGCGATGCGGCGGACCGGGGCGTTGGTCAGTTCGACCAGGCCGAGCTGGATGTCGTCGACCGACAGCGGCTGGCGGGCCATGGCGTAGAAATGGCGGATCGCGTCGGCGGTCAGTTGCGCCTGCTCGCCGGTCACCGAGAAACGCTCGCTGCGGCGGCGGATGATCACGTCGAAACCGGTTTCGATCTGCCGGATGTTCTCGTCGAGCGGGCCACAGAGATTGGCCAGCAGGGTGTTGTCGACCGGTGCGAGGGCAAACTCGACCGGTCGTGACTTGGGTGCCCTAGTTTTCGCGGATGACAATTTCGCCTCGCAGGCTGTGGGACAGCGACTGGGTAATCCTGACATCGACGAACTGGTTGATCAAGCGCGGGTTGCCGACGAAGTTCACGATGCGGTTGTTGTCGGTGCGCCCGGCGACCTCGTTCGGGTCCTTCTTCGACGGGCCTTCGACCAGCACGCGCTGGATGCTGCCGACCATGCTCTGACTGACCGCCTGCGCCAGTTCGTCGATCCGCTGCTGCAGCCGGGCCAGGCGCGCCGACTTGACCTCGGCCGGCGTGCTGTCTTCGAGTTCCAGCGCCGGCGTGCCCGGACGCGGGCTGTAGATGAAGGAGAACGACGCGTCGAAGGCGATGTCGTCGATCAGCTTCATCGTCTTCTCGAAATCCTCGTCGGTCTCGCCCGGGAAGCCGACGATGAAGTCGGACGACAGCGAGATGTCGGGGCGCGCGGCGCGCAGCTTGCGCACGACCGACTTGTATTCGAGCGCCGTGTAGCCGCGCTTCATCGCCGCCAGCACGCGGTCGGAACCGGACTGCACCGGCAGGTGCAGGTGCGAGACCAGCTTGGGCACCTTGAGATAGGTGTCGATCAGGCGCTGGCTCATCTCGCGCGGGTGCGAGGTGGTGTAGCGGATGCGCTCGATTCCCGGCACCTCGGCGATGTACTCGATGAGCAGCGCCAGGTCGGCCTTCTCGTCGGTGCCTTCCATGTCGCCGCGGTAGGCATTGACGTTCTGGCCGAGCAGCGTGACTTCCTTGACGCCGTGCGCGGCGAGGTCGGCGACTTCGGTCAGGATGTCGGTGAACGGCCGCGACACTTCGCCGCCGCGGGTGTAAGGGACGATGCAGAAGGTGCAGAACTTGGAGCAGCCTTCCATGATCGAGACGAAGGCGCTGGCGCCCTTGACCTCGGCCGGCGGCATCGAATCGAACTTCTCGATCTCGGGGAAGGAAACGTCGACCGCCGCCTTGCCCTTGCTCTTGCGCTCGGCAATCAGTTGCGGCAGCCGGTGCAGCGTCTGCGGCCCGAACACGACGTCGACGTAGGGCGCACGGGCGACGATGGCGTCGCCCTCCTGGCTGGCGACACAACCGCCGACGCCGATTACCAGGTCGGGGTTTTTCTGCTTGAGGTGGCGGACCCGGCCGAGATCGTGGAACACCTTTTCCTGCGCCTTTTCGCGCACCGAGCAGGTATTGAACAGGATGATGTCGGCTTCCTCGGGGTTGTCGGTCTTGACGATTCCTTCGGACGCGTTGAGCACATCGGCCATTTTGTCCGAATCGTACTCGTTCATCTGGCACCCGAAAGTGCGGATGAATAGTTTCTTGGGCATGGGAAAACTTTTTAAAATCAGTGGCGACGCTTCGGCAAGCCGCGCGCGGAAAAGTTGCGCATTATAACGCGGTTGACCGCGCCGCCGCCGGCCAACTATAATTCGCGCCCTCTAAGCGTGGTGATGTAGCTCAGACGGTTAGAGCGATGGATTCATAACCCATAGGTCGGCAGTTCGATTCTGCCCATCACCACCAAAGTTTCACCAGAAAGCCCGGTCCAGGTGTCCGGGCTTTTTGCCGTCTGGACGAATGCTGCCGGCTCAAGGATACTGCCCGGCTGGCGACCCATGGTGTTTCGCGGCTCATGCAACTGGCTTTCTGCCTCTACAAATACTTCCCCTTCGGCGGCCTGCAGCGCGATTTCATGCGCATCGCCCTGGCCTGCCTGGCGCGCGGCCACGCCATCCGGGTCTACACGCTGTCCTGGCAGGGCGAGGTGCCGGCCGGGTTCGAAGTGGTCACGGTGCCGGTGCGGGCGCTGACCAACGCCCGCCGCTACGAGAAGTTTTCTGCCTGGGTCGGCCGCGACCTGGCGCAGCGACCGGCGCAGCGCGTCGTCGGCTTCAACAAGATGCCCGGGCTCGACGTCTATTTCGCCGCCGACCCCTGCTACGAAGAGAAGGCGCAGACGCTGCGCAACCCGCTCTACCGCCTGTCCGGCCGCTACCGGCATTTTGCGGCGTATGAGCGGGCGGTGTTCGCGCCGGACAGCCGGACCGAGATACTGATGATCTCGCAGGTCCAGCAGCCCTTTTTCGAAAAGCACTACGCCACGCCGAAGGCGCGCTTTCACCTGTTGCCGCCGGGCATCGCCCGTGACCGCCGGGCGCCGCCCGAGGCGCCGGCGATCCGCGCCGCCTTCCGCGCCGAATTCGGTCTCGCCGATGACGACCTGCTGCTCTTGCAGATCGGCTCCGGCTTCAAGACCAAGGGGCTGGACCGCTCGCTGCAGGCGCTGGCGAACCTGCCCGCCGATTTGCGCGGGCGCACCCGGCTGATCGCCATCGGTCAGGACGAGCCGAGCCAGTTCCAGCGCATGGCCGCTGCGCTCGGCCTGGCCGGGCAGGTGGACATCCTCGCCGGCCGCGACGACATCCCGCGTTTCCTGCTTGGCGCTGACCTGCTGGTCCATCCGGCCTATAACGAAAACACCGGCACGGTGCTGCTCGAAGCGCTGGTCGCCGGGCTGCCGGTGCTCTGCTCGGCGGTCTGCGGTTACGCCCATTACATCGACGAGGCGACGGGTGGCCGGGTGATCCCGGAGCCTTTCGCGCAGGCGACGCTGGATGCTTTGCTCCGGGAAATGCTGGCTGACCGCGCACAGCGCGCCGCCTGGCAGCGCAACGCGCTGGCCTGGGCGGAAAGCGCCGACATCTACAGCAACGCCGAGCGTGCTGCCGATATCATCCTCAAGGAGCGGCCGTGCGCGACGAACTGATGCTGGCGCCGCCTTTTGACACCCTGTGGGCCGGGCAGGATGCGTTTGCCGCAGTCGACCGGCTGGAAGGCCAGGTTTTCCGCGAGCTCGACGGGCGTCGTACCTTCCGTACCGAAGTCGCCGGGCGCGGCTATTTCGTCAAGATCCATCGCGGCGTCGGCTGGGGCGAAATCGTCAAGAACCTCGTCTCGCTGCGCTTGCCGGTGCTCGGTGCCGGCAACGAATGGCGGGCGATCCGCCGGCTGGAGGAACTCGGCGTCGACACCATGCGTGCTGTCGCCTACGGGCGGCGCGGCGCCAACCCGGCGCGCGAGCACTCGTTCATCGTCACCGAGGAACTGGCGCCGACCGTCAGCCTGGAAGATTTCTGCCGCGACTGGCCAAAGATGCCGCCGGCCCCGGCGCTCAAGCGGGCGCTGATCCGTCGCGTCGCCGCCATGGTCGGCGGCATGCACCGCGGCGGCGTCAATCACCGCGACTGCTACCTCTGCCATTTTCTGCTCCACCTCGACCCGGCGCCGACCGCCGCCGTACTGAAACTCTCGGTGATCGACCTGCACCGCGCCCAGATCCGCCCGCAGACGCCGCGCCGCTGGCGCGACAAGGATCTGGCCGGGCTCTACTTCTCGGCACTGGCGATCGGCTTGACGCGGCGCGATTTTCTGCGCTTCCTGCGCGATTACTTCGGGCGACCGTTGCGCGAGGTGCTGCGCGACGAGCAGGTGCTGCTCGCCCATCTGCATGCCGAGGGTGAGCGCCTGCTGGCGAAGTACCGGCGCAAATACGTGCCGAGCGGAGGCGGGGCATGATCGACTGGCAGCGCAATCCCGATTACGCGACGGGCGAGGCCGGTCAGGCGTTCGCTTCGCTTGATGCGGTGTTCGCGCTGGAGGGTGAGTTGATGGCCCGCGACCCGCAGTCGCGGGTGCTGCGCGTCACCTTGGGCGAGCGTCGCTATTACGTCAAGCGTTACCTGGAGGGCGGGCGCAGCCTGGCGCGTCGCTGGTTCGGCTTGCGTGACCTGCTCGGGCCGCAACGGGCGGTCAAGGAATGGGAGAACCTGCAGGCCTTCCGGCGTTGGGGGATTCCCACGGCGACGCTGGTCGCCTATGGTCAGGAGCGTCGCTACGGCCGTTTCCTGCGTGCGGCGCTGGTCACCGATGAAATCCGCAACACCGTCGATATGGCGGCCATGGCTCGGGCCGGTGACCCGCGGCTCGGCGATCGGCAATGGGTGGCGCAGGTTTCCGGGCAAATCGCGGCGGCGGCGAGGCTCATGCACCAGCATGGTTTTGCCCATAACGACCTGAAATGGCGCAACCTGCTGGTCGATGCCGGCGAGCGGCCGACGGTCTATCTGATCGATTGCCCAACCGGTGCCTACTGGTGGCGTCCTTTTCTCGATTACCGGATCGTCAAGGACCTGGCCTGCCTGGACAAGGTCGCGAAGCAGGTGCTGACGCGCACCCAGCGGCTACGCTTCTATCTCGAGTATGTGCAGCGGCCGCATCTTTCCGCAGCGGACAAGCGGCAGGTGCGTCGTATCCTGCGTTTCTTCGCTGGCCGGGAGTGAGATCCCGGCCAGTGGTCGTGGTCAGAACAGCGTGTAGATGAAGGGGGCGACGGCCGAGCCCTGGGTCAGGACGAGCAGTCCGCCCAGCAGGACGAGGACGATGATCAGCGGGGCCAGCCAGTATTTCTTGCGAACCTGCATGAAGGCCCAGAGGTCTTTCAATAAATCGAGCATGATGATGCCTAGAAGGGTTTGTCGAAGGAGTTGGACTTGTTCTCGCCGATGAACTCCCGGTAGCTCGAACAGTTGCGGTCGAAGCTGCGGTTCATCGGGTCCTTGCCGGTGGCCCGCATGAGCAGCCCCAGCGGCGTGACGACCAGGAAGAAGACGATGCCGAGGATGATGCGCGACATCACGCTGCCGATGACCAGGCCGAAACGCATCCAGATCTTGTAGACCGGGTTGAGCGCCATCGGCGCCACCAGCGCGGTGATGCCCAGGGCGCCGAACAGCGCCCACGGCCAGACCGGCCATGACCAGCCGAACTGCCAGGGCAGGAAGAGGCCGAAGATGCCGGCGAACAGCGCGCCGGTCAGCAGGCCGAAGTCGCGCAGACCTTTGCGGTCGAGGACGGGGATTTCAGTAAACATGCGGGCTTTCCTTTGTCGTTTCAGTCAAGCTGGAACTCTTCCTTCCAGCTTTCGTCGTCGTCCCAGGCGGGTTGCTCGGTCTTGGCGAGGACGAAATTCTCGATCACCAGATAGTCCATGCCGGTGCGCATGAAGCAGCGGTAGGCATCGCCAGGCGTGCACACGATGGGCTCGCCGCGCACGTTGAACGAGGTGTTGATCAGGATCGGGCAACCGGTTTTCTGCTCGAAGGCTTCGATCAGCCGGTAGTAGCGCGGATTGGTTTCCCGATGGATGGTCTGGATGCGCGCCGAGTAATCGACGTGGGTGATCGACGGGACCTGCGAACGCGGGACGTTGAGCTTGTCGATGCCGAACAGTTTTTCCTGGTCGGCGGTCATGGCGATGCGCTTTTCCTCGCGTACTGGCGCGACGATGAGCATGTACGGGCTGGGACCGTCCTGTTCGAACCATTCGCCGACCTTCTCGGCGCGCACGGACGGCGCGAACGGACGGAAGGATTCGCGGAACTTGATTTTCAGGTTCATCACCGACTGCATGTCGCGGCTGCGCGGGTCGCCGATGATCGAACGTCCGCCGAGCGCGCGCGGACCGAATTCCATGCGTCCCTGGAACCAGCCCACGACTTTTTCTTCGGCGAGAATGCTGGAGACGCGGTCAAAGAAGCTGTCGTCGTCGAGCACTTCGTATTTTGCGCCGTAACTCTCCAGTTGCCGGGCGATTTCATCGGCGGCGTAGCGCGGGCCGAGGTAGCTGCCCTGCATGCTGTCGCCGGCTTCCGGGGTGCGTGTTGCACCGCTCTTCGCGTAGTAGGCGGCCAGGGCACAACCGATTGCGCCGCCGGCATCGCCGGCCGCCGGCTGAATCCAGATGTCCTTGAACGGGCCTTCCCGCAGCAGACGGCCGTTGGATACGCAGTTCAAGGCAACGCCGCCGGCCAGGCACAGGTAATCGACGCCGAGTTCCTTATGTACCGTGCGCGCCAGGCGCAGCACGATTTCCTCGGTGGCTGCCTGGATCGAGCGGGCGATGTCCATTTCCTTGGCGGTGATTTCCGACTCGGGCTTGCGTGCCGGTCCGCCGAACAGTTCGGCGAAGCGGTCGTTGGTCATGGTCAGGCCGGTGGCGTAGTTGAAATACTGCATGTCCAGCCGGAAGGTGCCGTCCTCCTTGAGGTCCATCAGCTTGTCGAGAATCAGGTCGACGTATTTCGGTTCGCCATAGGGCGCCAGGCCCATCAGCTTGTACTCGCCGGAATTGACCTTGAAGCCGGTGTAGTAGGTGAAGGCCGAGTAGAGCATGCCGAGCGAATGCGGGAAGTTCATTTCCCACTGCGGGGTCAGCGTGTTGCCTTCACCCAGCCAGACCGAGGTAGTGGCCCATTCGCCGACGCCGTCCATGCACAGGACGGCAGCCTTCTCGAAGGGGCTGGGGAAGAAGGCCGACGCGGCGTGCGACTGGTGATGTTCGGCAAACAGCAGCGGCGGCAGTTCGGCTTCCTTGCAAGCGCCCAGTTTTGCCAGTTCTTTCTTCAGGGTCTGCTTGAGGTAGAGCTTGTCTTTCAACCACACCGGCATGGCCTTGATGAAGGAGCGGAACCCCCGCGGCGCATACGAGAGATAGGTTTCCAGCAGGCGTTCGAACTTGATCAGCGGCTTGTCGTAATAGACGACGCCGTCGATGTCGGCCATGGTCAGTCCTGCCTCTTCCAGGCAGTAACGAATGGCGTTGGCCGGGAAGTCGGGGTCGTGTTTCTTGCGCGTGAAGCGCTCTTCCTGGGCCGCCGCGACGATTTTGCCGTCGCGGATCAGGGCGGCGGCGCTGTCGTGGTAATGGGCGGAAATACCGATCAGGTTCATTGGGCTTGCTCGTTGGCCGATCAAATCCGCCAAGTATAACAATCCGGGCTGCCTTCAGCCGAGTCGGCGTGGTGAAAGGCCATATAATGTCGGGTCTTCTGGAATGCGCTAGCCATGAAAACACTAAAGCTGATTGTCCTCAACCTGCTGATTACCGTTCTCCTGCTCGAAGGGGGCGCTCGTCTGTACTATGCCTTTGGCGACGATGTGCCGCCGCATGCCGATCTGTCGATGACGCGCGAATGGCGCTGGGTCAAGGCGCGTATGGCCGACGGCAAGGTGCATTTCGATCCGCGTTTCACCTACGACGAATTCGCTGGCTGGCGCAATGCGTCGAATATCGACACCCAGCCGGAATACCTGGGACACATCCGCACCAATTCGGTGGGGATGCGCAACGACCAGGAGTTCACGCTGGAGAAGCCGGCCGGCAAGCGCCGGCTGATGATCGTCGGCGACAGTTATTCCTTCGGTCATGGGGTCAGCAACGAGGATACCTATGCCTATCGCCTGGCCGAACTGCTGCCCGACTGGGAAGTCATGAACTTCGCCGTGTCGGCGACAGGCACCGATCAGAACTATCTGATGTATGAGCACCACGGCAAGGCCTATCAGCCGGATGTCGTCATTCTCGGTTTCTATGTGCTGGATTACAACCGGAATACCTACAGCTTCCGCGATTACGCCAAGCCGATGTTCGTGCCCAAGGCCGACGGTTCGCTGGAATTGACCAATGTCCCGGTGACGGCACCCGAGGTGCTGGTTGAGCAATACCGCAGCGGCGAGAAGCGCATCGGCGGCTGGCATTATTCCTATGCGCTGGCAGCCTTCCAGCGTGCCCTGGGCGACCGGGTCAAGCGGGACCGCGATCCGGGCTCGCTGGGCCGGCGGACGCTGACCGGGATCATGGAACTGTATGTGGCCAGCGTACGGGCCAATGGCGGCGTGCCGGTCTGGGTGAATTTTCCGATCCGCGACATCCTCGATGAAGAAGAATCGAAGTACCGGGTGATCAGCGAGTTCGCCGCCGATGAGGCCCGCCGTCTGGGCATGCCGGTCATCGACATGGAGCCGGTGTTCCGCAAGCATCTGGCGGAGAATCCGGCGATCAAGACCTTCTGGCGCCCGGAGGAGATCGGCGGGCACATGAATGCGGACGGCAATCGGCTGACGGCGCAAGCCATCCGCGATCTGCTGCAGATCGAGGGGATGCTGAAATGACGACCCAGCCGAAGGTGACCATTCTGGTGCCGAATTACAAGACACCGGAAATCACCAAGATCTGCCTTCGCCTGTTGCGCAAGTACACCGACTTCTCGCAGGTCCGGGTCATCGCGATCGACAACGATTCCCGGGATGCTTCGCTCGACTACCTGCGCGGCCTCCCGTGGATCGACCTGATCGAACGTCCGGCCGAAGCCGGCGACACACCGGCACTGTCGCATGCACGGGCGCTCGACCTGGCGCTGGCGCGTGTGACCACCCCCTACGTCCTGTCGATCCATACCGATACCTTTGTCCGTCGAGCCGACTGGTTGGACATCCTGCTCGCACCTTTCGCCGCAGATCCGAGGGTGGCTGGGGTCGGTTCCTGGAAGCTGGAAACCAAGACGCCGCTGCAACGCTTCGGGCGCCGCGTCGAGCAGGCCTGGAAGACGGCGCTGTTCCGCCTGACTGGCCGGCGTACCTTCCGCGCCGAGCGTTTCGACGACAGTCTGCATTACCTGCGCAGCCACTGCGCGATGTATCGCACCGACGTCATCCGCGAACTGAACACCGGTTTCGCCGACGGCGACGAAGTGGCCGGCAGCGTCATGCACCGCAAGATGGTGGCGGCCGGCTATCGCATGTGCTTCCTGGAGTCCGTTGACCTGGGGCAGTACGTCGATCACGTCAACCACGCGACCATGGTGCTCAATCCCGAACTGGGCAGCAGCGCCTCGAACATCCGCAACGGCAAGAAGCGGGTCAGCGACAAGCTGCGCGGCATCGACGCCGATGCGCTGCTCGCCGACGACAGCCTTGACCGCTGACCGCCGATGCTGATCGAAGCCGCAGCCCTGCGTGCTGCCGGGCGGCAACCGTCGGCGCCTTTCGAAATTACCCTGGCCGACGGCCGCGTCCTCGCCGTCAGCCGCTTGCTACGCGTCCTGCCGGGCAAGCGGGTGGTCGGCGAAGCCAGCCTGGACGGCCAGCGGGTGCTGGCCAAGTTGTTCGTCGCCAGCGCCAGCGAGCGCCACTGGTCGCGCGAACGTGGCGGGATCGAGGCCTTGCAGGCGGCCGGCGTGGCCACGCCAGAGTTGTGCTGGGCCGGCGCCCTGGCAGGTGGCGGGTACGCCTTGCTGACCGAGTTCATCGAAGCGGCGCAGAGTCTGGCCGATGCCTGCGATGGCGCTGATGAAACCAGCCGCCTGCGGATGGTCATGCCGCTTCTGGCGAAGATGCACGCCGCCGGACTGGCGCAGGAGGACCTGCACTTGGGGAATTTTCTCTGCGCCGCCGGCCGCTGTTACGTGATTGACGGCGATGCCGTGCGCGTGTCGGCCAAGCCGCTGACAGCAGTTGAAGTGAGCGCCAACCTGGCAATCCTGTTTGCCCAGTTGCCGCCGCGTCAGGATGCGCAGATTCCGGATGTTCTGACGACCTACGCCGCGACGCCGGGGGCGCAGGTGCCCGAAACCGGCCCGTTGCTGGCCGAAGTGCAGGCGGTGCGGGCGCGCCGTCTGCGGCATTTCCTGGCCAAAACCGGACGGGAGTGCACCCAGTTCGCCGTTACCCGCAGCCTGCGGCGCTTTGTCGCCGTGTCGCGCGACGATCATGCGTTGTTGCGGGCGCTGATCGACAACCCGGACGCAGTGCTGGCCGAGGGGCAACGGCTGAAGAGCGGCGGCACGTGCACGGTAGCCGGTGTGCAATTGGGCGCCAGCCGGGTGGTGGTCAAGCGTTACAACCTCAAGCACTGGCGGCACGCGCTCTCGCGCGCCTGGCGGCCGAGCCGGGCCTGGCATTCGTGGCGCGAGGGGCACCGTCTGGCGTTTTACGGCATCGCCACGCCGCGGCCGCTCGCGGTGATCGAGGAGCGCCTCGGTCCGCTGCGCGGGCGGGCGTTCCTGGTCAACGAATACTGTCCCGGCGCCAGCCTGTTCGACGTCCTCGACGCCGGGCAAGTGCCCGAGCCGGCAATGGCGGCGGCGCTGCTGGAACTGTTCGGCCAGTTGCATGCACTGCGTATTACCCACGGCGATCTGAAGGCCAGCAACTTGCTGTGGGATGCCGGCCGGGTGGTGTTGATTGATCTCGACGCCATGCACCAGCACACCTCGCCGACGGGGTTTGCCCGCGCCTGGCAGCGCGACCGGTCGCGTTTCCTGCGCAACTGGCCGGCTGGTTCGCCGTTGCGCGAGTGGCTGGACCGGTCGCTGCCCGGTGCTCAGTCGGCGGCCTGAGCGCCTTCGCTGAATTGCATCGCGTGCAGGCGGGCGTAATGCCCGTTGAGGGCGAGTAGTTCGGCGTGCGTCCCGCGTTCGACGATGCGCCCCTGGTCCATGACCAGGATCAGGTCGGCGCGCTCGATGGTCGACAGGCGGTGGGCGATCACCAGCGTGGTCCGGTTGGCCGTGGCCCGCTCCAGCGCCGCCTGGATGTGGCGTTCCGACTCGGTGTCCAGTGCCGAAGTGGCTTCGTCGAGGATCAGTAGCGGCGCGTTCTTGAGGATCGCCCGGGCGATGGCGATGCGCTGGCGCTGCCCGCCCGAGAGCAGCACGCCGTTCTCGCCGACCAGGGTGTCGTAGGTCTGCGGCAGGCGTTCGATGAACTCCGCCGCGTAGGCGGCTTCGGCGGCGGCGACGATGTGCTCGCGCGGGCTGCCGGCGAGGTCGCCATAGGCGATGTTGTTGGCGATGCTGTCGTTGAACAGCGAAACCTGCTGGCTGACCAGCGCCAGGTGGCGGCGCAGGTTGCGCAGCGTGTACTCCTCGACATCGACGCCGTCGAGCAGGATGCTGCCCTCGGTGTGCCGGTAGAAGCGCGGGATCAGGTTGGCCAGGGTCGATTTGCCGCTGCCCGAGCGACCGACCAGGGCGACCATCTGCCCGGGTTCGGCGGTGAAGGAAATATCCTGCAGCACCGGTTGCTCGCTGCCGGGATAGGTGAAATTCAGGTCGCGGATTTCCAGTCGCCCGGCAATTCGCTCGCGTTCGACACTGCCGCGGTTTTCCTCCGGCGCCTCATCGAGTTGGGCAAAGATGCTCTCGGCGCCGGCCAGGCCCTTCTGTACCGTCGAGCTGACTTCGGACAACTGGCGGATCGGCTTGGGCAGCATGCCGGCGGCGGTGATGTAGGCGACCAGGTCGCCGGCGGTGGCGTCGCCACGCATGTACAGCACCAGGAAGAGCACCACGGCCATGGCCGAGAAGGAAACCAGTTGCAGGGCCGGAGTGAAGGTCGCGCCGGTCTTGACCATGCGCAACTGCTTGGCGGTGTTGTCCTCGCTGGCCCGGCGGAAGCGTGCAGTCTCGTAGGCTTCGCCGCCAAAGCTGCGCACCGCGCGGTAGCCCTGGATGGTTTCCGAGGCGATGTGCGTCAGGTCGCCCATGGTCGCCTGGATCTTCTTGCTCTGCTTGCGGAACTTGCGGCTGGCGCTACCGACCATGACACCGATGATCGGCAGGATGGCGACCATCACCACGGTCAGTTTCCAGTTCATCCACATCAGGTAGCCGAACAGGAAGACGACGGTGAGTCCCTCGCGGATGACCACCTTGATCGCATCGGTGGCGGCACCGGTGACCATGGTCACGTTGTAGGTGATGCGCGAGATCAGGTGGCCGGAATTGTTCTGGTCGAAATAGCTGTTGGGCAGTTGCAGCAGCTTGTTGAACAGTGACTGGCGCAGGTCGTTGATCAGTCCGAGCGAGACCTTGGCCAGGTAATAGTTGCCGAGAAAGGAACCGATGCTGCGCCAGACGATGATCAGCACCATCAGGATCGGCACGCCGTACATGAGTTGAACGCTGCCGAGCAGCGGGAGATGATGGTGTGTCGTCTCTGCCGGGGCGCCCAGGCCGTCGACGAAATACTTGAGCACGGCGGCCAGCATCGGCTGCGATGAGGCGAAGATCATGAAGCCGACCAGGCTGATCGCGAACAGGGCGATGAAGGGGCGCAGGTAGGTCAGGAGCCGGAGGTAGATTTTCAGCGATGAAGCTTGCTGAGCGCTGTCGTGCTGCATGGTGAGTTGTTCCGGTGCGGCGTGCTGGATGATCGAGGCGCGAGTTTACCACGCCACTTTGTGCATGCCGGTTTGGCCGCGAGACGGTAAACTCGCGGTTTTTTAACGGGTGGCACGGCATTGAAGAGTCTGACGCAACAGGAGTATCTCGCCATGTGCGAAGGCGCCGAGGTGCTTGAGGCCGATCCTCATGGCGACAAGGTGCTCAGGCTGGCCGATGGCAGCATCCTGAAACTGTTCCGGCGCAAGCGCCTGCTCAGTTCGGCGCTGCTTTACCCCTACGCCCGGCGCTTCCAGCACAACGCGCTGGCGCTGGCACGCATGGGGATTCCCGTGCCGACCGTGCTGTCGGTCATGCGCATCCCGGAAATGGCCCGCGATTGCGTGCATTACCGCCCCCTGCCTGGCGACACCATGCGCCAGGTCGTTGCCCGCGGGGTCTCGCCGGAACGCCGCCAGGAACTCCGGCGCGCGCTGACCCGGCTGATCATCCGTCTGCACGACCACGGCGTTTATTTCCGCTCCTTGCACATCGGCAACGTGATCGTCACGCCGGAGGGGCAACTCGGCCTGATCGACTTCTCCGACATGCGCATTTATCCGTGGTCGCTTGGCAAGTACCTGCGCAAGCGCAACATGCAGCGCATGTACAAGGTGGCCGGCGAGCCCGACTGGGTCGACATGGATGCGGTCATTGCCGGAGACGCCGGATGAGCCACGGCTTCGTCAGGGCCATCGCCGGCAGTCTGCTGCGTGGTCGTTTTTCCTTTTCTGGCGGGCATTTGCCGCCGGCCGGGCAGCGTGTGCCGGAGTTTTTTGCCGGGGTTGGCGTTGCCGCGGCAGCCGATCCGGCGGTCGACGACTGGATCATCGAGAAACTGCGCGACGCTGGCATCCGCAATCTGCGCATCGATTTCACCTACGGCGACGCGCAGGGGCCGACCGGCCGCCTGCTGGAGAAACTGCTGGCCGGCGATTTTCGCGTTGTCCTCCATCTGCTGCAGCCGGCCGAAGCCGCGCGGCAAATGCCCGGGACGGCCGCCGAGGACGTGTGGCGCAATTTCATCCGCGCCAGTCTCGACGCCTACGGGCAACGGGTGGCCACGGTCGAGTTGTGCTCGACGGTCAATCGCAAGCGCTGGGCGGGCTATACGCTCGATGGCTTCTTCGCCGCCTGGGCAATCGGCTGGCAGGAAGTCCGCGCCCGCGGCCTGACCCTGGCCGGGCCGAGCATCACCGATTTCGAGCCGCCATGGACGGTCGGCCTGCTGGCGGCGCTGCAAAAACGTGGGCAATTGCCGGACATCCACACCGACAACCTGTTCGCCGAGCGCAGCACCGAGCCCGAGCGCTACGATCACAAGGTCTTCGGTCCGCGTCTGGCCGGCCTGGCACGGGTTAACCTGATCAAGAAGGCGCGCCTGTTGCAGCGTCTGGGGGCCGACTACGGTGTGCCGCGGCTGTTCTCGCCGGCTGCTTTCTGGACCCTGCCGCGGATCGAGCGCATGCTGGCCGACAGCGAGGAAAAGCAGGCCGATTACCTGAGCCGCTACCTGCTGCTCTGTGCCGCTTCGGGGGCGCTCGAAGGCGCCTGGTGGGGGCCGCTGATCTGCCACCGCGAAGGTCTGGTCGACGACGGCGTGGCGCAGTATCCGGCGCTGGAGCGGATCACCCATTACGCGGCGGTCACCGGCCGGCTGGCGGATTTCCGCGTGCGCCCGGCGCTGGCGGCGCTAAAGGCCTTCAACGCGCTGATTCCGGGCAGCATCTACGAAGGCCGTCTGAACGCCGGGCAAGGCCTGGAAGTGCACGCCTTCCGCACGGCCACGCAGCGCATCCACGCGGTGTGGACGATCAACGGCCGGGCGGCGGCGCTGGTCGACCTCTACGACGCGCCCGCGCTGGCTGCGGCGCAGGTGTTGCAGCGCGACGGCGAGGCCTGCGCCGAATCCCCGACGCTGGTCAGCGAAAGCCCGCTCTACCTGTGCTGGCCGCTGACCGAGGCGGTCGAGCTGCGCCCCGGCGCGGCCTTGATCGACGGGCTGGCGATTCACCGACACGTCGGTGATGGACGCCGCCATTACTTCTTCCGCGAGGCCGGCTGGCAGGGCGTCGTCCTTGCTGCCGATGGCGCAGCCGCCCGTCTGCTCTGGCAGGCATTGCAGCCGGGCCGGCTGGCCGGCCCGCAGCGCGAATCGACCCTGCGCCATGCCCGCAACGCCATCTGGACCATCCCCGATCCGCGCGACGCCAGTCGCCAACTGGTGGTCAAGCAGCCGGTGACGCTGCCTTGGCACAAGCGCTTGCTCGACCGCTTCAAGCCGTCCAAGGGCCTGCGCAGCTGGAGCGGCAGCAGCGAACTGCTGCGCCGCCATCTCGGCGTGGCCATGCCGGTGGCCTGGCTGGAGCAGATTGGCGACACCAGCCTGAAGCAGAATTTCTACGTCTGCGAGCACGCCGGCGCCGATTTCGCGGTGCGCGAGATGCTTGCCGCCTACGCGGCCGGCGCCCGCGAGTTCCGCGGTATCGGCGAGGACGAGGCTTATCGCCAGCTGACGCGTTTCCTGCTCGACCTGCACGGACGCGGCATCTTCTTCCGCGATCTGGCCGGCGGCAACATTCTGGTGCGCCAGGGCGAGGGCCAGCCGCTCGACTTCGTGCTGATCGACACCGGCCGGTTGCACGCCTTCAACCGCCCGTTGACCCTCGACCGGCGCGTGGCCGATCTGGTCCGCATCTGCAACAAGCTGCACTGGCAGGGACGGGAGCGCTTCCTCGACCTGTATTTCTCCGGCCTGGGCAAGCGGCTGGGCTGGTTCGACCGGCTGTCCTTCGTCATCTACGATTTCAAGGTCGCGCTCAAGCGACGGGTCGGCCGCAAGGCGATCCGCAATCTGCTGCGCGGCAAACGGGGGTGAGCGCGTGAAGAAACTGCTGTTCCTGTCCAAGGGCGAGGATTCCTCGGCAACCCGCTATCGCGCCCTGCAATTCTTTCCGCGCTTCCGCGAGGCCGGCTGGACGGTCGAGCATCTGAGCGCGTCCGGTGGCCTGCAGACCTGGGGGGGGCTGTTGGCGGCGGCCGCGGCGGCCGATGTCGTGGTCGTCCTGCGCAAGACTTTCCCCGCCCCCCTGCATTGGCTGCTGCGTCGCTGCGCCCGGCGCCTGGCCTTCGATTTCGACGACGCCATCTTCTGCAACAGCAACGGTTCGCCGTCGCCGACCCGGATGCAGCGCTTCGCGCGGATGATCGCAGCCTGCGACCATGTTTTCGCCGGCAACGGCTTTCTGGCGGCGCAGGCAGCGCGTTTCAATCCGGCGGTGACGCTGCTGCCGACCGCCGTCGAGGTCGCGCGTTACGCGCAACCGGCGACCCAAGCGGACGGCGAGCACATTGATGCGGTCTGGATCGGCAGCAGCTCGACCCGGAAATACCTGGTCGAGGCCCTGCCGGCGCTACGTCTGGCGGCGCAGCGCGAGCCCCGGCTGCGGCTGAAGATCATCGCCGATTTCGACTTGCCCGACGCCGGTCTGCCGACGCTGGCAGTGCGCTGGCAGGCGGATAGCGAAGCCGCCGAACTGGCCTCGGCACGTTTCGGGATCGCGCCGATGCGCGACGATGACTGGAGTCGCGGCAAATGCGCGCTGAAAGTCCTGCAGTACATGGCGGCCGGTTTGCCGGTGGTGTCGTCGAATTGCGGCGCCAATGCCGAGATTGTCGTCGATGGGCAGACCGGTTACCTGGTCGATGACGATGCCGCCTGGGCCGCACGGATGGTCGAGCTGGCCGGCGATGCCGGGCGCTGTGCGGCGATGGGCGAAGCGGGCCGGCAGCGGGCGCTGGCCGGTTATGACCTGGCGCCGGTGTTCGCCACCATGAACCGGCAGCTCGAAGCCTTGCTCAGGTAGCTGCCTGGTTGAGCAGTTCGCCGAAGCGCCGGTAATCGGCCCCGGTCGGGGTGACGAACCAGGATCGCAACTGGGCGCCCAGCACCATGGGCAGCAGGCCGGGATGGGTCTTGCGCATGCGTTTCCAGAAGCGCCGGACATTGCGGCGGAACTGTCGGCGGATGTCGCCCTCATCCACCAGTCCCGGGTGATCCTCGACGAACTTGGCGTAGGTGATGAACTGCGCGCCGAGCATGCGCACCCGGCGCAGCAGGCTGTTGCCGGGGTGTTTGCGATAGCTGGCGAGGACTTCGGGCAGGCGGGCGATTTCGTGCCTGGCCGAGAGACGCAGCCAGCAGTCGATGTCTTCGAGGGCGAGGTTGCGATCGAAGCCGCCGATGGCCAGGAATTTCTCCCGGTGCAGGGCGATACTCGGGTTGAAGATCGAATGTTCGCCCAGGAAGATCCAGCGCCAGGCGCCGTCCTGCGGGCCGGGGGCGGGCCGCGGCAGGAGGCCGCTGCGGGTCAGTTGCTGACCGTTTTGGTCGACGAAGTCGCAATCGGTATGGACCAGCGCCAGGTCATGTGTCGACCATTCGGCGATGGCCTGCTGGATGCGGGCAATCTTGTCCGGGTAGATCAGGTCGTCCGAGCCGAGCAGGTGCACCCATTCGCCCTGGCAGGCTTCGATGCAGGCATTCGAGTTGGCGCTGACGCCCTGGTTCTGGCGCCGTTCGAGCACGATGCGGCGAAAGCGCGACTGATGGTTTTCCAGAAAACGCCGGGCGACTTCCAGGGTATCGTCGGGCGACCCGTCGTCGATCAGCACCAGTTCGAGTTCGGGATAGGTCTGGGCGCAGACCGAGGCCAGCGTCGCCTCGATGAAATGGGCGTGCCGGTAAGCCGGAATGGCAACGCTGACCAGCGGCAGGCTCATTGCTTCTCGGCCATCAGCAGGTACTGGACGGCGACGAAGGGTTCGAGCAGGCGGGTCGGCATGTACCAGCGGCGGTAGCTGCGTTTCATGTGGCTGTCGCGGCGGGTGACTTTCCAGCCGCATTCGTTCAGCGTTTCGACGATGCTGCTGCCGGTGTAGAAGTGCAGGTGGGTCGAATCCATGATGCCGTGGTCGCGGTAGCGGAATTCGTCCTTGAACAGCAGCGGCAGCAGGACCTTGTAGTGGCGGATGTTGGGTACGCTGAGGACCAGCTGGCAGCCGGGTGCGGTGGCCTGGTGCAGGAAGCGCAGGGCGGCCCAGGGATCGACCACGTGTTCGAGCACGTCGGCCATCATCAGCAACTCGTAGTCCGGCCAGGGGACGTTGTCGGCGTTGGCTTCGAGCGAGCCGGTCCATACCCGGTTCAGCGACTGGCTGGCCAGCGCGGCCGCGTCGGGGAAGGGTTCGATGCCGTCGCAACTGCCGACGATGCCCTGGCGCACCAGTTCGCTGCCCAGCCTGCCGCCGGCGCAGCCAATGTCGATGGCGCGGGCGAAAGGCGCCTCGGCCTTGACGAAGTCGATGAACTCCGGCCGCTGGGCGACGTAGTACTTGGCGATATCGCTGCTGCTCATCGGTGTGCGCTCCGCCTCAGCCTGCCGTGCCCGGCTTGACCACCAGCACGTCCTGCATGATCAGGTACTGCAGGTCGGAGCCGTAGAACATGTTGAGCGCGTCGGTCGGCGAGCAGATCATCGGTTCGCCGCGGCGGTTGAGCGAGGTGTTGAGCACGACGCCGTTGCCGGTGAGCTTTTCCATCTGCTTCATCAGGTCGTAGTAGCGCGGGTTGTACTCGCGCTTCAAGACTTGGGCGCGCGAGGTGCCGTCTTCGTGCACGACTTCCGGCACGCGGCTCTTCCATTCCTCGGCGACTTCGAAGGTGAAGGTCATGAACGGCGCCGGGTGGTCGCTGCCCAGCATCTGCGGGCCGACCGTGTCGAGCATGCTCGGGCAGAAGGGGCGCCAGCGTTCGCGGAACTTGATCTGTTCGTTGATCCGGTCGGCGACGCCGGGGGCGCTCGGGCAACCGAGGATGGAGCGCCCGCCCAGTGCGCGCGGGCCGAATTCCATTCGTCCCTGGAACCAGGCGACCGGGTTGCCGTCGGCGAGGATCTGCGCGATGCGCTCGGGCACGGCGGTGTCGCCATTGGCGATGACTTCGTATTGCGGCTTGGCCGGATGGCGGGCGCAGGCGGCGATGACGTCCTCGTTGCTGTATTGCGGGCCGAGGTAGACGTGCTCCATCTTCTCGACCGGCACGCCGCGTTCGACCGAGACGTAGGCGGCGGCGCCGATGGCGGTACCGGCGTCGCCGGAGGCCGGCTGGACGAAGAGTTCCTTGAGTTCCGGGCGGGCGATGATCTTCTGGTTCAGCTTGACGTTGAGCGCGCCACCGCCGGCGAAGACCAGCTTGCCGGTTTCCTTGAGGATGTCGCCCAGGTAGTAGTCCATCATCTGCAGCGCCAGGTCCTCGAACAGCTTCTGCATGCTCGCCGCGTAGTGGATGTACGGGTCGTCGGCGATGTCGCCGTGGCGCATCGGGCCCAGCCATTCGATCAGTTTGGGGGAGAAGTAGTAACCCTTGCCCTTTTCCTTGTAGCGGCGGAAGCCGATCACGTTGGCGTAGTCGGTGTTGATGATCAGTTCGCCGTTCTCGAACTTGGCCAGGCGCGAGAAGTCGTACTTGCTCGGGTCGCCGTAGGGCGCCATGCCCATCACCTTGTATTCGCCGTCGAGCATCTCGAAGCCGAGGTATTCGGTGATCGCGCCGTACAGGCCGCCGAGCGAATCCGGATCGTAGAACTCCTTGATCTTGCGGATCTTGCCGTTCTCGCCGACGCCGAAGAAGGTGGTGGCGTATTCGCCCTTGCCGTCGATGCCGAGGATTGCCGTTTTTTCGGTGAAGCCGGAGCAGTGGTAGGCGGAGGAGGCGTGCGTCAGGTGGTGCTCGACCGGGATGATTTCGGTCTTCGAAAGATCGAAGCCGAGCTGTGCCAGGCACCATTCAATGCGTTTCTTGTAGCGCTTGAAGCGGCGGTTGCCGGTGAGCAGCGCGTCGAGCGCGCGGTCGGGGGCGTACCAGTAGCGTTTGGCATAGTGCCAGCGGGCCTTGTCGGCCAGGCTGATCGGCGCGAAGGGAATGGCCACGGCGGTGACGTCCTTCGGCTTGATGCCGGCGAAATCCAGGCAGAAGCGGGCGGCTTCGTAGGGCATGCGGTTCTTGGCATGCTTGTCGCGGACGAAGCGCTCTTCTTCGGCGGCGGCGACGAGCTTGCCGTCGATGTACAGGGCTGCCGAAGGGTCGTGGGTGAGGGCGCCGGAAAGGCCGAGGATGGTCAGTGCCAAGGTGTTGTTCTCGTGATGAATGTCTATGCCGGGGGCTAGTATACCTTGCCCGATGCCGTGGCCTGCCCCTTCAGTGCGCACTCGTGCGCTGCCAGAAAGGCCTGCCAGTGAGTTGTGTTCCAGATGCCCTGGCGACGCTGCAATTGTTCAAGGTCGTGGCGGATGGCGCGTGCCCTGAAAATGGCTGGCCGGAGTTTTTCCAGATCGATGAAGGCAATTTCGGGAGCGCTGTCGATATGCTTGGCCATCAGGTGCTTGCCGTACAGGCAGCCGTGACGGAAACCGGCACGGTGCAGGCGGCCGACCGCGCAGCCGGCCAGTTCGGCCAGTTGCTTCGCCTGCGCGTCGCTCAGTGGCGGCAGATGGTCGAAGTCGACGAATCCATCCAGTGCTTCAGTGACCAGGATCGCGTCCCGGTTGCCGGCAGACTTGCGTGTGCCGTGAAAGACGGGCACAGGTGCAGGCAGGTCCAGAAGTGAGAGCGCGAGGATGTTCTGGAACTCCCGGCTGACGGTGGGGATGCCCGAGAAGGGATGCTTCCAGGTTCGGCAGGAGTAATTGTGTTGTTTCTTGACGTAGTACAAGGCCTCGCCGACGAAAACCCGCATCACGCCACTCCAGCCAGAGCGCGCCTGGTTCGGTTCCTCGACCCACTGGCCGGGGGCTGACCACCATTCGTCGAAGGTGCGGGGTAATTGTTCGAGAGTCGGCGTGTCTGACATGGCCAGGTACTCAGTAATAGCGCTTCTCGCCCTCGGGGCGGGTCTTGAAGCGGCGGTGAACCCAGTAGTACTGCTCGGGCATGGTGCGGATTGCCGATTCGATCCAGGCATTCATGCGCGCCGCGTCAGCGACCGCGTCGGGGCCGGGAAAATCGGTCCAGGCATCGCCGATCGTGACTTCATAACCGTTGCTGCCCGGCAGCATGCGGGTGACGCAAGGCAGGACGACGGCACCGGCCGCTTTGGCCAGACGGGGCAGTCCGGTGATTGTGGCCGTCTGGATGCCGAAGAAAGGAACGAATACTGCGTCGCGACGACGCGGATTGAGGTCAGGCAGGTAGTAGAACGGCCGTCCGGCTTTCATTGCCTTGACTGTGGCTCGCGCGCCATCTTCGCGCGAGAGCAGCAACTGATCGCCGAAGCGGCTGCGCCCGGCAAGCAGAACCTCGTTGAAAACCGGGTTGGTTTGCGTCGAGTAGATGCTGACGATGTCGAAACGCATGGTGATTGCCACGCCGCCGGCGTCGAGGCCGAGGAAGTGTGGGGCAAGCAGGATGACCGGCTTGCCGGCATTGAGTTCGGCGCGGATTTTTTCTTCACCAATGACGCGGACCAGGCGCTCAATGCGGGGGCGGCTAGCCCACCAGAGAATGCCGCGCTCAAGGATGCTGCGGCCGAGCAGGGCGAAATGTTCGCGGACAATCTGGCGGCGGCTGTCGGCAGGGAGCTCGGGAAAACAGAGGTCCGTGTTGATTTCTGCGATACGGCGACGGCGGCGGCCGAAAGCGTAAAGCAGGGTGCCCAGTGAGCGCCCGAGCGGGGCGAGCAGGGATAGTGGCAGCAGGTGCAGCAGCCAGAGCAGTGCGACGGCGATCAGGCTGGGCAGTCGGGTCAGCATGGCAGTAGATGCGGCCGAAGTTGGAAAAGGGCTCCCGGCATTGCGCCGGGAGGTGTCGTTGGTGGGCCCGCAGGGACTTGAACCCTGGACCAAAGGATTATGAGTCCTCTGCTCTGACCAACTGAGCTACAGGCCCGGAAAGCTTAGTTGCCGGTCGGGTCGAGGAAGCTGCGCAGTTTGTCGGAGCGGCTCGGGTGGCGCAGCTTGCGCAGTGCCTTGGCTTCGATCTGGCGGATACGCTCGCGGGTGACGTCGAATTGCTTGCCGACTTCTTCCAGCGTGTGGTCGGTGTTCATTTCAATGCCGAAACGCATGCGCAGGACCTTGGCTTCACGCGTCGTCAGGCTGTCGAGAATGTCCTTGGTGACGCCGCGCAGGCTGGAGAACATCGCCGCGTCGGCGGGGGCCAGCGTGGTGTGGTCTTCGATGAAGTCGCCGAGATGGGAGTCGTCGTCGTCGCCGATCGGCGTTTCCATGGAGATGGGCTCCTTGGAAATCTTCATGATCTTGCGAATCTTGTCCTCGGGCATGTCCATCTTCTTGGCCAGCGTTGCCGGATCGGGTTCGGAACCGGTTTCCTGGAGGATCTGGCGGCTGATCCGGTTCATCTTGTTGATCGTTTCGATCATGTGTACCGGGATGCGGATGGTCCGCGCCTGGTCGGCGATGGAACGGGTGATTGCCTGGCGGATCCACCAGGTGGCGTAGGTAGAGAACTTGTAGCCGCGGCGGTATTCGAACTTATCCACCGCCTTCATCAGGCCGATGTTGCCTTCCTGGATCAGGTCGAGGAACTGCAGGCCGCGGTTGGTGTACTTCTT
>OGCL01000854.1_pt1 | contig 29328 bp, 19 predicted proteins | sample 1570041 | NCBI WGS metagenome assembly OGCL01 (sample SAMN06266162, study PRJEB24511) | hot springs metagenome | isolation source: Hot spring water | place: South Africa: Limpopo | collected 2015-06-22 | reverse complement strand
GGGAGGGTTTGGGAGGGCGCAGCCCTCCCAGGAAAAACCCATTTTCATCTTGTCGTTGTGCGGCGCAGCCGCATGGATGACTGGAGAGCCTGCGCTGAGCCTGTCGAAGCGGGGAGACCTGAGCCGTGCGCAGGGGCGTTCCAGTGCGGTCCAGGCCACGCCGGCTCGCGTGTTCTGTCCGCCCGTAAAGGCACGGGCGAGGGAGGGAGGAAAGGCCGTGGCCCCAAAAAATCTACCCGTGAAAGCTCCCAGCGGGGGGATGGGACGCGGGGCGCCCAACCGGACCGGGGCCTGGAAATACGCGACTCTGCCGGCAACATAGATCCACTGGTTAACAAACTATTACCTCTGGTGAGCGGAATACGTCCCAGCCGTGCAGAGGGGGCGGTACCATGATTAAATAGGGCCGCAGTGTAGCCAAAGGAGGCTGCCATGAACGTCACCAATGCCACCCCCCATCACGAGCGCGTACCTGCCGAGCACGAGGTGCGCTACTACATGCGAACGCCGGCAGTGACGATCAACATCGCGGCGCCCCTCAGCGATGCTCTCGCACTGATGCGCGAGCACGACATTCGCCGGTTGCCCTGCGTGATCGACACGGGTGAACTGCGCGGCATCATTACCCAGGGCGATATCCGCGGCGCCGACGTGATGCGTCTGGCCGGGCTTGACCCCCTTGATATCGCTGAAGCCCTGCGGAACGTCAAGGTCTACGAAGTGATGACCGAGCATCCGATCAGCATCTCGCCGGAGACGGGGCTACGCGAAGCGGCGCTGTTGATGATTGAGAACAAGATCGGCGGTCTACCGGTGGTGGATGAACACAAACATGTGATTGGCATCATCACCGAGAGCGACTTGTTCGAGATCCTGGTCCAGCAACTTGAGCCGCGCGAGCCGGATGCCTAGATCGCCGCTGTGATGGTCCACGTTGCGCTGCATACATACCCCGGGGTGAGCATGCCCGCGCGGGGTCTGGAGGATCTGCGTCCCTCCGGGCTGCCCGCGCGGGTATGATCACGTGTTGCTTTTCCTGCGTCATATTCGTTCTGGTGTTGCGCGCTCCACGAATGGGGCCTGAGGTGAGCATATGGGGAACCCGGGGTTCCCCAGGCCCCTGCCTGCTGGGTCGCCAGGCGACCCCCAACGGCGGTTGGGGAATGGGGAAACCGGGGGTCCCCACGCCCCTGCCCGGCGGGGCGTCAGGCGCCCCCCGGCGCGGTTCGGGGTCGGGGAACCCGGGGGTCCCCACGCCCCTGCCCAGCGGAGGGTCAGGCACCCCCGGCGCGGTTCGGGGTCGAGGAACCCGGGGTTCCCCACGCCCCTGCCTGCTGGGTCGCCAGGCGACCCCCGGCGCGGTTCGGGGTCGAGGAAACCGGGGTTCCCCACGCCCCTGCCCTTCAACGTGTCAGGCGACCCCCGGCGCGGTTGGGGGCGGGGAACCCGGGGTTCCCTACGCCCCTGCCCAGCGGGGTGTCAGGCGACCCCCGGCGCGGTTGGGGGCGGGGAACCCAGGGTTCCCCATGCCCCTGCCCCACCAGGGCAGGAGCCTCTCCCGCACGCGGGAGAATCTGCCCTGAGCCTGTGGAAGGGCGCTCAGGGGCGTGGCATCCAGCCCTCGCCCCACGGGGCCGGTAGCCTGCGGCCAGGTCGGGCGCGGGTGCGGTAGAATAGGGTATGTGCGCGGCCAGGCAGGCTGGCCGCGGTAATGGTCGCGAGGGCCCGATGGACGAGCGTGAGCGGGTGCGCCTGACGCGCATGGCCGATTGTGCCGGCTGAGCCTCGAAGCTGGGGCCGGGCGCCCTTGCCAACCTGCTGGCTGCATTGCGGCTGCCCACCAGTCCACACTTGCTGATCGGGCTGGAGGTGAGCGATGATGCGGCTGTCTACCAACTGGACGCGCACACCGCGCTGGTCCAGACGGTGGACTTTTTTCCGCCGATTGTGGACGATCCCTACGCGTTCGGCGCGATTGCCGCGGCCAACGCCCTGAGCGATGTGTATGCCATGGGTGGGCGACCGATCCTGGCGCTGGCCATCGCGGGCTTTCCCGAGGATCTCGATCCGGCCATTGGCGCGGCGATCCTCCAGGGGGGCGCCGACAAAGTGGCCGAGGCGGGCGCGGTGGTGGCCGGAGGCCATACTGTGGTGGACCGTGAGCCGAAATACGGTCTGTGCGTCACCGGGCTGGTCGATCCGGCGCAGATGACACCGAAGGTTGGGGCACGACCCGGTGACAGGTTGTTGCTGACCAAGCCGCTTGGCGCCGGGCTGATCACCACTGCCGCCAAGCGAGGGCTGGCCAATGCGGCGCATCTTGAGGCAGCCGTCGCCAGCATGCTGCGCCTGAACCGCCGCGCCGCCGAACTGGCGGCAGAGACGGGCGCGCGCGCAGCTACGGATATCACCGGTTACGGGTTGCTGGGCCACGCCGCTGAGATGACGCGCATCGGCGATGTGGGTCTGCGCATCGTTGCCAGCGCGCTGCCGCTCCTTCCAGGCGCCCTGGAGTATGCCCGGGCGGGGATCGCCCCGGGTGGCCTGCGCCGCAACCAGCGCTACCTCGAGGAGCGCGGCGCCGTGCGCTATATCGCCGCCCTTGATGAGGCGCAACGCCTGCTGCTTTTCGACCCCCAGACCTCGGGCGGTTTGTTGCTGGCTGTGCCGCCCGACCGCGCCGATGAGGCCCTGCGACGCTTCGCCGCCGCCGGTGAGCCGTGCTGGGACATCGGGGAGGTGATCGCGGGCGCAGGGATCGAGATAGTCTGAGGTACACCCTCGCCTGATCGTCTGGCGTTCAGCGCCACAGCCGTGGCTTGTACCGCAAGGGTGGGGACAGGCGCATACGGCCCGCGCACCCGCGGCTTAGCGCCCGAAGAGCGCAGCGCGGCCTGGAGGGCAGTCTATCCGCTGGCGGTTAGTGTTGTCGTTTGAGGGCGTTTCGGGTATCATAAGGGCATCGCCCACCCGGCGAGATAGTGGCCGGTTATGCTCCTTAACACTGCTGGCCATTTCAGCACGATCCAAACGATGTGAACAATCGAAAGGAGGCCCCGTCCGCGCCGCTGATCCGGGTTGCGGCGAGAAGAAAAAACCTGAGAGTATAAAGAACGAAAGCGTTGTGGAGTTGAAAACCTATGAGCACACCTGGCGAGGTGCGCAACGGAATGCGCTGGTTTCGTGCCGATCTGCACATTCATACGCCGGCTTCTGAGGACTACGCTGAACCCGAAATCACCTATCTCGATATTCTCCAGGAAGCGGAACGACGCGAGCTTGACATCATCGCTTTTACTGACCATAACACCGTTCACGGCTACGAACAGTTCCATCGCGAGTTAGACTTTTTGCAGGCGCTCGAGCAGGCTGGCCGGCTGACGGCCGAGGAACAGGCCCGGCTGATAGAGTACCGGCGACTGCTGGCGCGGATCACCGTGTTGCCCGGGTTCGAGTTTACCTCGCACTTTGGCGCCCATATCCTCGGCATTTTTCCGCCGAACCGCCCGATCAGTCTGATTGAGACGACGCTGCTGCAACTGGGCGTTCCCGCCGAACACTTGAAGGCGGGGATCTGTGGCATTGCCAATACCCGCCACGTGACTGAAGCCTACGAGATCATCGCCCGCGCCGGCGGCCTGGTGATCGCCCCGCACGTCAATGGCCCCAACGGGGTGATTACGGAGACGCTGCGGATGGGAACCAGCGGCCAGGCGCGCATTGCCGTTACCCAGAGCCCCTTTTTGCACGCCCTCGAGTTTGTGAACTTTTACACTGATCACGAGAAGTTCACGTCGCCGGGGTTCTACAACGGCAAGACCGAGCACTACGAACGGCGTATGTTCTGCATCCAGGGCTCCGATGCTCACCGCCTGCGCCGCCTCTCCGATGAAGATATGCAGGCCCTGCACCGCCACGGCATCGGCGATCGCTACTTCGAGGTGCTCCTGCCCGATCAGAGCTTCGAGTCACTCAAGGCGCTCTTTACCAGCCAGGACTTCGACCGGGTGCGGGTGCCCAAGCGTGACCAGAAGCAGTGGGCCGTCGACGCAGTACGCTTCGGCGCATCTTCTGAGCGGCAGGTGCTGCGCGCCCCGGGCGACGAGACCCAGGTCGCCGATCTGTGGAAGGATGTGGCTGCCCTGGCCAACGCTGGCGGCGGCGTGCTGGTGATCGGCTGCGAGCCTGGCGGCAAGGTGATCGGTGTCTCGCGGCCCGATCAGATCAGCGAGGCGGTGCGGAAGAGCGCTGCCGAACAGATCACGCCGCAACCCTACCTCTCCTTCGAGTTGATGAACTACGAGGGGCAGGATGTGATGCGCGTGGAGGTGAAGGCCACCGACACGCCACCCTATGTGGGCGCCAACGGTGCGATCTATATTCGCCGCGACGGCGAGACCGTCCTCGCCGACCGGGGGGAGATCATTCAACTCTGTCGGCGCGCCCTCGCCGAAGGCGCTTCTTCGCCTCTGGACAACGGCCAGGATCTTGACCTGCCCCGCTCGGGCGTGGAGATCGTCGGCGCCGTTAAACGGGGCGGCGTCTGGCTCTACGAGGTGCGCGATCTGCGCACGACCGCCGGGGTGACCCGTGACCGCGCCCAGGGTCTCTGGGCTTATGCCATCAGCCGCCACGAGGACCTGCGCGATGGCCGCATCGACCTGCAGAGCCAGGTCCGGTGGAAAGGTCGCCTGGGCCTCTGGCGAGCCTATCGCCAGGGCAATCGCACCAAGTACGATCTGGTCCATCGCGATGCCAATGGGGTGATTGACCATATCTTCTTCGGGGTGAGCGACTGGGGCCTGAGTGAGTCCTGGGCGGCCTTGCTCAACGAACGCAGCGGCGACGTGGTCGAACAGGAGCCGCAGGCTTTTGAACAGGCGGACGAGGCGGCTCTGCCCACCCTTGCCGACGATGCGCCCACCGAGGCGGCTCTGCCCGAGCCGGCAACCTGGGGGGAGCGCCGCATCCGCTGGCGTGGCCGCGGGGGCCTGGTGGCAGTGACTCGCGACGCGGCGGGTAAGGTGCGTTTCGATCTGGTGATGAAGGATAAGGACGGCACCGGTCAGCAGTCGTACCCCGGCGTTCCCGCCGAGAAGTTGACCGAGGCGTGGTTGAGCCTCATCCGCGTGCCGCGCCCGCGCACTGGCATCGAGGTGGTCAGCGCGACGCGCGGTGAGGACGGGGAGTGGCAGTACGTCTTCCGTAACCTGCGCACCGGCGATGTGAGCGGCGTGCCCTGGCGCCTCCAGGATATTGAGCCGGGCACCGTGCGGGAGTACGCCGCCCGTATGTATCAGCAGGATATGCCGCTCGATGAGGACCGGGTGCGCTGGTGGGGAAACCTGGGCTACCTGCGACCGATGCGCAGCCAGGTCGATCTGGTCTTCGTAGATGAGTTTGGCGAGCCGCATTTCTACTACGCGGCCCGCCGCGAAGAGCTGACCGGCGAGTGGCGTGAGTTGCTCGAGCTGTACGGCGAAATGTAGAGGATGGGGAACCCCGGGTTCCCCGCTACCCCTTCGAGGGGTCCGTGGGAGGAGTGGGCACCCCCACGCCCTCCCCCGGTTGGGGTGGGGAAACCAGGTTTCCCCACCCCCCAACCGCCGTTGGGGGCGCCTGGTGCCCCACAGGTAGGGATATGGGGAAACCCGGTTTCCCCGTATGTTCACCTCAGTCGTTCATTACTCTCCCCTCAGGGAGGGGGTTGGGGAAACCCGGTTTCCCCATGTCCCAACCGCCGTTGGGAGCGGCTGGCGACCCCACAGGCAGGGGTGCGGTTCGACAGGCTCACCGCAGGTGGGGAAACCCGGTTTCCCCGTATGTTCACATCAGCGTTGTGCGGCGCAGCCGCAAGAGATACTACAGCGGGCGCGACCTGGGGATCGCCTCGGGGGAGCCATAGACCATCACCGGTTCGCCGAGGGTCAATCCCTCGGGTGTCAGGGGGCAGAGATAGGCGTAGACCTCAACCCCGGCAGTGATGGCAGCCCGCAGAGCGCGCCCGAACTCCGGGTCCACATCATCGGGAACCAGGGCGCGAGCGGCGTGGCGCTGAATAATGAACACGATGGCGCAGCGCTGCCCGTTACGCGCCATCTGGGTGAGGGCCATAACCTGGCGGCGCCCGCGCTCGGTTGGCGCATCGGGGAAACGAGCCAGGCCCTGCTCGACCTTGCTGACTGACTTGACCTCCACGATACAGGTGTTGATGCCCTCACTGAGACGGAAGTCGAAGCGGTGCTCGCCAATCATCACCTCGCGCTGCACCCTGGTGTAGCGCGCGAACTGCGGCAGCGCCCCGGCAGCCAGGGCTGCGACAACCAGGCGGTTGGCCAGGTGCGTATCGAGAGAAACGAGTTCGCCGTTTTGATAGACGCCAACCACCTGATACCCGGTTTTCCGACCAATCTCCTCACGCGGCGCCAGTAACAGGCGCGCGCCGGGGATCAGCAGGTCAAGCAGGCGACCCCGGTCGGCCAGGTGGGCGCGCACCATCCGGCGGCCCAGACGGGCTTCCACAACCAGTTGATTTGGCCGGGAGACGAACTCTGCCTCGACGAGCGGTCCGCTGGAGGTGAGGGGCACACGCACGGGCATAGGTGATCCTGAGGGCAGGCATTCACACCGTATTTGCTGCGTAGTATACCACGAGGAATAGCCACTCCGGGTTTCCCCATACCTCCCTTCCTTTGGGAAGGGTTTGGGAGGGCTTCGCCCTCCCAAGAATAATTATTTTCATTCCGGCGTTGTGCGGCGCAGCCGCATAGATGGCTGAGGTGAAAAGATGGGGAACCCCGGTTTCCCCTTCCCGTCGCAGCGGTTACGGCTGGGTGGTCGCCATTTCGACCCCATACACCTGCACCCCCAGGTCGCGACGGTCGTTCTGGCGCGGGTCTTCGGCAGCGGGCATCCAGGGCTTGCCGGCAAGCCGCAGCAGCAGTGTGCCGGTGGGCGCGGGCGGCAGCCGGGCCGGATCGAGGCGCACACGGTAACGGCCTGGCTCAGCAGTGATCGCGAAACAGCCAAGTTCAAGTGGCGCACCGGTAGTGGTGGGCCACAGGCTGCTTTCGGGTAAGGCGCTGAGGCACACCTGCGCCGGCCCCAGATGCGCCGGACGCTCACCCGCGCCCAGCTCCAGCCACACCTCGCCCGCAGCGGCGCTGGCGGGCCAGGGCAGGCGCAGGCTCGCGTCGCCGTTAGTCCAGGCATAGGCGCGGCCCGCCGGGGTCGTTTCGGGGCGGTAAAAGCCGGTGACCTGGGCAGCAAAGGCGTCGGGAAGGAGAGATGGGCCAGCCGTGGCGACCACCCCGGGCGTACCCGGAACGAGTCGGTAGATCACAAAGGGGAGGGTCAGTCGCGAGACATTGCGCGGCTTCTGGTCGGTGAGTTGCTCGAACTCGGGCAGGTCAAAGGTGAAAGCGCCTGCCAGCTCCAGGTCGAAGCCAGGCAGGGCAAGGCTGCCCCCCGAGGCGCTCAGCATCAGGTACACTTCGCGGCCCTCGTCCCGCCAGTGGCGGGCCTGTAGCGCCAGGTCGGCGGCGTAGTTGCCCGGCTGGGCGCTCTTCACCGCAAAGGCATCCAGACCGTAGGCAAAGCGCAGCGGCGTCGCCACGAGGTCGGGAATATCGCGCGCCTGGGCATGGATGGGCGCGCCGCCACGCAGGAGCAGCACGTCGCTGCCGGGGCGAAACTGGTGCGCCAGGGCGTCGAGTTGCGCCAGGGCGCCACGGTACTCGGTGTGGAAGAAGATCGGGCGGTTGGTGACGATAAAAAAAGCCAGTTGCAGCGCGCCGAGCAGGACCGCGATGCCAGGCATCACTGCCCCCCGGAGCAAGGGTACGGAACGCCCCTGCCTCCTGCCGGCAGCGGCCAGCGCCACCAGGGCGTAGGCCATCCCCAGGCTGAGCGCCGGGTAGGTTATCGGCACGAAGCGGCGCAAAATGTAGATGTAGTGCTGCTCGCCGGTGCCATACGTTTGCCGCACATAGAAGAACGTACCCAGCAGGCTGACGCTGAGAAAGAGCCAGGCCGCCGCGCTCAGCCCCCGCCGCCACCACAGGGCGTAGCCCACGCACCCCAACGCCACGCCCAGGGGTGAGAGGTACCAGCCCACACGCACGAAGTTCGCCAGCGGGATTCGGTACTTCTCGTTGATAATCTCCGGTTGCGAAGTGAACGTTGCCGGGTCGGTCGTCAGCCGTTGCCACCACGACATGCCGTTGTACTCGTCGTACCAGAGTTGCACCGGCAGGCGCACCGGCGCGCCCACGTAGCCCTGGAGCCGCAACCAGTTGAGAGTCTGGTTGCTAAACGGCCCGCGCCAGGGGCCGCGCTCCTCGGCCAGGCGCGCGCGCAGGGCAGCAGTGGCTTCCAGGTCGGGCTGCTGCTCCCAGACCTTGTTGCCCACCAGCGCCACACCGGCCATGGTGCGGGCCTCCTCGATGGTCATGCGCCCTGTACGCACATCGCCGGCCACCAGCTCCGGGTCGCGGGTGAGCGGGTCGTTCCAGCCCCCGCGGGTGTTAAAGAAGATATCGGCATCGAGGATCTGCGGGCGCACCAGGTAGGCGTAGCCGGCCAGGAGCATGAGCGCGACCATGGTTGCGCGCAGCAGCGGCGCGCGGCGACGGGCCAGCGCGTCCTCGATGCGCCGCAGCGAGCCAGCGCGGGCGCGCAGGGCGAGCAGAGCCGCCACGCCCGCCCCCAGCAGGGCCGCTTCCAGCGCCAGGCGCGCCCAGGCGCCCAGGCTCAGGCCAGCGGGTAAGATGAGCGGACGGACCAGGGCGCTGCGCGGGCTGCTCAGGAACGTCTCGCGCACCTCGGGCGTCAGAAAGGGCAGGCTTACCAGGGCCACCAGGGCCGAGTCCCGCAACAGGCGCTCGTGGCCGGTGTCGAAGACGTAGGCCCGCGCAATCAGCAGCACGTGGAGGGCCGCATGGCCGAGCATCAGGCCGAGGGCCAGGGTGAGCAGGGTGTGCTGGCGCTCCCAGCGCCGGCTGATCCAGATGTAGACCAGGTAGAGCGCCAGCGGGCCGAGGAGAAAGAAATCAAGCCGCGCCAGGGCCACCTGCCCCACCGCCAGGCCCGCCAGCACCGCGGCACGCTGTCGGGAAGCCGTATCACTGGCCGGATCGTGCATCACGGCGAAGAAGAACAACCCGGCCCAGATCAAAAACTGCGCGACGGTCTCGGCGGTCGAGTAGCGGGCGAACCAGACCTGCACCCCGTTGAGGGCCAGGAAGACCATAGCCAGCCACCCGACCCGGGGGCCGGCCAGGCGCCGCCCGAGCATGCCCACGCTCCACACCCCGAGCCAGCCGAGCGCGCCGACGGCAAACAAACCCGCGGCCGGGCCGCCGAGCGCAGCGAACAGGGCGATCCAGGCGGGGAGCAGGTGCAGCCCCTGGGGCACCACCCGGCCCCGGGGCAGCTCCCCCTCATACACGAAGAACCCGGCGGCCCGGAGCCGCGAGGCAATGTAGCGCTCCCGCGGCTGCCCGATGGTGTAGTTGGTAATCGCCTGGCGGGCCGGGTTGGCGATCTGAGGGTCCGAAGCATCGGCCCGCTGCCCCAGGTCGGCCAGCAGCGGATCGGATTGCACCAGCGCCCCGGTACGGGCGATAGCAAAGCCAGTATTGGCGTAGACCCCCGCGTCGCGCACGCCCAGCACCACCTCGAAGGGGCGCGCGACGAGCAGCAGCGCCAGCGCCAGCACGGCCCCGTAGACCAGAAATTGCCAGCGGGGCAGGGGAAGAGGCGAAGCAGGGCGGCGCCCGCCTCGAGCCAGCAGGGCGCTGGCGGCAACGGTCAGAATCAGGTGCAGCCAGAGGCTGAACAGGCCCAGTTGAGCCAGGAGCAGGGCCAGCCAGCCACACCAGAGCGCGCTGACCACCACCCGCTCGAAGTGGCGCTCCAGACCATCGGCGGGTGCGCCAAAACGCCGACTCACGGCCCAACCAGGAAGGTAGAGCAGCAGGGGCGCGCAGAGAGCGATCAGCAGTGGCGCTTGGGCAACCATCAGCGGGCGATTATAGCATATTGCGGTTGCAGACGCCTATGTGGCTGCGCCACGCACAACAGGGAGGCAAAGAGACTCTTCTGGGAGCGCTGCGCCCTCCCAAACCCTCCCGGTGGGGAGGGAATACCCTGTCCCCTGGTGTGTCGGGTTTTTCATTCCGCACATCAATGCGCTGTGTTATACTAAAATTCCCTCAATGCTAGCAGGGGCGGGAGGGCCTATGCACTCAACCTTTGTCGAACATCTGCGGCGGGTCGAAATGTTCAGCGGCCTGAGTGATGAGGAACTGTTTCACGTTGCAGCGATGTGCAAGGCGCAGCGTATGCCCGCGGGACACGAGGTGTTTCGCGAGGGCGACGAAGGCGACGAGATGATGGTGATCCTCGAGGGCTGCGTGCGCATCTCGATCACCACTCGCCTGCCCGAGGGCGTTACGGCGCCGAGCACGATCAACATGCTCTACTCCGGCCAGAGCTTTGGCGAGATGGTACTGCTGGGTAGCGCCACCCGCTCGGCCACTGTCACCTGTGTTGATCCGTGTCTCTTTCTGGTGATCCGGGAACGCGACTTCGCCGCCCTCTGCGAACGCAACCCCCGCATCGGCTACCGGGTGATGCGTAACATCGCCTCAGACCTGGCCTACAAGCTTCGGGCCTCCAATTTGTTGCTGCGCGGCAATATCCGCTGGCAGCACAACGAACTCGGGCGCCGGCACTAACGTTATGGGGAAACCGGGTTTCCCCAATGGCTCGCAAGAAACTCACAGACTCCAGAGATACTATCAGCAACGCCCGGTGATGTGCTATCGCCCCGATGGTACGCCCTTGCCCGAAATCGTTCGCGGGTTCAGCAGGGGCCGGCCAGACGCAGTCTCGCGGTCGTGGGGATACAGCGAACGGCCTGTCGCCGCTACCGGTAGCGATCGTCCGACGCCGCCGCGATGAGGCGGCGCGGCGCCATCCGCAGCCACACCCAGGCCAGCACGCCGCTGGCCAGACAAACCGTTCCCCCAACAAACAGCGCAGCGGCAATTGCCACACCGCGGGACTCGCGGTAGACACTGAGCAGGCCTATGAGGATCGTCGCTTGAGGGTACTGGGCCAGTTCCTCGACCGGGATGCTGTTTTGCAGGAGAACGTCGAGCGCCTCCAGGGCCCGGGCTGTCTGTTCCTCGCTGGCGCCGAGGCTCTGGAGGCGCTGGGTGAAATCGGCAATCCCGCGCCAGATGACCACGCTGCTCAGGACCACACCGGCAAGCGTGCTGCCCACCAGTCCCGCCGCCCGGTTGATGCCTGCGGCCACACCTGTCAGGTCGCCCGGCAGCGCCGAGAAGAAAAAGGTGGTCCAACTGGTGGAGGTTATGAGAAATCCCAGGCCGAACAGCACCATCAACGGCACCAGGAAGAGGTAGGGCGTATTCGGGCGCGCCAGCGCCGAGAGGATCATCGCCACGCCCATGGCTGCCATCCCGCTGCCGACGGCAACGTAGTACGGCTGCTCAACAGTAAAACGGTTGGCGAAGCGCAGGGTAAAAATGTTCCCGAGCAGGATCGGCGCCAGCGCCAGTCCACTGGCCAGCGGCGAGTTTTCCTTGACCACAAAGAAGTACTGGTACATCTGCACAGTGTAGCCAGCGAGCGCGAAGCTGATGATCGCTGTCAGGAACAGCGTCAGGGTGAAGTAGTAATGCGGAATGCGACGCAAGGCCCGGATAAGGCCGGGTTCGCGCCGGTAGCGTGACCAGAAGATGATGCCGAGGGTGGTCAGGAAGCCGACCGCCGTCGCGGTGGTCGTGATCGGGTTGGACCAGTTGCGGCTGGTCTGAGCGGCCACAATGCCGAACAGAAGGGCCAGGGCAACCAGCGTCCACGCTGCGGCGACGATGGCCTCGAAGCGTCGAAAGCCGCCCTGGACCTGGCTCTCGGGGAGGTAGCGCCAGCTCAGATTGATACCGATCAGGCCGAAGAGAATGGGAATAGCCAGCGCCCAGCGCCAGCCAAAGAAGTGCTCGATGGGAATGGCCGCCAGGCTGCTCAGCGTTCCAGCGCCACTGACGAACGCAAGAATCAGGAGCGCCGTTTTGCGCTCCGTGCCGCTGAAAATGATCCGGATCATGCCCAGGGCGATGGGAAGGACCAGGGCGCCAAAGATCCCTGCCAGTCCCCGGACGATCACCAGCGATGGCAGGCTCCACACGACGAGCAGCAGAATATTGCTGACCGTCGCGCCGATGGCGCCGATCAGAAAGATCTTCCGCCGCCCGAAGAGATCGCCCAGGACGCCGCCGATCAACTGAAAGGCGATAAAAATCACCGTCCCCACACTGGCCAGGACCTGGTAGCCCTGCCCGCCCTGGCCAAACGCCCGTGCGGGTGCATCGGGGCCAATCACCCACAGGTGTGGCTCAGAGAGTTTGGCAAAGGTCACCACGCAACAGGCCGCCAGAATCCACCAGCGCAAGGGGTCAAGCCCGACGCCAGCTTCCTGCTCTACCTCCGGTAACGGCGCGACAAATTTGCGTTGAGCGATCATAGGGTGCATTTCTTCGTGGAAGTGTCGAGCATCTACGGCCTGTTTCGAGAGCTCGCTGTGTCCGGAGAGATTCTCCTGGGAGGGTTTGCCGACCCTACAGACAGGGGCGTGGGGAACCCGGTTTCCCCATATGTTCACGTCAGGCCCCATGCGCGGAGCGCACAACGCGGATGAAAATGCGTGTTCTTGGGAGGGCGCGGCCCTCCCAAACCCTCCCCGTGGGGAGGGGGTTGGGGAAACCCGGTTTCCCCATGTCCCAACCGCTGTTGGGAGCGGCTGGCACCCGCCACAGGCAGGGGGATGGGGAACCCGGTTTCCCCATATGTTCACGTCAGGCCCCGGGGGCGCCTTCGCTCACAAACCACCCATCAGGCTCATCAGGCTGGCGGCCTGCGGCAGGTAGCCAGGGCCGAGTGGAATGTTGATGAGGAACCAGATCGCGAGCAGAATGAGCCACGCCACAGCGATGATGACCGTATAGGGTATCATCAGAGCGATCAGCGTGCCGATCCCCGCGTCCTTCTGATAGCGCTGGGCCACCGTCAGGATGAAGGGTAAGTAGACCATGAGCGGGGTGATCGGGTTGACCGGCGAGTCGCCGATGCGGTAGGCAGCCAGTACCGACTGAGGAGCCACACCGAGCCGGATGAAGAGCGGCACAAAGATCGGCGCAAAGATCGCCCATTTGGGCACTGCACCGGGCATAATGAAGTCGAGCAGAACAATCACGACCGTCATGAGCATCAACAGCGGCAGCGCGCCGATGTCCAGCTCCTTGAGGATCCCGGCCAGGTTGACCGCAATCACGGTGGGCAGGTTGGTGTAGTTGAAGAAGGCGATAAACTGGCTGATCATCAGGAACATGAGCACCATGCCGCCCAGGCCGGCGAAGGTCTTGCTGGCCTTGGCAATCACATCGGCGCTGCTCTTGATCGTGCCGACCACCCGCCCGAAGGCGATGCCCGAGACCAGAAAGAACAGGGTGATGATGAAGAGCAGACTGTCGATCAAGGGCAGATTGCCGCCAACCTGGCCGTCGGGGCGGCGCAGCGGCGCGCCGGGGATCACCGTCAGCACCACCACCGGGCCGAGCACGGCCAGGAAGCCCCACAGGGCCGCCCGCAGCCCTCTGGCTTCAAGCTCCCGGTCGATCTCCTGCTCGGTCGCAGCGGTATCGGCCTGGCCCTGGGCGGGATCCCACGTGCCCAGGCGTGGCGCGATCACCCGTTCGGCGACAATCGTGGCCACAATCGCCAGGATAAAGGACGAGGCGATATTGAAATAGAGATTGGCAACCAGTGAGATTGGCGCGCCACCGACGAGGGCGATCGCCTCGTTGGTGATCTCGGTCAGCATAGCATCAATCGCCACCGGCGCCAGGTTGACGGTGAAGATGGCGGCCACGCCGGCAAAGGCCGCCGAGAGGCCAACCAGCGGGTGACGACCAACGCTGGCGAAGGCAGCGGCAGCCAGCGGGATCAGGATCAGGTAGCCGGCGTCCGAAGCGAGCGAGGAGATCACGCCGACGAAGACCATCATGAAGGTTAATAGACCCGCCGGGGTGGCCGCCACCAGTTTGCGGATCAGGGCGTTCATCAGCCCGGCCTGCTCGGCTACACCGGCCCCCAGCATCGCCAGGAAGGTCACCCCGATCACGGTGAAGCCCGAGAAGTTGGGCAGGAACGAGACGAAGAAGTGACGGAGCCCTTCGCTGGTGAGCAGGCTGCGCACCGCAAAGGTCTGCTCCTGAACGATGAACTCGGGGATCTCGACCACTTCGCTTGTGTAGGGGTTGTAGGGCACGACCGACCCGCCGAGCGCGTCGCGCAGATTGCCGAGTTGCTGCAGCGGCACCGGGGTGATCACCTCGTCGGTCACACTGACGCCGAACAAAAACAAGATGTGCGAGAGGATCATCAGCCCGATGATCAGGTAGAGGAACATAAGCACCGGGTGCGGTACCTTGTTGCCCACCCGTTCGACGAACTCAAAGAAGCCCCCTTTTTTTTGTGCGGTTGCCGTGGCCTGCTCTGCCATACGGATTTTCCTCCATCATGATGAAACCGGGGCAACCTGGTTGCCCCGGCCCCTTGCCCGGGGAGGTCGGATTGCGCCCCTTCCGGGCGAGAGGAAAGGGCGTTCATTACCCCACCCAGTCGGCCGGTTCGGCCCGCAGGCCGGTGCGGGCCGCTACGGGCAGGGTCCTGGGCTGCGCCGACCACAGCTCCGCCAGTTTGAGGCTCATCTCGGTTGCGCGTACCATATCCTGGAGGCTGATCCACTCCAGTGGCCCGTGGATCTCCTGCATCCCGGTGAAGAGATTAGGTGTTGGCACGCCCATCTCGGTCAGGCGCGAACCGTCGGTGCCGCCTCGCACCGGCACCGAGAATGGCTCGACACCGGCCTGGCGACAGGCCTCCCGCGCCAGCTCGACCGGGCGCATATCCTTTTCGAGCCAGTAGCGCATGTTGCGGTAGCGTGGAGTGATGGTGCAGGTGATCTTCGCCCGCGGTTCCGAAGCCTGAACGATGGCGCAGATCTTTTGCAGCAGATCGCCGTGGGCTTGCAGGCCGTCCAGTTCAAAATCGCGCAACTCGACTTGCAGCGTGGCTTCGGCGGCGCTCCCGTGCAAATCGCTGACAAATAGAAAGCCCTCACGCCCTTCAGTTGTCTCTGGAGTGAGATGTGTCTTTGGCAGTATGTCAACGATTCTGGCTGCCAGATGCAGGGCGTTGACCAGCTTGCCTTTGGCCCAGCCGGGGTGGATCGGCACACCCTGCACGCGCACAGTCGCCCCATCTGCCGAGAAGGTCTCGTAGACCACTTCCCCCAGATGCGCGCCGTCGAGGGTGTAGGCCACATCAGCCTGAAGATCCGCCGGCAGGTGGGGATGCACCCCGCGACCGATCTCTTCGTCCGGGGTGAAGCAGATACGGATGGGGCCGTGGGGAATGGCCGGGTTTTCGAGCAGGTGGCGCGCCAGAACCATCACGATCGCCACGCCGGCCTTATCATCCGCGCCGAGCAGGGTCGTGCCGCTGGCGGTAACGATGTCCTCGCCGACCTTGCCAGCCAGGTAGGGGTAGTCCTTCGGCGAGAGCACGAGGTCGGGGTTGTCGGGGAAGCGGATGTTACTACCATCGTAAGCGCGGTGGACTACTGGCTTCACGCCCGTGCCGTTGAAGGTCGGCGCGGTGTCCACATGGGCCAGAAAGGCGATCACTGGCGGATCGGCGAAGGTCGTTGTGGCGGGAATGGTCGCCAGCACCGCCCCGTAGTCGGTCAACCGCACGTCGTGGGCGCCGATGGCCTGTAACTCCTGCACCAGGAGATTGAGCAGATCGAACTGCCGGTGCGTGCTTGGAGAGGTGGAGGAACCGGGGTCGCTGGTGGTGTCAATCTGCACGTAGCGCAGGAAGCGCTCTTCGAGTTCGGTTTTGAACATCTCGTTCATGGCGGATGTCCTACTCCTTCTCCTCCGGCGTTGTGCCGCCCTCGGCTTCCGGCTCCTCGTCGGTGAACTGTGCATCGCCAATGAAGATGCCCTCATCGGTGGCAATCACGCCGCTGACGCGCACGCCTTCGGGGCCTTCAGCCACCCGCACGGCGCCTTCGGCCGCTTCCCCGGCGCCGAGGGTGTAGAGCACACTGCCCCCGGCCTCCAGTTGGGCCCTGATGTCCTCGGCAATCGCCGCGCGCAGCACCGAGGCGCCGGCCTCGATCAGCTCGTCCTCGATCTGGCTGATCCACCTGTGCTCGATCACCGCCACAATCGCCGATGAGCCTGGCGTCAGCGCCTCGCCAATGGACTCCATCGCGCGCCGGGTCGGCAGGCCCGCCAGACGCCCCGCCAGCATGCCGACCGCGCTGCCGCCAAGGGCCGCCCAACCCACCGGTCCGGCCAGCAGGCCCACCAGGCCGCCCACGACGCCGCCGGTGATCAGCCCCCTGGTGCGCCGGCTGCGTCGCTTCGCATCGATGACCTTGAGTTTGCCGTTCTCGTCTTTGATCACTACCGCCGCGTCAATGATCCCGATCAGCCCTGCCTTGCGCCCCTGCTTGAGATCGTCCATCATCGCGCGGGCGCTGTTCTGGTCGCTGAACGCCGCCACGATCACCTGCACTGGAGCCTCGCTCATTGTGGTTGTCTCCTTCCATACGCCGGGTTGTTGAACATGGGGAAACTGCATTCCCCGCCTGCGGTGAGCCTGTCGAACCGCGCCCCTACCCGCTGAGGTGAAAATAGCCCGCCAGCGGGAGGGTTTGGGAGGGCTGCGCCCTCCCAGAAAACAACCCGCCAGAGGGGAGGGTTTGGGAGGGCGTAGCCCTCCCAAGAATAATTATTTTCATTCTGGCGTTGTGCGCCATGCGCTTGACCGTCTAGCGTGGCAAGCGACCTATACACCGGTTGAGGGATGGGGAAACCGGGTTTCCTCACTTCCCTCCCCAGCGGGAGGATCTGGATAGTCCAGTTACCCTTTCAGGCCGGCCAATTCTTCCATGTAGACAATCGCCGTCTCAATGCCCCGCTGGAACATCTCGACACTGTAGCTCTCATTCGGGGCGTGCAGCCCGTCGTCATCCAGGCCATAGCCCATCATCACTACCGGGATCTGCATCAGGGTGTAGATATCGGCAACAATGGGGATACTGCCGCCACCGCGGACAAAGGTCGGGGTGGCGCCCCAGCCGCGCTCGTAAGCCCGCACCGCGGCCTGCATCGCCGGCAGGTCGAAGGGGATCAACGCCGGCTCGCCCGTGGTCAGCAGGCGCACCTCGACGCGCACCGTCGGCGGCGCGAGCGCCTCGATGCGCGCCTTGAGCAGCTCGTAGATCTTGTGCGGGTTCTGGTTGGCCACCAGGCGCGAGCTGAGTTTGGCGCCCGCCTTCGCCGGGATGATCGTCTTGGGGCCGGGGCCGCTCCAGCCACTCCACAGGCCGTTGATGTCCAGCGTCGGGCGGGCCGAGACCCGCTCGCGCAGGGTGTAGTTGGCATCGCCCCAGGCTGCTGGCACACCGGTTATCTCTTTCAAACTGGCTTCGCTCAGGTCGTTCCGGGCGATCATCTCGCGCTCCGCGGGAGTCAGGGGAGCGACATCGTCGTAGAAGCCTGGCACGGCGATGGTGTGGTCGGGGTTGTAAAGCCCGCTCAGGATCTCGACCAGGGCCAGGGCCGGGTTGTGCACCGCGCCGCCGAAGAAGCCGCTGTGCAGGTCCTGCTTCGGCCCGTGCACCTCGACCTCGATATAGGTCATGCCGCGCAGGCTATGGGTGATGGCCGGCCTGTCAATCGAGGGCATGGACGAGTCGCTGATCACGCAAACATCAGCCTTCAGCAGATCAAGGTGAGTCTCAATAAACGGTTTCAGGTTGGGTGAGGAGACCTCCTCTTCGCCCTCGATCAGGAACTTCACGTTCACCGGGGCGGTGCCGGCGGTCTTCAAGTAGCTTTCAAGGGCCTTGACGTGGATGAAGAGTTGCCCCTTGTCATCGGTGGCGCCCCGGGCGTAGATGCGCCCATTCTTGACCACCGGCTCGAAGGGCGGGGTGCTCCAGCCATCTTCCATGGCCGCCGGCACCACATCGTAATGGCCGTAGACCAGGAAGGTCGGCTGTTCGGGGCCGGCGCCGAGCCACTCGCCATAGACCACGGGATGGCCGGCGGTCTCCATCACCGCCACCTTATCGAGGCCGAGGCCACGCATATGCTCGGCCAGCCACTCGGCGGCGCGGCGCACATCGGCGGCGTGGGCCGGGTCGCCGCTGAGGCTGGGGATGCGCAGGAACTCGAACAGTTCCGCCAGAAAGCGCTCGGCGTTGGCCGGGGCGCGGGCGTACTGGCGCGCGCGGTCACTTAGCTGGGTCATCAGTCGCTCCTTTTACGTAACGGGCGCGGTCGACTTCTTCTTGGAGCCAGCTGCTGCTTCATCGCTTGCCGCCACGGGGATCTCCTCGGGCTTATAGCCGGGCAGGCCGCCGGCGGGGATAATTGCCAGCGCCGCGATACCGGCCAGCACCAGGAATGAGGCTTTAAGCGCCCTGAGCCGGGCCTCCTCGTTGATCGCGATGGCCGCCGCGACCTGCTCGGGGGTGGCGGTGGTGCCGGTCATGATCTCGGCAAGCTGGTCGTTGCTGACGAAATCGACATTATCAAGGTTGACCTGGCGGAGCAGCGCGGGCGGAATGTCCGGGTGGGCCGTGGCCATACCGGCGATGAGCGCGCCGAGCACACCGACCGCCAGGGCGCCGACGATGGCGGTGCCAAGGGCGGTCGACAGATTGTTGACGGTGCCGCGCAGCGCGCCCACGTCACCGGCCAGTTCCTTGGGCGAGGCCGAGACCAGCACGTTGAAGACCAGGGTCAACAGCGCCCCCTCGGCGATGCCGACGATCAGCAGACTGAGAATGACCAGCGGCGTGCCCCAGTCGTTCGAAACGGTAAAGGCGAGCAGCACGAGGCCAACGGTCACGATGATAAAGCTCGCGCGACCGATCTGACGCGGAGTGAGGCGGTCGAAGAGCCTGACAATGAAAGCCGTGCCGGCGAAGATCGCCAGCGAGTAGGGGATGACGGCCACCGAGGTCGCCAGGCTGGTGCGGCCCTGCACGATCTGGATGTAGAGCGGGATGAGGAAGTTGATCGCCGGACCGAGGGCGCCAATGATCAGCAGGACATAGGTGGCCGAGCGCTCTTCGGGCGTGTCGAGCACCTCAAGTGCGATCAGCGTCGCTTCACCCTGCTTCTGGCGCAGGTACGACCACTGGAAGAAGAGCTGGCCGGTGATGATCCCCAGCAGGATCATCACCGGCGCCGGTGAGAGACCGAGCAGGTTGAGGGGCGCGTTCGGTGTAGCGAGCAATACCCCCCAGGCGTTGAGGTAGTTGAAGCCGAGGCTCAGCAGCGCCACCGCCACCGCCACAAGGGCCACGCCATTCCAGTCGATCTTCAGGCCGGACTGGCGCGCGACCGGTTTCAGCCGGAAGCTGAGCAAGAAGATCGCGATCGCCAGGAAGACGAGCAGCCCGAAGGCGAAGCGCCAGATGAGGAAGGTGCCGAGCGCGCCGGCGATTAGAAAGGCCATGATGCTGGCTGACGCCTGCGCCGCGCCGAGCAGGCCGAGCGCCTGCGCCTGCTGCTTGCCCTTGTAGTGAGTGGCGATCAATACGACCAGCGAAGGCACCATCAAGGCCGCCACCAGCCCGGCCAGGCCCTGCACCTGGATCATGCGACTCGCCGTGCTGCTGAGCGCCATCATCCCCATCGCGATCCCGTGCACCACTACACCGGCCTGGAACATGGTGCGCGAGCCGATAATCTTATCGAGTTTCGCGCCGAGCATAACGAAGCCGGCCACGGCCAGCGAGTAGACCACCAGCGCTGTGCTGACACTGGTTGGTGCGGTGTTAAAATCCTCGACAATCCCGCCGATCGAAACCTGCAGCGCACCGATGTTGAAGGATAGCTGGATCTGGGCCAGGGCGATGATGATCATCGGCATCCACGAAGCCTGGGCCTCGGTTGTGGCAACAGCCTCCTGTGATGGAGCGGTGGTTGACATGAGCTCTACCCTTGAGGATTGGTGGAAGGGTCTTCCGGAAGCGCGCCTCCAGCGGCGCCGGGCGGCGGGGCAACCGTAAAGCTGAGGATCTCGTAGCCCCACATTGCCAGCCAGTTCAACACGCCGAGGAGGGCTGCCTGATCGGGAAGCTGGCCTGTAAGCGAGCTGATCTCACCCTCGCCAGCGCCGTGATAGGTGATCCGCAGATGCAACTCCGCCTCCCAGTGAGGCTCGACATGTCCCCGCACCTGAATGATGTAGACCGGCAGATCTTGCTCGGGAAGGTCAATGTGCATCTTGCTTATCCATCCGGCAGTAATCAGCCACTGGCCTGATACCAATTACCGTTGATGATGCCGCATTGCCTGAAGCGATTTCAGGCGTTGTGCTGCCCAGCGTGGCAATCCACAATCCAAAATCTAAAATCCAAAATGGTATGAGTTGCCGCACCTGACAGGATGACAAGCCCTCCCCTCAGGCAGGGGGATGGGGAAACCCGGTTTCCCGTATTTTCACCTCAGTAGCTTTCTTGCTCTTCTCCAGGGTAGCGCCAGACTCTGAACCGTGCATCACATGAAATGGAGTAGATCGTCAGGAAGCGAGACGCCCTAGCGTGGGTGCGCCGACCCGCGCGGTTGAAGCGCCACGCAGATCCTCGAGCCAGGCGTCGGGGTGTGGATACGCTGGCGGTGCTGCTCTTGCCGGCGAATGACGTACGTGTTCACCCTTCTCCCGGGTGCGCGGGCATCTTGCCCGTGCGCAGGCCATTGCCGGCGGGACGCCCACGCACCCGGAGCGGCGCCTTACTCCAACTGTGAACACGTATCGAATTACTCCTTTTTGTGTGACGCCGCAGCGTAGAGAGCGCGTTACACTGAATCGTAGTTTGCGTTACCTCTCCCCTGCCCCTCTCGCCAGGGCTGAAGATGGGCGTCTTCTCCAGCAGGGGAGGGCTTTGCCGCCCCGGAACACCTTCTTCTCGAACGCCCACGAAAGAGTAACCCGCGGCGACATTCGACCAGTTGTGGAACCGCTTCCACAACGGCAACAGGATCGCAGGGATTGCAACTATGAGGCAAACGGGGATCATTCGGCTGATCAGCGTCGACGCGCAGGCAATTTTCCGCGCGGGTATTCGACACATATGTTGCACCTTTCCGGACATAGAGATTGTCGGTGAGGCTGGCCGCAGCGCCGATGCGCTCATACTCTGCGAGCGTCTGCGCCCCGACCTGATGCTGCTCGACGGGGCTATGCCCGGCGCGCTCAGTCTCGTGGCCCAGATGCGCCAGCAACACCCGGCCATTCGCATCATCATTCTCGTTGGCCAGGTTGAGGAGAGCGCCCTCCGCCACGCGCTGCAACTCGGCGTGGTTGGCTATCTGCTGAAGCACGTAGATGCCTTCGATCTGGTGCAGGCGATCAGAAGCGCCGCGGGGGGCCTGCTGACGATTGACCCCGAAGTAGCCACGCATGCCATCCTCACTCCGAATGCCGGAGATGGCGGCGACCAGGAGACACTCTCCGAACGCGAACAGGCCGTGTTGAGCCTGCTGCTCCAGGGCATCTCCAACAATGCCATCGCCGGGCGCCTGAACATCAGCCCTTCGACCGTCAAGTTCCACCTGCGCAACATCTACAGCAAGCTGGGGGTGCGCTCGCGCGCTGAGGCGCTGGCGGTGATCTACGGACAGCAGCACGCCGCGGCCCGCCCCGCCCCCGAGCCGAGCACCGAACTCCTGCGACTCCCTTCGCTCGCGCTGGCGGTCTAGCGGCTTACCACGGTGATTATGGGTGAGCACGGGCGCGGCCTTGTGGGCATCCCCCGCACCACGGTTCTGCACAATCACAGGGATAGCCTGCCAGGCGTATATGGTGCATCTCTGACAGGCGCATGCGCGCCCGTCCCATCGCCCCGTTCAGCTATGAGGAACAGCTCCAATGAATCGCCAGGACATTGTTGACCTAGCCGTAGTCCGTGGGTATCCCTGTCTTACCATAACCCTCCCCACTCATCGTACCTCGCCGGACAATCGCCAGGACCCGATCCGCCTGAAGAACCTGGTTACCGAGGCGACCAACCGGCTCACCGGTGAACTGGGCAAGCGTGAAGTTGCCGCTATGCTGCGCTTGCTCGAAGAGGCGACCGCGGATATTGACCACGAGCACAACCTCGATGGCATGGCGATCTTTGTGAATGCCGAGATGACGAAGACGTTCCGTCTGCCCTTTACCCTCCCGGAGCGGGTCGTGGTAGATGAGACCTTCTTTGTCCGCGATTTGATTTACGCCCTCAATCGCTCGCCACGCTACTGGGTCCTGGCCCTCTCCGAGCAGCAGACCCGCCTGTTCGAAGCGGTGCGCGATGACCTCGAGGAGTTGCGGCCCGGCACGCCCTTCCCCATGAGCAATCCCAACGTAAGCAGTGGCCGGCCCGGCCCGAAGGACGTGTCGATCAACTACTCGTTGCTCCGTGACGAGTACAGCCGGGCCTTCTTTCGAGACGTGGATCAGGCCCTGGGAACCTTCATGACTGCCGATCCGCTGCCGCTGGCCCTGGCAGGCGTGGATCGCAACATCGCCTTTTTTCGTGAAGTGACCAGGTACCCCAATCAGATTATCGCGACCCTGACGGGCAACTACGATGCGACCTCGGGCCACGACCTGGGCAAGCTGATCTGGCCCCTGGTGCGCGAGAGTCTCGATGCCCGCCGCATGGCCATTTTCGGCGAGTTGAACGCCGCGGTAGGCGCGCAGCGCTCGGCCTCAACCATCGGCGAGGTCTGGCGCTTCGCCCACGAGGGGCGCGGAGCAACCCTCGTAGTCGAGGAGAGCTACCACGAGCCTGCCCTGATCGATCCATCGGACATCACCGGCAACATTCAGTTGAATCCCGGTGAACTGGTTGGCCCTGAGGCCCTCGATGACGCCGTTGACGCGGTGATCGTCAAGGTGCTGGAGAAGAGTGGCCGCGTTGTGTTCGTTGACGATGGCGCCCTGCCTCAACACGGGCGCATCGCTCTGATTCTGCGCTATTAGACCCTTCCAAAGCGCTGCTGAGCGGGCCTGGTTCTCCCCACCGGGAGGGTTTGGAAGAGCAAAGCCCTCCCAGAAACAATCCGCCAGCGGAGAGCGTTTGGGAGACCGCAGCCCCCCAACTATGCCCGGGCCCTGGAACGGGTCAGGAGGAGTCTATGCGCCGACCGTTAAGAAGCACTGCGCTCTGGCGCGCCGGGTTCCCGGTATTCGCCGGTCTGATCCTGATTGTCCTGCCCTTGCTGACCGTGTCGTTCGTTAGCAGCGAAGGGAGCCGCACGTTCTTCCCCGGACCAGTACCTGGACGCTTTCGCGCCCATCTCGAATGGACGGCGGGCACCTACGGCGGCGGCGATTCGCCCGTGATCCTCGCCCGGCGAACCCTGCTGCGCCTGTATGCCCGCCAGGGCGAACGGATCCTGCTCGGATCGAGCGGGATCGATGTCAGTGGCATTGATGGCGGTGAGCCAAACCTCGGTGATATCCGGGTCTACAACCCCGGAACTGTCACCGGGCCAATCGGTCAGGAAGCGCTTCCTGCGCTGACTGGCACAGCCGATCCGCCGCAGAACGGCGCATTTGCCAATGGCTTTAGCTGCATCGTCCAGCGCGATGCCGTGCCGGGAGTAGGGCGCATCGCAACCCGCGCCGAGGAACTGGCTGGCCCGCTGCCCAATCCCGGCGGATACGCCCCCTGCGTCTATATTGCGCCGGTCACCGGGATCTACTTCGTGGCCTTTATCGGTCCGTCAGGTCCGGACAGCACTGCCGTGCCTGTCGTCAGCGGCGGGCTGGACAATCCCACACCCAGCGACTTTGGCCCGCTCCAGCGGACCAGTGTCACTGCCTGGGACGTGACGGTGCGTGATAGTGCCAACACCACCGAGCGACCTGGCCGGCTCTTTGCGTATTACTACACTGCCATCACCGGCGGGGGCGCCCGCCCTATTGCCGGTACAGCCTACGTGGTAACCAGCACCGGCTTTATCTACCGGGTCACCTCCCAGAGCGACCCGTTTGGCTTCCTCTTCTATGCCAATCAGCTCGGTTTCCAGATCAACGTCCCCGGCCAGCCGCCACAGCCCCTCTACCGCGCCCTGGTAGCCGATCCGAACGCCACGTTCGATGAACAGAACGGGTTGATCCAGTTGCAGGGCAACGGCGAGGTGAGCCTGTCGGCGCCGCTGTACCCGATTTTCCCCAACCCGCCCGACCCGGAGGTGCTAACGGTCCTGAGTATTCCTTCTCCACCGGTCGCTCCACTGATCGGCAATCTTGCCTTCAGCGGACAGAGTGGGGGAAACACGACTGGCATCGGCCAGGGTGGCACCTTCAGCTTCACCACCTCCCAGCCAGGCACGTACACCCTGGTGATCAGTCGCAATGGCACGAACTTTGATCCGACGAATCCGCAGAATCGCACCCTGCGGGGCGTCGTAACCACAGCCGGACCGGTCAGCGTGGCGTGGGACGGGCGTGACAATGCCGGCGCGCCGTTCCCGGCCGGGGATTTCCAGGCGCAGGCGACGATACAGGACGGTGAGGTCCACTTCCCCTTTGTGGACGTAGAAAACAATGTTGCTGGTGGGCCAATTCTCGAATTGATTAATCCACCTGATTTTAACGGTGATGGTGTGGGTGATTGCCCGCCCTTAAACGGTGGCTGCTTCGGCGCCTTCTACGATGACCGGGGCTACCGCACGCCCTCCGGTATTCTGATCGGCCAGACCGAGAACGGTCCGCTCTGCCCGGGCAACGCGGCAAACCCCAACGGTTTCGGCAATCCGCCCAGCCCGCTGGCAAGCGATCCGGTGCTGGGCTACGACTCCCGCACCCCCCAGCGGGCCTTCGGTTTCACGTTCCCGGCTAACCCTCCGGCAGTCTGCCAGGAGGATGGAGGCCATGGCGACAAGAAGGGCCTGGATGTCTGGACGTTCTACCCCAGCAACACCCTGATCGCGCCTCTGCGCGTCGTTGATCTAACCGCAGTAACCTTGCGCAGCCTGACGGCCACGCGCACCTCTGCCGGGGTGGAGATCGCCTGGGAAACAGGCATAGAACTCGGCACCGCGAGCTTCCACATTCTGCGCAGCAGCGGTTCCCTCGAAGACGCGGCGCGTGTCAGCAGCGCAGCGATCCCGGCTCGCGGCAGCGCCACCAGCGGCGCCCGATACACCTGGCTCGATCGTGGGGCGGGGCAGGAGAGCTTCTCCTACTGGCTGGAGGAGCAGGAGATCGGCGGGGCCAGGCGTCTGTACGGCCCGGTGCGACCCGCGCCCGCGCTGACCACCGGAGCCGAACGGGTCTTCCTGCCGCTGATCAGGCGGTAACGCGATGGTCAGGTGGGGAAGGAGCGCTGCGTGCTGCCCCTACTGCGGTAACAACCCGAGGGCACGCCCCACGGCCACGGCTTCGCGGCGGCTGCTGACCCCGAGTTTGTCGTAGATCGTACTGGTGTGCTTGCGCACGGTGTTCACTGTCACCGACAGTCGATCGGCGATCTCCTGATTCGACCAGCGTTCAGCGAGCAGGGCGAGGATTTCGCTCTCACGGCGCGTGAGCGTTTCCGGGAGTCGCACGGGCGGGGTGTGCTGCCGTGGTTGGCCGGTGACCGACAGCGGTCCGAATGCTGCAAGCACGCCCTCGAGATACGCCTTGGCCACACCTCGCTGCGCAAGGGAGCGCAGTAACGGTCGAATCGCCGGGCCAAGATCGACCAGTGTGCGTACCATATTGCAAGACGCGGCCAGTTGCACTGCGCGCTCGAGGATCTTCAGCGCCTCGACCGGGCGCTGCTGCGCGTGCCGCAGCAGCGCTTGCAGCCCCAGGGCCGTAATCAACAGGCGCTGGTTGTGGATCTGCTCGATTGAGGCCAGGTGGCTGCTGAGCGACATCTCTGCCCGCTCCAGGCTCTCGTGGTCTGCCGCAGTGATCCAGACCTGGATCTGGGACAACTGGGGTGTCTCGAACGAAATCCGCATCCCGAAGAAGATATCCGGCCCGATCTCTGCCGCGTAGCGCAGCGCCGCGGCGAGATCACCCCTGGCCAGGGCCACACGGGCTGCGCCTCCCAGCGCCAGGTTGAGCATCGAGGAGCCGCCGACAGTCCTGGCGAAGAAGAGCGCTTCCTCGATATAACCTTCGGCCTCGCTGAAGCGCTCTCGCGCGGCGGCAATCAGCGCCAGGCCGATGACGCTATTGAGATAGCTCGGATAACTGACCCGGTACTTGCGCTGGATAACCAGCCTGAACTGCGCTTCGGCTTCGACCAGTCTGTTGCTCTCATAGTGCGCCCTGGCCAGGCTGTGGGCCGCGTAGCCGAACCAGAGGTCGCCGAGTTGTTCGGCGGCGACAAGCTCGGCCATCTGGTGAGCTTCATCCATCAACGCAGTCACGTTACCTGCCAGGATGTGCATCCAGCTCAGACAGGTGTGGCGCGCTATTTCATAGTACTTTCCCAGGGTTGCGCGCATTTCAGGAATGCCATCACTGTGAAACAGGCGAACGCCTTCGTGATACCGGTCGTCAAGGATATAGGCCAGGCTCAGTAGCAGCAATGCCTGAATGGCGAGGGCCTGGGCAGGCCGCAGGGTAAGCGCCCGGTGCAGTTCCTGGATCGCCTCTGTGGAGCGCCCCTTCCAGCAAGCGAGGATACCTCGCATCGTCGCCAGATCGCCTGCCGCGCTGGCCCACGGCAACACCCGGTCGGGATCGGTGGCGCCGGCGAGCAAGGCATCTATGTGGGACAGCGCCGTTTCCAATCCCTCGACATCCATGCGGAAAACCGCCAGGCGCGCCTCGATCAAACTCAGCCCCGGGCGGCGAACGATCAGCGGGCGCGGCAGGAGATCGAGGCGGATGTTAAGCGGCTCAGTTGCCACATCGTTATCCATCTCCGGTGTCAGGTGCTCCTCGACCAGCCTGGCCGCCGCGTCGTCATCACCGGCGGCCAGGAAGAGACGCACCGCCTCTTCCACCTGCCCGTCTGCGGCCAGCCAGGCAGCCGCCCGCCGCTGCAATGTTCGCTCCAGGCCCGCGCCGCCCGTCTGCCGCAGCCGCCGCCGCAACAGGTCGCGGAACAGGGCGTGGAAGCGGTGCCAGCGCCCCTCGCCGTCCAGCGGGATCACAAACAGGTTTCCCGCTTCCAGGCGCTCGATCAGCGCCTCCCCCAGCCCCGGCTGCTCCGGCGTCCCCAGCAGCGCTGCCGCCAGCCCGGCGCAGAACCGCTCGGGCACGGCGAGCGCCGGCAGGGCCGCCTGCAACTCCGGTCGCTGACGCGCCAGCACCTCGTCGGCCAGATACTCGGCAATCTGCCGCCGCGCCCGGCCCGGCAGCGCCTCGGCCAGACGCCCGTCGGCGCCGGCCAGGGCGGCCAGATGCAGCGCAATCGGCCAGCCCTCCGTCTGCGCGTGGAGGGCCGCTGCGCGGGCGGGGTCCGGCGGCGCGCCTTCCAGGGTCGTCAGCAGGGCGACGGTTTCGGCGAGGGTGAAGCGCAGGTCGGCGGCGCGCAGTTCGGCAAGCTGGCGCTCGGCGCGCAGGCGGGCCAGCGGCAGGGGCGGGTCGGTGCGGCTGATGAGGACCAGGCGGCAGGCGTGGGGCAGATGCCGGAGCAGGTAGGCCATCAGTTGGTGGACCGCTTCGCTGCTCAGGGTGTGGTAGTCGTCGAGCACGAGGGTCAGCCCGGCGGGGAGGGCGTCAAGCTCGACCAGGAAGGCCTCGAGGATGGCGTAGAGGGGGGTGGGTTGGGGCGCGTTGAGCAACTCGAGGGTAGCGGCGAGCGCGCCGGGCACAGCGCGCTCCACTGCGGCTGCCAGATAGGTCAGCACCCGCAGGCCGCCCTGGTCGTGCTCATCGAGCGTCAACCAGGCCACGGGGGGCCGCGCTGCGCCTGATTGTCGAGCCATGTCGACCGTGCGGATCTGACTCAGCAGCCACTGCGCCACGAGCGTAGACTTGCCGAAGCCAGCCGGAGCGATGATCAGCGTCACCTGTGCCGTGATGGCGTCAAGCTCGCTCAGCAAACGCTCACGCGGTACCCACATATCCAGGAACTGTGGTGGGCTGATCCTGGTGGGCAGCACGAGCTGCAGCGGGTGATCTATAACCATCTGGTATTACCCTGGTATTACTTCCGTCGCGCATCAAGCGCCCGAACCTGATCGATATACTGCTGCTCCTCAGGCGGGCTACTGGTAGCAAACCAGGCGTCGAGGATCTCGCGGGCGAGATCAGCCGTGGTTGTGCGCAGGCTCAACGCCAGCACATTGGCATCATTCCACTTGCGCGCGCCGGCGGCCGTCTGCGCGTCGTGGCACAGTGCGGCCCGTACCCCGGGCACCTTATTGGCAGCAATGCTTACGCCTGTCCCGGTATAACAGCAGACGATCCCCTGCTCGACCTCGCCGGAGGCCACCGCTTCACCCACGGCGCGTCCCACCTCCGGCCATGCCTCGTTGGTTCCGGCAAGGGGGCCAATCAATACCAGGTCATGACCCCGGCGCTGGAGTTCCTCCACCAGCGCATCGGTCGTGTGGTTGCGCTCATCACTACCGACGGCGATTCGCACGGGTCGCCTCCTCCTCGTTATGGTTGTTGATGAATGAATCGGGTAGCCCGCGTCAGCAGTATTCGCAGCCGTAGCCACGGCCTTCAGGCCCACGGCGTGGGTGAGCGCCGACTACCTGATTTCCATACTCAAAGTTCATACCGTGAACGTAGGGGAATCGGGGGTTCTCTGTGGAGGTGGAGAACTCTGGAGGGGTAGAGCTGTGGAGAGGTAAAACCTCCAACGTATCCCTGCGTTCATCTCCACATCTCCGCATCTCCACAGGCTCCCCACGTCCCCCCTGTAGGGACAGTCTGCGAGGGCCGCGCCCTCCCAGATAACCCGTCGTTGTGTGACGAAGCCGCAAGAGTGTCTATGTAATGATAACACATGAAGCCGCCCGCCATCAGTACGATAACAGGTTTCCTCGGGGCGGATTGAACCCGGGCGCACTCGGCCCTCGTTCCCCAACCCCGCGTGGTAGCAGGCTAGAAGGGGTGCAGAAAGCTGCATATCCTCCAATGGGCCGGGTCATGGGGCGACCCGGTTTCCCCGATGTTCACGTCAGCCCCACATCGCCGGTGGCGATCACGTGGAGGTTTCCCGCATCATCACGCACGATCAGGGCGCCGGTC